>ENA-UOWO01001014-UOWO01001014.1-activated-sludge-metagenome-genome-assembly--contig:-NODE-1014-length-38719-cov-10.501241_pt1 | contig 38719 bp, 27 predicted proteins | sample MGYA00238148_ERZ761564 | MGnify/ENA primary metagenome ERZ761564 (study PRJEB28885, sample SAMN05720194) | activated sludge metagenome | isolation source: Anaerobic digester | place: USA... | reverse complement strand
TACTTCTTGGAGATATTGCGGGAATTTAAGGTTCATATTCAATGTTTGCAAAACAGCGTCCTGAAGCTGTGTTGCAGAAAAACCCGGTGTCGCAGTCTAAATCATTTTGACATTCTACTTCAAATTTTTCCAGGGAGTTGCTTGTGTCGACAACCCTTGCAAAGTAGGTTCCGCTTAAGAAAAGAAGTGTGCTGTCAGGTGAAAGAGCGATCTTATCAATGTCAAAATCAATTTTGTCGAAAGAATGCAGTGTCGAAGTGCTTATATCAAAAATACCTCTATCAAATATAATATACTTCTGATCATTCGATATAACGGCTTGTTCAGAAATTATTCCGCTGAAAGAAGTTGATACTGCATTTCCGTCAACTGTAGAGAAAACATTCGGCATCAGATCAATTATCATAAATCTGGATCCATCAGGAAAAAAAGAAGTGTGTCCTGAAAATGGAACAGAATAGATCTCCAGTCCTGTTTTCATATCATACAGAGTAGTTCTTTCTTCAAAACCGACTGCAAGAAGCAATCCATCGGGCGAAAAAACAAGATCTGAAACCAGGTCTTCTTCGTTATGTTGGATTGAAAAAATAAGATCACCTGAATTGATCAACCTGAGATGTGTTGTAAATGTTATCCCGTCATGAACGGCAAAAATTTTATCATCGGTTGAGAAAGCAGCTGCTCTTGCCATTATTTCGTCTTCATTGTAGATTATTTTGCCTGTTTCAAGGTCTGTTATAAAAAACCCTTTCCTTCTGTAGTAATCATCTGCATAGGAAATGCTGTATGCACCGCTGTCAGACAATTTGAAATTTAAATAAAACTGGTTCAGATCTTCCATTTTAAACCGTTTGAGCTCATTGCCGGTAAGAGGATCAGAAAATAAGGTTTCATAGGATGATGTAAAACTTACTACACTTTTTCCGTCATGAGAGAAAAAATGTGCACGACCGCCTCCTTTTGTGCCGGATTCAAGAAATTCAAATCCGGGAATTGAATATTTGTGAAGAGCTCCCTCGCCAATGGAAATAAGGTTCTGTCCGTTTTTTGAAAAAATTATGCTGGAATGGTTTGAAACAAATGGAAAAAAGTGACCTCCAACCCTGTAAACAACATTGTCAACAAGAAGATAATCTCCTGAATAATTAAAAGACAAAGAGGAAAGAGAATCAAGCGTATAGTTTATATGTTCCTTGAGACTCCAGTCTGAACAGTTGTAAATGTATGCAGGATCTTCAAACCAGCCATCTATCGCACCGTCAAGGGAATATCCTCCAGCTGCGATATATCTTCCATCTTCTGAAAACGACAATTTTGCATAGTATTCATAAAGTGGTAGTTCATGGATCAGTTTTTTTTCTTTCAAGTCATAAATGTGAATGTTGTCGTAATCCATAGATGCTCCGGCACCTGCCGCAACAAGAGAACTGTCTGCAGAAAATTGAACTGAATATGTATTTATCCCGATAGCAATGTTTTCAAAAGAATCAGAAAAATAAGGTTCAAATTTTCCGTTATTGAGCATATATACATCAAATCCACCCCAGTTTGTTGCTGCAAGCATTGTTCCATCGGGTGAGAATTTAAGTTCTTGACAGTAATTCAGCCCGCATCCCACAGCTTCTTTTTCTCCGTTATCAAGATTATAAAGATACAGGCATGTGTCATTTACAGCAGCAAGAAGTGACCCGTCCGGTGAAAAATCTATGTTTGCCGTCCTGCCTTCACCTAATATATTGATTTCTTTAAGTGTATCAATGTCATAAAAATATATGAATCCGGACCTTACAGCGGCAATTAAAGTGCCCTGCTGAGAGTCGGCAAGCAAAGCCGATTCACTGTCATAACGGCGGGCTTTAACACATTTGGAAAGAATACAGACTGAATCAAAGCAACAGTCAACGCCTCCATCACAATTTTCTCCTTCCGGGGCACAAATCCAGTTTTCACCGAAAATTTCACAATCATCACCACTCCACCCGGGATAACACGCACAATTTTCATCAATAATTTCAGTTGCACAGGAGCATTTTCCATCACCTTCGAGCCCGTCATTGCAGACTTCATTCTTTTTGCAGTCACACGGCTTACAGTTATTTCCGAAATAACCTCTCTGGCAGTCATCACATTTCGGTCCGAACCACCCTTTATCACAGGAGCAGTAATATCTTCTTTTGTCAGTGCGCCATATATCGATCTCTATGCAGACAGATTTATTCTTAAAATTACAAGGGTTTGGATCACACAGATTTTTTACAGCATCGGCATCACTGTCTTCGTCGTCTGTTTCTGAATATATATCAGCCGTTTCATCCGGCTGTTCCGACTCGTTGTACTCATTGTCCGCTTCGTCTGCATCTTGCTGATTCTCTTCATATTTCTCATTTTCGACAAAATCGTTGTCATATATATCCGTGTCATTTTCATCATTTTCCCCGACTTTTGATGATTCGCAACCGGCAAAAAGAACAAACGGAATAATAAATAAAAATATCCGGCGACTCGTAAACATAATAACTCCTCCGATAAAATGTGCCTGCCGCACTTTTATCATAAACTTTAAATAAATTCAAATATATTAGATATTATTACAATAATGTAACCTTAATAATTCTTGCTTAATAATACCTTTTGTGTTACATTCGGTCGCTTTATTTTTGGTAACCTTGAAAAATGGAGGCGACTTTGAACGCTAATGTATTGAAATTACTGGGGGATTTGGCAACCGGCCAGGCGGCTGGAGCAGGTGGCGGAGCGGCAGGTATTTTAAATATGCTCCTCCCGTTTATACTCATTTTCGGAATTTTCTATTTTCTGGTAATCCTTCCCCAGAAAAAACAGCAGAAAAAACATGTTGAAATGCTTAATCAGCTTCAGAAAGGCGACATGGTTCTCATGAACTGCGGAATAAAAGGAAGGATCTCGGAGATAAGAAACAACGACATCAAACTTGAAATATCTCCGAAAGTTATCATCACCATTCAGAAAGGCGTAATTTCGGGCAGGATCACTGCAACCGAAGAGGAAGAAAAAGAAAACTGAAAAATAATGGAGATTGGTTGTTATGGAAAGAAACTGGTTGGCAAGAGCAATTTTCACTCTGGCACTTATCATTGTGGCTGTTGTTATGCTTATTCCCACATTTGTAGACCAGGAAAAGAATCCCTGGGTTTCAAAGATAAATGACGGGATAAGTCTGGGTCTTGACCTCAAAGGAGGCATTCATTTTGTGCTCAGTGTTGATACTGAAAAAGCGGTACAGGACAGACTTGACAGAAGAACTGACGAGATAAGAATGCGTCTTGAAGAGGAGTCACTTCCCTTCGAATCTGTTACTGTTGAGCCGGAAAATTATTCAATTATTATAAAGATCACTGAAAATACCGACAAGGACAAATTCAGGGATAAAATAATCGATTTTTTTAACGACTTCAGAAAAACTTCAACAGACGGTAATATTCACACAATGAAAATGCGCGACGATATGATCGCACAGATAAAGGAAAGTTCCGTTGAACAGGCACTCGAAACTCTCCGTTCAAGAATCGATGAACTGGGATTAAAAGAGCCGATCGTTGCAAGACAGGGTGAAAACGCAATACTTATTCAGCTTCCCGGATACAAAGATGTTGAACGGGCAAGAAGCATTATCGGTCAGACTGCCCAGCTTGAGTTCAAGATCGTTGCGGAAGACATGGATCCGCTTGGCGAATATACCGGTGAAGTGCCCGAAGGCATAACACTTGTTCAGGGAAGAGGAACAAACTCCGATGGATCAGTTCTGACCTATAAATACGCAACAGGTAAAGACCGTGTAGCAATGAGAGCTTTTCTTAAAGACAAAGCTCCGGAAGGAACAGAATTCCTTCTTGAAGAGAGCGTTTTTCCAAATGGCGAAAAGGAATATCAGTCATACCTTCTCTACAGGCAGGCCTATATTACTGGAGACATGCTCACAGACGCAAGGGTTTCCATAGATGAACAGAAGAACAGACCTTATGTAAGCATGACTTTTGACAAGAACGGTGCCAGAATATTTGCTGAAGTTACAGGCAAATATGTTAAAAGAAAAATGGCTATCGTCCTTGATGAAAAAGTGAACAGCGCTCCTGTCATCCAGTCAAAAATAGAAGGCGGCAGTGCAATGATTACCCTCAATTCCATGGGAGATTACAATACCGTTTTTGAGGAGGCGAAAGACCTTGCACTTGTTCTGAGAGCCGGCTCGCTCCCTGCACCTGTCACATTTGAAGAGAACAGGACGGTAGGACCGAGCTTGGGACACGACTCGATCGAAGCAGGAAAGCTTTCTGTTATTATAGGATTCCTTGCCGTTGTAATATTTATGATAATTTATTATGGACTGGCAGGCATCGTTGCAAACACAGCTCTTTTTCTGAACATCCTTTTCATAATGGCGGGCATGGCTGCTTTCGGTGCGACACTAACCTTCCCCGGAATCGCAGGTATAGTCCTTACGATCGGTATGGCAGTTGACGCCAATGTCATCATTTTTGAAAGGATCAAAGAGGAACTGCGTCTGGGAAGATCTCTCGCTGATGCTATTTCAACAGGTTATGACAAGGCATGGTCAGCAATACTTGACGCCAATGTCACAACAGCGATATCGGCTTTCATTCTCTGGGAATTCGGAACAGGTCCGATCAAGGGTTTCGCTATAACTCTTCTTATCGGTATCCTTTCCAGCATGTTCACTGCCATATATGTGACCAGAGTTATTTTCAACTATATGATGAAGGCAGGGCTCAAAAGATTCTCGTACAGAGATAAGAACTGATTGATGGAGACAAAAATGACAATATCAAATAGAAACATAGATTTCATAGGAAAATTCAAGCTTTTCGGAACAATATCCGCTGTTGCAGTAACCTTAAGCTTGATCGTGTTTTTTGCAATGGGTCTCAACTACGGAGTCGATTTTGCCGGCGGAACCGAAATTCAGATCAAGGTTGACGGCATGAACAATCAAGAACTCAGAACTATCGCAAGTGAGTTCGGAAGTGTTGATATACAGGAGTTCGAAGGGAGAGATAATGAGTTTCTTCTCAGATTTCTCAATATCTCAACGGTTGATGATGCTACAATAAACAGTTTTGTTGAAGAAGTTAAAAATGAATTCTCCTCTTCAAAAATGACAAAAAAACATTTTGACTCTCAGGTTGGTGATAGAGTTGAGGTTTGGTTTGAGAACGAGATCGACATGGAAAAACTTTCCTCAATGGGACTCAATCACAAAATTCCTGCAACAGGCAAGATTGAATACAAAAAAGTCGGTGAAAGACACATATACAGAATAATGCTCGAAGGTCTCACCACCAAGATCCTGTCATCAATAAAGGAGAAATCGGGCAAGGAACCTGAACTCATGAGAGTCGAGCTGGTCGGACCCAAAGTCGGGGAAAAACTCAGATTTTCAGCTTTCCAGGCCGTGCTTTATTCTCTTATTGCCATTCTTATCTACATCGCAGTAAGATTCAATTTCCAGTTTGCTCCCGGTGCAGTAATTTCACTTGCACACGATGTAATGATAACACTCGGTATTTTTTCTGTATTCAGAATACCGTTTGATCTGACAATTGTTGCCGCACTGCTTACAATAGTCGGATACTCTCTTAACGATACGATCGTCATCTATGACAGAATAAGAGAGAACTGGAACAATCCTAAAAAAGGGGCAAGTGTTGTTGAGAAGATCAACACCAGTATAAATGAAACTCTTTCCAGAACACTGCTCACTTCAATAACAACACTTATCGTCCTTGTTGCTCTTCTTATTTTCGGTGGCGGAACAATAAGCGGATTCGCACTTGCCATGACAATGGGTGTAGTTGTCGGAACATATTCATCTATCTTCATTGCATCTCCTGTAACCGTTCTCATTGAAAAATATATGGGAAAGGAGAAAACAGCATAGATGAAAGAAAAATGGCAGATACTGAGGCCTGATAGACAGAAAGTTGATAACCTTTCGAAAACACTGGGTATTTCAAAAACCGTAGCTACTGTTCTTGTAAACAGGAAAATTGACGGTGTTGAATCAGCATCCCTTTTCCTTCAATCAAAGATAAAAAGCCTGCCGGATCCTTTTCTTTTGAAAGATTCGGAACAAGCTGCAGTAATAATAACAGAATACATAAAGCAGAAAAAAAAGATCGTCATTTACGGCGACTACGATGTTGACGGGATCACTTCGACTCTGATAATGTACCAGTTCCTTACCCATGTCGGCGCCAGGGTCGATCACTATATTCCGCATCGTCTTGAGGATGGATACGGACTGAACACATATACACTTGAAGAGATAGCAACTAACGGTGGCGAACTTGTCATCACAGTTGACTGCGGCATAACAAGTGTCGATGAAGTGAAATATGCAAAAGATCTCGGGCTTGAAACCATAATTATTGACCATCACCATGTCGGCGAAGAAATACCGCCGGCTGTTGCTATAGTCAATCCGCATCAGCATGACTGCCCTTATCCATTCAAAGAAATGGCTGCTGTTGGTGTCGCATTTTCTTTTCTGATGGTTTTAAAGAAAGTTGTTGAAAAAGATGGTTTTTTCAAAGGAGCACTGCCCAATCTTGCTGAATATCTCGATATCGTCGCAATGGGAACTGTGGCTGACATGGTGCCACTTCTAGATTCGAACAGGATCTTTGTCAAGCACGGTCTGACCCAGATGCAGAAAAACAAAAGACCGGGACTTCTTGCCCTTGCAAATGTATGCGGACTGAAAAATCTAAAAGAGATCACTCCCGCCGTAATAAGTTATAAAATGGCTCCCCGGCTCAATGCGGCGGGTAGGATCGGAAATGCCATAAAGGGTCTTGAACTCATTGAATGCACCGATTATGAATCCGCTTATAAAATGGCGGAAGAGCTTAATCTGACAAATGAATACCGTCAGCAGCTGGAAGCTGAAATATTCGAACAGGCAATGTCAAAGGTTGAGAACAGTGATATTATCGATACAAAAAGTGCTATAATTCTCTACTCTGAAAAATGGCATCCCGGAGTAATCGGCATCGTTGCTTCCCGTCTAGTTGAGAAATACTATAAGCCAACGATCATGATCTCGGTTGAAGACGGAATCGGTCGCGGAAGTGCAAGAAGCATACCTCAGCTGCATATTTATAACATACTCAAAGAACTCAGCAGCTACCTCGTACAGTACGGCGGTCACAAATATGCTGCCGGTCTCACTATAAAAGAATCAAACATTGAAGAGTTCATTGAAAGATTCAACGGTATGGTCGATACTGCTCTTGCTCAGGAAACCTATAGCCAGTCAACCGATATTGATGCTGAACTTCCGCTGAAAGAACTTACACCCGATCTTATTGTGGCCCTTTCAAAACTTGAACCGTTCGGAATGAACAATCAGGAACCTAATTTTCTGGCAACAAATGTGCAGATCATAAAGCAGAGTGTCATCAACCGGAGTCATCTTCACTGGAAACTTGGTGTGGCTGATTCAACAATGACATTCAACTCGATCGGTTTCGGACTTCTTAATGAAAAGGACTCACCGAACACTGGCGACCTTATCGACATTATATATTTCCCCAGGATAAATACTTATGGCGGGAATATTACTCTTCAGTTATATATCAAGGATTTCGTATTTTCTGAAAAAAAGGATTGATCAATCTTCCCTTGTTCTGAACACAAGGAACATTCCGAATACCATGGCAATGATTACTGCTAAAGGACCTTCCGTTTCTTCAACGACGGTTAAGGAACACCCTCCTTTCTTGCCCGGCTCATCAGTCACACATGTATTAGGATCGGCATCATCGCATAAATATTTGAATTCCTTGGATGAAACAGGAAGTTCAGCAATTTCTCTATCTTCAGTCAGACTGACCTTGCTGATCGTGATCTTGGCTTTGTCACCTTCTTTCATCTTGAATCCGCACTTGAAAAGAAGGTATTTCTGCTCATCTTTACTGTAAGAAAGAATGCTGTCCAGAGAACTGATCGTAAAAGATGTTGGATTTTCGAACTCAGTTATCTTCTGGATAAGAGTGTCTTCGGGATCGTGTTCACCGTTACCGTTATCATCAAGTATCAGTGTCACTGATTCGATCCCCTCACCGAATCTTGCAAAACCTGTGCTTGATTTTATGAAGATCGATTTTATCGCATCACCGCCTTCCATGGATTTTGTTCTGACCTGAAGAACCGGGTTATCCTTGTTCATTTCTTTAAAAGAAGGAACCTGCGGGTCGTTTTCACCCTTTGTAAATATGAAACCTTCCGGCGGCTCGAACCTGAATGTCGCGAATTCAAAACCCTCTCCGGAAACGACAGGTTCACCTGAATCGCTGATCCTTATTGCCTCCTTGTTCTGTATTTCAGCATAAAAACTGCCTGCTATACCTGATGTTATATTGGTTGAAACATCTGCAACAATTATGAAGTTGTTCTTTATTCCCGAAGCTACCGCCCTCTTGCCTGTATCAATGATATCAAACTGTGCATAATTATCTCCGGTCAGCGCATTTGTTTTTGCAAGCTCTGTCTTCGAATCTGAATATGCTCCGTTCCCGTTGTCATCGGCAATGAGTCTGATGTTGGATATTTTAACATCTGAATCGTATGTAAATCTCACCGCTACACCTTCAAGATCATAAGTTTTCCCGGTGTCACCTTCAGATATGAGATAAAACTGTCCGACAACAAGATCCTTCTTGGGTGAAGGGATTATTATCGTTGTTGATGAATCAGGAGAGTTTAAACCTTCTCCAAATGACACCTGAGCATCTTTTGTTTTATCTTTGGGCTCCTCAACGCATTGATTATCAATGCACTTTTTACCGTCCTTGCAGTCCTTGTCTTCTTCACAGTAATCATCCGTACCTTGTCCCACGCCGCCGCACTGAGCTTTCGGGGGAAGACTGCATTCTGTAACAGCGGGACAAGTGCCGTTCTTAAGACGCAGCGCGATGTTGCTGTTTGTGCTGTAAGGAAGTTTACCTGCATCTGTGATTATTGCACTGTTCCTTATTGTTTCATGTTTAGGAAGACCGGCTTTCGGTCTTACAACAAATCTTATCATGACTGTGTCGGGACAATCCATTGTGGTTTTATCGCAGTAACCCATGAGATCAGAAACCTGCTTTGCTGTCGCGAACGGAAAATTTCCGTCAACATCATCAACGGCTTTCCAGTCAGTTCCCAGGCCATCCTTAAAAACTGTTGCTATTTCCGTTGTCCCCTTTTCATATTCGACATTTGAAGGAAGTGTGTCCTGAACCGTTACATTTTCAGCAAGATTTTCTCCCCAGTTCTGCACTTTAATGAGATAGTAAAAAGGTCTGTCAAAACATACTGCATCCGGCTCAGTTGAACATGAACAGTAGTTTTTCTCCCTTCCGTCCGGTGTGTCAGGATTTGCCGGTATGTCAAATTTGGGTGCCTTCGTATCAACACTGACAACAAGAAGATTGGTATAAACCTGATCCTGATTTGCGCCTATTTTAAGGGAGAACATAGTGTCCCCTTTCTTCAGATGCTGATCGAAAGGAAATTCCTTCGCCTTCAAAAGGAAAGTGTCGGCATCTATAGCATATTCAAGTTTAGTCGGATCAGGACTGTTCGGGTCGCCTCCCACACAGACAGGCATCTCATCTTCCCATCCGAAAATGGATGAAATGGAGTTGTAAACCTCAGTATAGGCAAGCGGTGTATATTTTGCAGGATTACAGTTATTCCAGAGAAGATCAAAATTGGGATTTGACTGACCGCTTATCGCAAGTGCCTCAGGAGGAGCTGGCTGAAATGTATCTGTCGTTGCACTGGCAAGACCCGGGTCTCCTTCTGCAAGAACCATCGTCATTCTTACTTCAGCTTCGTTGGGAAGCTCAAAACCGCTCACATCAATATATGCCTCCTGAAAACGGTATGCTTCAAGTCCGTTATAGAAATATATTTTCTTGGGGCTTATCCTTTCTGAAGTATAAACAAAAACAAGAGCCCATGCTCCAACCATGCCGCTTGTTGTAAGATATGCCTGCGCTCTCGTGCAATTCATCCCCTTGACATTATAGCTGCCGTAAAGGGCTTCTCCGGTCTGAGTAATATCATTTAATGCACCAAGTTCGATTATCTGCTGCATGAATTCAGTCACATCAACTCTGTATGTGAAAATCCCTGTGCTGTCGGATGGTTCGCTTATCGCTTCATAATCAAACGAAGGAGGGGTAAAAAGATTTCCTGAAACACTTGATGTCACCTCAGTTGAAAGTGTCACTTCAGAAGGTTTGCTTTCGTTTGTGAATGTAAGCGTTACAGAGTTGTCTGTCGGACCGTTATACTGAGATGGATCCTGTGCTGCGATCCAGATGAGAAACGCCCTGTCAATGTTCGTGTCAGGCGGAACATGCGCAGAAGTTAAAGTAAATGTGGAGCCGACATTAATATCAATGCAGGAATCTGCCTGCGGGTTGCCGGGAGTTGTTGTCACTTCTCCTGTCACCTGTGCTATCAGTGACTTGAACATCACAAAATAATCCCACGCACCCTCTTCCCATTTCAGTTCCTGACCGTTAGTCTGGGACACATTCGGTCCTATGACAGCGCTCAGGAAAAAAGGGAACAGAGCGATCATAACCATAAAAATCCTTTTCATGAAGCTTCCTCCGGTAAAATTTACAAAACCAACATCTTTATGATTATAGATACGATCATTTAATATGTCAAATTGAACTCCCGGCATAATAGTTGGAATAGTTGGGGTCAGTTATTCCCTTTAAAGTCAAGAAGTATTATATTCAGAAATGACTTACATGGGAATAAATTCTTAACAGGACAGGTTATTAATATCAGTAAATAAACGGAAACACCCTTTTTCTGGTTGATGGGTATTTTTCGCCGAAGGTTTCTCTATACCATTTTCTGTGTTTGTGTGCTCTGGGGACGAGATTTGCCATTGTGAATACCATGAATGCAAGTCCGGGAAGAGACCATGTGAGGATGGCATAACCTGTCCATTCCATTATTTCGCCAAGATAATTGGGGCTTGCGACAAATTTGTGCATCCCTTTTTCAGGCAGGTGGTATCCGGGACCTTTTTCGGCTCGAAGTGCTCTGACTACATGGTCTGAGTGGATGTTTATGACCATACCTGAGAAAAAGATAACCGTTCCGATGATGAATCTGGGGTCAAAAAACCATGAAAGATCGTAGTCGGCAAGGTGAAAAAGATAGTATCCATTCAGAAATCCGTTCATGCTGTTGAACATTATGGAAAAGATCATGATGAGAACCGGCATGTTCTCTTCACCTTTGATGAGAAAGGGATAAATAAATGTTCTCTGAAGATAGTGAACCATCCATATTGTGAGCATGACTACCGGAACTGCTTCCGGCTTTCCTGTAAACAGAAAATAAAGCGGGATGAAAACAACAGGGGACTCCATCACCATCCAGCCGATTCTCGGGTTTATTGACGGTCCCCATTTCTTTCCGCCGTGACGGCCGTAACCCGCTGTCACAAAATAAAGCGATACAAAAACAAACACTGCACTGATAAACTGTGCGGCAAGGAGCAGATCATAAACAGTTTTCATTTCCCCCTCCTATTTTTTCTTTCGTGGAAGCGACATCGGCTCAATATTTTTGTTTTCAAAGTTAAATATCAGAATTCTTTTGTACATCCCGAGAACATTGAGATTCACTTTGGTGTAACCGCTTGTAAAATGGAAATAATCTCCAAAATCTTTCGCCTGATATTTGACATAGAGATCGCTCACTCCAAATCTTGATTTTCCCGAAGTACCTTCATTTTGTATAAGTTCGAGATTGTCAACTGTAACCCATAGAAACCCCTTGAAATGTTCGTCTTTGGGCTTCCTGGGAGTCGCCTTTATTTTATAACAAAGCTTCCCTTTCACTTTTTCAACTGCCGCAAGTTCCCGGATATATTCCTTTTCTCCGTTCTTATCAAAGTGGGGAATCCCCGGTTTTGATTCTCTCGGATCATATTTTGACGGGTCTTTCTTTTCACCGTTTACAGTATATTCAAGCACTTCATATTTAAGGTCTTCATAAAAGTCATCCCATCTGACATAAACAACTTTTTCAGTTTCGATCAACTCGTTGGTCTTTGGATGCCGCCACTCAACTGTCACATGTCTTGTGCTTTTGACCCCGGCATATTTTTCATACATGTTCTTTGAATATTTTTCAGTAATTGCGTCAATTACCTTTTTTGAAAGTTCCGGCGTTATCACCATCCCTTCAGTAACATTTTCAGTTGCGTGAATTAACGGAAAAACAAAGAAAATAATTACAAAAAGAAAACCGGAAAACAGGTATTTCATTACAATCCCTCCACAAAAAACAGCAACAAATCTTTAGACCGTCGCTCTATATCACAGGTTTCATAATTGAACAAATATTTGTTGAGAAAATATAATAAAAGATATACAATGGTTGACCTAATCCGGACTGGAAGGTAGAAATTTTGAATTGGGGAGATTCTGTTTGAAACTGGAAAAGGGAACCACGCTTCTTGAACGATTTGAACTGACAAGAAAACTGGGAAATACCGCTTTCGGAGATGTGTGGCTCGCAGAGGATGCAAAAAAAGGGTCACAGGTAACTTTAAAGATCATCAGCTCAAAATATTTCAACAAAAAGACAGATCTTAAAAAGCTGAAGAACGAATTTCGCTCATTTTCGCAGATAAAATGCAAGCACATTTCGGAAGTATACGAGATCTTTGATGAAAAAGGTCTTCTGTTTTATTGTGCCGAATATGTCGAAGGATCAAAAATATCCGAATTCAGGGGCGAACATCCTTCCGTCCTTATCCCTTTTTTCATGGACATATCAAAGGCATTGCTCGAACTTCACAAATACGGAATAGTCCATGGAGGGATAAAACCGGGCGATATCATAATAAAATCAGACCGTTCAGTAAAACTGGTCGACATAGGGGTGCTTTCTTCTTTTGAGAACAGGAACCCTCAGATCAGAAAAGTTTTCAACTACACCGCTCCTGAAATAATCAACGGCAAGGCCTTCGACTGGCGGGCCGACCTTTATTCGCTGGGCGTCATAATGTATGAGATACTTTACACAAAACTTCCATGGGTGGCGCCGCCGTTCCTGGACAACAGTGAAGAAATCTCGATTGAAATATCGTTCCCGAAGAACAGCTCTCCTCAGATAAACGGGGTTATAAAAAAACTCCTTTCCATCGAGCCGGACAGCCGGTTTAAAGATGCATCTGAGCTTATCAGTTCTCTTGAGCATATATTTGCGGGAACTGCAAAAAAAGCAGGACATTCAGCCAATGTAAAAGGTGTTTTGAAAATAAAGGAGACCGAATTCATCTCCCGCCGTATTGAAATGACCACTTTGATGGAAATGCTGGATAATTTTGAAGCCACATCAATAGACAGCTCGGTAATAATAGAAAGTCCGGGGGGAGCAGGGAGAACAAGATTTTTAAGGGAATTTGAAAAAAGGATCTCTTCCAGAAATCTTAATGCCCTTTTTTTCAGTGCAAGTCAGTCACAGAACCTAGCAACTGATATTGTTGACACCATCTGGGAATCACTTGACAGGGAATACCGTCTTCAGCTCTCACTCAAGTGGAGAGGGACGGTTCTTCTCTACTTTCCTCATTTCAAGTCATACGGTGAATTTAAGAACTGCCCTGATTCAAAGCATCTTCCGCTCGCAAACGAAGATTTCTACCGCCTTGCGTCATTAGTCCGCGATTTCATTAAAATGGGAACAAGGAACAGACCGATAGTAATGCTTCTTGACAACTTTGACCATGTTGACAAAAGATCTCTCCGTCTGATACAGGAAATATCGGCAGGGTTTGACAACTCCATCCGGCTCTTTACGATCGTCACTCTCGACCCTGCAAGCGGTTCCAACATTGAGATCCCTGCATTTTCAAGAATAACTCTCAGCCCGTTCACTTTTTCAGAAACAAGGGATTTTATTGAAGATTCTCTTGATCAGCCGGCAAATCAGATAGACAATGAACTTTTTCTGTGGCTGTATCGTAACAGCAAGGGACTTGCAAAACAGATCCGGTCACTTCTCTTTCTCCTTATTGAGGAAAAAGTCATCTATTCCAGCGGAAATCATATTTTCTTCAACTATACAGATATGGGCGAAAAGGGAATTGATCTCCTGCTTCAGAATAAAATAAACTCTCTTTCACAAAATGAACAGTTGACTCTTAAGGCATGTTCAATATTCAAGAAGTTCGGAACTAAAGAGGCACTGGAATATCTCATAAAAGATCTTATGACCGTCGAGGAGCTTGAATCAGCGATCCGCATTCTTGAAGCCAATTATCTTATCGTTGTGAACAAAAATGGGAAAATAACCATCGTGAACAGACAGTTCAGACCGATAATTTATGAAACTCTTGAAGAAACTGAAAAAAAGAAGCTCCATAAAAAAATGGGTGACTATATCTCGCTGACATGGCAGGATCTTCTTTCGATGAACATAAACCATTTCGCATTTGCGGCACACCACTATAATCAGGCGGGAGCATTTGAAAAAGCGCTGAAACTCTATCTTTTCTCTGTTGGCGGATCAATGGCTCAGTTCAACTCCGAATTTGCTGAATCCTCAATAGATGACGCACTTGAAATAGTGACTTTAAATCCCGGCATAGTGAAAGGGAAAAAGCTTTTTGCAATATATCTTTTCGCCGGCAGAATGTACTATAAGCTTGGAATATATAAAAAAGCGGTTCCTCTTCTTGAGAAAAGCTATGAAGTCTGGAAAGAGGATACTATTCTGGAAGACCTTGTCTTTTCACTGGCAAATGATTCAGATCCTTCAAAAGCTGTAAAGTTTATAAGCAGTTACGGCGACGAGACTCCTGATAAAAAAGCGGTCAAACACTATCTCAGATCGTTTGTGTATCTTACAACTGAAAACAACTATACAAAATCTCATTATCACCTTAAAAGAGCTGTGGGCTATATCGAAAAAGGTTACGGAAAACTTTTCGGACCGATAAGGAAATTCACACTGAAACAGCTTCAGTTCGACCTTGATCTTTTCATGAACACATCGGGATTTGAAACTCTTGACAAGTTGAGGATCGAACTTATCGAAAGCTCAAAGAACATTGAATCGAAGGCCTTTCTCATAGACGCAATGAATGCCTCTTTCCTTTTCTACTGGAATTACAACGAAATGAAAAAGGCATACAACATACTGCATGAATCTCTGAAACTCTCGCTTGAAATATTTGATAACTACAGAATAACCAGAAGCTATCTGAACCTTGCGAACTGTTCCCACCGGCTGGGTCGTCTCAATGATGTCAGATTCTATCTTGACAAGGCCATTGAGTATGCAAGGAAAGGGAGCGGTGCAAGCATCCTGAAACAGTGTTACTGCAACTACGGTGAGCTCGCAATAATAAAAGGCGAGTTCTCTCTTGCTGAGAACTATCTGTACAATGCAGAGGAAATATCAGAAAGAGAATACCGTGATCCTGATCTCATTATAATTTACAGTCTCCAGACAATACTTTCGCTTTTAAAGAACGAGATCGGCACAGCAAGGAATACCGGCGGAAAGCTGAGACGCTACATCGAGCAGTTCAGAACTGTCGGACAGAACAAGCAGATATCTTATTTTTCAGCGTTAATGCTCCTTGAAGCCATGACAGGTAACGATCATGAATTCTTTTTTGAACTTGACAATAAATTCCAGAAACTGCTGAACAGCTATCCTTTATTCAAAAAATCCAACGAACTTCTTCACATAACATGCAGGATCATTTTTTTCAAACGGAACAACGACCGGGACAGCGCGATTAACCAGATTCACGAAGTTGAGATCAAAGGAATCAAAAGTACCCACTCTCTTTACCAGATGATCTATTATTACCATGCATCACTTCTACTTAAGGAGTTCTCACCTTTCAGCGGACTTTTGAAAAAATACATCGGCGAAGGGGTGAAGTTTGCAATGCAGATACAGTCAAACCATTTTGTCTCCCTTTTCAATTCTATATCCTATGTTCTTGAGACAGACGAAACTGAAAATATTATTAACAGGATAAAAGATGTTTTTCTTGACATACATGCTGATGAGGAATCAAAAAATATCATCGAAGGCGAAATAGCAAAGCTCCATAGTCACATTCAGAACTCAAAAAATCAGATAGAGCATCTAAGCACTATGAATTCAAGCTATTCGACAATAATTGATATTGTAAAGTCGATAGCCGGAAGGACCGATTTCAGCAGGATAACTGAGACTGTCGTGAAAAAAATGATAGATGCCCTTTCTCTTGAGATATGCGGTATAGTTTTTCTTGGCGGAGACTCTGAAGAGAACAGCTATCTGATCCTTGACTCTGTATACAATGAGCACAAGATGAGCGATTTCCGTTTCAAGGCGGGGGTTGTCCCGAGAATGCTGAAAACAGGGAGGATAGATTTCATATCAGGCACTCCTTCCGAAAAGAACTTTGAATACAGATCTGTCGCCGCAGTTCCCATAACGCTAAAAGGTGTAATAAAATCATACATATACATTGAAAGAGACTCCGCACTGGGAACTTTCAGGGAATCAGAGATAAGATTTCTTGAAACTCTTGCAGAAAGCATTGCTGTAATATTTGACAACATTGAACTTATGCAGATAGCGACAACTGACAACCTTACGCGTCTTTATTCAAGAAGACATTTCATGAACATACTTTCAAAGGAAGTTGAAAAAGCCGGCAGATATAATTTTACTACATCCATGATAATGCTTGACATCGACCACTTCAAACAGGTAAATGACAACTACGGCCATCTTTCAGGGGATTCGATCCTGAGAACTCTCGGGGAACTCCTTAAAAGAACTGTCCGTTCCTCTGACTATGTGGGAAGATTCGGAGGCGAGGAGTTCGTAATTCTTCTGACAGGAACTGATCTCGAAGGAGCTTTTCAGACTGCTGAAAAAATCAGGAAAGCGTGTGAAAAGCAGAATGTTTCAGGTATTTCGTTTACGGTCAGTCTCGGGGTTGCCTCCTTCCATGAAGACAGAGTTAAAAATGAAAAGGATTTTATAGAAAAATGTGATATGGCTCTTTACAGGGCAAAAAATCTCGGTAGAAACAGAACTGTCAGATATTGTGATCTTTTAGGGAGATAATCATGGTGCTTAACATAAAGATATTTGAAGAACAGATCATTCAGGGAGATACTTCCCACATCAGAAAAGAGATGGACGCTCTGCTTCAGTCATCTGCCATGATCAAAAAGCATGAAGATGATATTTTTCTTAATTTCCAAGGACTTACTCCTTATGACATATTCAAGAAACTGAAAAATGAACAATACAGGACATGGTTCAAAAAACTTGATACGGAAGTCCCTGGACTCCCCTTCTTTCTTAATGAATCGTCAAATTCGCTCCTTTTTTTCCTGATGGGAAACATTTCATTTGAAGAAAAGAATTCTTCTGTTCTGTTTGATAAGATCGAGGCATCCCGTTTTTTCAAGGAGAAAATGATCCAGATGAGGAATCTGTGCGTTCCCCACAACATAAACCCTCAGACGGGGATCACGAAACTTTCGAAAGTTCTTTCGGGTGAAACAAAAAATTCCGACTCCGGCCAAAACAGCGACAGGCAATCTGAAAACAGCAGCGGCAGATCAATGGAAAATGAAAAAAAGAAAGGGGCCATAAAAGATTTTCTCGACAGATACGGGTCGATCGCATTTCTCAACAGCGACAGGACCGTCAAGCTAACCATTGTGATAAATGAGATCCCGAGCCGCATATCGTTCATCAGAAACTTTCTTGTTAAAGACCCGGCACTTCCTCAGCAGTTCTTTCTCACCGTCCTGAAGACCGATTCAGGAATTTCAGAGATAAAATCCCTGCTTCTTGCCTCTATAAACGATATAGAGTCATCCATTCAACATCATAAAGGGGTGTTTATTCAGGTCGTTACAAAATCAGAAGACGGTTCATACCAGATGCTTCTTGAATCTGAAACCATTTTTCCGATTACAGTGACAAGTGATCTGAAAAACGATATTGCCGCAATAGAAAGCGAAGTATCGGTCTCATTCGGAACAGAGATCTCAAAAACTGAAGCACCTGATCCGATTGAAAAAACGACCGTTCCTGCTGAACAGAAAACGATGATAGAAAAAGACGCTGAACCTGTTGAAGAAACGGAGATTATCCGTCTCAAAAAAGAAAATGAAGCACTTCTTGTCAAAGTTGAAAAGCTTGAAAAACTGATCGAGGTTTATGAAGAGGAAATTAATAAAAAAAGGTCAATTAAAGGGTTTTTCGGGAAGTTTTTCAGTTGATGAAAATATTTTTTAACGGAACCGGCTCTTCACCGGGTGTGCCCCAGCTCTTCTGCGACTGCCGGGTCTGCAAGTCATCATTCCGGGAAAACAAAAGAACCCGGTTTTCAATGACACTAATTGAAAAGGAGACCATTTTTCAGGTTGATGCCCCTTTTGAAGTTCGGCTTCAGCTTTTAAATGCCGGTATAAAGAAAATTGACGGATTGTGGCTTACACATGCCCACAGCGATCACATTGCAGGCATTGATGATCTGCGGATCGCCTCTTTCAGAAACGGTGCACCGCTCCCGCTGTTTGCAGGACAGGAAACCATCGAATCAGTAAAGACAAGATTTCCGTATCTTTTCTTTGAAAATGAATATACCGACATCCCGCTTCTTGAACCTGTTGCTGTTGATGAAAAACCTTTTCAATTCAAGGATATGGAATTCATCCCCGTCAGGCATTTTCACGGTGAAACAAAAGTCCACAGCTTCCGGATGAAAGATTTCGGACTCCTTGCAGACATCAGCTCAATATCAGAAAGTGAACTTGCAAAAATGAAAGGGGTGAAAGTTCTTGCAGTCTGCACAACAGTCAACCACCCTCACAGAAAACATATGGACCTTGATGAAATAATCGAACTGATAAAGATCATCTCACCCAAAAAAGCATATCTGACACACATGAGCCACAATTTTGACTATTTTGAGATAAAAAATCATCTCCCTGAAAACATCTTTCCCGCTTTCGACGGATTAAGGGTGGAAGTTTAAAACTTATCAAAAAATTGCTTTTTTTTTCTATCATCGTAACATCTTTGAAGTTAATATTTTGATCAGAGGTGAGCATGTTCAGGATTTCAGTTATTATTACAGTTGCGGTTATGATATTCAGCTGTTCGACGGCTGAAAAAAAGACGAGCGGCAGTGTTGAAAGCGGGAAAACTTCGTCTGCCGGGAAACATGAACTTACCGCCAAGGGAAAAAAGCTTGAGTTCGACGCAAAGACATATGTTATAAAAAAATATGACATAAATAAGGACAAAAAGCCCGACATCATCAATGTTTTCAGAAAGTTGCCTATCGAAGGCAAAAGAGGCGAATACGACCTCAAGATCCATGTTAAAATGATGGACCTCAACCGTGACACAAAGATAGATGTGTGGAGATTTTTTAACGACAGCGGTGCTGTAATAAAAGAAGAGCTTGACCTTGACTTCGACGGAAAAATAGATGCTGTTGACCACTATCTTAACGGAATAGTCAGAAGAAGAGAGGTTGATTTTCAGTTTGATGAAGGAACTGACATCTGGAAACATTTTGATGAAAAAGGCGCACTGATGCTCATTGAAGCGGATCAATCGGGTGACGGAAAGATAGACTACTGGGAACACTATACGAACGGTGCGATCGAAAGGATCGAAAAAGATACCGACGATGACGGCAAACCTGATATTTTCAAGAGATCGGGAGATGCCGATTTCACAAGAATATTAAGCACTACCGATAAGTTTGAAGATCAGAACATTCAGAAGATAGAGGAAAAACCGGAAGATGAACTTCCTGAACAGGTAGAGGAACAGAAGGAAGAAAAGGACGCATCTCAGGAAGAACCGGAAACCGCTCCCCGGACCGGCCAAGATAAATAATTCCCCTCATCATTCTTGATAATCTGCCGGCAATCATTATTATAAGTTGTCTTTCAGGATGTTTATTTCAGGAGTTGAACATGAAGGTTCTTGTAGTAGGTAAAGGGGCAAGAGAACATGCTCTTGCATGGAAGATCTCAAAAAGCCCTCTCGTTAAAAAGGTCTATGCTTTCCCCGGAAACGCCGGAATTGCGCAAGTAGCTGAAATTCCTGACATTAAAAGTGACGACATCATTGATCTCGCTTCTTTTGCTTTAAAAGAAAAGATCGATCTGACCGTTGTAGGACCTGAAGATTATCTTGCGAAAGGGGTCGTTGATGTTTTTCAGTTCAACGGACTTAAAATATTCGGAGCTAACAAGGCGGCGGCGGCACTTGAATCAAGCAAGGCGTTTGCAAAAGAGATCATGGATTCCGCAAAAATACCGACAGCGGCATATACAACAGTGAGTGACTTTGAAAAAGGTGCAACTGTCTTAAAAACATCAAAATATCCTGTGGTTTTGAAAGCCGACGGTCTTGCGGCAGGAAAGGGTGTTGTGATTTGTGACAGTTATGAGCAGGCGGCAAAAGAACTTTCTGAAATGCTTTCCGGAAAGTTCAAAGATGCAGGAACAAAAGTTGTCATCGAGGAATTTCTGAAAGGCGAGGAACTTTCACTGCTTCTGCTGACAGACGGAACAAATGTAAGAAAACTCCTTTTTTCTCAGGATCACAAAGCGCTTCTGGACGGTGACAAAGGCCCTAACACTGGCGGAATGGGTGCCTATACACCGGTTTCATTCGCGGATGATCTGCTTTATGAAAAAGTTAACCGGTTGGTGACATTGCCACTTCTGACAGAACTTAAAAAAAGAGATATCACATATCGCGGAGTACTTTATATCGGGCTTATGATAGTCAACGGAGAACCCTTTGTCCTCGAATACAACGCAAGATTCGGAGATCCCGAAACGGAACCTCTGATGTTCATGCTCAAAAGTGATATTGTCCCTTATTTTATGGCTTGTGCACAAGGAGATCTTGAGAAATTACATGAGCTTGAATGGTTTGAAGGATATGGAGCGACAGTTGTCATGGCTTCAGGCGGATACCCTGAATCATACAAAAAAGGAGAACCTATTCAAGGCCTTGATGTAATTGAAGAAAATGCCGTTGTGTTCCATGCCGGAACAACGATGAAAAACGGGAATATTGTTACAGACGGCGGAAGAGTTCTGATGGTGACAGCATCAGGAAAAACAATACATGAAGCGATGAAAAATGTTTACAGCAATACTGAAAAGATCAGTTTTAATAATTCTTTCTTCAGGCACGACATAGGACACAGAGAGATCAACAGGAACAAATAATGATAATAAAGACCGTCAGTTTCATCAAAAGTGCTTCGTCAGTTCAGAATCTCCCTTCAACAGGTCTGCCTGAATTTGCTTTCATCGGAAGGTCAAATGTCGGTAAATCGAGCTTGATGAACATGCTGATGGGGAGAAAAAATCTTGTCAAGACTTCAAAAAAACCGGGCAAAACCGCCCTTTTGAACTATTTTATAATAAATGATCTGCTCTATTTTGTCGATCTTCCGGGCTACGGATTTGCATCAAGATCAAAAAGCGAGCTCGATTCGTGGAGATCTATGATCGAGGAGTATCTTTTAAAAAGGACAGAACTCCTTGAAATATTTCTTCTCATTGATTCCCGTCACGGCATTATGGCAAATGATGAACAGATGATGACTTTTCTTGAACATCACCGGCTTAACTACACTCCTGTTTTCACAAAAACCGATAAGATCAATAAAACCGAGCTTAATGTATTGAAACAGAAAAACCGCGATTCCTTTTTCTGCTCTGCTGTAAAAGGTGACGGAAGGGAACTGCTTCTTGACCATATTGAAAAGATAATCGGTAAAAAGGAATAATATGAAACTCTTTATCCTTATTATCATTATGTTTTTCACATTTATCTGCCATCCTTCAAAAGTAATTGTCGAAAGTGTCGTGGCTAACATGAACGACAGAGCCATAACTTATTCAGAGATACTTCAGGAAGGCGAACTCCTGAACATTGAAAGCAATGTTGATCCCCGGACACCTCTTTCCGCTGAACTCAAGGAGCGGATACTCGAGCTGATAATGTTCCGGATAATCGTATTTGAGGAAGCACGAAGCGAAGGTGTCACAATTGATGAATCAAAGATCCAGGAAAAAGTGAAAACCTATCTTTCAAATGTGTACATGAAAGATTTCAGGAAAACATACAGCATCTCCGACCTTGAATTCAACACTATGATAAAGATCCGGCTTACCGCTGACAAAATGACAGAGATCTTTCTTGATAAAAAATTCAAAGGAAAGACCCCGTCAAAAGAGGAAAAACAGAAAGCTGTGACTGAGTGGCAGAAAAATCTTTTAAAAAAACAGAAACTTGTGCTATATTCGATACCGTAAAAAGGAGGATATATGGGAAAAGTAATATCAATAGTGAACCAGAAAGGGGGTGTAGGCAAGACCACAACTGCTGTGAACCTTGCCGCATGTCTCGGTGTCATGGAAAAGAAAGTTCTGCTCATCGACATGGATCCTCAGGGAAATGCAACATCAATGAGCTCGGTCAAGGGTGAGAATTTCAACACAATATATGACATGATGGCCGATCCTTCGGTAAATGCAATATACCCCACAGGGCTTCCATTTCTAAAAATAATACCATGTAATTCAGAACTTACAGGTGCAGAAGTTGAGCTGCTTCAAATGGACGAAAGAGAGTTCGTTTTACGGCAGACTATCGACAAGTTAAGGAATAAATTCGATTTTATTATAATTGATTCTCCTCCGAGCTTGAACATTCTCACTGTAAATAACATGGTGGCTTCAGATGGTGTTATCATCCCGATACAGTGTGAGTATTTTGCTCTTGAAGGGCTTAGCAGAATAATTGAGACGATCAAAACCATAAAAAATCTGAACAGTGATCTCGAAATTTACGGAATAGTCCTTACAATGTATGATAAAAGAGTGAAGCTTACCTATGAAGTGGAGAACGATGTCAGGGAACACTTCAGGGAGACCGTTTTTAACACAGTGATCCCAAGAAATGTAAAACTGAGCGAATCACCAAGTTTCGGAATGCCGATCGTTCTGTATGACATCTCTTCGATCGGAGCTAAAAAATACCTGGAACTTGCCGAAGAATTCCTGTCCAGATTTAAAGGGGGAAAGAAATGATCGAAAAAAGAAAACTCGGGAAAGGACTCAATGCACTTATAAAATCCTCACCTGAAAATGATTACATGGTTCTCTCGATAGATTCAATAATCACCAACAAGGACCAGCCCAGAAAAAGGTTTGACGAACAGCGGCTGACAGAACTTGCCGCTTCGATAAAACAATACGGCATCATCCAGCCCATCGTTGTAAAAAAAGAGGGGGCTAAATACCGGATAGTCGCAGGTGAAAGAAGATACAGGGCGGCAAAAATGGCAGGGCTCACAGAAATCAAGGCAATTCTTTTCAAAGGCGAAGAGGATTATCAGATCTCGCTGATCGAAAACCTCCAGAGAGAAGACCTCAATCCGATAGAAGTCGCCGAAGCATACACCGAACTTATAAAAAGGTTCAGCTATACACAGCAGGAACTCAGCGAAAAAGTCGGAAAAAGCAGAAGTGAGATAAGCAACTGCATGCGTCTTTTAAATCTTACAGGAAAGATACAGGACCTTGTCCGCAACGGCACAATTTCTGTCGGACAGGCGAGACCTCTTGCAGTGCTTGAAAAATCGGAACAGGAAGCGGTACTTGACAAGATCCTGAACAAAAAGCTTACAGCCAGACAGGTTGAAAAAATAGCTTCATCAAAACAGAATAAAACTGCTGAGAAAAATGCCTCGGGAGGATACTGGGAACTTCAGCAGAAAGAACTCGCTGTTCATACAAAAGCAAAAGTATCATTGAAAGAAAAAAAGACCGGAATATCGGTAACTTTTGATTTTGGAACCATCTCTGATTTTGAAAAGTTCAGTGCAATCGTAAGAAAGCTGAACAAATGAGATCTCTTCTCTTTTTCCTTATTATCGCGGTTACTTCTTCAATTCAGGCACAAAAAAAATTTACCGTTGTCATAGATGCCGGACATGGCGGCAGTAACAAAGGGGCAATATCCGGAGAAATTGAAGAGAAAGAACTGACTTTGGAGCTTGCTTTAAAATTAAAGGCATTTTTTGATAAGCACGGAAGTGAAAACATCCACGCTGTGTTTACCCGCACAAATGATACTGAACTGCCGGTGAAGAATAGAATTGAACTGATAGAAAGAATAAAACCCGATCTTTTCATATCGCTCCATTTCAACAGTCAGAAATTTCTTTCAACGAACAGAGGATTTGAGGTCTATTATCCTGCTGATGTAATAAATGAAAAAAGTGTCGAAACTGCACAGAAATACGACCGGGCGAACAGATCTTTCATTTACGGCAGCATATTCAAAGAGATGTTCTTTAAAGCAAATCTGCATACCACATGGAAACTCCCTTTCAATCTTTTCACACAGAAATATGACCTCATGATGTTTGACGATACAACTGCGCCGGGACTGCTTCTTGAAATCGCCTACCTTACTTCACCTGAAGACAGGGCATGTATTGAAAATCCTGATTTTGTTGCCGATATTGCCTGGTATATTTATGATGCTATTGTAAAAATTGCAGAAAAAAGCCGGAGGGGAAAATGAAAAAGCAGTGGAAAATTCTTATTGTTGACGATGATCTCTCAATTTCAAGAAGCTATCAGAAATATCTTGAATCGGAAGGATATATAGCCATCACGGCAAACAACGGCAGAGAGGGTCTGCAGAAAATTGAAAAAGAGGATCCCGACCTCGTTCTTCTCGATATCAACATGCCTGTAAAGAACGGTCTTGAACTCCTTGAAGACCTTAACAGAACAAAAGAAATAAAAATGCCGCTGATAATAATGCTTACTGCATACGGTGATCTTGAAGCCGCGATAAGATCCACCCGTCTGGGGGCATATGACTTTCTTACTAAACCCGTTTCTCTTGAAAAACTCCGTCTGACTGTAAAAAGAGGGATCGAAAAGATCGCTCTGAGTGAACATGTTGCACACATAATCGAACAGGATCACGACGGATTTAAAGATACCATAATCGGTCGCGACTCCAGAATGATCGATATTTACAAGATCATCGGATCGCTGGAAAGCAACAAGGCGACAGTGCTTATAACAGGCGAAAGCGGAACCGGCAAAGATGTGGTGGCGAAAGCCATTCATGAAAACACTTCAAAAGACGAACCCTTTATCGCAATAAACTGTGCGGCTGTACCTGAGAATCTGATCGAAAGTGAACTTATGGGCTATGTAAAAGGTGCTTTTACCGGTGCGATATCAAACAGGGAAGGCAAGCTTGAAGCCGTTAAAAAGGGAACTCTTGTACTTGATGAAATATCAGAAACACCACTCGAATTCCAGGCAAAACTTCTCCGTCTTCTCCAGGAAAAGGAATTCTATCCGGTCGGAGGAACTGAAAAAAAGAGGTTCAACGGAAGAATAATCGCTTTAACTAATAAAAATCTCAAGGATCTTGTTGAAAAAGGGAAGTTCAGGGAAGATCTTTTCTACCGGCTTAATGTCATAAATATTGTTGTTCCGCCTTTACGGGAACACATGAACGATCTTGAAATGCTTGTCATACATTTTATGAAAAAAACAAACTACCTTATGCATACAGCAGTAGAAAGCATAACCCGCGAAGCTATTGATTTTTTAATGACCCATGTCTGGCCCGGCAACATAAGAGAACTTGAGAATGTGATCACTAAAGCGGCAATAAATGCCAAAGACAGGATACTCACAAAAGACAGTTTCGGATTTCTCGGCTCCTTCAATGAAATAGACGGCTCGAATGATAAGCTCAGGATTAATAGTGATAATGAAGAACTTCTTCCCTTGAAAGACATTGAGAAAAAACACATAGAATTTGTATTGAAACAAACTAACTGGCACAAGGGCAAGACTGCTGAAATACTCGGCATAACAAGGCCTACACTTGACAAACGGATAGAAGAGTTCGGGCTCGCAAAAGATGTCTGAAACCGGCTTCTTTCTACCAGTATTCCTTTTTTTCGCTATTGTCATTTCATCCCTGGGCTGGCAGATACTTATCAAAGGCGTCGGGGTCGTTGATAATCTCTGGGCTTTCGGACTGCTGTTCTCAACAGTATTCATGCTTACGGCATCAATTGTCACATACTTCCCTTTTTCAGGAAATGCTTTTTTCATTTCAATTCTTATATTTATGAATTTAACAACACTTTATGTTTACTCCTTTCCCAAATCAATATGGCCGAACATGATCTGGTTTCTGTTTATCATTACAGCCGATTTTCTTTCCTCGGTGGCGTTCCTGTGGTCAAGAGAGAACTGTCATCTCGCCTACTTTCTCATGCCCGCTCTGTTTTCGTCCATAAACATTCCGATAATCGTACGGAAGGTGAAACATCTTGAAAAAGTGAGTGCTAAAGCGGTGCTTATACATGTTTCCTTCATATCATTTCTTGCCATTCTTTTCCCTATTGCTGCAGGAATTTCATCAATGAATTTCAATCCCCTGCTATTTCTTATTCTGCTCACATTCACTGTTCCGGTGACTCTGGTCCTTTTCGGGATATCATCATATCTTAACATAAACACCGGCTCAGGCATCAGCAGTATAAATTTTCCTTTTATTATATTTTTAAGCATTCCCGGAACAATTATTATAAAGAACATGTTCTCCCTCAGGGTTACAATGCTTAATTACATCGATAGCGTCCATTTCACTTTCGGCGCACTTCTTCTTCTTTTTGCCGCTGTCAGTATAGCCGGGATACTCATATCCATGTTCAGCACATCAATTGAAGGGTTCATCAACAGAAACAGACACTTTTATCAGAAATATCTTACAAGTTACAGGACTGTGATAGAAGAAGTGACAGATCCGGCTGAGCTGTTCATTCTTTTTGATCAGAACATAGCTTCATGGTTTAAAGAGTTCAAATCAGTTAGATATATTTTTTTCAACGATGAATTTTCAGCAGGAAGAGATATTTCTTTTTATGAAGAACCTTCTTCTTTCAATATCGAGACAACAGATAAAAAATTTCTTCACGAACCCTATTTCATAAAAAATTCGGTGGATGTTCCTGATGAAATAACAAAGATCTCTTCAAAATACAAAGGTAATATTTTCATCCCCATTGTTTACCGCAACGAAGTGAACGGTTTTATTGCGATTGACAGTCGAAAGTTCTCTCACAGTGCTACAGTTTGCGTTCACAATATTCTTGAAATGACAATGAACAGGTTTGAGAAACTTTCGCTTTTCACCAGTGTTATAGAAGCAGAAAAGAAAATTGAAATGCTCAAACATTTTCAGGAAACAGGCAAGATGGTGTCAATTATCGCCCATGAACTTAGAAGTCCTCTTTCTTCAATAATGTTCAATATGGAAGTGATCAAAGATTCAGTCTATAAAAAAAGGGATGCTGACCCCGAATATCTCGACATTTCGCTTCGTGAGATCCGGCGGCTCAACGAAACAGTGGAAAAAATGCTCAATTACGGAAGAACAATAAAACTCACACCTTCGGAAGGTGAATTTAAATCTTTTTTTACAGACATTGACCGTCTTTTCCCTTCAACTCCTGAAAAGATAACTTTCATTGACAACACAAACGGCGAAAGATTCTACTTTGACTGGGATATGCTGAAAAGTGTGATGATCAACATGATAAGCAACAGTCTTCAGGCAATTGAAGGAAGCAACGGCATCGGAAATATAACTGTAAAATGTTTTAAAAGGAGAAACCGCATAATCATTGAAATAAGCGACACCGGACCGGGAATACCGAAAGAGATCAGAAATTCAATATTTGAACCCTTCTTTACAACGAGGAAGGAAGGCAACGGACTCGGACTTGCAACAAGCGAGAAAATTATAAAACTTTCTGGCGGATCTGTAATACTCAAGGAAACATCAGAAAAAGGAACTGTCTTTCAGATTGTGCTTCCGGTGGAATAAATTACAGAAGGATCTTCATTAAAAAAGGGAATGCGGCAAAAGTTCCGATTGAACTGCCTATTGAAGAAAATAGTGATACAAGAAGGGCTCTTGTTAAACGGTTGCTCCACCATCCTTTCAATTTCAATGTGTCAGATGACGCATTTTCAAGATCTTTCACTGTCGGTTTGACAAGATAAAGTTGAACAAGTCCTGTAACCATTCCTGCACCGATGGTCGGATTAAGACTTGTTATCGGTGCCGCAATAAATCCTGCAAGAACTGTCAGAGGGTGGCCCAGAGCAATTATACAACCGAGTGCGGAAAGCACGCCGTTAATGAGTATCCAGTATATTGCGGCTTCCATTGTTGTGCTGCTGTCGCCGTTGATGAATCCCCAGATGAACATGAAAATTATTATTGCAGGTATAAGCCACGGCAGAAACTTTGTCACTTTTGACGCAGGCGGGATGTATTCAATTTCAGAAAGATCAGATCCTTCCGTTTTTTCGTTCTGAAGATGACTTATGATTCCCGGAACATGTGCCGCGCCAACCACAGCCACAGTAGTATTTCCGAGATTTTTCATGATATTTACCGCAAGATATTTATCCCTTTCATCAAGGATAACTCTTTTTACCGATGGAAATTCATCACCCATTTCACCAATGAGCTGCATTAACATATCACCTTTTTTAAGCTCTTCAATGCTTTCATTTGTTACATCTTTATCATCACTTAGAAACAGTCCTCCGAGAAATTTCGCCTTTTCCGTAAATGTCATCGACCTGATCGTCCTTTTCAATGTGATCGAAATGTCACGGTCGGCATTTACAAGCTTCAAACCTTTTTCTTCAGCCATCTGAACAGCTTTTTTGAATTCAGTTCCGGGAGCAACACCGGTTTTTTCAGCTATCTTTTTCTGATAACTTGTAAGCATGAGCTGAACTGAAAAGAAAAGAACCTTTCCTTTTCTGAATATCTCGAAAATATCAGTTTCTTCATATCTTTTTCTGTTTTTCAGCACTTCAAGCCGGTTTTCATCAAGTTCGACTGCAACAGTATCGGGGGAATATTCATTAATTGTGTTTTCCACAAGCTGTACCGATTCACCTGAAACATGGGCAGTGCCAATAAGATAAAGGACTTTTCCCCCTTCGAACTCTATTTTATGAAGATTCTGACCTGACTCACCGACAGAAACAAACTTTAAACTCATGAAAAACCTCTGAAGTTAATGAACCGGTCTGTGCTGCTCCCTGTGTATGAACCTCATGACCGGAGTATAAAAAAGTGAAAGAAAAGCGGTGTATAAAAATCCGAACTGGAAAAGAATGAGGAACGGCATTGAAAAATAAAAACCTTTCTCAAATGCAAAATATACCGCCCATGAAAAGTATATCGCAAAAAGAAGTTCCACAATGCTGACGATACTGACACTTGTGAAACGGTACTTATTTAAAGAAACTTTCTTATATGTTTCCTTCCGGCAGGAAATCTTTCCCGAAACATCATATTTGGGAGTTCTGATAAAATCCGTCTTTCTTCCTGCCAGGGCCTCGATAACAGCTTTGCAGTTGTTTACAGCAAGCCCGATCCCGACAGAGATCGCAAACGGAAGAAAAAGAAGAGGGGAAAGCTTAGATCTGTTTTTCATCGTAAGCGTTTCGTTTATGACCGTTATTTCAGAATACAGATAAAAGAACATTACTGAAAAAGTTGCAAAAACAAAGACAGGCAGGTCAAAGTTCATAACTTCGTATATCCCGTGACCGATCCTGATGACTATATTCAACGGCATCAGAAGGCAGAGAAATACCATCATGACATAGGCAAAGTTTGCGGCAAGATGGAAAAACGCCTCCATTTTAACTTTTGAGGAAAGTTCCTTTGAACGGATAATTGAAGGGAAAAGCTTTTTAAAGACCTGTATCGAACCTTTTGCCCATCTGAACTGCTGACTTTTGAACGAACTTATCTCGACAGGAAGTTCAGCAGGCACAGTGAGTTCGGGAAGATAAACGAACTTCCACCCTTTTATCTGGGCTCTGTAGGAAAGATCAAGGTCCTCGGTCAGAGTGTCGTGCTGCCATCCGCCGGCATCAACGATCGTCGACTTTCTCCATATTCCCGCTGTACCGTTGAAATTGAAAAATCTGCCGCTTCTGTTCCTGTATGTGTGCTCGATCATGAAGTGTCCGTCAAGCAGAATGCTCTGAACTTCAGTCAGTATCGAAAAATCGCGGTTCAAGTGGTCCCATCTTGCCTGAACCATTCCTATGCCGGGATCTGTAAAGAAATCTATCGTTCTTTCAATGAAATCTTCCGGTGGGAGGAAGTCCGCATCAAATACCGCAATGAATTCAGCATCTGTCAAATTCTGACCGTATTCAAGCGCTCCTGCCTTGAAGCCGATCCTGTTGGGTCTTCTGATGTGACTGATATTAATTCCGCATGCTTTTAATCTTTCACATGCGAGCATTGCTATCTCAACTGTTTCATCGTTTGAATCATCAAGAACCTGTATCTCAAAAAGCTCTCTGGGATATCTGATCTTTGCAACCGTGTTTATAAGCCGTTCAACAACATACTGCTCATTGTAAACAGGAAGCTGCACACATACTTTAGGCAGTTTTTCAAATGTTTTCAGAGGTTTCGGCACATTTGACTTGCACTTTCTGTAAATGTATATCGTGTAGTATCTGTGAAAACCGAAAATAGAGAGCAGCAGCAGAACCGCCACATAACTGTAAAGAAGAAAGCTTTCCAAGTTATCACCTATTTAAATAACACTAAAAAAACACTACCTATTATCATTTAAGGGTTTTTTGTCAATATTTTTTGGAAATTGGAACTTATTGCATTTTTCATTTCAGACGGCTCAATCCCTTTTATATGGCTGGCCTTTTCGATCACATTCAGTATATCTTCAAGCGTTGAAAAGTCTTTTCCCGATACTGGCTGATATGGGGCATCGGTTTCTGCGAGAACCCTTTCAGCAGGCAATTTATCCAGTGTTTTCAAGGCCTTCTTGTGCCCATTCAAAATGGCGGCACCGAAACTGAAAAAAGCGTTTACATCTCTTTTAAGAAAAAATTCCGCCTGTTCAAATGTGCCTGAAAATGAGTGAAAAATGACAGCCGGAAGTTTGGAAAGTTCTGAACTGTAACGAAACATATCTTCATAAGCTTTTCTTATGTGAAGAGTCACAGGAAAGTTGTTTTTTACCGCAACATCAAGCTGAAACTCAAAAACCTCGATCTGTTTTGTAAAGTTTTCCTTAAACTCTTCATATCTGTCAAAGCCGATCTCACCTATTGCATCTATCCTTTTTTCCAGGATCAGTTGCTCAAGTATCTTCAACTTGCTCTGATCAGGATCCTGCGGATGAACTCCGAAAGAGATGAACATCTTATCACTGAATTTTTCTGCGACTTTAACATCTTCCATACTGTGGCACGATACGATCGCCCTGTAATCACTTTGATTAATGAAATCACCGTCAGGATGAAGATCTAAAAGCTGTCTAAGATGCAGGTGAGCATCTGTTATCATGGCAGATATACCGTGAAAGGAAGATTCTGACGGGCTATAAAGGAATTGAAGAACATTGAATTCTTTTTCTTGAACTCTTCAATCAGACCGCTTAGAAGATCCGGTGAATTGTTCTCTTCGCTTAAGTGACTGAAAATTATTGTCCTTGGACATTTTCCGCCCATTCTGTCAATTATTTCAAGCGACTGATCGTTTGACAGGTGACCGTGAGACCCTCTTATCCTCGCTTTGAGTTCCGCCGGATACTTTCTGTTTGCATAAAGCATTGAATGATCGTGGTTGGCTTCAAGGATAATGTGATCACATCTGCTGATATAACTCATCATTCTGTTGGTTACTTTTCCTGTATCTGTTGCAAAACAGAGTGTCTGATCCGGCCCCATTCTGATCAGAAATCCGACGGGATCTGCCGCATCGTGCATTATTTCAAAAGGGATGCAGCTGAAATTTCCGATGCTGAAAGAGACATCCTTGTCTATGCACTTGTATTTGAGATCATACTTGCATGCTGAATTTATTATAGAGATCGTCTTTTCCGTTGAATAGACAGGGACACCGAGCTTAAAAGCTGTGTAAGGAATTCCGCAGGAATGATCAGTATGTTCGTGTGTAAGAAGTATCCCTTTTATATTTGAAACATCGACTCCCAGCCCGTCTGCCCTTTTCTGGAATTCCTTAAAGCTCAAACCCTGATCAATGAGGATCATTTCTCTATCTGATTCAAGGATAAAGGCGTTTGCCTTGGAGCCACTGGAAAGTATGTGGATCCTGTTCAATCACATCTCCAGAAACTTTTTAAGGTCTGGAACAAAACTTTTTTCTTCTCTTTCAAGCAGGAAGGTGTTGAAAAGTGCCTGCATTATAAGATCAAGCCGCGTCAGTGCTTCAAGACGCATGGAGATCATTTCGTTTTCGTCCTTTTCTCCCGTGAGAGGAAGTTTTACTGAACTTATTTTCAAAGGGGTTGCCCTTATCTGGAAAAACCATTCGAGCTCTTTTGAAATTATCCTCACTTTTGCGATTTCGGGAAGACGGCCTGCTTTTATCGAATTTCTCACAGACATTAACTCTGCGATATCATGAGATTTTATTGTTTCGCTGTATCCGTCACCGGTTATAGAATTGAGCGATATTGTCTCTTCAAGGGATATGTGTATTTCCCCAAGCCCCAGATTTTCAAGCGATAATGATCCTTCTTCACAGCTTTTCCAGTAAAGCCACAGAAGAAATTCTGACCCGAGGAACCCGACTTCTTTACCTTTTTTCATCATTGTACACTCCAGATCTTTCCAAAAACAGGTTCTATTTTCTCTCTTGACCCCATTCTGTCAACTGAATCGAACAGCGACACCGCTTCAAGATTTACTTCAAAAGTTTTTTCAAACACATCGGTAAATTTTGCAATTATCTGATTTGACTGGCTGAAAAGATAAACCCTGCTGTTTTCCATATCCCATGCAACTTCGCATATCGATGTTTTAGGGAATGAATTGACTTTGAGTTTTCTTACAACCTGCTCTTTTATCTCCTTTTTCTGCTGGGCGGCAATATATTCCGCCCCGTTCTCTTTCATGAACATATATTCGGCTTCTTCAAGATAAGGTCTGATCTGTGAAGCACTGAAAGAATATTTGTCATTTCTGAGTGCGAACACAAAAAAACGGTCGTGCATCAAAGAAGAGAAGTTCTGATTGTCAAAACAGAGAATGGCATCAACCCATCCTGTTGACTCATCCCGGGTGTCAGTTGATTCAAGTTTCTTAAATGAGAATCTTTCGAGCGCTTTTCTGGTTTCATCAATATTTTCAGGGACTTTACTTGCCTTAAAAACAGTGACCGAAACATTTCCTTTTGACAGTTTTGTCATATTTGACCTCCAAAAATCAAGACTTGAGGATTATAGTTTCAGGGGTTGAAGAGTCAAGGAAATGATCTTAACTTAAATCACTCAATTTTGTTATAGCAGAAAAATGTGTCGTATGTGCAGTCATAACCGCATTGGATCTCGCTATCAGGATAGAGTGCATCGCTTACAATATCCTTGCAGAAAACAAATCCTTCTCCTCCTGTACCCATTCCTCTGTCACACTCTTCCGGATTTTCAACAATTCCGTTTCCGCAGATATTTTTTGTTTCAAGAGTGAAGAAAAATTCGTAGGACGGCTGATTAATTACAATGGTCTCTATCAGTGTATAGAACTTCTGAGAAGCGACTTTTAATGTATACTGACCGTAAACGAGATCTGTCACATTAAGATTCTGTGAACCGTCAATATCCATAAACTGTTTCACTATCTGTGAGTTGTGGTCCACAATATACACATTCAGCGTGTCTGAAGATGTCAGAGCCGTTGAGCCGCCGCCTTCCGTTCTTGCATCAAAATTAAGCTGAACGCTCCCTTTTTCAGTCAATGTCTCAATTTTATTCAGCTTAAAATCAATATATATTGAATCGCCCTTATTCAGAACGACTGATCTTTTCTGAGGATAGTATCCTTCCGCAAATGCTTCGATCACATAAAAAGAAGGATTTAGATTCTTCACAATGATCGATCCTCCGTTCTTATTCTTCATGGCAATATTTCCCGGGTTGAGAACTATTCCGGCATTCGTCATAGTCACAGGGCTCCAGTTTTCATCATATATCATAACTTCGATCGTCCCTTCTGCAGGCGGAGCATGCAATGCACCTGTATAACTTTCGGCATTTGTCAGAGAACCGGTGTTAACAATATACTTTTTCTCTTTCAACTGCTTCTGACCATTAACAGTAGACACCACGGCAGATGAAATCTCACCGTAACAGTCACCGAATGAATTGAGATCCTTATCCTGGAAAAGAGTTGCCAGAGAAGAAGATTTGTTGCCGTTGTTATCATCGACAAAGTCGGCGGTATCAACATTTTTGACAGTGAATGTCTTGATCCCCATATCGTTCACGATCTCATAGACAGGACGGTTATCAAGACCGGCACCTTCGACTAGAGAATATCCATAACCCCTGATTTTAAGGGTAATAACATCTATCGTGTCTCCTGCTGTGAAACCTGCTGGAACAAGAACATTGACCTTTTCAAAAAATTCGGTCATTGAGCCGAACATGGGAACTTCTTCTCTCTTGACACCCGACACAACTGCAACTGTATTTGAAGAAGTATTGATGCTGTCAACCAGTTTTACCGCCTTGCTGTTGCTTTCTATTCCGTCAAACATTTCAACGACCATTTTCCTTATTCCCTCTGAAAAAAGAACTATGTCAGGTCCGTTCTCATATACATTGGAAGCATATGTCAGAATGAGATAAAGTGTTCTGAACAATTCATGTTTCTCACCATCCGTCAAACTTTCATCGAGCGGGTGGAGAACATTTGCAAAAACATTTTCTATTTTACTTACGGCTATCTCCTTTCCGTCAAGTGTCACACGACCTGCAGAATTAAGTGAGTATGCACCAGGGGTCAGCTTGCACTGTGCCGTGGTCTTTCCTGAAAGCCAGACACAAACTGTTTCACCAGGAAGAAGCAGACCGTTAAGCACTCCGAATGAAGGACCTTTCGCAATGTTGACATATTTCAGAAGGGTCAGTGCTTCTTTTTTAGATACGATATATCTGAAATCAACATCTTCAGCATTCATTTTGAGAATACCTTTTGCCGCGGACTTTCTTATGTCCGGAAGTTTTGTCCTGTCTTTTTTCATCAAAGTTGCAGGCAGAAGTGAACTGTTCAGAATATCGGGGAATATTACAGACCTGTCAAAGCTCATCCGGCTCAGATACATGTCAAAAATGACATTCCTTATGTCAAAACCGTTAAAGACTGCCGTATATCTTTCTGTTCCTGATCCCCCTTTTCTCAATGAAAATCCGCTGATCATCGAATCAATGAAATAAAGGTTCTCAAAAATGTTGAAATTTCTGATGTTTCCAACTTCAACATTGAATACACGGTCAATATCGCCTTCGATCTCTCTGATATCATTTCTCCCCGCGAAGAATTTCTTCATTTCTGCGGCACCGTTAAGTTTATAAAGCTCAATTGCCTTATAAATAAAGCTGTACGGACTTTCGTCTATTGAAAAATCATTTTCCCATCTGTCCAGTATTTCAGATGTTTTAACAGGAATTGACATTTTCCTTACTGAAAAATCGCTGAAATGGCTTGTCGCCGTAACAAGGACATTTGACATCGTTCCGCTCATGATAGGATCACCGCTTGCAATGTTCATTATCGGATCGCCCGATGCAGTAAACATTATCGGATCTCCGCTTGCAGTCAGCATTATCGGGTCCCCGCTTGCCTGATTCAGAACAGACATTTCACCCGCTCCGTCAACCCTTTCAACACCCAGCATTATCGGATCGCCCGAAAACACAGAATCAAGATCTATCATTATGAACATCATATCATTGAGAAAAACAGTGCCTGACGGAGAGAATGCTATCTTTGAGATCTGTGACCCTCCGCCGCTTGACAGGAGTTTGTATCCTATCTCTAAAACTGCGGCATCGTCCTTTTTTATCTCTGTACCGGCCGCAAATACCGCAACGGAACTGTCATTGAACCAGTACGACATATCGGCAGACATGTCACTGACATCAATAACGCCCTCTTTTTGAATCTTGAAAAATGTAACTGTTGTGGATGATTCAGATATCGGAACAGTTCCAGTTGAAGTCAGAAGTTCGGCCCGCACAACATACTGACCTGCATTATCACTCCATATCTCTCCAGACCCGCTTTCTGTTATTTCATCAAAGACCTGCCACTTTAAATTAAACCCCGGTGAAACCTCAGTGCTTCCACCTGCCGGAATTATCTTTACAGGATCAGTCACATTTTCAATTATAACCTCATCCTGTTCGGGCATGATCTTAAAACCATTGAAAAGCTCAATGAATTCAGCATCTTCATTTTTTTCAATATCACTTAAAACGGCCTCAATGATTTCACTGACCTTGCTTTTCTCAGCCATTCCCATCACCGATTCAAAACCTTCATGAATCCCAGTAAGCTCTGAATAATCAAGTTCACCCAGCCATATTCCTGTTCCGACTTTCATATATGCTCTGACAGATTTTTCCGCATCTCTGAGCTTTGCACATCCACCTGCAGCATGCATTTCCATAAATGCAAGATGGGTCAGAGGATTTATTTGGGCTTTGTGAACATCGTTCTCTGCTGTAAAACAACTGAAAAAATCATTACTTTCAACACAGTATGTCTTTGAGCTTTCGAGGACATATTCAATCTCAAAATTGCCTGAACTATCCATATCTGATGTAGCAATAGCTAAATCAGCACCACACTCATAAAGAAAAACTTTCTCGTCTTTAGTAGAATCGTTTTCAATCCAGACAGTTCCGTAAACACCTGTAACCGGCTTTACAGTATCCTCATCAGCGATCTCATCCTCATCAGCAGGAATTACTGGGTCGTCAGTCAATTCATCCGGCTGTTCATCTGTTTCATCATCAAAGACCGCGTCGTCGATCTCTTCATCTGAAACAGTATCGCTGTCTGAGATCTGAATGTCGTCTTTATCACTTTTCTTATTGTCGTCACAAGATACGACAAAGATAAAGACCGCAAGAACAATAAAAAAAACCTTGAATTTGTTAAACATATTCCCCTCCGGATAAGTTTTGTTCCGGCTGATATTTTATCTGGTTTTAAAGGTTTTGCAAGGACGAAATTAACTGAAGTTCCCCCAAAAATTTTCAGTAAATTTCTGCCTGATAGTAAAAACTGTTTTGATCTGAGAAGAATTAATCCGTCAACCTTTTCCCCGTTTTCGGATCTTTTGGATTATCGGGTTGTGGTGTGTAGTCATCAAACGGACATAATTCAGGGTGATGATCGCAGTAACACTCCATATCACGGAGTTTCATGGCCGGCTGGGTATCGTCCTGCCACACAAGCCAGTGCCCTTCAATCTCAGGATAAGACATTCTATAAGCCATGATTCCGTCATTGTGTTCAACGGGAAGTGCACAGTAACTTTTCTTTTTTGATATTCTGTAGTAACACACTTTTCCGTCACCTTGCGGATCTCCTGCTTCATCATTTACCGGATTAAAAACATTGGTCAGCAGAATAGTATCCCCTTTAACCTGAATCACCGGCAATGTCTTTGTTCCTGCCGACAGTCCCGGAATATCTATTTCTTCATATTTGAACGGTGTTTTACTTATATCGACTTTTCCGATCTTATGGGATTTTGATGTGTCTATGTTTTCATAATAAATCAGGTTTTCATTTTCCTTATCTATTATGGGTGTTGCAATCCTTTCTCCTTCACGATTGAGTTTTATGCAGTCGTCACGACTCTTTGGACTTTTGCTCAGGTCACACACATACCCCTTGAAACCCTGATCATAAAATGCCAACTTATCTCCGACGAGATTGGGATCTCCGCCGGTGTCTCCTTCACCGATTACTGTCCATTTCCAAACTCCGATTTTTGCATACATCATTCTGTCAGGATCACCATCTTTTATTTCAACATTTATAAATACCCATTTGTCATTTATAACGGGATTGCCTGTTATAAAACGCACAGGTTCGTTCATTGCGACCGACATTTTGCCACTGCTGTCTGAATATATCAAATACTTATATGCACTGTTTTTATCAATCCCCTTAAGTGAAACACCGTTGAACATTGATCCTTTGTTATATGCCATTATATCATTTGAACTGCTCATCCTTGCAACTTTATACATACGGGTATCAAGATCAAATTCAATTGCTTTCATGTCTGCCGGTTTTGCTTCCTCACTGAATGTTGCAGATAAAGCGTGGTCCATTACCATCCCTATCTTCCCTTCAGACAGGTTATAATGCTTGAATGTTTTCATACCTGTCTGCCAGCCGATCGGATTGGTTGGATCCAGTTCAATATCGCATTTGTCAAGATATATGGCTCCTTCATCTCCATAATAAATTGGAGTCAGGTTTTCCATGACACATGGGTATCCGCAGCAGTCCAGATCGGGATGTTCTTTGCACAAAACTTCATTGGGTTCCTTCCACAGGTTTGAAACACAATCAGGATCGAGCTCTGTCGAAGTATCACATTTTCTGCAAAAATGAATGGAGCCGTCAATTCTTGAATAAGGGAAGCCCGCCTCCTT
>ENA-UOWO01001012-UOWO01001012.1-activated-sludge-metagenome-genome-assembly--contig:-NODE-1012-length-38738-cov-6.379676_pt1 | contig 38738 bp, 41 predicted proteins | sample MGYA00238148_ERZ761564 | MGnify/ENA primary metagenome ERZ761564 (study PRJEB28885, sample SAMN05720194) | activated sludge metagenome | isolation source: Anaerobic digester | place: USA... | reverse complement strand
CTTGGAACCGTAATTTTTGCACCAACTACATCACCAACTGTTGCACCAACTGTTGCACCAGCTACATCGCCAACCGCATCGTCAACTACATCGCCAGCTATTGAGACGGATTCCATTCCAATAGCGTCTGAGCCAGTAGAGCAGACTGCTATTCCATCAAATGAAGTGAACTCTGATACGATTGTCTTGGATGCACCCGTTAAGCCTGCATCTCCAATAGACGATGATGGAGTAATTCACCTTTAAGGCGCCTATTAAGTACATTTATAGTTTTTGAGACCACTCTTTACTTTGATAATCAAGGAATTTGTTGCATTGTTCTATTCTTGCTTGTAGAATAAGACAAATAAGAGCTTTTTGGAGATGAGAGAATGGCAAACAACAGATCGTTTTGGCACAGTTTGATGAGCAAGAGTGATGACAAGAAGGTCGTCACGAGCACGAAGGATCCCATGGAAGAAGGTCTTGAGAGTCTCTCTTGGTTTGAAGGGCAAAGGCTTGCTGTTAAGAAAAGGATTATTAAGACAAGAGAAACCTTTGGCGAGGAGATTGGAAATTCCATTACGCATGGAGTCATGGCTTTGTTCCTTCTCGGTATGCTTCCGTACACAGCTGTAAGAGCTTATATTCACGCGCCGGAAGGCTTTAAGGTCCTTGACACCGTTGGAATTTCAATATTTGTGATTTGCATGTTTCTTATGTTCCTAGCGTCGACAATTTACCACTCGATGAAACACGATACTCCACAGAAGCGTGTAATGAATAAAATCGACCACATTATGATTTATTTTGCCATAGCAGGCACATATTTTCCGATTTGCATTAGCGTAATTGGTGGCGGCCTAGGTCTTGGAATCCTTATTGCTGAGTGGGCACTTGCCATCGCTGGCACGATCATCAAGTCCTTGATGTTTTCTAAAACAAAACTCAGCTATGCCATCACCTGCATCCTCTTCTTAGCTATGGGCTGGCTGATAGTATTCTCCTTTGGTAAGTTTTATGCTACAAGCCCAGTTGCTTTTTGGTTAGTTCTTGCTGGCGGCATTTGCTACACGTTGAGCTTGATTTTCTTTAGTAGCAAGTATAAATTTGCTCACATGATATTCCACTTCTGTGTGGATTTCGGAGCGATTTGCCACTTCATCGGATTAGTATACTTCTTGAGGTAATTGTTTAGCGAGTAATGCAGTTAGACAAAACACAAGTATTGGCTACTGCTACTTGAGGCCTTTCTTTTCGAGATACAAAAAGCCCTCCTTACTGATATCCAGTAAAGAGGGTTTTGATTTGAACGATTCTAGAATGTTCTTGTTAGCCTCCGAAAAGACCGAGTAGAACTCCAGCTGCTACGGCAGAACCAATTACACCAGCAACGTTAGGGCCCATGGCATGCATGAGAAGGAAGTTACTAGGATTAGCTTTCTGACCTTCAATGTTAGATACACGAGCAGCCATTGGAACAGCTGAAACTCCAGCGGAACCAATAAGAGGATTAATTTTGCCCTTAGTAACGACACACATTAGTTGTCCAAGTAGAAGGCCTCCAATAGTTGAGAAGATGAATGCTAGAAGTCCAAGGCCAATGATGTAAATCGTCTTAATGTTAAGGAATGTAGCGCCAACTGCTGTAGCACCAACAGTCGTTCCTAGGAAGATTGTTACTATATTACACAAAGCATTCTGAGATGTATCACTTAGTCTTTCAGTTACGCCGGACTCTCTAAATAGGTTTCCAAGCATAAACATTCCAATTAATGCACCTACGGAAGGAAGAAGAAGTGTGCAAATTACTGTAACAATTACAGGAAAACAGATTCTCTCAATCTTAGATACCTCACGAACTTGTTCCATCTTAATTTTACGTTGCTTCTTCGTTGTAAGAAGCTTCATAAAAGGAGGCTGAATGAATGGAATCAAAGCCATGTAAGAATAAGCAGCGATTGCGATAGCAGGAAGCAAGTGTGGAGCAAGATGCGTAGTCAGGAAGATTGCAGTTGGACCATCAGCTCCACCAATAATCGCGATAGAAGCTGCCTCACTACTAGTGAAACCGAGAACGGAAGCAATGATGAATGCGAAAGAAATTCCGAATTGAGCACCTGCACCCATAAATAAACTTGAAGGTCTAGCAATAAGTGGACCGAAATCAGTCATAGCACCAACTGCCATAAATATCAAGCAAGGAAAAATTCCAAGCTTTACACCTAGATAAATAAAATCTAGGATTCCAACAGCTAAGTTTGCGTCAGAGCCGCCCAGCAAATCCCAATGAACATGTCCGCCAGCAAATATCTCTGGATGATACAGGTCAGCTATAGGAAGATTGCTTAATAGCATGCCGAAAGCAATAGGTAATAGAAGGAGCGGTTCGAATTTCTTTCCGATTGCAAGATATATTAATAAGAAGGAAAGACAAATCATTACAAGATTACGCCAATCCATATTGGCTAGTCCGGAGGACTCCCATAAATTCAATAATGCGTCAATAAACACTTTTTGCCTCCTTATTATGAGATGACAACTAGAGCGTCACCAGTGTTAACAGTGGCTCCCTTTGTTGTAAGAATTTGTGCAACAGTACCGTCACATGGTGCATAAATCTCGTTTTCCATCTTCATAGCTTCGAGGATAACAAGTAAAGTACCCTCCTTGACCTTATCACCAACAGCAACCTTAACTGATAGGATTGTTCCTGGCATAGGTGCATCAATGCGAGAACCAGAAGCAATAGCATCAGCAGGTGTAGCTGGAGCGGCAACGGAAGCAGCCGGAGCAGTTTGAGGAGCGGCAACTACAGGTGCAGCTTGAGTAGCTACAGGAGTAGTCCTTATAAGGTTCGCTTTGCCCTTCTCTACCTCAACTTCATATTGCTTGTCATTGATAGTAACTGTGTATATCATAGGTAGTATCTCCTTATTTCTTCTCTACTAGAGTGATTGATTTGAAGACGAGTTCCGATAAAGGAATTTTGGTCTCGTCACTTAATATAGCCATAATCATTGCAGCCGTTTTCTCGTCGCAATTCTTTAGCTTAAGAGACCCTGAAGAAAAATTATCTTCGGAAGTTTTATTTGCATGTTCTGTGCTTGCTTCCTTCTTATCTATTGTCGCTATACTAGTCTTCTTAGCCACTTTTTTTGCGTCACTAGCCTTAAGTTGCTTCTCAAATATATTAATAAGTTTAGAAAAGAAGACGATGCAGAAATAAATGAGAATCAGAATAGCGAAAACGACAGCAATTGTAAATCCGGCTACGGCCAAAGCCTCTGGTAGAGAGCTTACCTTATCGCCAGCTGCGTTTAGCATAAAAACAACGTTGTTCATCATAACTAGAATCAGTCCTCCTTCTTTACAATAGTGTAGTGGACAGTATTAGATTCCTTCTCATCACGGTAATCAAAGTACTTCTCAGCATAAGTTGGGAATGCGATATAAGAAAGAACATCCTCATCGCTTCTAGCTCTTGCCCCAATCTCGGCCTTTGCTTTCTCAAAAGCCGGCTCAAGAGTATCCGCAAAACGGCATGTAATTACTGAATCGTCACCAACAACTTTCTTGACGAGGTCAGAGTCAACTTCACCAGGAGCCATTCCGTACTCACCACGCAAGTACGCCTTAACTTCCTTAGAAATGTTCTTATATCTCTCACCAGCTAGAACGTTAGCTGTTGCTTGAACGCCTACCATTTGACTGATTGGAGTAACTAGTGGAGGATAACCCAAATCCTTACGAACGTTAGGAACTTCAGAAAGAACTGCGTCAAGTTTGTCGAAAGCGTTCTGAGCCTTAAGTTGAGCTACCAAGTTAGAAAGCATTCCGCCCGGAACTTGGTACACTAGAGCATCAGTATTCGTTCCAAGAACATATGGATCTAGAGCTCCGCTATCAAGAAATTCCTTCTTGACTGGAGCGAAAAAGTCGTTTATCTCTTTAAGCTTTGCAGAATCAAGCGTATTGGTATATCCAAGTTGCTCTAGTGCGTACTTCATTGTCTCAGTAGCAGGCTGTGCCGTACCGCCGGAGAAGTTAGAAATTGCGGTATCGATGCCATCGCATCCAGCCTCAACCGCCTTCATATATGTCATAGGACCAAGGCCTGTTGTAGCATGTGTGTGTAGGAATACCGGAATCGTAACAGAAGACTTGAGAGCCTTAATTAGGTCATATGCTTCAGTAGGGCCCATTATGCCGGCCATATCTTTAACACAAATGGACTTAACTCCCATATCTTCTAGTTCTTTACCCATCAAAGCGTACTTATCAAGTGTATGAACAGGGCTAGTTGTATAGCAAATACAACCTTGCGCATGCTTGCCGCACTTCAAAGTCTCGTCAACAGCAACCTGAATATTACGGAAATCATTAAGAGCATCGAAAATCCTAAAGATGTCCATTCCATTCTCAGCCGACTTTCTAATAAACATTCGAACTACATCGTCTGGATAGTGCTTATATCCAAGAATGTTCTGACCACGAATAAGCATCTGTAGAGGAGTCTTCTTTACCTTTGCTTTAATCTTACGAAGCCTCTCCCATGGATCCTCATTTAAATAACGTAGGCAAGAGTCAAAAGTTGCTCCACCCCAACACTCGAGAGAGTAATATCCGGCGTTATCAAGCGTCTCAAGTATCCCCTCAAAATCTGAGAACGGCAAACGTGTTGCGATCAAAGATTGATTGGCATCACGTAGTACAGTCTCTGTAAAGTTCACCTTCATTTAGTCACGCTCCTTATAAATAAAATAATAAATAAAACAATTACCTCGAATTATATAAAAGTTAATCGTGAATGTGAATAGACAAATTGACTTAAAAACGGAAAATAGCGCACTATTTTTCCTCTGGACAACAAATTTGCATTTCAATCAAAATATCCTTAGCTTTACCCGTCTCAAGAACAGGGTTTATCGCTTCATCTTGGAGATATACCATCATAGGAAGAGAAGGTAAAGTATCGGTGCTTTTTGTGAGTAATACGAAGCAATGCTCATCGTTACGCTTGCTTTTTCCCTTGGTATAATCCGATAGGTCGGAAGCGATGATTGAGCAAAATGCTGAGAAGGTCTCAACACTATTATTTGAATTATCCATCTGCTTAAGCACGTCTAGACTGGAATAGCATAACTTCTTTGCATCGATTATTGTCATCTGAGTTAATGGCGATGCAAGCTCTGGTTGAGTATAGAAGAAATCAACTATCGGATAAAAGGAACCTTCGGTACAATCAAGAGTAATGGATTCCTTTTGCCTAACTATGTAAAGTAATGAAGATTCATTAATTATATTCTTATTCAAATCTTCTCTCAAATCTTCGATCAGATCGACATAGTCTATGGTTGGAAAATGATTGCTGCTCATATTGCACCTCTTTCTTTGAACTATCTAGAATTCACCATATTCTAGCTCTAAGAAGGCTAGTGAGCAAAGAAAATTTCAAAACTCAGGTATACATTTATTTACAACAAAAACAACTGGTGCTATACTTAATGCTCGCAGGCGGAGAACTGCTCATTTTTTGTGCGCTCTTTTTCAAGGGCCAAATATGTGAGTAGCGTTTGCAATAATTAAGAAAGGAGATGTATTGATGCCAACGTTCAATCAATTAGTAAAGTCCGGCAGACATTCCAAAACTTACAAGTCTGCTTCACCGGCATTGCAGTTTGGAATGAATACTCTTTTGAAGAAAGAAACAGAAAGTTTCTCCCCTCAAAAGCGTGGAGTATGCACAGTCGTAAAGACAACTACTCCTAAGAAGCCTAACTCAGCTTTGCGTAAGGTTGCTCGTGTTCGTTTAACTAACGGCTACGAAGTAACTGCTTACATTCCGGGAATCGGACACAACTTGCAGGAGCACTCCGTTGTCCTTATCAGAGGCGGACGTGTTAAAGACCTTCCTGGTGTACGTTACCACATCGTTAGAGGTACTCTTGATACTGCTGGTGTAGCCAACAGAATGCAGAGCCGTTCTAAGTATGGTGCTAAGAAGCCGAAGGCTGCGAAGGTTAAGAAGTAATTCTTCTCGCAAAGATTGGACAAATTAAGTGATCAGTACATTGTTCATAGATATACCATTCGTATCAGTCTATGGGGCATGCTACTTGAGAGCGCGACACGGTCCAAAGAACAACTGAAACGTGAGTACCTATGGTTTCAGAATACTGTGAATCATAAAGGAGGGAAGTAAAGTGCCAAGAAAGGGCAATATCCCAGTAAGACAAGTGTTACCCGATCCACTATACAAGGATGTTAAGGTATCTAAGCTTATTAACAACATCATGTTAGATGGCAAGAAGGGTGTAGCACAGAAAATTTGCTACGACGCATTTGATATTATCAAAGAGCGTACAGGTAGCGAGCCTTTAGATGTATTCTATAAGGCTCTTGAGAATGTAATGCCTGCTCTAGAGTGTAAGGCTAGACGTGTTGGTGGTGCTAACTATCAAGTACCTATCGAAGTACGTCCAGCAAGACGTCAGACTTTAGGTCTACGTTGGATTACTGCATATGCTAGATCAAGAAGTGAGCGCACCATGAAGGAGCGTTTGGCTGCAGAGTTAATCGATGCATCCAAGGAAACTGGCGGAGCATTCAAGAAGAAGGAAGACATGCACAAGATGGCTGATGCTAACAGAGCATTTGCACATTACAGATGGTAATTACGCGAAAAGGAGCACATTAAGATGCAAAGAGAGTATCCACTCGACAAAACAAGAAATATCGGCATCATGGCTCATATCGACGCGGGTAAAACAACAACGACCGAGAGAATTCTTTTCTATTCCGGTATTAGCCGTAAGATAGGAGAGGTTCATGATGGTGCCGCTACGATGGACTGGATGGAGCAAGAGCAGGAAAGAGGTATTACAATTACTTCTGCTGCAACAACAGCTCCATGGAGAAATCACCGTATCAACATCATAGACACACCAGGTCACGTTGACTTCACCGTTGAGGTAGAGCGTTCCCTTCGTGTACTTGACGGTGCTGTTACTGTCATGTCTGCTAGAGGTGGTGTTGAGCCACAGACTGAAACGGTTTGGAGACAAGCTGAGCATTACGGCGTACCTCGTATGGTATACGTAAACAAGATGGATATCATGGGCGCGGATTTCTTCCACGTAATTGACATGATTGAGTCACGTTTGAAGAGTAACGCTGTTGCAATTCAGTATCCAATTGGTAAAGAAGAATCATTCCAAGGTATTATTGACCTAATGACTCTTCGTGCCGAGGTTTATACAAGCGATGACGGAAGAGATTATGAGGATCGTGAAGTTCCTGAAGATATGCTTGAACTCGTCAAAGCTAAGAGAGAAGAAATGGTAGAGAAGATCGCTGAGACTGACGATGAACTCACAATGAAGTTCCTCGACGGCGAAGAGATCACAATCGATGAGCTTAAGGCAGCACTTCGTAAGGCAACATGTGCTTGTAAAATCATTCCTGTTATCTGCGGAACATCCCTAAGAAATAAGGGTGTACAGATGATGCTTGATGCAATTGTTGACTACATGCCATCTCCTCTTGACATTAAGGCTATCGAAGGTGTTAATCCTGATACCGAAGAGACTGAAGCACGTCCTGCATCCGATGAGGGTCCATTCGCTGCTTTGGCTTTCAAGATTATGACTGACCCTTTTGTAGGAAAGTTATGCTTCTTTAGAGTTTATTCAGGCGTCCTGCTTGCAGGATCCTATGTAACAAACTCTACAAAGAACAAGAAGGAGCGTATTGGTCGTATTCTTCAAATGCACGCCAACGAACGTAAGGAAATCTCCGAGGTATTCTCTGGTGATATCGCTGCTGCTGTTGGACTTAAGGACACAACTACAGGTGACACACTTTGTGACGATAAGGCTCCAATTATTCTTGAGTCTATGGATTTCCCAGAGCCTGTTATCGAGGTAGCTATTGAGCCTAAGAGTCGTGCTTCACAAGAGAAGATGATCATTGCTCTTCAGAAGCTTGCTGAAGAAGATCCTACATTCCGTACTTATACTAACCAAGAAACAGGACAAACAATTATTGCAGGTATGGGTGAGCTTCACCTTGATATCATTGTTGACCGTTTGTTCCGTGAGTTTAAGGTTGAGGCTAACGTAGGTGCACCACAAGTTTCCTATAAGGAGACAATCCGTAAGGCTGTTGAAGCTGAGGGACGTTTTGTTCGTCAGTCCGGTGGTCACGGACAGTATGGTCACTGCTGGCTAAGACTTGAGCCACAAGAGCCTGGTAAGGGATATGAGTTCGTCAACGCAACTGTTGGTGGTTCAATTCCTAAGGAGTTCATTGCTCCTGTAGATGCAGGTATTCAAGAGGCTATGCAGGCTGGTATACTTGGCGGATTCCCTGTAGTTGACATAAAGGTAACTGTATTTGATGGTTCCTTCCATGATGTCGATTCATCTGAAATGGCATTTAAGATTGCAGGTTCTATGGGATTCAAGGCTGGTATGACAAAGGCAGATCCATGTTTGCTTGAGCCTATCATGAAGGTAGACGTTGAGGTACCTGATGAGTATATGGGTGATGTTATTGGTGGTTTGAACTCACGTCGTGGTATAATCAAGACTATTGAGCCAGATAACGGAACACAGAAGATTCATTCAGAAGTTCCACTAGCTGACATGTTTGGCTATGCAACTTCACTTCGTTCTTCTACACAGGGCCGTGGTACATTCGTAATGCAGATCAGCCACTTTGCTGAGACGCCAAAGAGTGTAATGGAAGCAGTCCTAAAGAAATAATCAATATAGTTTTTCAAATAGAAACTACTTTGACTAACAACAAAAAGCAACATAAGCCTTTCTCGAGAAGCTTGAACGGGTATCTACCCTTGAAAGAAAGAGAGAAATCCCGTAAAATAGTCTTTATCGCGAGAGAGGCGGAAAACAAACAATTAACTTCTTAAGGAGGAAAATTTACAATGGCTAAGGAAAAATTTGTACGTAGTAAGCCACACGTAAACATCGGAACTATCGGCCACGTTGATCACGGCAAGACTACTCTTACCGCTGCTATCACAAAGGTATTGGCATTTAAGGGCGGCGCTAAATTTGAAGATTATAGTGCTATTGACAGTGCACCAGAGGAAAAAGCTCGTGGTATCACAATTAACACATCACACGTTGAGTATCAGACAGAAACACGTCACTATGCTCACGTAGACTGCCCTGGCCATGCTGACTATATCAAGAACATGATTACCGGTGCTGCTCAGATGGACGGTGCTATCCTTGTTGTTTCCGCTTCTGATGGTCCTATGCCTCAGACACGTGAGCACATTCTTCTCGCTCGTCAGGTTGGTGTTCCTTATATCGTAGTATTTATGAATAAGTGCGATCAGGTTGATGATGAAGAGCTTCTTGAGCTCGTTGATATGGATATTCGTGATCTATTGAACCAGTATGAATTCCCTGGTGATGATACACCAATCATTCGTGGTTCTGCTCTTGCAGCACTTGAGTGCGCATCTACAGATGTTACTGATCCTGCATATGCGCCAATTCTTGAGCTTATGGCAGCAGTTGATTCATTCATCGCTACACCTGAGCGTCCAACAGATAGACCATTCCTAATGCCTATCGAGGATGCAGTTACAATCACAGGCCGTGGTACTGTTGTTACAGGTCGTCTAGAACGTGGAACAATTAAGATTGGTGACGCTGCTGAGATCGTTGGTCTTGCTGAAGAATCAAGAAGCACAACAATTACTTCTATTGAGATGTTCCGTAAGACAATGGAATTCGCTGAGGCTGGAGAGAACATCGGTGCTCTTCTCCGTGGTATCGAGCGTAAGGATGTTGAGCGTGGACAGGTTCTTTCTAAGCCAGGATCAATCACACCTCATACAAAGTTCACAGGCCAAGTTTACGTTTTGACAGCTGATGAGGGTGGACGTCATAAGCCATTCTTCAACGGTTACCGTCCACAGTTCTATTTCAGAACAACAGACGTTACAGGTATTGCAAATCTTCCTGAGGGAACAGAAATGTGTATGCCTGGTGACCACGTAACAATCACTGTTGAGCTTATTACTCCTATCGCTATGGAGCAGGGACTTAAGTTCGCTATCCGTGAGGGTGGTCATACAGTTGGTGCTGGTACAGTATCTACAATCATTGAGTAATCTTTAACTGAAGATATAACTTGATAACTAGGGGCTTTTCGATTTTTTCGAGAAGCCCTTTTTTCTGCTCGAAAAGCCTTGTAGCCTTGCTTTTTTGTGAATAAAAGTATATCCTTAACGGGCAAATGTCACAATGTCACAATGCCACATTAAAGGAGTGAAGCCAAGTCAATGGAGACTTATTACGGCGGCTCGAGAGTAGCCCTTAATTTTGCAAAGAGAATAGTAGTAAAAGTTGGTACTTCTACGATTACTTATGAGAATGGTAGAATCAACCTTGGAAATATAGATAGACTTTGTCGTGCTTTGGCTGACTTGCAGAATAGCGGTAAAGAAGTATTACTTGTTACTTCTGGTGCTATTGGTGTTGGAGTAGGCGTGCTTAATCTCGAAGAGAGACCTACTACGATGCGTGACAAGCAAGCAATTGCAGCTGTAGGCCAATGCGAACTTATGAATGCATATAGCAGAAGCTTTGCGGAGTACTCTTATGTGTGCGGACAGATTTTGCTTACCAAAGACGGCTTAACTGATAAGTTAACCAGAGTAAATGTTACGAATACAATCGAGGCACTAATTGAGAAGAGGATAATCCCTGTTATTAACGAGAATGACTCGGTATCAACAGCTGAGATTCTTCATAATGGAACTTTTGGCGATAATGATACGTTGTCAGCTCATGTTGCTTGTCTTATCAACGCTGATCTACTGATAATACTTTCGGATATTGACGGACTATACGATGATGATCCAAAGTTAAACGACAAAGCTAAGCGTATTTCTTACGTAGAGCAGGTTACCGACGAAATGGAGGAGATAGCCAAGGGAGCTGGCTCCAAACTAGGAACGGGCGGTATGCATACGAAGATTAGTGCCATGCAAATGGTTATGGCCAAGGGCATTAATGGCGTAATTGCAGAAGGTTCAAGCCCTCAAGTCCTCGAGAGAATTCTTGACCAAGAGGATGTTGGAACATTTTTCGCGGCAACAAACTAATAAGTATTGCATGCAATACTCTTTTAAATAGACTTACTTGAGGAACCAACTTACTACTTCGGAATTCTTCTGGGTAGGTTCACTGTCGCTAGAATCCGAAGCATATCCAAGAGCACAACATCCGCGAATCACATCAGTCTTAGGTATATCTAGTTTTTCCATTAATGGCGCAAACTTTCTATTAGTTGATAAATCTGAAAGTTGGTTGATCCACACGGATGCAATACCAAGACTATTTGCTGCGATAAACATATTCTCAATGGCACATGCACAATCAGCAATTCCAAATTTAGCATCAGCGGCAGTTGAGGTGATAATAAGAGTATCTGCGTTGTAGAAGCAATACTCTGGACCGCGTCCTTGAATTTCTTGAACGGCAGTATAGAGTGAATAAAGAATTTCTTTGTCCTGCACAACAGTGAAATGCCAAGGCTGAATATTCATGCCTGACGGAGCTGCATATGCGCAACGCACAATTGCTTCAAGATCCTCGAGCTCCACAGAGCGGGACTTGTCAAAAGAGCGAGTGCTTTTTCGAGAGAGAATGTCATAAATAGTCTGATTAATCATAGAAGTGACCTCCAATAACTAGACTCCGCCAGTAGTTTCTTCAGGAGGCGGGGTAGGTGTAGGAATATGAACAGGGCAAACTACGCCTTCAGGGGGAAGCAAAGGGCTACCGGCTACGAAGTAATCTTCATAGGTAGAGTTAGCTGCGCGGCATTCGTCGGTTGCGAAGTATCCAGAAGTGCATACCTCAGCGGAGATAATGTCGTCAGGACGAGGGAAACCAATAGAATCATTATCGCCATGAATTCGGCTCATTACATAGTACCAAATACGAATAGCATTGCTTCTATCGCATGAAGGAATAACTGTTTGACGAAGCCTGTTATCGTATCCATACCAGACAGCGGCGCAATAATAAGGAGTATAACCGCAGAACCACTTATCAAGGTTATCATCAGTAGTACCAGTCTTGCCGGCAGTCTCTATCACTTGACCAGCACTATTGGTAATTAGAGATGCGTTTCCTGAAGCTGTACCGCTTGTGATTACGTCCATAAGCATGCTACTCATAAGGAAGGTTGTCTCAGTTGAGAAAACGCGATGACTAGATGGAGTACTCTGTAATACTACATTACCATCATTGTCGAGTACCTTAGTGTAAGCATATGGTTCAGTATATATTCCGCCAGAAGCAAGAGTTGAATATGCTCCGCACATCTCAAGTGGGGTCATACCTGTTGTAAAGGCGCCAATAGCTTGAGCAGGGTAAGCACCCTCGCTAGTTCTGTCAATTCCTTCTTGAGCGAGGAACCAAAGAGCTGTATCTCCGCCAACATCATTCCAAACCATAACGGCAATCGTATTTTTCGAGTGAGTTACAGCTTGTCTTATTGTTATTGCTCCTGCATACGACCTATCTGCATTCAAAGGCCAAACAGCTTCAGGATTCGTCGGGTCGAGGTGACTTTCTTGGTCAATATAAAGCATCGAAGGACAAATCAATTGCAATTCGAGCGCCGGTGCATAAGCTATAAGCGGCTTGATAGAAGAGCCAGGCGATCGGTAGGCGTCGACTGCTCTATTAAGCCCCAGATTCATAACCTTTTGACCATAGCCGCCTTGCATGGCGGCTATCGCCCCTGTTTGGACATTAATTACCACCATTCCTCCAGTCGGTTTCTCTGGATAATCTACCAGAAGCGACGGGTCACATTGGAACAAATCTTGATTCATGAATGCTTCGTCCACAACGGCCTGCACATCTGGCTCCAGGGTCGTAAAAATCTGGTAACCACGATTGTAAACTATGGTTGTAGCAAGCGAAAAAGAGATATTACGTTGTACCATTAGGTCGTTAATGACCTCAGATACAGCATACTCTGAGAAATAGGAGTTAATATCCGTTGAACGTGTAGCGTTGCTGGACTTGAAAACTAACTCTTGGTTAAGAGCTGCTTGGTATTCTTCTTCAGTTATGTAGCCAAGCTCGTACATCTTGCCAAGTACGATTCTCATTCGGCGAAGCGCGTTACGACGACCTGACTCTCGCATAGGATTGTAATACGATGGGCTCTTTGGAAGGCCTGCTAGAAAAGCACTCTCTGCCAAAGTGAGTTCCCTGGCGTCTTTGCCAAAGTAGTTCTGAGCTGCAGCTTGAATACCAACAAAATTGTTTCCCATAGGGGCAAGGTTAATATAAAGCTCCAAGATTTCGTCCTTACTTAAGTCTTGCTCCAAAGCCATAGCTGAGAACCATTCCTGTACTTTTCGAGATGTAGAATGCTCATCTTGGCCTGTAATCAACTTGACAGTTTGCTGAGTAATGGTTGAACCGCCGTAAGTTGCTGTTCCGCCATTGGCTAGAGCAGAAAGAATAGCACTTCCGATTCTTTGAACGTCAATGCCAGAATGCTCGTAGAAACGTTCGTCCTCGATGCTGATAATCGCCTCATCAATGTAAGTCGATCTAACGGAACTATATGAAACATAGACACGGTCAACATTTTCAGTTCCGGTGAGCTTAGAAATTACGGTTCCATTTATGTCGTAAACGAAGGAAGTCTGCGTCTCCTCGGTCTGAGTTAAATCTGAGATTGAAAGAGTCTGAGTTGTGGAGACATATCCAAGTAACATACCTGCACCAAAACCACCAATAACGAAGCAAATGCAAAGAACGATTACTACTACTACCTTCAAAATATCACTTGTCACCGACATAATCTCATGAAAGACACTTCTGTTGAATCCACATCTTGTAGGTTTACCCTTGATAGTGGAGCGAAGCTCATCAGCTAGCGCCGTCTTCTCAGGCGAAACTTGCGTTGAGGTTCTGGGTTGGCTATTTGTAGAATGTCCGCTGCGGTAACGGTATCCATTGTTATCCATCAATTAATCTCCTTTAAAATAGAGTCCATCAGATAATTTTATCACGATTTACGTGTTAGAATTAATTATCATTCATTTTGGAGAGAAATAATGAAGAATCCTGAGGTAAAAATTACATCGCTTGAGAATAGCGGGCGCGGGGTTGGAGTACTTCCTTCAGGTAAGACGATGTTTGTTGAAGGTGCACTTCCAGGAGAAGTATGTTCTGTTGAAGTCATAAGCGAGAAGGCACGATTTGCCGAAGCTAGGGCGGTTCAAATCCTAGTTCCCAGTGTGGATCGAACGATTTCTCTTGAAGAGTATTACTCGCAAAGCGCCGGATGTGATTTGTGCCACATGAGTTACGAGTTGACAATTCAATTTAAGCAAAAAAAGGTTCGCGATTGTCTGACGAGAATCGGGCGCTTCGACAGCGTATGGATTGATGATGTTCTGAGACCAATTGTCGAGTCGACGAATGTGACGAAGTATCGTAATCACATGCAATATTTCATTTCGGATCTGAAGGTAGGGCTGGTTAGAAGAGGTAGCAACGACCTTGCAAGTAGTTCCCGAATTCAGCTGGAATATGACGAGATAGAGACTATCAGAAGTCAGTTTGAGTCTGTGCTTATGAAATATCCGACAAGACTTTTCTCCGGAGCTAATATTAGGGGCTCGAAAAGATCAAAGCAATTTCTCATCGAGTTAGTTTCTGAGGACACACGCGACCACGAGCTGATAATTCGCGATAGCAAGGCGTACTTAAGCGCGACTTTTCTAGTAGGTGCGATAAACGACGCGCTTGCGAGTTTTGCTGGTTCAGTTCTTGCAGGAGCAGTGCTTCAGATATGTAATAACAAGGCTCAGAAGAGGACTCGCGGTGGTAAACGCGTGGTGCTCCATGGCGAGGATTTCTACCAAGAGAAACTGTTTGACAGAAGCTTTATGGTAAAAGCTGGAGCTTTTTTTCAGGTGAACGTTGAAACCGCAGAGAGCCTGTACTCTGTGGCAAAGGAGAGCACATCTAATTGCAGGACGGTCTTTGATTTATTTTGTGGAACAGGAACCATCGGTCTTAGCTTAGTTAATCCAAGTCAAATGCTTTATGGTATCGACTCTGTCCCCGAGGCTATAGCTTCTGCCAAGATGAATGCAGAGTCCTCAGGGATTACGAATTGCAAATTTGTTTGTAAGGCTGTCGAAAAGGTCGACCTAAGTGACTTGCCTTCTCCCGATGTTATTATCGTTGATCCCCCTCGAAAAGGAATGGACCTCGGCTTTGTTCGCAGACTTGTTGAGCTGGCCCCACCGAGAATTGTATACATCTCTTGTGATCCCGCCACCATGGCCCGCGACTTGATAGAACTAAGCAAGGCTTATAAGATAGAAAGTGTTACGCCGGTTGATATGTTTCCGTGGACGAATCACGTTGAGACGGTGATTCTTATGACACGTTGTGGTAAAAGTGATAAATAAGCCACTACAACCACAAGATATTGTGGTTTTGAAGTGAAATCAGGGCAAAAAGAAGGGTGAATATTGCCCGATTTTTGCCCTGATTTTTAGGGGAAAATATAGATGACATAGGGTGTTTTTGATGATGACAGATGAAAAATGAATTATGAAGAAAAATGTAAGCAGAAATATCACCCGTAAGTGGTGAGAAAAATTTATGTAATTATGAGGTTAATATGATTAGAAAATTCGAAACTAAAGATTTATTGGAAGTTATGGAATTATGGCTTTCTACTAATATACAGGCTCATGACTTTATATCCAGAGACTATTGGGTGGGCAATTTTGATATAGTTAAGGGTATACTTCCCGATGCAGAAATATATGTCTATGAGCTAGATGATAAAATTAAAGCTTTTGTAGGAATCGATAATGGATATATACCTGGAATATTTGTATCCGATGAAATGCAATCAAAAGGCATCGGAAAACAATTACTTGAAGAAGCAAAGGAGCTTTATTCTGAACTTAGTTTAGCGGTTTATCAAAAGAATATAAAGGCGGTCAATTTTTATCAACGAGAACAATTTATAATTAAGCAAGAACAAATTGATGAAAATACGGGTGAAATAGAATATCTTATGGTATGGAGTAAATAACATACCCTTTATTATGAAATAAGAAAATCCAAATTTGTTTCAGAACCTTGGGTAGGAACTAATGAGATTGCTAGCATTTAGGTATTACCATAGAAACCGTTAGAAGATGGATAAAGTCGGAGACTATACCTTGCAGCACGTTACGGGTTTCAGAAGATGATTTTCGACTGCCATGAAAATCGGATTGACATTGTTGTGGTGAAAACCATCAGCCGCTTTGCCAGAAATACCGTTGATTTACTTGAAACGGTAAGCTGGGAGTTGAGAGCCAAGTTATTAAATCACCACAGGGTAAGGACACCTGGTCAAAACGTGTAGCCCAGACTATATTGACCAACGAAAAATATGTAGGACATGTTTTGGTTGGCAAGACTTACTCTGGGGATTTCCCTAATAATGAGCAACGGCATAATCGTGGTGAGCAGGAACAGTTCTTAATGAATAATGCCCACGAGCCAGCCCAATTATTGAAGAAGAGATGTACGACCGTGTACAGGCAGAAATGCAGCGCAGGAGCAACACTGAAGTTGTCAACGGCAAAACAAAACGAAAAGATGCGCATTATAGTTTAAAGGAAGAGAAACAATAATTAGATTAAATTGGAAGGCGAAAACATGACTTGCGAAATAGTATATTACTCAGCGACAGATACGACCACAAATATCGTAAAGGCATTCTCAAAAGGTCTGCGTGGTGAGATTACTTTTTCAAAAATAGATATGTTTTCTCACGAAAATGCTGCATCGTCTGATGCCGACCTACTCATATTCGCATCTCCGGTATATGGTGGACGAATACCCGACCGTGTTATGAAATGTTTTGAGAAAAAGTGTACCGAAGAAAAAAGGTGGTCGGAATCGCCGTGTACGGCAACATACATTTCGGTGCAAGCCTAATGCAGCTTCGTGAGTTGGCGAAAAAACGTGATTGTTCATTCGTAGGAGCGGGAGCTTTCATTGCCGAGCATACATATTCTTTCGAGGACGCGCCGATTGCAGAAAGCAGACCAAACGCAAATGATCTTGAACAGGCGACACAGTTTGGACTGGGCGGTACAGGAAAAAATCTACGCGGACGATACATCCGATGTTGCGCTGCCTCCTTCGGATTTCTCGCTAGCTCTTACAAAATTGCCCGAGAGCACTGTCAGACCTGTGGTCAAAAAGCCAGTAATAATAGGTGACTGCAACAGTTGCGGAGTTTGCGCTAAAGTTTGTCCTACGAAAGCAATTGATTCCGATACTCTTGAAATCAATTCAAACAAGTGTATTCGCTGTTTTGCATGCGTAAAAAAGTGTCCCAGAAAAGCGAGAAAAGGAGAACTCATAATAAAGTGGCTGAGGTACCCTTTTTCCCATATCGGCAGCAAGAAAAAGAAACCCATTTGGAGGGTTTAGCTGCTTATAATTGTTGGATTTCACGAGCGGTCATGGAGCGTAAACTTTGAAGTAATCCCAAGCGGAAAGGAAATAAATACATTGTAATAAAAAAACATGAGAAGCTAGAATGATTAATCTGATTGCAGCTAACGACATCAAAATAAACCTCTCATCCTTACGAATAGAATAACAGCTCATAGCAGCAGAAATTTAGTTAATATTTACAATGAAAAGCATATAATCAGCACGTTAATTTATGGAACGTCTATAAATTATGGGATCTATTCTGTCTTCAAAATTTAGCCGCCCTATCGCATGTGGAAAGTTGTGTATTTTTGTCCAAAAGTTGAATGCAAATGATAATCAGGTTGAAAGGAAGTAAAAGATGGATTATAAAAGCGACAGTACATGGAGAAAGGTTCAGGATTACTTGCCTTTGGAAAACAGACTAATGGAAGGTAATATGCCCGAAGAGTACTTAATTGAAATTAATAGTGCGAGTATTCATATAGATCACTACAAACAGGAGAATCCAAAAGGAATCGTTGTTATTTTTCATGGGGTTGGCGATAATGGAAGACTGCTATCTTTCATATCTGCGCCATTGTGGAAAAACGGATATGAGGTTATATGCCCAGATTTACCCCTTTATGGATACACTGAATTTAGTGAAACAATATCTTACAACGCTCGGGTTGAATACGGCATTAAGATTGTAGAATATTTTCAGCGTGCAGATACAGCTATGTTTGTGTTTGGATTAAGTGCTGGAGGAATGCTAGCTTATCAAATAGCTTGTGAATGTAATGATATTACAGGCGTTATAGCAACCTGTATTCTAGACCAGAGGAATCCTATGGTAACAAAAAGAACAGCCAGTAACCCTGTTATAGGAACATTAGGGAAAAGATTTCTGGGAATTTTACACACACCTTTTTCTAATTTAAAGGTACCTATGAAAATAGTTTCCAATATGAAAAGCATTGTGAACAATGAAGAACTTGCGAAGCTACTCATGAACGATACAAGGTCGGCAGGTGCACGTATACCAATTGAGTTTATATATGGAATGCTGTATCCACAGATAAGAACAGAAGCAGAACAATTTGATAAATGTCCATTTCTGTTAGTTCATCCTGAGAAAGATATGTGGACGGATATATCTCTGAGTCAGTTATTTTATATAAACTCACTTGTAAAAAAGAGATTAGAATTCTAAAAGAATCCGGGCATTTTCCGATTGAGCCGATAGGTCATAAAGATTTAGAGGAATATCGCATAGAATTCATGGATAAAAAAAGGGAGTGAAATTGTACAAAAAGATTTTTTTAAAACATCAAGACTATTATTGCAGTAAAGTTTTGTATGCTAGAATCACTTCTGCCAAGGAATCACCAACTTCTAGATTCTGAGTTTGAATTGCGAGAGTAAAATAAAGAATTTCTTCTCTGGTGATGCTAGAGATAATTTGTAAAATCTGCATATTTGGAGGATATGATATGAATACTGGAACTATATTATAATACTTATCTGATTTGGAAGCGAACAATGATCGTGAATGGTATCATGCGAATAAAGCTCAATATAAAGCAGCAAATCAAGAATTTATTTTAGACTAATTTTTGCAGCTGTTGAGGATGCTATGTCTGGTGCATTAGGTTCATTTTTATCCCAAGTATTAATTACATCTAGGTTTTCGAATTACAAGTTGTCTTTTAGTTATAGTAGAGAACGTGCTAAAATCACTGCCACTTGTTATTTATAGTAGTATGCGAATTATTACCTCTGGCTTTAGTTTTGAAAGGGATATCTAATTCTTTGAAAGAAAGTTAAAATAAAAATATCCAACAAATAGGCGAACTGCTTTCCGGTATTAGTGATGGACTTCTTGAAAGTCTGTATGTATTCTTGTCTTTAGCACGCGGGTTGCCTGGCAACAGCATTAGCACCGGAGTTGAAATATTCGGATTAATACAAATGACGATTGGAGAAAAGTAATGAGTATCAAACTTCTTTTTCAATTGACTATTTATGAGATTTTATTAATATCAATGGCGTTCATTTTGCACTTTGTGCATTATGGTGAAGTTTATTTAGTGCTATTGTGTCCACTGGCGTGTACTATCATGGGATTGATTATATGGGTTAGTAATAGAATCGCTTGGGTTAATCGTTTTGCTTATTTTGACTCAGTTTTGGTTAGCAACAAAATGATAATTGGAGTATGTACGATAATATTTGCTTTTATTAATGATTTTCTAAATACAAATATTATAGGAATGAGTAGCATGTTTGTTTTTTGTCTGCTAATAGTAGCTGGAAGTTTATCTATAATATGTGCAAGAGATACATTCTTTATTTCTGATCTTCTTCTATCTTTGTTGTATGTTGCGCTGGGAAAGTCTGTTAACCCATATAGTATGACAACGTGGATGTTTGTATTTATAGCTGCTTTTTATTTGTTTGCTATGTATTTATCACACTTAGGGAAAAGGGAAAAATTTTTACTGCACTTTAAACCAATCAAATACATGAAAAATAATGTTTTAGACGAAAAAATAGGTCTCTTGAGTGAATTTAGACATATATTTAGTGAAGAATATAACAGAATCATTGCTATTTCATATATTAATTCTAGAAGTTTATATGTTTACTTTGTAGATGAAGGAGAAAATTTATATATCAGACATATAAGGACTGATGGGTCTATATGCTATGTAGGAAATTATTCAAGTATTAGTAAACTGAATTTTTTTAAAAGGAATAGTATGTATATGGAATTGTCCAAAAACCAAAAGAAAAATGTAGTATCAGATATTATGAATTTATTGGAAGAAGATAAGAACTTTACTGCTTGTACAGTATTTGCGAATAAAAGGTGCAAGGGGTATGTGCGTACTAGAATGCGTCCAATAGGTGACACCCCCCGTTATGAAGGTGTGTGAAATTCCATAAGAGTTTTCTTTTCGAGAATAGAAATAGTAAAAAGCCAATCTTTAATATATTTGGCGAATACTAGTCTGATTAGACAAGCTTGCATAAATAATTATTTGCAAATTCTAATCCTGTTAAGTATTGCGATCCTACTGGACGCAGTTCGTTGTCAGAACAGTTGGCTGTTTGTTACATTATGGGAATGTTGTGTGGAGCGACGTTTTCGTTTGAGGATTTGTTAAAATCTGTTGGAATAGGAAAAGCATTCTTATCATGCTATTATGCGTGTGAACAATATCAGAATTACAGGCAACACCCCCCAGACATGATGAGTTAATTTATGGCGGAATTAGCAAGAAATCCCAAATGAGAATATTTGCTGAACAATGGGTATCGCCTTGATACTAATACAATTATGCAGCATACTGTATATATTATGGTTCCTATTTAAGGAGATTAATAAAGTGTTGAAACAATACTACAATCTGATTAGTGCTAATTACCCATTCAATGTGATTACAACAGCTTTTGATCGACAACATAACACATTGATTTTGTGGATATATCATTCACTGAATTTCAAACTCTGTTTCAAAGACAACGATTACACAATTGTATTGGTTGCATATAATGGTTATGAAAGCAGTATTATAGGCGGACGGATCCTCTCAGGCGCTGTTACTGAAGAAAATATTCTTGAATCGATAGAATACATTTTGAACTATACCCGATTACGACTGGGTTATAAGTACTTTGAAGGAATGAAACCATGACGAGTGAAAGTAGTATTGACCTAATAGAGATCTTAGTCCCAGATGTTATCACTGAAGTTGAAGTTTCTGAAAATGGATTTGAATTTAGTTGCGTCTGGTATCGAACAATTAAGATGACAGGTAGTATCATCCATCAGCAATTGGAAATTGGTTGTGATTATATGGGTGTTTGGAGTTCCGCTGCGCCTTATTTAAGTCCCCGACTGTTTCCAACAATCGAAGACTTTTTGATTGAGCATGCTTCAATTCAAATAAGAAGTTTTAACGAGTATTGTCTGAACTTACTTCCAGATAAGTATCTCGCTTTTTATCACAGTAAATTCAAGTTCGAAAAGGTCGGATTAGTTGACAAGAATGCTACTTTTGATACATTGCTTAAATTGAAGTTTGGTGCATATGTGACCGGGATAAGAGTGTCTAATAACATAATATCATTTGTGTTATATGAGACAGTGTGTTTTGAATTGCATACTGAAGAAAACCTGACTGTGTTGAAAAGAGTGGGTAGGAGCGGCTCAGCTATTACCTTATTTACAACAAATAATGAAGATTGGGAAAAAGAAATTCTGGGATTCGTGAAATCCTATGCTTTCTGTATTATTCCTGATGAATGGTTTAATAAGTATATGGGTTCTGTTTTACTAGAAAACCACGGAATTTAATAGTTCTGATGCTTTTTGCGCTTGGGAGATTATCAATCATTGAGGGCATGTATTCGGTCATTTTGATAACGAGATGCTTAAGAAACTGACTCAATGCTCTACTGCAATCCTCAAAAAAATCAAGAATTATTAAAGAAAAAAGGGCATACTATCCATACAGGATAGATAGTGAATGAGTCATCAGAGTTTACCATCACATAAATAATGTATTTTCGCGTATAATCCAGATAGAACAACGCGCACCTTATTCCACCGTATGAAGGTCGGCTATATTTTGGCAAACAACGTGGTGTTCTTTACGAACCTTCAGGTGGCGGAACGCAATACAATTTGCCCGATACTATTCAGTCGTTGATTGATAATGGATATATCGAGGTAATTTATTCTGGAGCGTATTAATTCTGTGGAGGAAATGATTTATTATGAGTGATAGTGTGATACTTAATAGGATTAACCAGACACACAATGTGAGTACAAATTATTCTGTCAATACAGCTAATCGATATTTGTCAGTTTATTGTTTTCCTTGTGGGGAAATCATTATCTATGGCTGTTATGATAATAATTATTCTTTTTGGATTTCTAAGTCTGAGTTTGAAGATGAAGAAGATTATTCTGAAATTATTAATCGAATATTGTATGGTGATTTTAAATATATGTGTTATCGCGCTACCAGCTATAAATCGGTGGCAGGAATATCGTATGATGAATTATATGAGTCTTATCAGATCCATTTTATCTTAAAGGATGGTCAGATATTAATAAAAAAGCATGATAAATTTGAGGATCACAGCGAATTGCCAAATCTTGGAATTTATATTGATTCTGAAATCAAAAGAATATATAAGGAGAAGGATATCCGTTCAAATCCAGAGATTAAAGAAGAACTTATCTATATAAAAAGGCAGATACTGTCATGTGATGTGATGAAATACTTTCAAATAATAGTGCCAATAAGAGGATACTTGTATGATATGCAATACTTGGTATTTTCTGAGAACGCCATAAGTTCATTGTATATAGAATGTAATAAATTATGTGGCGAAATGTATAATCGCTATATGACGATAGCTCGATGACTTTATAGATAATTACTTTCTTAGGAGTGCTTAGAAAATGAGATATTTGTGTCCAGTATGTTTAAGAGAGTCTTTGGAAGAACCTCCATACAAAGATAGAAATCTCCATATAACAAATATGGAGTTGGATCCGACGAAATATGTTCAGTATGCGGTTTTCAATTTGGATTGGATGATTTTCCAGACCCTGATTTTGATATGGCACGTTGGAGACTGTATTGGAAATATTTCAATGTGGATATAAGTAAGATGAATCATTACGATATTTCTAATTACAGTCATACTCAGCGGAAAGTAAGGATCTCAAATACTCGTTTTCCAGATGTACATTTGGTTAAACAGTATTATATTCCTATTTTGTCTATAAAGAATTGCATAGTAGATTGGGATGTCTTGAATGAGTGTTATAATCACTCTTTGTTGGCTAGGGAAGAAATAGTTAAGTATTGTTCTTCCTTCATAGAGAGTTACGAAAGCGAATACAACGATTTGATTGTAGAGATTGCGTTCGAAGACAATGATTATTATGATTTCATTTCATGCAATTTGAAGAAACTAGCAGCAACTGTTAACAATGAAGTCCCACTTCGCCAACTATTAGTTGAGTTTGTGTACAAACAATTGATGGACGACTCTGAAGACTATAACGAGAATTTGTCGAAACTTATAGATTATCTTATAGTTTTTGAAGACTTATACGATGGTGATTTGTTTTCTGATTTGAAAAAATTAAACTTTCCTTCAAGATTGTGTTTTGATAAATTGATCAAATCTTGTGAGCGTATTATTATTAAGCGAGATTATTAGAAGTAGAAATTGCAGTTGACTAACATAAACAATCAGCTGGACTGCTTATTGAAGCAATTCAGTCATAATTTGTCTATGTTATCAATCATTACATTTCTGAATAGTGCTCTTGGCAATGAATTATATACGGTATCAAAAGGCTTCTGGAATAGGGGATTATTCTTTGGTGTGCTCGCACTTGCCGGAGGTGGAGTACGAATTGACGACTCAAGTTCCTAAGACCATAATAACAACCCAATATTTTGGCATGAGAGACGAGGAAGTGGGATAAAAACGAAACAGTAAATTCCATTGTAGTAGGAGCTGTGTTGTTTATTGACAATTCATTATAAAAATTCTCTAATGTCTCATCAGTCTGTTCTTCATATGCTAATACTTCCGAATAACAATCCATTACTCGCGCTGGAACTGATTCAACTTCTGTAGTTTCTACAACGGTTTCAGAAGTTGTTGGTATTGTAGTTTCAGATACACTAGTTTCTTCGCGTGTTTCTACTGGAGTTGTTTCAGTTGATGTTTCAGTTGTAGTCTCAACGGTAGAAGTAACATCTTCAGATATATCGCTCTCTTCTGCTTTTCTCGCACAAGAACAAAATAAGAGAGTAGTTATTAATATTGGTATTAATACTTTTCTCATACTCATTCCTCCAACTCCCACTAATAATCATTGACCAGAAATTGTCTTACTCGATAGATTAGTCTCTATCACAGTAAATCAAATCGAAATTATATATACTAATATACTTGCTAATTATATCACTCTGAGGGTAAATTCGCATTTGAAGAAAGGCGGAGCCTAATTTGAAGAAAGTGTATCTCATTACCTCTCAAACGATATCGCAACTTCGCCCTGCTTCCTTATTCAAAGCAGCAAAATCGGGGTCTGAGGTATAACCAATAAGCAGTGTTTGTGTTCCAAAGTCGATGCTTTCCATATATCAAAATTCCTGGGTTCTCTCTTCTTCAGATTGGTTCTTAATAAGGATGTAACGATGTAAATAAAGTATAGATTTGCACTCATACAACCGCTATTTTCGCTTGTAAAAAGATGAAGTTTAACAATAATATAGCGTTACCATTATTCCGATAAACGGTGTAGCAATATTCCGCCACCGTTGTTATTGTTCCGATACTTTGGTATATTACTAAAGTATGGAGGAATGATTATGTATATTAGCGTAAAGCAAGCCGCAGAAAAATGGGGTATCTCTGATAGAAGAATAAGAGTACTTTGTTCTGAGGATAAAATTCCTGGTACCTATAAAGAAGGACGAAGTTGGAGAATTCCTTTAGATGCACTCAAACCTACCGATGGAAGATATAAATCTACCGAAAGTCTGTTGGATATTATTGACCGAAAAATGAAGGAACTTGAGACTAGGCGCCCTTTGACAGAGGGTGAAGTGGAACGACTGAGTGAGCAGTTTGTTGTAGAATACACGTACAATTCCAATGCGATTGAGGGAAATACTTTGACGCTTCGTGAAACTGATTTGGTTCTGAGAGGGCTTACTATTGATGGAAAACCACTGAGAGATCATATGGAGGCGGTCGGTCATAAAGAAGCTTTTGAATTCGTCAGTGAATTGGTAAAGGATAGAATTCCGATGAGTGAAAGCATTATTAAGCAGATTCACTATCTGGTGCTTGCAGGTAAGAAGGATGACCGCGGTGTTTACCGGCGAGTGCCTGTTCGTATTATGGGCGCGAAGAATGAACCTGTACAGCCGTATCTGATTCAGACTAAGATGGAGCAGCTAATGATTGACTTAGCAGACAGTACGGAACATATTATTACAAAACTAGCTCGTTTCCACATTGAATTTGAAGGAATACATCCCTTCATTGATGGGAACGGAAGAACAGGTCGTCTGCTTGTTAATTTAGAACTGATGAAAGCGGGCTATCCCCCTATTGACATCAAATTTACCGACCGTATCGCTTACTATAATGCTTTCGATGAATATTATGATAAACACAATCTCTCTGCCATGGAGATTCTATTCGCACGATATGTAATTGAGCGATTAGATATTTATTTAAAAATGTTGTAGTGATAAAGATTGTAGGTATTCTTTTGAAGACTAATAAGATTAAATGAACTATGTTTAGTGATAGTAGTATAAATTAGACGATTTAATTTTCCCACGAAGGGAAGCTGCTGTATATTTATGCAGTATTTATGATAACTATCAATATTCAATTATGATATTTGGAAGTAATACGAATTGATATTATTTGAAATTGCAATTATTATTTTTATTATGCACTTAAAAATAGGCGATATCTAATAACCGGAAAGAAGATTTGCAATGTTCAAGAAAATGATTGAGGATTTAAAACGCGAGTTTAAAGGTTATAACGTTCGTTCTTTGAGCAGCGATTTATTATCCGGACTCACAGTAACTGCGGTTGCCATTCCGTTGGCACTCGCCTTTGGCGTTAGCTCTGGAGCTGATGCAGCGGCCGGATTAATTACCGCTATTTTCGCCGGATTAGTTATTGGCTTTTTGTCGGGTGGATCTTTTCAGATATCAGGTCCTACAGGGGCTATGTCTGCGATATTGATTTCCGTTGTTGCAATTTACGGAATCCAAGGTATGTTTATTGCTACCATGATGGCCGGAATTATTTTGTTAATAGCCGGAATATTTAAAATCGGGAAACTGATTTCGATAATACCAATGCCAGTTATTACTGGGTTTACCTCGGGAATTGCGATAATTATTGCTCTAGGGCAAATTGATAATTTTTTCGGAACAAAATCAGAAGGCGCTAATACAATTGAGAAAATTATGTCTTATGGAAAACTTGGATTTTCCCCTCAAATTGGAAGTGTTATCTTTGGCGCTATCGTAATTCTCATTATGATTCTCTGGCCAAAGAAGCTGCAGAAATACTTTCCTTCCTCATTAGTGAGCATCATAGTTGTATTAGTCTTGAACTTCTTCTTAAAGTTGGATGTTCCAACTGTTGGCGCTATTCCGAGAACACTACTTCCAGAAAGCAGACTTCTGTTTTCCGATTTGAACTATTCATCCATTTCTAACCTTATCGTTCCTGCCATTTCAATAGCCGTTCTTGGCATGATTGAGAGCCTATTGTGCGGAGCAACAGGCGGACGCATGAAGGGGGAGAAATTTGATGCAAACAGAGAACTGCTTGCACAGGGAATCGGAAACGTTTTGTTGCCTTTCTTTGGAGGCGTTCCTGCAACTGCAGCCATCGCACGAACAAGCGTAGCAATAAAATCTGGTCAGAAAACACGTTTGACCAGCATATTCCATTCAGTAGGCTTACTTCTTTCAATGTTTCTCTTGACAGGTGTAATGTCCCAAATCCCTATGTCAGCTCTTGCAGGAGTACTAATGGTAACAGCATGGAGAATGAATGAATGGCATATAATTAAATACTTAACGAAGCAGAGATTAAAGGGACCTATCACTGCATTTTTCGCAACCATGCTAGGAACCGTTTTCTTTGATTTATCCGTCGCTATTATTGCCGGTGTCGCAATATCGGGTATATTATTTATAGTGAAGACTTCGGATAATCTAGAGATAAATGTAAGCAAGTTTGAACCGGATCGTTTTGACAAGGACAGGGAGTTTACTGAGGAAGGAATTCATGGAGGAATCCGCGTCATTTATATCTCGGGATCGATATTTTTCGGAAACATTAACTCGTTGAAGACTGTTTTAGATGGTCTGGATAAGGATTGCCACACACTAATTTTCTCATTAAGAGGTCTTTCGGGTCTTGATGCTACAAGTGCATATTCAGTCCTCGAGTTTTGTAAAGACGCAAAAGAAAAGGGAATAGATATACATTTCTCAGGCGTTCAGAACTCTGTTAAGAAAGCATTTACGAGAAGCGGAATAATAGCACTATTTGATGAAACTCATTTTCACTGGTCTACACAGGATATTTTGAAGCAGGTAGTAGACTGATCCCAAACTATTGATCTGTTTCTACATACAATGTAACAAATTCCAAAGGGAATGTGTGAAAGCCTGTATTGAAGGAGAATAGCCATGTCAAAGGGTATTGAAGTAATCGATGTAGGTGGAGTGAACTGTTACTTGCTCGAAGCAGACGACGGCTTTGTACTTATTGACACAGGATTTATCGCCAAACGCAAGTATCTTGATGAAGTGTTGAACAAAGTACTCAACAAGCCTGGAGAATCACCAAAGAAGTTGAAACTGATTATTTTGACTCATGGCGATTCAGATCATGCTGGAAATTGTAAGTTCCTAAGAGAAAAGTACGGTGTAAAAATCGCAATGCACTTAGAGGACTCTGTGATGGTAGAGAAGGGTGATATGACCTGGAATCGCAAGTCAAAGCCAGACAGAATCTCTTTTACTTTCAAATTATTCACTCTCGTTTTCGGCAGCAATGTCGCTTTTGACTCGTTTCAACCTGACATATACTTACACGACGGACAAGATTTGGCAGAATTTGGCTTGCTAGCAAAGGTAATTCATCTTCCTGGACACTCAAAAGGATCTATTGGTGTTCTGACAAACGCAGGCGATTTATTTTGCGGTGACTTAATCTATAATTTTGCTGGTTTCAGTTATATAGATAATCTTGAAGACCATAACGAGAGCATAAACAAACTGAAAAAGTTAGACGTAAGTATGTTTTTCCCTGGTCATGGTAGGCCCTTTTCGAAAAGGCATTTTATCAAGAAGTACTCGTAATTAAGTAGGGATTTTTATGACTGTATTATGTGCGTAGAAAAGGCGGCATGAGATTGTTCGAGAGGGAAGTCTCTGCACGATCTAACAATAAAACCTAATTGACAAGAGTGAGAAAGAATGAGAACATTCAAGGTATGCAAGCAAGAGTAGCTCTATCTTTTTTACTCAACTTTATACTTAATTGAGAAGGTCTATTTTTGTCTGTCAGTACAGAAATGTAGGCCTTATTTGTTTGACTAAAACATTCGACGGTGAATTATTCTTATTGTGAAAGTCGAGAGAAAACAATGCAAGTTAGTAGAAGCAAATTCTCAACAGAAGGAAGAACTTTTGACTGGAGAAAAATATCGACATATTTATTACTACTTGGATTCTATTGTTTGGTTTTTGTGCCAGTTTTGCGATCTGGTTATATGTATGATGATTTACTCAACTTTCCAACAAAAGGATGGTGCATCAACAACGACAAAAATGTCATGCAGATGAGCTTGATTTATTCTAGGCAATGGGTATGTGGTGGTAGACTTTTTCCATTTTCAACTTATGGATATGAAGTTTACTATTTTTTAGGTAACGTAGTTGCTTATAAGATATACTTGGTACTGACTACTTTCTTGGTGGGTGTGCTCCTATCTAACATTTGCTACAAGTTAACAGACTCTAATAAAATTAGATTGTTCTGTATGGTGTTATACCCAATACTCGTTTCATTAGATTGTTCCTATTATAATGCTATGTATGGATTTTGTGCATTAACGCAACTGACATGCATATATGTATTCGGTGCCATTCTACTGTTTTTTAAATATTCGGAGAGCGGATTAGTACGATTCCAGGTTTTAAGCTGTATTCTATTGAGTATTGGGCTCGGAACATACGAAGTAGCATATGCATTGTGTTTAATATTTGCAGTTGTTAGCTATGCTATATATAAAAAGACTTTAGTCGCGGTTAAGAAAATACTTCCGCAGATTATTACCGGGTGTTCATGGCTTGCTCTTAATATTATAGTGCGAATACTTTCTAAATCGACATATTCAGGAGTTACTGTATCCTTTTCGAAAGATACGTTATTTGGATTTCTGAAACAACTAACAGGAATTTCTTCTTTTGGAAACTGGTGGCTTTTATCTTAACGAAGTGCAGACATATCAAGTGCTCTAGCTGAAAACTACATTCGGTATATTTTGGTTATAGCAGCTGTTATTGCACTTGTTGTAATGATAAGCAGAAAAGAGGAGAAGTCTCCGCATGGACTAAAGTATTTGCTAATGATATCTTCAGTTCTAATACTGATTCCGACTTTCCTTATCAGCATATCCTCCAGGTATCAAATAGAAGTAACTTGGGGCAAAGGTTACTTGCTAGCAAATATCAGTTGCTGGGGAGTTGTTATTCTTGGATCGATACTTCTAACAAGAAGTAAGAAACATAAAATTGCGCGAATCATTTTAGTTGTAGTGCTATGTTCGTTAACTGTCGTAAATCAAACTTTGGCAGATATCACGGAAAGCCAAACAAGTGTTACATATGATTATATATCATTTGTTGGAGATGCGGCGAATGCTGGATTGTTAGATGATTATAACAGCGACGCTGTTTTGGTTGATAATACAAAACTGTTTAGTCTATTTCCAAATGACAGCTGGGCTTATTACCTTAACAAAAAAGTATCATCAATATCTTTCGATTCTTTATATGAGACTGAAGCTGACGGTAGTGTTATGCTTACAGACGCATGTGAGAATTATCGAGAGTCAGATTTCAATTACGTATACTATCAGTATGATTCATATGTAGTAAATGGGCATGCAAATGGCATAATTATCACACAAGAGGAAAATAGTACTGAAAGAGTAGAGCCAATAGGAGTTGAAGCGCGGATATATATTCCAGTTACCTCAAGCATCTCTGGTATTAGCAGTATTAATAAGTCGGGTGATTATGAATACTATGATTTAGATGAGCTCGAGATGATTAGCCAATCGTCAAATGGCAAGGTATATTACATACGATTCTCTGAGGAAATAAATCTCAATAGTATTAATGTTATTGAGAACTTCCATGAATTCCAAGGTGATGGTAGTAAAGAAAACCCATATCAAATCTCGACAGCAGAGGATTTGGCTGCATTGGCTGACTTCGTAAATAGTGGTCGAGATTACGAAGACATATACTTCCAACAGGTATCCGATATTGATCTATCCGAATACGAGAACTGGACTCCAATAGGAGCGTTTGGTACTGATACTACTTTTGCAGGCACATATGATGGGGGTGGGCATACTATTTCAAACTTAAATATAAGTGGTGGAAATGTTGGCCTATTTGGATGTCTTTCCGGAACTGTATGTAATTTGGGGATAGAAAGTGGTTATATTTCTGGTGGTTGTGTTGGAAGTATAGCTAGTCATTCATATGCACCAGGAGCTATGATAATCAATTGTTATAACAGAGCGACTATTGTGGGTGCTGCGAGAGCCGGAGGAATTGCGGATAATTTTGATGGAGGCATGATATTGGGTTGCTTGAACTTGGGTGCGGTGACAGTAATTGTAGACAATGTTGAAGTCCCCTCGGTCGGGATATGCTCGTATGCAGCAGATGTCGTTTACGGATGCTATTCATTAGAAGAAACAGTACCTGAAGGATTCATAGGAAGCGTTGAAAGCTGCAATATTGTAGAAAATGCAAACATAGAAGTATTGAATGATACACAGAGCGATATTATGGAAAATTTTGATATAGACGTTGAATTAGTAAGCTGGTAACCAACATATTGATTCTTAATATAATCAAGTCCAACGTAAGGAGAAGCCTCTTTACAAACGGTAATTATGCTGATATATTTAAGTTACCTACCATTTGGTAGGTTTGCTGATATGATTAAGACACTGATTTATACCGAAGGAGAGCCCATATGAGACAAGGAGCTGACACAAAAGAAAAGATTCTCCAGACCGCTTTGGTTGCTTTCTCTCGTTACGGTTACGAGGGAGCACGCATGGAGAAGATAGCTTCCGAAGTCGGAATCAACAAGGCTTCCCTGTATTTTCACTTTAAGAGCAAAGAGGAAATCTTTCGCGTATTGTTCAGTCGCATTGTCGAAAAGTATGAGGCGAGTCTGACTCGAATGTTGGAGAACGCTAACGAAACAACAGTATACGATCGTTTGGTTAGTTTCTATCGTGAGTATCTGCTTTATCACTGGCAGAATCCTGAAATGGATTTCTGGAATCACGTGTATTATTTGCCGCCGGAATCTATGAAGGCAGAGATTATTGATGTGACTGGAAGAAGTAAAGACAGTCTGATGGAAGGGCTATCCGACATTTTGACGGAAGGTGTCCGAACGGGAGAGCTTCAGAAACTGCCAGTCGAGAGTATGGCGATGTCTTTTTACTATCTGTTGACATGCATTAGCATATCTACGGATATGATGGATAAGGACGAATACCTATCAAATATGGACTCGTGTTTTGCAGTATATTGGAACGGAATCCGAGCTGTGAAGTAGCTTCTTGCAAGACAGGAATGATTGCACCTGAGACTGTCTTAGTAATAAAGTAGATATATTTTTTTGACTGTAGTCTACCAAACGGTAGGTCAACAAACTAAGCAAAAGTAATATATTGAAGTTTAATAGGAGGATTTAATTATGGAAAAGAGAATTTTGGGAAGATCTAATCTCGAAGTCAGCCCTATGGGTATAGGATGTTGGGCCATCGGTGGCCAATTCTATTTAGATGGAAAGATGGACGGCTATGGCATTACCGATGATTTAGAGTCGATTAAAGCCGTGCAAACAGCTCTTGACCTTGGCATTAACTTTATCGATACAGCCGATTGTTACGGAATTGGACATAGTGAGGAATTGCTTGGCACTGCCCTTAAGGGTCGTCGCGATAGTGCAATCCTTGCAACTAAATTTGGCTTCGTAGGCAATGAGGCAACAAAAACAATACAGGGGGTATGCTATGATCCTGCCTAAGTCTATCTTTGAATGAATCAAATTACCCCAAAATCTCAGCAGCCATTTCAGCACTAATAGGAAGACCAAGCTCATCACAAATGTTAATGTAAGTCGTATGTCTCACATCTGTCCCATGGTCATTGAAAGGAAAAGTATATTGAATAATACAATTACCAACTAAGTACTCAACTTCATAGCAATAGTCATTCAGAGTAAAATAATAGCCCTCTGACTCGTGCCTATCTATTGAATTAAAGTCTTCCATTTCCAGAACTATAGTCAAGTTCGAAGAAAACGCAACTTCAGCCCATTCTTCGCTATCAAACTCAAAAACACCCAGGGAAGTGTCATGAAGAGAGAAGAATCTTTCAATATGGCGATCACTTTCTGCTGGATGATATAACACAAAGCCAGTGGCATCAGGAGAAGAAACATCATCTAGAAAATAAGAATAGTCCGAGTAGTATGTCAAATCATCATTTATCACATGATCTTCTCCACTATTTCGCGGGTCATCGAATCCAGTATAACCCAGGCACTCATCAACAATCTCATCGAAAGTCACATCTATTTCTACAGAGTTTACATCATAGTCTGGCACAACTATCGATTCCGCAGTAGACTCATTATCTTCCAAAGAAGTGAGAGAACTATCATTTGATTCTATGTCCTCTGTTGATTTTGTCACTGTTGAATCAGGTACACAAGAACAAGCAACAATTATTGTTACCAATAGTAGCACCGAAGAAATGCATTTTTTGATTATCATAGTACTCACTCCACTCATCCCAATATTGTATCATTCCAATCATCATCTTCCAAATAATCAAAGGGGTACTGATCAAACACCAATATACCTTCACATCTATTTTCATAATTATTCGCAGTAGCGTACAATGTACCGAAAACAACATCGTCTGAATAGTAATCCGTTGTTTGAAAGTCTCTACGAAAGATGACAAAGCCCTCGACGTTTGATAAATTGACATAATCTTCATAATAGAAATAGAGTTTGAAACGCTTCCAATGCATTGTTCCTAGCAGTTACTGACATATGCTGTGATAAATCAAAAGCACAATAGAAGTCGTAATTAGTTTCTTCCGTTGGTATATCGTAATCAATAGGCTCAATACTGTTCCATATCGACAAATCAACCATCATGTAAGTACTAAAGTGTGCTAACTCAAGTGTTACTGTATTATTCTGAGTGTCTACTACTGCCTGTTCTTGAATAATAAAGAAACCACTTTCTTCATCGAACCATAAGACGCCAATGTCACTTTCATTGGAACCAGTTAGGTATTGTTCGTCATATGTTAAAGTCAAAGTCATAGAATCAAAATAACCTTCTGTTTCGATATTGAATGGAACACCTAATAGTCCGACCGTATTAGAACAATATACATCTCTGTTGTATAGATCCTCAATTGTAGTATTACTTGAGATTAGTCCAGAAATATCTCCGCTTATCTGAATATCACTTACAGCCTTATGTTGATACGATACAATGAGAGAAGGATTTTTAAGTATAAGTACTGGAATAGTGGAAGATAGAGCGAGGATGAAAACATGGAAGAATACATGAAGGGTAATAAAGAAGCATGGGAAGAGGCTTTTGATTTGAGGTCAGAAGACTACTGTAAGGATTTAGTTGAAATAATCAGACGAGAGGACTACGCGTTCTTTTACAAGGATATGAAAAAAGTTCTTGAGAAGTACGACTTTAAGGATAAGACTCTTGGACAATTCTGCTGCAATAACGGCAGAGAGATTTTGTCACTTGTGAAGAGCTCGAAGGCGAAGGAAGGTTTTGGATTCGACATAGCAGAGAATATGGTTCAATTTGCGAATGAGAAGGCACAAGAGGTGGGTGTAAATTGCAAGTATATTGCTACTAGCATTCTTGATGTTGACGATACATATAAAGATAAGTTTGATGCACTGATTGTAACGATAGGCGCGATGTGCTGGTTTAAGGACTTGAAGGACTTTTTCGCGATTGTGGGGAAGTGCTTAAAAAAAGGTGGAGCGATTATTATTAATGACACGCATCCTTTCGTTAATATGCTTGCTTTAGATGGTGAAGAGGGGCATGACGAGAAGGATCCGTTTAAGTGCGTTTTCTCGTATTTTGATCATGAGTGGATTGGCAACGGCGGCATGGAATATATGGTTGGCAAGTCATACGAATCGAAGACGTTCACCGATTACACGCACCCATTGTCAGAAGTTATTGGTGCCATGAGCGCTAACGGGATTGTGATTACGAATATGCAGGAGCTTGAATATGATATTTCAGGAAGCTTCGAGCATCTGGATAATAAGAACTTCCCACTTAACTACATTCTTGAGGGACGCAAGGAATAGAAAACGGTATTAGATACCAATAACGAAAGGCGAGTCTAGCATGAGAATTGAGCATTTAGCTGTTTATGTGGATGACCTTGAAGGGGCGAAGAATTTTTTCGAGAAGTACTTTGATGGCAAGTCTAATTCCGGGTATCATAATGAGAGAAGCGGGTTTCGCTCGTACTTCATTTCGTTTGATTCTGGGGCGAGACTTGAGCTTATGAATGAGCCAGAAGTAGGCAAGGTAGATGCCTTACCTCGAAAAAAACATGGATACACGCATGTGGCTTTTAGTCTAGGCTCAAAAGAGAAAGTCGAGGAGGCCACGGCGAAGCTTGCAAGCGATGGTTTTGAAGTCTTAAGTGGGCCAAGAACGACTGGCGATGGATATTTTGAGAGCTGTATTGTAGGTTTTGAGGATATTTTGGTAGAAATTACTGTATAATGCTAAGGAAAAAAATTATGGAGAGTACCAATGAATATAGTTTGTCTTGATTTAGAAGGTGTTTTAGTCCCGGAAATATGGATTGCATTCTCTGAGGAAAGTGGAATTCCAGAGCTTAAGCGAACAACAAGAGATGAGCCAGATTACGATAAGCTAATGAGATGGAGATTAGGTATTCTTAAAGAGCACGGACTTGGTCTTAAGGAAATTCAAAACACTATCGCCAAGATAGATCCACTTCCTGGAGCTAAGGAATTCCTTGATAAGCTTCGTGCAATTACTCAAGTTGTAATAATCAGCGATACTTTCTCACAGTTTGCGACTCCTTTGATGGAGAAGCTTGGCTGGCCGACGATTCTTTGCAATTCATTAGAAGTTGCGCCTGATGGGGAGATTGTAGACTTCAAGATGAGAATAGAGAATTCCAAGCTATCTACTGTCAAGGCGCTTCAGTCAATTGGCTATGAGACGATAGCAGCCGGTGATAGCTTCAACGATTTAGGAATGATTCAGGCAAGTAAAGCAGGTTTTCTATTTAGGAGCACCGAACAGATTATTGCGGATTATCCTCAGTATAAGGCGTTTGAGACCTATGAGGATTTCTACAATGGTATTCTTGCTGAATTGGATTGATTTTTTGTGAGGGCGCAAGAATGGACAGAGCGAATTGCGAAGTATTGATTCATAATGCTACAAAAATAGTCGGAGAGAAGACAGTATACGTTGACCCGTATATGCTTTCTTTTTCGAAAAAGGCGTCAAGCATTAAGGCTGATGCTGATGTAGTATTTGTTACTCACGAGCACGGCGATCACTATGATCCTAAAGAGATTAAGGCTGTAAGTAAGCCAACCACCATCTATGTTTTTCCTTTGAGTATGAAGGATAGTGTTTACCCCCCAGACTTTGGTTGTGATGATTCCTCGAGAATAGTTTTTGTTGAACCCGGTCAAGAAAGTATTGCCAATGGCGTTCAGTTCGAGGCGGTTCCCGCATATAATTTGCAGGCTCTTTTCCACGAGAAGAAGAGAAATTGGGTTGGATATGTAATCGCATTAAACGGGATGAGATATTATGTTGCAGGAGACACGGACGATACTCCTGAAGCATATGCAGTTACTTGTGATGTAGCAGTTGTGCCAGTTGGCGGCAAATATACGATGGATGGAAATATGGCGGCACACTTGGTTAATTCAATTAAGCCGAAGTACGTTCTTCCTTCACACTATGGTGCGATAGGTGGAACTGCAATGGATTGCAACGAGTTTGTGGCTAAGGTTGATAGTTCAATCGAAGTTATTTTATAAGGTCGGCACTATCGAGAAGTATCGTAAAAGGGCCATCGTTGACTAGATTTACTTTCATGTCAGCACCAAAGACTCCTGATGCTACCTTGCCTGTTCCTGCAAGTTTGGCTCTGCACTCTTTCAAAATATAGTCATATAGAGAGTTTGCTTTGTCGGGAAGAGCGGCTTCAACAAAGGAAGGGCGATTTCCTTTTTTGCAATTTGCATATAGTGTGAATTGCGAGACAAGAAGAATGGAAGCGTTACAATTCTCCAGCGAGAGGTTTGTTTTGCCTTCGCTATCGGCAAAAATCCTCAAGCCCAGAAGCTTATTTATTAGGATATCGGCGATGTGCTCGTCATCTTCCTGTGCGATGCCGATAAGAACAAGAAAACCATGTTCGATAGAACCGACAACTTTGCTATTTATAGAAACGCTTGCTTCGGTTACTCGTTGAACTAATAGACGCATAGAATACTCCTTGAATAAATTAATAATCATTCCTTCATTTTATACTATTTGCCCTTTTAATTTGTACACCCAATGTGCTATTATTTCAAAGAGCCGTTAAAGCGGGATGAGCTCTCCGAGTGAGAGCTCATTTGTTTTGTAGGAATATTTATATTGTTCAGCGGAAAAAGGAGTGTGAGAGAGAATGTTTACCAAAGGATTTGACAATGACAAGTATGTGCATCTGCAGTCACAGAAGATTCGAGACAGAATATCCCAATTCGGAGGAAAACTGTATTTGGAGTTCGGAGGTAAGCTATTTGATGATTATCACGCTTCAAGAGTTTTGCCAGGCTTCGAGCCGGATAGTAAGGTCAAGATGCTTCTTGAACTTAAGGCCGATGCCGAAATTATAATAGTAATAAATGCTGACGCTATAGAGAAGAACAAACGTCGTGGAGACCTTGGAATCACATACGATCAAGACGTTCTGAGACTTATGGACGCCTTTACGGAAATAGGTTTATTTGTAGGAAGCGTTGTAGTTACGTGTTACACGGGCCAACCTTCTGTTATCAAATTCGAAAAAAGATTGAACCAGCTCGGCGTCAAAGTCTATAGACACTATCCAATTGATGGATATCCATTAAATGTACCGCTAATTGTTAGCGAAGAAGGCTACGGAAAGAACGAATATATTGAGACCACTAAGTCACTAGTTGTAGTCACAGCTCCAGGTCCAGGTTCAGGCAAAATGGCAACATGCCTATCTCAGCTCTATCATGAGAATAGAAGAGGCATCAAGGCAGGTTATGCAAAGTTTGAGACATTCCCTATCTGGAGTATCCCTTTGAAGCATCCTGTAAATATTGCATATGAGGCAGCTACAGCAGACCTTAATGATGTCAACATGATTGACCCTTTCCACCTCGAAGCATATGACAAAACTGCAGTTAACTATAATCGTGATGTCGAGATTTTCCCTGTGGTGAATGCCATTTTCGAGAAGATATATGGAAAGTCCCCATATGCAAGTCCAACAGATATGGGCGTTAACATGGCGGGATTCGCGATTGTAAATGATGACGCTTGTTGCGAGGCGTCAAAACAGGAGATTATCAGAAGATATTACCAAGCAAAATGTGGCCTAAGACAAGGTACGACAGAGCCAGCCGAAGTTACAAAGGTAGAGCTTTTGCTCAACAAGAGTGGAATAAATACTTCCGACAGAAGAGTAGTAGGCGCCGCTATGACTAGAGCTGAAGCTACTCACGGACCAGCCGTTGCTCTTGAGCTTCCAAATGGCCAAATCGTTACTGGAAAAACTTCCGACCTTCTTGGAGCATCTGCGGCAGTCTTGCTTAATGCACTGAAGGAGCTTGCCGGAATTCGTCATGACATTCCATTAATCTCGCCAATAGTAATCGAGCCAATTCAGGACTTGAAGGTAAACCACATGGGTAATCACAACCCAAGACTTCATATGGATGAAGTGCTGATTGCATTGGCTATTAGTGCGGCTACAAATCCTATTGCCGAACTTGCTATGCAGAAGATAAGCGAGCTTCGTTACAGTGAGGCTCATGCGACTACAATCCTTTCAAGCGTTGACGACAATGTCTTCAAAAAGCTTGGGATCAACATATCCTGCGAGCCTGAATATCAGACAAAGAGACTCTATCACAAGTAATATATATGTTCTTCTCGAAAAGAACTTATTAGCGTCTCGGCGCTATGATATCGCGAATATCGATCGGATGCTTTTGCATCTGAC
>ENA-UOWO01001007-UOWO01001007.1-activated-sludge-metagenome-genome-assembly--contig:-NODE-1007-length-38810-cov-12.818269_pt1 | contig 38810 bp, 27 predicted proteins | sample MGYA00238148_ERZ761564 | MGnify/ENA primary metagenome ERZ761564 (study PRJEB28885, sample SAMN05720194) | activated sludge metagenome | isolation source: Anaerobic digester | place: USA... | reverse complement strand
GGGAAAGGTATCTTTTTCTGCCATTCCCTATACAAATCTGGTGCCAAACTTTTTACCTGCAATCATTAATTGATTTTACTTGACTTAATACACACACCTGTCCGGCATCGCTGCCCGGCAGCACTTCCTTTTTTCAATTTGAAAAAAAAGCAATTATCGTCGATGGTTTATTTCTCAATTTGATAAATTGATAAAATTGTTGTAAATTTGTTCTCTTAAAATGATAAAACCTGAGGCCCCAGATCGATGCAACAGTTAGCCGCCCTGATTAAACGCCATCATCAAGAACTGGTCGAGAGCGCCATGGAGGCGCTGCTGATCTCCCCCTGGAGCAGCAGCCATGCCCTCGAGATCGAGCCGGCGCGACAGCTCTTTTCGAATATCTTCACCCATCTGGTGCTCGACATCCGGCAGAGTGCGACCAAACGCCCCGGCCATCACCTCACCGATTACGCCCTGCAGCTCTATCAAAAAAAGCCCCATCTCCGCCAGGACCTCCATACCCAGCTGCTCCTGCTGGGCATCTCGCGCGTCGTCGTCAACCATTTTCTCATCCGCCACAATGCGCAGCATGGTGATCCCGATTTCGCCTCCCGCTTCGAATCCCTGCAGCGGCTCTACGACACCACTCTGATCAGCCTCAGCCATTTCTGGGGGGAGCAGTATCACACCCTCCATGACCGTGATCAAAACCTGATCCGCGAACTCAGAATCGTCAAGGACGGGCTGCAGCGCCAGCTCAACCTCATCTACCAGCTCCTGCAGCAGTCGCCGCTGGGGGTGATTGCGGTGGATGGCGAGCTGAACGTGCAGCACTGGAATCCGATGGCCGCCCGGCTCACAGGCTTTGAGCCCCCGGATATCCTTGACCGCAGTGTCATGACCCTGTTCACCTCCGCCAGCCGGCAGATGCTCGCCAAAAAGTTCGCCTCACCGCGGGGTTATCACGCCAATCTGGAGGTCTACATCCAGCGCAAACAGGGTTCGATTTTCCCCGCACTGCTCTCGCTGGGGCGTATCGCCGAAGTGCAGCAGACGCGCTTCCGTTATATTGTCAATTTCCAGGATATCAGTGAGCGGGCGGCCTTTCAGTCGAGCGTGCAGCGTCTCAACCAGCTCAGCGCCCTCTCGCGCCTGAGCAGCGCGATCATGCACGATATCCGCAATCCGCTCAACTCGATCGGCCTTAACACCGAACTGATCGAGGAGGCGCTCGAATCGCCGCGGCCGGGCGGAGAAGAGCGCATCGCCGGGCTGGTGCAGGCGACGAAACGGCAGCTCCAACAGCTGCGCACCAATCTCGATCACTACCTCACCTACACCCACCTCTCCCACCTCAAGGTGGAACCATTCGACCTCGGCGTCGAGGTCGGCCGGCTTGTTCAGGAGACCCGGCTGGAGGCGGCTTTTCAGGCGGTCACCCTCGAATACACCGGCGCCGTGCAGGCCTGCCCGGTGATGGGTGACTGGATCCAGCTGCGGCGGGTCTTTGTGAATCTCATCACCAACGCCATGGAGGCGACCGGGGCCGGCGGCCTCATCCGTGTCAGGCTGGGACGCCGGGGCCTTCGTGTCTCGGTCAGCATCACCGATAACGGGCCGGGCATCGAACCTGAAATCGAGCGCAGCCTCTTCACCCCCTTCTTCACAACCAAAAAGAGCGGGGCGGGTCTCGGCCTCTTCATCTGCCGCGAGATTGTGCTGGCCCACCACGGCCGCATCTCCGCCGCTTCACAGCGCGGCCGGGGCACCCGCTTCACCGTCAGTCTGCCTCTTCTTACCCATCCGGAAGGCCAAACTCCATGAATCCCGTCAAAATTCTTCTCGTCGATGATGAGGCCGACACCCTGCAGGCTCTCAGGCTGGGACTCGAGGATGAAGGTTACGACATCCTCACCTCGCCCTCGCGCAACGAAGCCCTCACGATCGCAAAAAATGAGGAGCTCGACATTGTCATCACCGACCTGAAACTCAAGGATGGCTCGGGGCTGGATCTGCTCGGCTATCTCCAGGAGTTCCACCCGCAGGTGCCGGTGATCATCATGACCGCCTATGGCTCAATCGAGTCGACCAAAGTGGCCCTCCGCAGCGGAGCATACGACTATCTGGCCAAACCCTTCAGCCTCTCCGACCTCAAGCGGATCCTCGCCAAACTGGTCGAAGTCATCGCCCTGCGCAAGGAAAACGAGCGGCTCAGGCTGCTCCTCGGCCGCAGCACGGAAGGGCCGGTCATCATCGGCACCAGCCCGGCACTGAAAAAGATCCTTGAGCTGGTCGAGCAGGTGGCTCCCTCCCGCAGCACCATCCTGCTGACCGGCGAGACCGGCACGGGCAAAGAGGTGATCGCCGCAGCCATTCACCAGGCGAGCCCGCGCGTGGATAAACCCTTCGTTAAAATCAACTGCGGCGCCATCCCCGAAAACCTGCTCGAAGCCGAACTCTTCGGCTACGAACGGGGCGCCTTCACCGGGGCGATGAAACAAAAACCGGGCAAGGTGGAACTGGCCGACAAGGGCACCCTGCTCCTCGACGAGATCGGCGATCTGGCCCCCACCATGCAGGTCAAGCTCCTCCGTTTTCTGCAGAGCGGAGAGTTCGAACGCCTCGGCGGCAACGCCGCTCTCAAGACCGACGTGCGCATCATCGCCGCCACCAACCGCGACCTGCAGGAACAGGTGGAAAAAAATCTCTTCCGCGAGGATCTCTACTACCGCCTCAACGTCATCACCATCAATCTGCCGCCGCTGCGCGAACGTCCTGCCGACATCAAGCACCTGGCCTTCTATTTCATGCAAAAATACTGTGAAATCAACAACAAGGCGATAGAAAAGATCGACGAGGAGGTGCTGTCGCAGATGATGACCTACCCGTGGCGGGGCAACGTGCGCGAGCTCGAGAATATGATGGAGAGAGCGGTCGTGCTGGCCCGGAGCAGCGAACTCAAGATGAGCCACTTTCCCACCCTTATGGCCGGCATGCAAGGGCTCGATCTCGCCCTCGGACCGATGGTGGGCAACTCGCTCGCTGAGATCGAAAAGATGGCCATCGAACAAACCCTGCGCTACTGCAACCATGACAAGCAAAAGGCGGCAATGACCCTGCAGATCGGTCTGGCGACCCTCTATCGCAAGCTCAAGGAGTACCGGATCGAGGAGTGACCGTGATTATCATTTTAAGAAGCGCTCCGGCGGGGTCCTGCGCCATATTCTCATAATGAGAATCAAAGCGGGCCAAAGCTCCCCCTCTTTTTCATATCGAAAAAAAAACGGACCGGTATTGCCCACCCCATCTTTCTGTGTACCCTATCTCATTTATAATCAATGCTGTTATTGGGCGTAATTTTTGGCATTGTTATTGTTTACTCTCTTATTGCCAAATAGATACATCGGGGTGCCGCTGCAACCGGCGCCCCTTGCCGCTGTTATCAGACAGAGAACATCCTATGATTTCAATCCGGGCCATGGTGTCGCACGACCGGGAGATCGTCTACGAAATGCTGCAAAAGACCGGGGTCTTTAGCATGCAGGCGATCAATCTCGCCATGGAATATATTGATGCCTACCTCTTCAACGCCGGGCAGGAGGAGTACCGGGTCGTCGTCGGTGAAGACGCGCAGGGAGAGGTGGTGGTCTTCGCCTGTTACGGGCCCGCGGCCGGCACCGAGGGGACTTGCCGGATCTACTGGCTGGTGGTCACCCCCGCGCTCCAGCATCAGGGCATTGGCAGGGAGATGCTGGCCTGGATCGAGGAGCGGATGCGGGAGGCGGGTATGCGCCTGGTCGTCATCGAGGTCACCTCGGAAGAGAAACATGCAGCTTTTGTCCGTTTTTTCATCGAGCAGAACTACCGGCAAGTGGGACGGATCAGAAACTATTTCCGCGCTGGTGAAGACATGCTCTTTTATATCAAATATCTGCAGGCCGAATCCGCCGGCTGACACCCTCTATCCCCCCCTTTGCTGCCGCGCCGGCCGTCGTCTCCAGGCGCTTCCTCTTTTTGCTCCTTGACTTTTACCCGCTTTTTAATTATGTTAATTCATTGTTTTAAATACATCCGGCACTCATGCCCGCGCCGGGCGGGGGTCGTCCAGTTTCTGAATTCCTTCCAGTGAGGAGATGGTGGCCACACTATTCGGTCGTTCCTATACACGCAAAGAGCTGCTTCGTCATGTCGGTGACATCGCCCAGATCGCCTCCGTTCGACCGGTCGAGCTGATGAACGGCAGCGAGCGCGGCCTGCGCGCGCTCGAGTTCAAGACGGGATCAGGATTTGCTTTCACCGTATTGCAGGATCGCGCTCTCGATATCTACGACGCCTCTTACAACGGCATTCCTCTGCACTGGCAGGGGCCGGCCGGCCCAGTCGCACCCGCTTTTTTTGATCCGCATGACATCGGCTGGCTCTACGCGATGGGCGGCGGTCTGGTGACCACCTGCGGATTGACCCAGGTCGGGCCGCCCGAGATCGATGAGGAGGTGAATGAGGAGCTGGGCATGAACGGCCGCATCGGCAACATTCCCGCCAAAAACGTCGGTTTCGGCGCCGACTGGCAGGATGACGAGTATATGCTCTGGGCGGTCGGCGATGTCCGCGAGGTGAGCCTCTTCGGCCCCAACCTCCTCCTCCGCCGCAGCATCCACACCCGCATCGGCCAGTCGCGGCTCTGGATCAAGGACGAGGTGGTCAACGACGGCTATGAAACCGCGCCGCTGATGATGCTCTATCATTGCAACGCCGGTTTCCCCATCGTAGAGGCCGGAACCGAGCTGCGCGCCGTCATTGAGAATGTCGAGCCCCGCGATGAAGCCTCCGCCGCGGCCATGGAGAACTTTGACCGCTGCGACGGCCCCACACCCCAGGCCGGTGAGACGGTCTACCATATCGATCATGACGCCGATGCCAGGGGCATGGTCAATGTTGCCTTGATCAATGCCGAATACGGCGCGGGCAGGGGGATCGGCCTCTACCTCAGCTATCCCAAGACGGAACTCCCCCACTATACGCACTGGAAAATGACCGGCGAAGGCACCTATGTGGTCGGGATGCTGCCGGGCAACTGCCTCCCCGAGGGGCGGAGCAACGCCAGACAGGGCGGCCGCCTCCGGCTGCTCGAGCCGGGCGAAACCGCCTCTTTCCATCTCGAAATCGGTGTGCTCTCCTCCCCGCAGGAGCGGAGCGAATTTGAGAAGAGGCTGCAGACAGCGGAGTGAGAATCGCCGGGGCCGCAGCTGGATCCGGACCTCGCGCCCGGCAAAATGCGGCAGCAGCCCCCGTCAGATCCCCGTTCCGGTTTTACCCTGCAACCTTTTCGCCGCTGCGGTGTTAAATGAAGAGATCCTGCCGGTGCCGCAAAGCACCCTGTCCGACTCATCCATGATACGGGAGTATCTATGAAACGTATCGTCATCTCTCTGTCGCTGCTCCTTATCCTGCTTGCCAGCGGTTCTTCCCATGCGCAGTATTTCGGCAAGAACAAGGTGCAGTACACGAATTTTAACTGGCAGTATGTACAGTCAGAGCACTTTAACGTCTATTATACCGACGGCGGGGATAACATCGCCGCCTTCGTCCTTGAATCCGCGGAGGAGAGCTATCGCCATCTGCAGAAATCCTTCCGCTACCAGCTCACCGACCGGATCAAGATCATCCTGCACAACAGCCACAACGATTTCCAGCAGACCAATGTCGATCTCTCCGAGCCTGAAGAGTCGGTCGGCGGTTTCACCGAATTCTTCAAGAACCGGGTCGTCATCCCCTACGACGGTGAATGGGAAAAATTCCGCCATGTCATCCATCACGAGCTGACCCACGCCGTCATGCTGCAGATGCTCTACGGCTCCGGGGCGCAGCAGATCATCACCGGCATCACCCAGATGCAGGTGCCACTCTGGTTCATCGAAGGACTCGCCGAGTATGAGAGCCGCGGCTGGGACATCGAGAGCGATATGTACATGCGCGATGCAACGGTCAACGGCTACGTCCCCGACATCCCCTATCTGTATGCGTTTCTGGCCTACAAGGGCGGGCAATCGGTCTGGAACTATATGGTCGAGCGCTACGGCCAGGAGAAGGTCGGCGAGATCCTCGGCAAGGTCAAGGTGAACAAGAACTTTGAGCGCGGTTTCAAGCAGGCCGTCGGCCTTGAAGTGGACGACATGAGCAAGCGGTGGCATCGCTACCTCAAGCGCAAGTACTGGCCGGACGTCGAGAACCGCAGCGAACCCGAGGAGATTGCCAAGCGCCTCACCGACCACCGCAAGGACGGCAGCTTTGTCAATACCAGCCCCGCCCTCAGCAACCGCGGCGACAAACTGGTTTTCAAATCGGACAAGAGCGATTTCTTTGATATCTACATGATGAGTGCCATCGACGGCCGCATTCTCAAACGGCTGGTCAAAGGCCAGCGCGCCGGCAACCTCGAGGAGCTGCAGTGGCTCAAGGGGCCGGGGATGAGCTGGAGTCCGGACGATAAACGCATCGTTTTCACCGCCCGTGCCAGCGGCGGCGATGCCATCTATATCGTCGACGTTAAAAAGGCCAAGATCACCAAAACCTACAAACTCGACCTCGACGGCATCTACAATCCAAGCTGGAGCCCCAATGGGGAAGAGATCGCCTTCACCGGGCTGAAAAACGGCCAGAGCGACATCTACCTCTTCAACCTCGAAAGCAAAGCTCTGCGCAACCTCACCAACGATCTTTTCAGCGACGTCGAGCCCAACTGGGCGCCGGACGGCAGCAGGGTAATCTTTGCCAGCGACCGGGGCGACCGGGATGCCGCCACCCTGCCCGAAGGATTCAAGCCCCAGCACCTCGATATGAAGAATATGGATATCTACGAACTCGCCATCGAGAACGGCGCGGTCACGCGCATCGTAGAGGGCGAATTCAGCGAGCGGGTGCCCGTTTTCGCCGCGGACGGCAAAACCATCGCCTTCTCCAGCGAGCGCCAGGGGGTCAGCAATATCTGGCTTAAAAACCTGGAGAGCGGTGAAGAATGGCCCATCACCAACGTCCTGACCGGCGCCTATCAGCCGACCTGGGGCGGGAACGCCGACCGGCTGGTCTTCATCTCTTTCTATTTCGCCGGCTATGACCTCTACATGCTCAAAAATCCCCTCGACATCAAGCCGGGCGATGTCGTCGTCCCCGAAACCAAATTCGTCGAAAATCAGCGCACGGGGACCAAGGAGACCTTTGAGGAGGAACCCCTGGCCGAGGGCGAGTCCCAGCCTCCAACCGGAGAGACGCCCTCCGACGAATATCGCGACTTTGTCTTCGATGACCGCTTCGCCCAGGGCGAGCTGGTCACCCAGACCACAAAAAAGATCTTTCTCGATTCGACCGAATTCAAGATGCCCACAGGCAGCTACAAGGTCAACAAATACAAGGTCGAACTCACGCCCGATCTGGTTTACGGCGGCGTCGGCTACAGCCAGTTCTATGGCACACAGGGCATGACCAACATCATGCTCTCCGATGTGCTCGGCAACCACCGCCTCAACATCGGCCTCGGCCTTTACGGAGATTTCCGCAACGCCGATTATGCCCTCACCTACTACTATCTGCCCCGCCAGCTCGACATCGGCACCGGGCTCTATCACAACGCCTATTACTATTACTCCGATTACACCGGTTTTGTCCGTGACCGCAATTACGGCCTGAGCCTGCTCATGAGCAACCCTTTCAACAAGTTTGAACGGATCAGCTACGGCCTCGGCGCCATGGGCATCAGCCGCTCCTATCTGGAGATCCCCGACGAGATCGTCGATCAGCTCATCGATCGCGGCTACCTCTCCGCGCGCGACCGTTTCTTCCTCATGAATAACCTCACCTACACGCGCGATACCACCGTCTGGGGCTACACCGGACCGGTCAACGGCGGGGGCATGGCGCTCGGTGTCACCTACAGTCCGGGGCTCGGCAAGAACGGCATCGATTTCACCACCGTCCGCCTGGATTACCGGCGCTACCTGCGGCTGATGCGTGACTATACCTTTGCCACCCGGCTGGCCACCGGTTTCAGCGAGGGCCGCAACAAACAGAAATTTTTCCTCGGCGGCCTGCCCAACTGGCTCAATCAGGAGTTCTTCGGCGGCATCCGCGTTCAGCATATCGAGGATGTCTACTTCGCCTCCTTTGAGATGCCTCTGCGCGGCGCGGAGTATTACACCCTCGAGGGCAACCGCTTCGCACTGGTCAACCTCGAGTTCCGCTTTCCCCTCATCCGCCGTGCGATCATCGGATTCCCGTTGCCCATCGAGCTGGGCAACATCGGCGGCGCCCTGTTCACCGATATGGGCATCGCCTGGGACAAGGGAGAAAAGATCAAACCCTTTGTCAAGGCCCCGAATGGGCTCTTCAAGACCAAGGACCTGTTCGCCAGCTTCGGATTCGGCGTGCGTATGAATGTCGGATTCTTCCTGCTGCGCTACGACCTGGCCTGGCCGACCAATTTCTATAATTCGTCGCATTCGCCGCAATCTCTCTGGTCGCTCGGCGCGGATTTTTAGGAGGAGCCCCTTTGCCGACGGAAGCTTTTCTCGACCGCGTCAGGGAGCGCATCCTCGTCTGTGACGGCGCCATGGGCACAATGCTCTACAGCCGCGGCGTCTTCATCAACCGCTGCTATGATGAGCTCAACCTCTCGGCGCCCGAACTGGTGCTCGATCTCCACCGCGCCTATACGGCCGCGCACGCCGATATCCTCGAGACCAACACCTACGGCGCCAACCGCCTCAAGCTCAAGGCGCACGGCCTGGAGGAGCAGACGGAAGCCATCAACCGCCGCGGAGTCGAGCTCGCCCGCCAGGCTGCGGGGGAGCAGCTCTATGTGGCGGGGGCGATCGGGCCGACCGGCGTCAAGGTGGCCCAGCTCGGCACGATCCCCGAGGCTGAACTGCTCGATCTTTTCGGCGAGCAGGCCGCCGCGCTCGCCGAGGCCGGGATCGACCTCTTTCTTCTCGAAACCTTCCAGGACCTCAACGAGATCGCTCTCGCGCTGCGCGCCGTCCGCCAGATCAGCAAGCTGCCAGTCATCGCCCAGATGACCTATGACGAGGAGGGCAAAACCACTCTTGGGGTCGAGCCCGAGACCGTTGTGCAGACCCTTCTCGCGGAGGGGGCGGATATCATCGGCGCCAACTGCTCCGTCGGCCCGCACGCCATGCTCGAAGTGATCCGGCGCCTGGCCAGGGCCGGTGCGCCCTTCATTTCGGCCCAGCCCAACGCCGGCCTGCCCCGTCTCTTTGAGGGCCGCCTCCTCTACATGTCGACACCGGAGTATCACGCCGAATACGCGCGCCGTTTCATCACCGCCGGCGCCAGCGTAGTTGGCGGCTGTTGCGGGACAACCCCGGAGCACATCCGCGCCATCGCAGGGGCTGTCCGCGCCCTGCAGCCGCGCAGGGAGGCGAGCACGGTGGTCCTGCACCCCGAGTCGGAGGACACGGTCCAGCCCGTTCCGCGCCCCGAAAAATCGGCTCTGGCCGCGCGCATCGGCCGTAAATTCGTCGTCTCCGTCGAGGTCCTCTCCCCGCGCGGCATTTCCGTCGAGGGCGTGCTGGCGGGGGTGCGCAAACTGGCCGGCTTCGGCGTCGATGCCATCAATATCCCGGACGGCCCGCGCGCATCGTCGCGCATGTCGCCCAGCGCCCTCGCCCTCCTCATCGAGCGCTCCCTGCCGGTCGAAACCATCCTCCACTACTGCTGCCGCGATCGCAATCTGCTCGGCATGCAGTCGGATCTGCTTGGTCATTACGCCCTGGGACTGCGCAACATCCTCATCATCACCGGCGATCCCCCGAAGCTGGGCGACTATCCGAGCGCGACCGCCGTCTTTGATGTCGATTCGATCGGCCTCACCCGCATGGTGCGCGGCCTCAACCATGGTCACGACCTGGCCGGCAATCCGATCGGCGCTCCGACCGGCTGGCATATCGGAGTCGGCGCCAATCCCGGCGCCCTCGATCCCGGCCTCGAGATCGCCCGCCTCGAGCAAAAAGTGGAGGCCGGAGCTGAATATCTGCTCACCCAGCCGGTCTTCGATCCCCACCAGCTGGAGGCCTTTTTCAAACGGACCGAGTCTCTGCATATCCCCGTCCTGGCCGGGATTATGCCCCTGGTGAGCTACCGCACCGTGGAGTACCTCAATAACGAGGTGCCCGGTGTGGTCATCCCGGAAGAGATCGCCCGCCGCTTCGCCGGCGCCGCCGACAGCGCGAGCGCCAGAGAAACCGGCATCGAGATCGCCCGCAAGGCGATCCTGGAACTCCGCCAGTTCGATCAGGTGAAGGGCCTCTACCTCATGCCCCCCTTCACCAAGGACAAATATGATGTGGCCATTGAGGTCTTGCAGGTTGTACAATAGGATGGCAAAGATGAAAAATATCCGCATGCTCATTTTGATCGTGCTCCTGACGGCGCTCACACCGGCCTTCAGTCAGCTTGGACCCGGCCGCAATCGCAGCACCTTCGGAGCCGATCTCTTCCAGATCCGCTTCTACCGTTCATTCATCCCTGAAAAAAAGCCCGAGGTCAGCGTCGATGCCTATCTCCAGATGGCCAACGATGTGCTCACTTTCATCAAATTCGACACTTCCAGCTGGCGGGCGCGTTTCGAGGTCGAGCTGCTCATCTACGATGCCAAAGGCGAGCTGGCGGCCTATTCCACTCTCCGCGATACCATGACGGTGCATCGCTTCGACCTGACCAACGCGCGCAGCGTCTCCTGGGCGAAGGCCCTGCGTTTCTATCTCAAGCCCGGCGGCTACAGCTGGCGTCTTAAACTGCTCAACGCAGAGGGAATCGCCCTGCTGGAAAAGGAGGAGAAGCTGGAGGTGCCGGAATTCAGCCCGGACCGCCTGCAGATCAGCGACATCATTCTGGCGGACAGCCTCGACTGCAGCACAGGCCTCTACGCCCCCAACCTGCGCGGGGCCTTCCGCCGGCAGAACAGCGCCATCGGTGTGATTTTTGAGCTCTATCCGCCGGCGGGAAGCGACTCGGTGCGCACCCGGCTCATCCTGGTGGATGGTTCCAGGCGCGAAGTGGTCAAGAAGAACATCGTCCGGCCGGCAGACCCGCTCCTCCGCTACTGCATCGACCTCGCCGGCCATATCGACAAACCCGGCGACTATACCGTGCAGATCAGCGCCACCGCGGGCTCACGCGTCATCGGGGCCGAACAGAGGGTGCTGGTGCTCTGGGGTCAGGCCGGGGTGCAGCAGGAGACCATGGACCTCGCCGTCGAACAGCTGGCCCTGATCGTCAGGGGCGGCACGATCAGGGAGATGGAGCGGGCGCAGGGAGCGCAAAGGGACAGCCTCTACGAGGCCTTTTGGCAAAAACGGGACCCGACGCCGGAGACACCGGAGAACGAACTCAGGGATGAATTCTTCCGCCGCATCGATTTCAGCAACAACGCCTTCAACGAGGGCTTTTCCGGACGCCAGGGCTGGCGGACTGACCGGGGCAGGGTCTACATCCAGAACGGCCCTCCCGACCAGATCGAAAAGCATGCGGGGGAGATGGGCATGGCCTCCACGGAGATCTGGTCCTACAACCGGCTCAACCGCCGCTACCTCTTCGTCGACCGCCTGAGCAACGGCGAATTCCGCCTGGCAAAAACTGAGTGAACGGCCATTATTTGCTTGATAAATTCGACCGCTTTTTTGTATATTGGGGCGTGACCATTCCAGCATCTCGAAAGGAGTCCTGAAGCGATGAAAGTGTGGCAGCGCGGCAGCACAGAAACAGATTTCGGCCCTCTCTTGCTCATCTGGCGGCATCGCGCCACCGGCCGTTTTTATGGAAAAATATTCAGCTGGCTCCTCGGCGGATTTGTCATGGGGCTGCTGGCTTCGATTTTCTTCAACGCCATCGGCCTGGGAGAACTCTCCCTCAGGGCCGGCCGCATCCTCTTTTTTCTGGTCTTCATCCTTGGTGTCATCAGCGCTTTTTTCCGCTATGTAATCTACGGCCTTCATTACCGCATCACCCAGAAGGGCCTCCTCCACGTCCGGCCGCTCTGCGGCATCGAGAAACTGCGCCCGGCCGGAGAAAAGCTGCTCCGGGGCGACCGCATCGAATACCTGCCCTGGGACGAGGTCAAGTCAGCCGGCGAAGCCGGCGGCGAACTCACCCTGACCCTGAAAGAGGGGCAGTTGGTCGAACTCGGCGTGGTCCCCGTCCTCGCGCTCTGGCTCCCGACTGCCGACGGCGGCATGGAAAAACGCACCAGTGCTGAGGGTGGGTGGAAGAGCAGCGCCGAGCTGGATAAAGAGTCGCTCAAGCTCATCGTGCAAAAAATTCGCGATCTGAAAAAGAACTCCGCTTCCAAAACCTGATATCGGCCGCCGGAGGGGACGCCACGGCTGCCATTCGGCGCCCTCCGCAAACCTCGCATCGTTCTCCGGAATAACGAAGGGACTCAAGCATGCCCTCTCGAATAACCCCTCTGGATGTCTCGGCTTATGCGACGCCTGAAGCCTTCCGAGCAGGCGAACAGATCTACGAAAATGGATGGGTGAGACACCGCTTTCAGACCAATTACGGTCTTTCGGCGATGGTACGGAGCAAGGGTAATTACCGGGTGGAGATGATCATCGATGGCGAGCAGTTCTTTGGCCGCTGTACCTGCCCGCTCGGCAGCAGCCGCTGTGAGCATCAGGTGGCGCTGCTCCTCACCTGGCTCAACGAGCCCCAGACCTTCACCAGCTACCAGGATCTGCGCAAGGCGATCCGGCTCAAGGACAAAACCGCCCTGGTGGACATTTTCGTCAACCTCATTGAAGTTTTTCCGGAGCTGAGTTCCTTTTTTATCAGTCCGGCGGGACGGGATGAGTTGACCTCCATCCAGGAGGAGGTGGCCGACATCTTTGATTTCCCGCAGGCGCAAAAGATCGATCCCCAGCAGATCGTCGAGTCCTGCCAGTTCCTCTTCGTCCGCGCCAAATCTCTGCGCAACGAGGGCAAATACGCCCATGCCCGGGTGATCTTTTTCCAGATCCTCAACCGTTCGCTCGCTCTGATCGACCGGCTGCAGACCACCAAACCCTTCCGCGAGAATTTTATCGCCGAAATCGCTGATGACTATGAAGATCTCGCTACCAGCGATCCCGATTTTGCAGCCAGCCGGGAGATCATCACCGCCGAGGTGGAACAGATCCTTGCCCATGAATCGGCGATGGCCGAAGGGGTCTTTCTTGATCTGGTCAAACAAAAGCTCGGCTGATCCGCAACTTTTTTCCACCGGCACCGTACAGGAATTATCCCCTGTCTCGCACGCCCAGCGATCTCTCCCCGTTCGCAGGGGAGCAGTAGTCCGGCATTCCGTTCACCCGTCACATCCCCAGAAGGAGGTCCTGATGAAATATCCAATCCGCATCCTTGCCGTCATCTTGCTGATATTCCTCTCCACAAGTGCTGCCCAGGCGGATATCTTTATGAAAGAGAAAGAGAAAACCGACGCCGTCACGATGATGGGGCAGACCACTCCCGCGAGCGAAAAGTTCAAGTCGATCTGGATGACTGCGGACAAGGTGCGCATGGATGAACCGGAAGCCTCGGTCATCATGCGCATGGACAAAGGCCTCCTCTATATCCTGCAGCACGCGCAAAAGAGCTATATGGAAGTGCCCCTCAATTTCACCGCCGCCGCGGCTGAGGCCCCGGCCGTCGACCTCGGCATCAAGGTGACGGTCACCCCTACCGCTGAAAAGAAAAAGATCAACGCCTGGGAGTGCAAAAAGTATCTCATGAAGCTGGAAATGGGGGGAATGGGCTTTGCGACCGAGAGCGAGGTCTGGGCGACCGAGGAGATCAGGATCGATCCCGCCCTCTATGCCAAATTCAGCACTGCCATGATGGCCGCCAACCCGATGCTCGCCTCCAGCGTGCACAGCATGCTCGAGGAGATGAAGAAACTCAAAGGAGTGCAGGTCCAGTCCACCACCAGCGTGCATATGATGGGGCAGACGATCAAATCCTCAACCGAGCTGATCGAGTTCAAGGAGGGCAAGGCCCCGGAAGGAATCTTTGAGCTTCCCGCGGGGTACAAGAAGAAATCGATGATGGATGATCTGAATTGAAGCTGAATTTTATCAAGATTTCCGCGACGGGGAACGATTTCATCCTGGTAGATAACCGCAGCGGGGTCTGGTCGGCCCGGGATGACGCCCCCTTTTTCAGCGCGATCTGCCGCCACCGTCTCAGCGTCGGCGCGGATGGCGTGATCCTGCTCGAGCCGAGCAGCCGCGCGGATTTCCGCTATCTCCATGTCAATTCCGACGGCAGCCTCGCCGGGATGTGCGGCAACGGAAGCCGGGCGGTCGCCTGGTTCGCCCGTCAGCTCGGCATCGGCGGGGATGAGCTCTCCTTCGAAATCAACGGCAACCTCTACACAGCCAGGGTGGAGGGGCGCCATGTAACCACAGCCTTCATCCCGCCGGGTGAATATGACCTCAACCGGCTCGCCGACGACGACGACGGAGTGACACCGGGCGGCTATATCGACACCGGCGTGCCCCATTACGTTCTCTTCACCGGGGAGGTTACGGCTGTGGACGTCGCCGGCCGCGGGGCCTGGTACCGCCGCCATCCCGCCTTCCCCGAAGGCGCCAATATCGATTTTGTCCAGGTACTCGACAGCCATCACCTCCGCGTCCGCACCTATGAACGCGGAGTCGAGGCCGAAACCCTCGCCTGTGGTACCGGGGCGGTCGCCTCCTCGATCATCAGCCATTTGCGTGGAAGGGCCTCCTCACCGGTGGAGGTCGATTTTCCCGGCGGTCAGCTGGTGGTGGTCTTTAATGCCGATTTCTCCGGCATCACCCTCGCTGGTACAGTTGATCCGGTCTACGCCGGCGAACTCTGGTCCGATCTCTAATTCAGTTCTGAAAAAAAAAGCCCGGCGCTCTTCAGAGACCGGGCTTTTTTTATGGTCCAACTTCAATCATGACGCAGGGCTTCGACCGGGTTGATCCGCGCCGCGCGCGTGGCCGGGTAATAGCCCGCCGCCAGGCTCACAGCTACGGCAAATAAAATCGAACCGGCGATGAGCCAGGGGGTAAGATAAAAGAATTCGATCTCCCCGCCTCCGCCCTGGCGCAGGGTCCAGAGATTGGCGATCCAGTTGGCCAGCCGCGAGACCAGCCAGCCGAGAAGCACCCCCAGGATCCCGCCCAGCAGTCCGATGCAGCCCGCCTCGAAAAAAAAGATCGTCTTGATCTGGCGCTCGCTCGCCCCGACGGCTTTCATCACCCCGATCTCGCGCGTGCGCTCGAGGATCGACATCACCATCGTGTTGATGATGCCGAGAGCGGCGACGATGAGGGCGATGGTGCCGATTGCGCCGAGTGCGGTGTCGACCATGAGAAACCCCCTTTTGATCTCTTCAAGCTGATCGGCAAGGGCGAAAACGGAAAAACCCAGTTCCTGCAGCCGCCGGCGCACAGCGGGGAGATCCTGCAGTTTTTTCAGGCGCACATAGAGGGCGTCGTAGGTGCCGTCGGTGCGGCCGCCATGGTTGAGCATGCTCCACATGCTTGTGAAGGCGAAACGGGGCATCTTTCTGCCGGTCTGGAGGGGCACGACGATGCCGCCCTGAACCTGTTCGTTGCTGAAGGCATGCGGTTTGGGCCGGATGCCCGCCACCCGCAGCCGGGTGACATGTTCTGCAAAGGGGGGCTGGCCGTCTGCGGAGAGTCCGCCGCTCATCACCCGCCGGAGATCGAGCACAGAAGTGATCACCTCCATCTCCGCGCCGATGAGAGAATCGGCCTCCACGCTGCGCCAGGTGCGGCTGGTGTCCGCAGGACTCCTCTCCCCGGCGCCGGCCAGGGTGAGTTTTAAACGGGCGAGAATGCCGTAGGAGAGGATCGCCTCAGCCGCCGAATCGCTGCTGAAAAAGCTTCCCCATCCCATCCGGTCATAAGGCGCGAAACCGCCCATGGCCACAGGGAGGCTGCGCAGAGTGGTGCTGGCCTCCTGGCCGCCGAAACGGATCTTGACCGGGAAGGTGACCTCCGGAAAGACGATCGCCACCTCGGGAAAAGCTGCAATGAGAGCGACGGCCGTGTCATTCAGCGCCCGCGTCCGTTTCTGCATCCCGCTCATGGCCCCGTCCAGGTTGCCGGCCATCATCTGCTCGATATCCATCCTGACCGGGAGCACCCGCAAGGTGGTGAAAAGATCATTGGCGGTAAAGGCTTCGGTGATGTTGCGCTGCATGCCGGTGCCGAAGGAGACCATGGCCACCAGGGCGCCGATGCCGATGATCACGCCAAGGGTGGTCAGCGTGGTGCGCAGCCGGGTGCGCCGCAGATTATCCAGGCTGAACCGGAACAGGTCGGAGCTCTTCATAAGCGCCTCCCCCCGCTCTCCTCTCCGGTGATCGTGCCGTCGAGCATGTGGAGCAGACGGTGCGAGAGCCGGATGGCTGAATGCTGATCGTGGGTGACCATGAGAATGGTGAGAGTACGCTCCCGATTGAGGTGCTCGAGCAGATCGAGGATATCGGCGGCGGTATGGCTGTCGAGGTTGCCGGTGGGCTCGTCCGCGAGCAGGATCGCCGGGTCATTGGCCAGGGCGCGGGCGATGGCGACGCGCTGCGCCTCGCCGCCGGAGAGCTCGGCCGGTTTGTGGGTGTGGCGCCGTTCCAGACCGACCAGGTCGAGCAGTTCTGCGGCGCGGCGGCTGCGCACAGACCGCTCCAGGCCGGCGAAGATCATCGGCAGGGCGACATTCTCGAGAGCGGTTCGTGAAGGGATGAGATTGAAGGACTGAAAGATCATCCCCACAGTGGAACGGCGATGGCGGGCCAGCAGCTCCCGGTCCATGGCCGCAAGGTCGCTCCCTCCAACCCGGAGCGTTCCCGAGGAGGGGGTATCCAGCCCCCCGATGATGTTGAGCAGAGTCGATTTGCCGGAGCCGGATCGGCCCACCAGGGCGACGAACTCGCCCGCGGCGATGGCAAACGAGACCCCGCGCAGGGCCGCCACTTCGGCACTGCCCTTCTGATATTTTTTGTGCAGATCGACAGCTTCAACCAATGCGGACACCGCCGCCTCCTTTTGTTCCCGCCCGGCCTCTCGTCGTGCATAAAAAAGAGGGCTGCCCGCAAACCGGACAGCCCTGCCATCACAGCACGATCGCGGGCCTATTTGATGCCGTAACGGGCGATCCCTTCCTGATAGATATTGCCGCCATGACAGTCCTGAGCCACGATCGCCGGAAAATCGACCACCGTCAGTTTGGCGATCGCCTCGGCGCCCAGCTCGGGCCAGGCGACGTTCTCGTTGGCCTTGATCGATTTGGCGATAAGGGCGGCGGCGCCGCCCACCGAGACCAGATAGACGCCGCAGTTCTTTTGCAGCGCCTCGGCGACCTTGGCGTTCATCTCGCCCTTGCCGATCATCCCCTTCGAGCCGATGGCCAGCAGCCGCGGCGCATAGGCGTTCATGCGGCCGCTCGTGGTGGGTCCCGCCGAGCCGATCGGCTTGCCGGGCCGGGCCGGCGAGGGACCGACATAATAGATCAAATGACCGGCGAGATCGACGGGCAGGGGTTCGCCCTTGTCGAGCAGCTCGACCATGCGCTTGTGGGCGGCATCCCGCCCCGTATAAATGATGCCGGTGATGAGCACGCTGTCGCCGGCATGGAGCTTCTTGACCACCTCGTCAGTCAGGGGCGTCGATATTCTGATTGCTTCCGCCATAACCACACTCCTTTATTCATAAAAGAGTTGTTCAGGATCAGATGACCACCGATTTGTGCCGCGCGGCGTGGCACTGGATGTTGACCGCCGCCGGCAGGGACGCGATATGGCAGGGGAAGACCTCGACATGCACATCGAGGGCCGTGGTGCGCCCGCCCAGCCCCTGCGGCCCGATGCCGAGTTTGTTGATGCGCTCGAGCAGCTCGAGTTCCATCGCGGCATAAAAGGGATCAGGATTGCGGTCGCCGACCGGGCGCAGCAGCGACTTTTTCGCCAGCCAGGCCACTTTCTCGAAAGTGCCGCCGATGCCCACACCCACGACGATAGGGGGACAGGGGTTGCTGCCGGCGCGGCGCACCTTGTCGACGACGAAATTCTTGACGCCCTCGGCGCCGTCGGAGGGCGTGAGCATGGCTACCTCGCTCATGTTCTCCGAACCGCCGCCCTTGGGCGCGATGGTGATCTTGAGCTCCTTGCCCGGCCTGGTCTCAATCCAGATGACCGGCGGCGTATTGTCCTTGGTGTTGACCCGCTGCAGGGGGTCGGAGACGATCGATTTGCGCAAATAACCCTCGCCGTATCCCTTGCGGACGCCCTCGGTGATGGCCTCTTCAAGGGTCTTGCCGGTGACCACCACCTCCTGGCCCAGCTCGACGAAAAAGACCGCAAAGCCGGTGTCCTGGCACATCGGGAATTCACCCTCTTTGGCGATACCGGCGTTCTCGATGATCTGCTCGAGGATGGCGCGGCCGGTGGGTGACTCCTCCCGGGCCAGACCCTCCTTGAGGGCCGTGAGGACATCCTCACCGAGATAATAATTGGCGTCAATGCACAGCTTGGCGACCTGCTCGCTGATGATTGGGGCTGCTATTTCTCGCATATCCTGCTCCCTCTGGAACGACCCGTGAAGCCGAGACGGGCTGTCCGGTTTGGTTCCTCTCCCTCCGGCCGGATCTCGTGTGGCGGCCGGGACAACTCTGCATTTCAATCTAACAAAGCCGGGGATAAATGTCAAGGACTTCCGCCCGGCACGACCGGGCGGAAGCGATGCCGAGCCTATCGCAGCCGCCCCTCGAGGGCGTCGAGCTCAGTGAAGAGCTGATGCGGAAAGCGCGGCCCGAAGGTCGCATAGTATTCGCGGATGGAGGCGGCCTCCCTGAGCCAGCCCTCGCGGTCCACCCTGAAAAGCTCCTCCAGTTCCGCCTCCCCGATATCGAGTCCCTGCACATCGAGGGCACCCGGCGCGGGCACGTAGCCGATCGGAGTGGTCAGGGCCTGGCCGGCACCACTGCAGCGTTCAAAGACCCACTTGAGCACGCGGCTGTTTTCGCCATAGCCGGGCCACAGGAAACGGCCAGCGGCGTCCTTGCGGAACCAGTTGACATAAAAGATCTTCGGCAGCTTGCCGGCTTCCTGGCGGTTGCCGACGCAAAGCCAGTGCGCAAAATAATCGGCCATGTTGTAACCGCAGAACGGCAGCATGGCGAAGGGATCGCGGCGGACCGTGCCGACCGTGCCGTCAGCCGCGGCGGTGCGCTCGGAGGAGACCACCGAACCGAGAAAAACGCCGTGCTGCCAGTTGAAGGACTGATGGATCAGCGGGATCAGCGAAGGCCGGCGGCCGCCGAAGAGAATGGCGGAGATGGGCACGCCGCGGGGATCCTCCCAGGCCGGATCAATCGTCGGACACTGGCCGGCCGGCGCGGTGAAGCGGGCATTGGGATGGGCCGCCGGCTTGCCGCTCTCGGGAGTCCAGGGCTCATTGATCCAGCTGGTCAGACGCGGCGGTTTCTCCGGGGTCATTCCCTCCCACCAGACATCCCCCTCCGGGGTGAGGGCCACATTGGTAAAGATCGAGTTCTCGCGCATGCTCAGCATGGCGTTGCGGTTCGAGTGCATCGAGGTGCCGGGCGCCACACCGAAAAAGCCGAATTCGGGGTTGATCGCATAGAGGCGGCCGTCCTCGCCGAATTTCATCCAGGCGATGTCATCGCCGACCGTCTCCACCTTCCAGCCGGGCATGCTCGGGATGAGCATGGCCAGGTTGGTCTTGCCGCAGGCACTCGGAAAAGCGCCGGTGATATATTTTTTCTCGCCCTCCGGGCTGGTAAGTCCCAGGATCAGCATATGCTCAGCCAGCCAGCCCCGCTCGCGCGCCATCACCGAGGCGATGCGCAGGGCGAAGCACTTTTTGCCGAGCAGGGCGTTGCCGCCGTAACCGCTGCCGTAGGACCAGATCATCTTCTCTTCTGGAAAGTGGACGATGTAGCGGTTCTCAGGATTACAGGGCCAGGGCACATCTTGTTCCCCGGGCTGCAGGGGCTTGCCGACAGAATGGAGGCAGGGGATGAAGGGATTATCGCCCAGGACGTCCAGCACCTCTTTGCCCATGCGCGTCATGATGCGCATGTTGGCCGCCACGTAACCCGAGTCGGTCAGCTCGACGCCGATCTGGCTGATGGGCGAGCCCAGGGGGCCCATGCTGTAGGGGATGACGTACATGGTGCGGCCGCGCATGCAGCCGCGATAGAGAGGGATCAGAGTCGCCTTCATCTCGTCCGGATCGCGCCAGTTATTGGTGACACCGGCATCATCGCGCTGGCGTGAGCAGATAAAGGTCGACTGCTCCACGCGCGCCACGTCACGGGGATCGGACTCGCAGAGGAAGGAGTTGGGCCGCAGGCCGGGATTGAGGCGGCGGAAAGTGCCATTGTGTATCAAAATTGAACAGATCTGATCATATTCCGCCTGTGATCCGTCACACCAGTGCACCCGGTCCGGCTCACACAACTCCGCCATTTCTTTAACCCATTGTTTTAACCGCACATTAGAGGTCATTTCCGCTCCGCAGTTGATGAGTAGTTTTTTAGCGTGATAACATACTCAGTTTTTGCGTGATAGTCAAGCCCAATTGAGCCACCCGCCGGTTATGCGCTCTTTTGTCTCATTACGAGACATGGAGTTCATCCAGAACGCGCCAGCCGTGAGCAGCCGGCAGTTTTTTATTGTTTTTATTTTAATTAACTAAGCTTTCTTTTTGTGCCGGAGGATGTGACCGGGCGCACTTTTCATGCGGGAAAATTGGCCTGAAATGACTCAATCCATCGGAGGCGCCTCTCCGGGTTGCCTCATTTCAATCCACTTTCCCCCTTTTATCGTTCCGGCTTCCCTCTGTCGGCCCCATTACAAAAAGGTAATTTGGGCAGATAAGGATTGACTATTTGTAATATTATCCTTATATTATCGGCTGCTTTTCAAAATACCCCGGCTGATACTGCTTTTTTTGGCATAGTGTTTGCTAAAGGTATTATTGAAAGCGGAGCGTGCGGGGAATAGAACCTTGCACTCTCCTGTTAAACCTCCTCGATGCGCATGCTGTTGTAACCATTTTACACCGCGGTGCTTGAAATGGACACGAGAACACGACAGCGAACGCATCAGGAAGGTTGGATTCGGACCAAATAAGAAGAGAAAATGAAAGCACAACTTCAAAAATTAGTTACAAAAGAACAGCTCAAGCAGAAAGTGGCGAAGCTCAATGCAACCGTGAAAGCCTCTAAAGATCGGAACCAACGATTATTGGAGGGCAAAATGCAACTCGGTAAAAATGAGCTGAGGATTATCGCCGGATTGGTATTTCTGACCAGCTTCATATTCATCGAAGGTATCAGCCTGATGTCCAGCGATTTTCTGGGCTCTTCCCAGACCGGCGGGAGCGACACGATCAGCGCGCTCCTGAAGGAACAGCAGACCATGGCCGCCATCGATTCACAGCGACGCACCAGTGTGAACAAGATCACCGGCATCATCTCGCGCTACAACCGTACCATGCCCGAGGCCGAAAAGATCCGTATCGCCAATGAAATCTACGAAATGACCAAAAAGTACCCGAACCTGAATGAGGATTTCATCTGCGCCACCATCACCCATGAGACCGGCAAAACCTGGAATCCCAGGGCCACATCGCCCATGGGCGCCATGGGGCTGATGCAGATCATGCCGGCCACGGCCGCCTTTCTGGCGACCCAGGAGGGTATCGATTGGATCAGCGCCGACCAGGTGCTCTACAATCCGATCAGCAACATCCGCCTCGGCTGCCGCTACATGAGCGAACTGGTGGGCACCTTCAACCATGACGGCGCCCTCGCCGCCTATAACGGCGGGCCCAAGCGCGCAGCCCTCTGGCTGGCCTCCAACCGGAACGACAGCACCCTTTTCAGGGAGACCCGCACCTATGTGCCGGCGGTCAACAAGCTGTACGACCAGTTCCGCAGTGAAGGCATGATGTAATCCATCCGCCTCCGGTGCGGATTTCCAAACGCAAGGCGGCGCCCAACCGGCGCCGCCTTTTTTTTATCCTCTTCCTCACCCTCCGGATTGAAAAACAAGTTGTTTATCTCGCGATTTTTTAATAAACTTTAGCTCATTTTTTACGGAGAGCGCAGCATGCAGCCCATCCTTCTCGACGGCCACTCCCTCACCCTTGCCGATCTCTACGCCATCGCCGGCGGCCGTCCGGTCGCGATCGCGCCCGCAGCCGTGGCGAGCATGGCCGCCTCCCGCGCCTGCATCGAGGGAATTATCGCCGAGGGCCGGGTGGTCTACGGTGTCAACACCGGCTTCGGCAAGCTGGCCAGCATCCATATCCCTAATGACGAGCTCGACCGGCTGCAGCTTAACCTTGTGCTCAGCCACGCCTGCGGAGTCGGCGATCCCATCCCCGCCCCCGTCGTGCGCGCTGTGCTCGCCCTCAAGATCAACGCCCTTTGCAAGGGCTTCTCCGGCACGCGGCCGGAGCTGGCCGCCTTCCTCCAGGAGATCCTCAACCGCGGCATCATCCCGGTCATCCCCTGCAAGGGCTCGGTCGGGGCCTCGGGTGATCTCGCCCCCCTGGCCCACATGACCCTGGTCATGCTCGGTCTCGGCGAGGCTTTTTTCGAGGGCGAGCGCCTTGCTGGCGCCGAAGCCCTGGCGCGGGCAGGCTTGACCCCGGTGGCCCTCACCGCCAAGGAGGGACTGGCGCTGCTCAACGGCACCCAGGTCCTCACCGCCTATGCCGCCATCTCTCTGCAGCGCGCCCTCAATCTGGCCAGGCTTGCCGACATCGCCGCGGCGATCAGCGTCGAGAGCCTGCTCAACAGCCGCACCGCCTTCGACCCGCGCATCCAGCAAGCCCGCGGCCACAAGGCCCAGATCAGAGTGGCCGATAACCTGATCCGTCTTCTCGCCGGCAGCGAGATCGTCGAGTCCCATGCCGACTGCGGCAAGGTTCAGGACGCCTACTCGTCGCGCTGCACCCCGCAGGTACACGGCGCCGTGCGCCAGGCCCTCGCCTATGCCGAAGGGGTGATCTCCACCGAGCTGAACGCCTCGACCGACAACCCCCTGATCTTCGCGGAAGAGAACGAGGTGCTCTCGGGCGGCAATTTTCACGGCCAGCCGGTCGCGCTGGCCGCCGATACCCTCGCCATTGCCGCCGCCCAGTTGGCCAACATTTCGGAACGCCGCCTCGAGAATCTGATGGACCCGGTCCAGAGCGGCCTCCCCCCCTTTCTCGCCGCCGAGAGCGGCACCAACTCCGGCTTTATGATCGCCCAGGTCACCGCCGCCGCCCTGGTCTCCGAGAACAAGGTGCTCACCCATCCCGCTTCGGTCGATTCGATCCCGACCTCCGCCAACCAGGAGGACTTGGTCAGTATGGGGACCTTTGCCAGCCGTAAAGCGCTGGAAGTGGTGCAGAACTGCGAGACTGTCATCGGCATCGAGCTGCTCGCCGGCTGCCAGGCGATGGATTTTCGCACCGGGCTGAAATTCGGCCAGGATCCCTTTACCTTCCGCTGCGCCCTTGAGCCCGGCCGCGGCACCGGGCCAGCCTGGCGCCTCATCCGCAGCCGCATCGGCTCCATGCCCCATGACCGGCTGCTGCACACGGACATCTGCGCCATCGGCGCCATGGTGCGGGAAAATATCATCGTCAAAAGCGCCGAAGAGACGGTTGGGGAGTTGTAAAGGAAAGCGCAGCCATAAAACACACCGGTGCGCCCGGCCTCCCCGGCGGGAGCATGAAATGTCAGCCGGTGCTGACGTCCACACCTAACTGATAGCATAACGGAGAGCGAGAGCGATGAACAAGATCATGGGTGAAGGGTATACCTTTGATGACGTCCTGCTGGTGCCGAACAGATCGGACGTCCTTCCCAAAGAGACCGATGTGCGCACCCGGCTGACGCGCAAGATCACCCTCAATATCCCCCTCCTCAGCGCCGCCATGGATACAGTGACCGGGGCGGATCTGGCCATCGCCATCGCCCGCGAAGGCGGCATCGGCATCCTCCATAAAAACTGCTCCATCCAGGAACAGGCGGCCGAGGTCGACAAGGTCAAACGCTCGGAGGCGGGGATGATCATGAATCCCATCACCCTCGCGCCGGACCGCAAGCTCAGCGAAGCCCTCGAACTCATGCAGCGCTACCGCATCTCCGGCATCCCCATCGTCGACGGCCAGAAACTCACCGGCATCCTCACCAACCGCGATCTGCGCTTCGAGACCGATCTCAACAAGCGCGTCTCCACCCTGATGACCGGCAAGGAACGGCTCATCACCGCCCCGGTCGGCACCTCCCTCGATGAAGCCGAAAAACTCCTCCAGCAGCACCGCATCGAAAAGCTGCTGGTGGTGGACAAGGAAGGCAAGCTCAAGGGGCTGATCACGGTCAAGGACATCCAGAGCCGCAAGCGCTTTCCCTCCGCCTCCAAGGACAAGCACGGCCGGCTGCTGGTCGGAGCGGCGATCGGCGTCGCCCACGACACTCCCGAACGGGCGGAGGCCCTGATCGAGGCCGGTGCCGACGTGCTGGTGGTCGACACCGCCCACGGCCATTCCCTCGGGGTGATCAAAACCGTGGAGGCAATGAGAAAACAGTTTCCCGCGATCGAGATCATCGCCGGCAACATCGCCACCCCGGAGGGGGCTGAAGAGCTGATCAAGGCCGGGGCCGACGCCATCAAGGTCGGGATCGGCCCGGGCTCGATCTGCACCACCCGCATCGTCGCGGGCACCGGGGTACCCCAGCTCTCCGCGATCATGGCCTGCGCCGAGGTCTGCCGCACCTACAAGGTCCCCCTCATCGCCGACGGGGGCATCAAGCAGACCGGCGACATCGCCAAAGCCATCGCCGCCGGGGCCGACACGGTCATGCTCGGCAACATGCTCGCCGGGACCGATGAGAGTCCGGGCGAAACCATCCTCTACGAGGGTCGCAGCTTCAAGGTCTACCGCGCCATGGGCTCGCTCGGGGCGATGCGCAGCGGCCGCGGCGACCGCTATTTTCAGGAGGGGATTCAGGATGCCAAAAAGCTGGTGCCCGAGGGGATCGAGGGGCGCGTTCCCTACCGCGGCAAGGTGGCGGACGTCATTTACCAGATGATCGGCGGACTGCGTTCGGCCATGGGCTACAGCGGCGCCGCCACCATCGCCGATCTGCAGCAAAAGGGGCGCTTTGTCCGCATCACCCAGGCCGGGCTGCTCGAAAGTCATCCCCATGATATCATCATCACCAAGGAAGCGCCCAACTATATGATTCAGGGCAGGTAGAGGGGGGAACACCGGGCCGCCGGGGAGAGCTCGCGGCCGGAACGCGACGGTCGGCGCCATCCCGGAGAGCAATAAAAAACCCCGGCAGAAAACTGCCGGGGCAAATGGGGTCCAGAACGCGGCGCCGGAAAGGCGCGCAGCGCGGAGAGAGCTAGCTCAGCTTGTTGACGACGGCAGCCAGCTTGGCTTTCTGATTGGCGGCTTTATTGCGGTGAATGATGCCCTTTTTCGCCAGCTTGTCGAGCAGCGATGCGGTGCTGCGGAAGAGCTTCTCGCCCTCTTCCTTGCTGGTGATGGCGCGGACCTTTTTCACCGAGGTGCGCAGTGCGTTTTTATAGGCCTTGTTGCGCTCGTTGTCGCGCGTATTGGTCTGGATTCTCTTGACAGCAGATTTGTGGTTCGCCATGGGTCCTCTCTCGTTTTTTTTATAGCCTGTAATAATAGCAATTTTTATATTAAAATGCAATAGATTTTTGCACAATTCCCCACTCTCTTTTGCCATTCCACGGCTTCCTCAAACCGAAAGGCCAACCATGGAGAGCATCCGGATTCAACGCGTCACCACGGCAGCGGAACGCAAGCAGTTCATCAAATTTCCCTGGCACATCTATCGCCATGATCCCCTCTGGGTCCCGCAGCTGATCAGCGATGAGATGAAGATTCTCGATCCGGCAAAGGGGACCTTTTACACCTTCGGCGAGGTCGCCCTCTTCATGGCCTGGCGCGGCAGCGAGCCGGTCGGCCGCATCTCCGCCCAGACCAATCATCAGTACGAACGCTATCACGACAACCACACCGGCTTTTTCGGCTTTTTCGAGAGCATCGAGGACCAGCAGGTGACCGATGCCCTGATCGGTGCCGCCACGGACTGGCTGCGCAGCAAGGGCAAAAAACGCATGATGGGGCCCATGAGCCTCTCCATGTACGACATCAGCGGCACGCTCATCGACGGCAACGATACCATGCCCTGCATCCTCACCGCCTACAATCCGGCTCACTACCAGCAGCTGCTGGAGAGCAGCGGGATGAAAAAAGCAATGGACTGGTACGCTTTTCTGGTGAGCAAGGACTCGCACCTCCGGCCGGGGCTGCAGCGCATCGCGGACCGGGTAATGCAGCAGGAGGGGCTGGAGATCGTCCCCCTCGATATGAAGATCTTCGACCAGCGCGTCCGCGAAGTGGCGCGCATCTTCTCAGACGCCTGGATGGAGAACTGGGGCCACGTCCCCCTCACCGACGGCCAGGTTGATGACATGGTCAAAGAGCTTAAAATGGTGATCGTGCCCGAAACGACCCTCTTCGCCCTCTACCATGGCGAATGCATCGGTTTCTCCCTCAGCGTCCGGGATGTCAATCCCGCCCTGCAAAAAGCCAACGGCCGTCTCTTCCCCCTCGGCCTTTTCAAACTGCTCTGGCATATCCGCAGGACAACGCGGCTGCGCACCATGGCGATGGGCGTGCTCAAGGAGCACCGCCACCGCGGCATCGATATCGCCTTTTATCTCAAAACGTTCGAAGAGGGGCTCAAACTGGGTTTTGTCGACAGCGAATGTTCGATCATTCTCGAGACCAACCGCCGCATGATCGGTGCGCTCGAGGATCTCTCAGCCCGGCGCTACAAGACCTTCCGTTTTTATGAGAAGGATATTTAGCATAACGCAGCTTCTGCAATGCAGAGAAGCGAAGCCTTTGAATCCTTCCATTTGCTCAATGGCGCTATTGATGTCAACGAGCACGGAGAGATCGCCTATATCTCAAGGAGCGGCGAGAGGGGTCAGATCAGCAGCGAACGCAGCTCGCCGGCATTTTGCGTAAAGGCTTCCTTGAGATCGGTCATGGGGAGGGGATAGCCGCTCTGCCACAGTGAGGTTAAAAAATCACTGTGCGTGCGGCCACGGCGGTAGCCGGGCTCCCGGGAGGGATGGGTGAGGTAAGCGGTAATGCGGGCAAGATCGGGGTTGAGCAGCAGCGATCCCTGGTAAAAATAGAGCCGGCGCGACTTGAACATCGAGCAGCCGAGGATCTTTCTGCCGGCGAGGGCGATGTCGCTGATGCCGGCCGGCTCCAGCCCCTGGAGGCTGAACCGTCGCGCTAACAGGCCGCTGATGAAAAGATTGATCTGCTGAAAAAAATAGTAGGGTGAATCGCTCCTGCCGCTGAGAAAGGCGCAGCTCAGGCATAAAACCCCGGGCATGAGCACAACAGCGCCTCCGCCGCCGCGGCGCCTGATTACCGCCACACCGTCCCGGCGGCAGGCCGCGAGATCGACCTCCTGTGCCGCGTTCTGGCCATGACCGATCACCACTGCGACACCCTCCGGCTCCCAGATTTCGAACAAAAAGGGCTGCTCAACGCTCACTCTTTCATACAGATGATCGTGTATCTCCATCATCCACCATCTCAGTCAGGCAGCCGTCCGTTCCCGCGTAACCCGGCTGCGGTCTAAAAAACGCTCCGCTGCGCTCCCTCGGCCCGCAAATTGCACGGGCGGGAGGAATTGGCTGGAAATTATCAATATTTTTTCTATATTAGGCAAAACAATCCAGCATCACTATCCGGCGGCCAAAGCCATGAGCGAAGAAATCAACCACAGAAAATATGACCATATCCGCATCATCCGCGCCGATGACAGCACCGACCGCGGCAAAAGCTATTTCGATGCCATTCCATTGCAGCATCGGGCGCTGCCCGAGATTGATATGAAGGAGATCGATCCTTCAACGCGCTTTCTCGGCAAGACTCTCAGCTTCCCCCTGCTGATCTCGCCGATGACCGGCGGCGACCACGACCTGGTGCGGGCGATAAACAAGAATCTGGCCCGGGCGGCGGAGGCGACCGGTGTGGCCATGGCGGTCGGCTCACAACGGGTGATGATTACCCATCCGGCCGCGCGCGAAAGCTTCGCTCTTCGCCCCTTTGCCCCCAAAACCGTGCTGCTCGCCAACCTCGGCGCCGTCCAGCTCAATCACGACTTCGGCCGCAAGGAGTGTCTGCAGGCCCTCGAGGTCCTCGGCGCCGACGGGCTCTATCTCCACCTCAATCCGCTGCAGGAAGCGATCCAGCCCGAAGGCGATACCAATTTCAGGGGACTGGCCGACAAGATCGGCGCCCTCGCGGCCGAACTGCCCAAGCCTCTCCTGCTCAAGGAGGTCGGTTCGGGCATCTCTTTCCGTGATGCGGAGATGGCCGCCGCCCGGGGTATCCGCTATATCGATGTCGCCGGCAGCGGCGGCACTTCATGGAGCCGGATCGAGCATTTCCGCCAACATCCCGGCCGCGGCAGCGACGGCGGCCGGGCCGGACTGCTCTTTCAGGACTGGGGCATCCCCACACCCGACCTGCTCCGGGATCTGGCACCGCTTCGCGATCGCGTCACCTTGATCGCCTCCGGTGGCATCCGCTCGGGCATCGACATGGTCAAGGCGATGGTCCTGGGCGCCAGCCTCTGCGGCATCGCCAAGCCCTTCCTCGAGCCCGCCCTGCGCTCCACCGATGAGGTCATCCAGCTCATCGAACAGCTGCGCAAAGAGTTCATCATCACCCTCTTCCTGCTCGGGATCAGACGGCCGGAAGAGTTGATCGGCAACGACAGTCTGCTGGTATGACCATGTACCGCTCCTCCCCTTTGCGAATACTCTGCCTCACTCTCCTGCTCGCCGCAGCGCTGCACGCCGCGGAGTGGGGAAGCAGCTGGCCCGATCATCTCTGGCGGGGGAGTGCTGCAGGCCTGAATAATCCCCACCTGCTCTTCGCAGCCGGGGCGATCGCCGGGCTGAGCGCCTGGGACCGTGACATCCGGATGGCGGAGCCAAAACTCCTGCCCGATGCGCTGGCCCGATTCGGCAAATATTACGGCTTCGGGACCAACTATGCGGCCGGGAGCCTCTTCATCCTGACGGACGGCCTGGGCGGCTGGCCCACAAGCCGGAGCGAGCGGCTCGACAACTGGCAGACCTTTTCCGAGAGCTATGCCGTCAACATGGCCGCCACCGCAGCACTCAAGCTGGTCACCCGCCGCCTGCGGCCGGACGGAAGCGGCCGCGACTCGTTTCCCTCCGGCCATACCTCGGCTTCGGCCTGCGTCGCGGCCCATCTCAACCGGCGCTACGGGGCAGCCGCCGGACTGCCCGCCGCCGCCGCGGCCCTCATTGCCGGAGCTTCGCGGCTGCAGCATCAGCGCCACTGGTTCTCGGATGTCCTGGCCGGCGCCCTGCTCGGTGGGCTCATCGGGGACGGATTCGGGCAGCTGGAGCGCACCAGCGGCCGGTCAAGTCCGGCCGCTATGCGCTGGCAATTCGATCTGATCTTGATCTTTTAGAAGAGCATATCCCCCTAACTGCAAGCGGAGAGAGAACATGAAAAAAATGGAAGAGCTTCTGGCGCGCGGCCAATCAATCTGGATCGACTATATCGAGCGTGAATTCATCGCCGGAGGCCGGCTGGCCGGGCTGATCAATCAGGGTGTGCGCGGGCTGACTTCGAATCCCGCCATCTTTCAGAAAGCGATCAGCGAGGGGAGCGCCTACGACGCCGAGATCGCTGCCCTCTCGACCCGTGAACTCGCCGCCGAACCGCTCTACGAAACCCTGGCCATCGCTGATATCCGCGCCGCCGCCGATGCTTTCCGCCCGCTCCATGAGTCCAGCGGGGGCGAGGACGGCTATGTCAGCCTCGAAGTGAGCCCCGAACTCGCCCATGAGGCGGAGAAGAGCCTCCTTGAGGCCAAACGGCTGGCCGCGGCCGTGGACCGGCCCAATCTGATGATCAAAATCCCGGCCACACCAGCGGGCATCATCGCCATCCCCCGGGTGGTTGCGGCGGGCCTATCGGTCAATGCAACCCTCATCTTCAACAGCCGCCATTACCATCAGGTCGCCGAGGCCTGGTTCACGGGGTTGGAACTCCTGCTGGAGCAGGGCAAATCCCTGCGCGGCCTCGCCTCCGTGGCCTCCTTCTTCGTCAGCCGGCTCGACACCAAACTCGATCCGCTGCTCGCCTCCCGCGGTTTCCCGCAGCTGCAGGGTAAAATGGCCCTCGCCAATGCCGCCGCCACCTATGAACTCTACCTCGCGCTGCACAACTCCCCCCGCTGGCTGCGGCTGGCGGAAAAGGGCGCCCGCATGCAGCGGCTGTTGTGGGCCAGCACCGGCACCAAAGATCCCCGCTATTCGGACACCCTCTATGTCGACGATCTGATCGGCGCGGGCACGGTCAATACGGCCCCGCCGGCAACACTGCAGGCGTGGCTCGACCACGGCCGCACGGCAGCCGCCCTGCCCGCCCATCCCGCCGTCACCGCCGCCGCCCTTTCCGCGCTGGCAGAGATGGGGATCAGTCTGGATGCGGTGACCGAGGAACTCCAGAAAGAGGGTGTGGCCTCCTTCGCCAGGTCATTCGCCTCGATGCTGGCGAGCGTTTCAGAGAAGCAGAAGAGAGTCCGTCCCTCCCTACCCTCCTGACTCTGTTCCCGAACCGCGCCCGGTCTGACCTCGCAATCCCCGATTCATCTCAGCGCAAAGGCGCCGGCAGATCGATCGCCTTGAGAAAATTCTGGTGCAGAGTGACGCCCAGCTTCTGGGCGGTCAAGGCCGCAGCGCGGGCGGAGTCAGGCTGGCCAAGGAACCAATAGTTGACGGCCAGGGCCTGATGAAACTGGCCGTTGTCCGGCTGGACAGCAATCGCGGACTGAAGCCACTCCACCGCCTTTTTGTGCTCCTTGCGCTCGCCATTGAGCACTCCCATACCATACAGGGACAGGGCATTTTTCTCCTCTTTTTCCAGGGCACGGGTGAAGAGGTTCTCGGCGTCCTTATAAAGACCCCTTTTCAAATAGATGATCCCCTGGCTGGCAACATACTCCATCCGGTCGGGGTCAGCCGCCGCAGCAAGCTGGTATTCCTCCATGGCGCGGTCGAAAAAACCCGCCTCCTCGTAGCCCTCTCCGAGGATGTGGTGGCTGCGGGCGACCTCCTGGTCGGCCCTTTGCGTCTCGCCGAGGGTGCGGTAGATGGTTGCGAGCTGGTAATGGGCCTCATCGCGTTTCGGATCGAGGGCGATGGCCTCCAGCAGCTGCGCCTTCGCCTCGCTGAATCGTCCCTGCCGGCTGAGAAAACGGCCATAGGCCTGGCGGATGGCCGCATCACCTGGATAGAGTTTGACCCCGCTTTTAAAGCTGTTCTCCGCCTTTCCGGCGTCGCCCCGGCGTTCGTGCAGGCGGGCGAGCAGCTCATGGCTGCCCTGCATTCCGGGCTGCAGCTGCGCCGCTTCACGAAGCATTTTTTCCGCGGCCTCGAGAGAATCGGCGAGCAGGGCCGCGCGGGCGCGGGTGAGCCGCCCCGTTGCCAGCCAGGCGCGGGCCTCCCCCTCCCTCTTTTGCGAAATCAGCATCACGGCCAGATTCTCCGCGGGCTGCCAGAGATCGGGCTGCAGTTCGTGGGCTTTTCTGAAGGCCTTTCCCGCCTGCTCGTAATTGCCAAGCCGGAGATAGGATTCGCCCAGATTGGTGTAGATCAGCGCATGATCGGTGCGGATCTGCGTGCGCTCCTTGCAGGTGGCCAGCAGGTCAAAATAGCCCTTTTCCACAACCTGGGTGGAGCGGCCGTACCGCCTCTGCATATACTCGTCATAGTTGGCCACGGCTTTTTCGTAGGCCTCGGTGGCCAAATCGGGATGTTCTGAAACCATCAGGTTGCCGAGGCTGTTATAGCCGGCGGAGAGGGTGGAATCGAGCGCGACCGCCTTTTGCATGGCCGCAAGGGCCTCCTCCGCGCGACCGAGGCGCTGGAGAATATTACCCTCCTGCAGAAAAAAGTTGGCGACGGCGGGTTTGAGGGTGATCGCCCGTTCGATTGAGGCGAGCGCCTGATCCAGCGAGTCGAGCCTCATCTGGACGATCGAAAGATTGTAGAGCGCGGCGGGCGCGGTGGAATCGGCGGTCAGCGCGCGGCGGAAATCGCTCCTCGCCTCCTCCAGACGGCCCATGAAGAGGTGGACCAGTCCATGATTGTTGGCGGCGGAGGTCATATCCGGTTTGAAATGGAGGGCCCGCTTGTAGTTGTACTGGGCCTCCTCGAGCAGGCATTTGCGCGCCAGGACGTTGCCGAGATTGAAATAGGCGACTGCGTAGGTGGAATCCTGGCCGAGCACCTGCTCGTAGCAGCTGATGGCCTGACCGAGACGGCCGCTGCGGAAATAGATGACGCCCAGGTTGTTGAGCAGATCCTTCTGGGTGGAATCGAGGGCGAGCGCGGTAAGGGTGGCCTGGATCGCCTCATCGTACTGCTCATGCTTCTCGTAGATCTCAGCCTGGAGCAGATAACCCACGGTGGAGGAAGGAGCAAGTTCGATGATGCGCTCGGCCGCGGCGAGGGCATAGTTCTTGTCGCCCAGATCGGCATAAGTCTTGGAGAGATTGCTGATCGCCCGGAGGTAATCGGGCCGCAGCCGGATGGCCGCCTGATAATAGGCGAGCGCCGAATCAAGCTGCCCGAGATGATAAAAGGCGACGCCGAGGTCGTTGTGCGCGACCGGATCATAGGGGGTGAGCGCAACGGCCTGGCGGAATAGGGGGACCGCCTCGCTATAACGCCCCGCATCGACGGCGTCCGAACCCTTTTTGATATAGAAGGAGGCGGAACTGCGCAGAAAGGCATCCACCTCTTCATCTTGCTTGCGGCTGCCTGAGCAGCCGGATATAAGAAAAGAGAGCGCAAGGAGCAGCAGCAGTGTGTTCCGGGTCGAATGCATAGGGATGCCTCCTGTCAGGGAGAGAGCAGTGAACACCGGCGGAGCCGAACGGAAAGAAAAAATCAATCAGAAATAGAGGATCGAGGCCACCGTCAGAATATAGGCGAGGATACAGATCAGGATCGGCCGGTCATGCGTCAAAACCGCCTCGGGGGTCTCCCCGATATTGAGATGCAGAACCAGGTAGAGGTACCGGAACAGGCCATAGATAACGAACGGAAGCGTGAAGGCCAGATTGCGGGTGGCGAATTTATCGACGGTACTCGCATCGAGGGTGTAGAGGGCGTAGGCCATCAGGCATGCCGCGGTGACGATATTGATCATCTGATCGAGCAGATCGACGCTGTAGAGGGCCAGGGTCGAGCGCACCTGCGCCGCTGAGGCGCCCAGCGTTTTCACCTCGCTGCGGCGTTTGGTCAGGGCGAGAAAGAGGGAGAGGAAGATCGTGCAAATGATCAGCCAGGATGAGACGCTCTCCCGGGCTGCGACGGTTCCACCAATGGCGCGCAGCACGAACCCCGAGGCGATGATCAGCACATCCAGAATGATCACGCGCTTGAGAAAGAGCGAATAGGAGAGGGTGAAGGCCAGATAGACGGCCAGGATCAGGGCGAATTCGTGGTTGAGGAGCCAGGCCCCGGCCAGCCCCACGGCCATCAGCGTCACCGCCAGGGTGACAGCCGCGCCGGGCGCGACCACACCGGCGGCGATGGGACGCAGCCGTTTGCGGGGATGAAGGGCATCCTTGCTGCGGTCGATCACGTCGTTGACGAGATAACCGCTGCTCGATACCAGGCAGAAGAGGATGAAAGCGGCGACGGTATCGAGTATTTTGCTGAGAACGAGAAAATCTTCGGCAAAAAAGAGGCCGGCGAAGACGATGACATTCTTCAGCCACTGTTTGGGGCGCAGCGAAACCCAGATACCCTGCAGCATACCTCCTCCATCCCATCCCGAGCGCGGTCCGGCCGGCCGGGACCGGTCTTGACGGCCGGCCCCGGAGCGATGGAGAAAGTTAATACTTTTATTTTAACAATAAAAGCTTTTTTATCTGCTGGAAGGGGCCGCTGCTCATGCGGTAGTAGTAGGTGCCGGAGGGCACCGGCTGGCCGGCCTCATCGCGGGCGTCCCAGACAGCCTGATGCCAGCCGGCGGCGGTGAGGCCGTCATGGAGGCGGCGCACAAGCTGGCCCGAGGCGTTGTAGATGACGACGGAGACCTCCGCGGTCCGGCCGGCCCGGAAGGAGATGTGGGTGGTCGGATTGAAAGGATTGGGATAGTTCTGCCCCAGAATAAAGGCATCGGGGCCGCTCTCCGCGATCTCCACCCCGGTCTGGATATCGAGGGTCCAGGAGATGGTCGTGCTGGAGCGGAGGGTGTAAATCCGCACCGAGACACGGCTGTGCGCCGGGAAGGCGGGGTTGGCCGTCACCTTGAGGCGGGGCTGGCTGCCGACGGGCATGCCGTTGAACTCCCACTGATAGCGCAGGGAATCGCCGTCCGGATCGATGGCCACAGCCTCGAAGGTGTAGAGTGTGTAAAGCTCCATCACCACCAGGGTATCGGCCGGCGCAAAGCTGAGCACCTGTATGGGACGGCGGACATCAGCCACCCGGATCAGACAGGAGTGAGCGGCGGATGCGCCATAGCTGTCGGAGGCGACGAAAGTGACCCGGTAGAGACCGGCGGCGTCATAGCCGGGATGCCAGGAGAACACTCCCGTGAGGGTGTCAAGGAGCGCTCCGGCTGGCAGATCCAGAGCGGTCAGCCGGACGGGATCGCCGTCCGGATCATGGACCGCCACATAGAGGGAGAGCGCCGAACCCTCGGCGATCGTGGTGTCGGCCGGGCAGGCCAGTGCCGGGGCCTGATTGGCGGCCAGAGTTGCGCCGAACTGAAGCTGCAGAGCCGGGGACTCCGCCAGCCAGGCCCGCACGCTCTGGGTGCCGCTTTCTCCCAGGATCCAGGAGACGGAGGCGGTGCCGTCGGCGCTGCTGATCCGGGCCGTATTCGGGATCACCACGCCGCCGCCGGAGGTGACTTCAAACTGCACCGGGACCCCGGCTGCGGGGGAGTCGAGTTCATCGAGAACCCGCACAGTGAGGGGCAGAGGCAGCGCAGCTCCGGCGCGGCCGCTCTGGCCGTCTCCGGAGATGGTCTCAAGCGCTTTGATGCGCGCCGTTCGCGTCATGGCCGTAAAGGTGACGGAACGGTCGAGCCCAGCTGCCCTGGCAGTGATGTAATAGGTGCCAAAATCCTCGCCCAGCCGGGCGGTGACGGAGGCCTTGCCATCGCTGCCGGTTACCGCGGTTGCACCTCCGGGAAAGAGGCCCGCCCCGCTCTCGAAAGTCCAGGTGACGGCGACATTGGCAATGGGCTGGCTGCCGGCGCTCAGCACCTGCACGGTCAGCGGCAGAAGGAGCATGCCACCGGGCAGAGCGACCTGATCATCTCCGCTTACTTTGAGCAGGCTGGCGGGCTGAAGGATGGCAGCGTGCGCGGTAAAAGTAACCTCCGGCAGGGCGCCGTGACGCAGGCGGATGGTGTGAAGACCCTGAAGCGGGCTGAACAGGGGCTGAAAACTCGCCCGCCCCTCGCCATCGGTGAGGCGGGGGGCAAGCTCGACGCTGCTTCCGTCCGGTTTCAACATGACGCCGGTCACCGCGGCGCCGGTGAGGGGATTCTCGAATGAGTCGGCCAGGGCGACGACGAGGGGTTGCGGCAGCGGACTGCCAATTAATCCGGTCTGGTCATCGCCGGAAAGCTTGTCCAGACGGGCTGCCGGACCGGCGATGAAGATGGCGGTGGCGCTGTCGGTAGTGACCGTCCGGCCTTCGGAGACGGCCCAGATCTTTTTGATTCCGGTGCGCGTGGAGACGAGCGTGCCGGCAGCTTCACCCTGGGCGTCGGTGGGTCCAGGCGGCTGGTGCAGGGTGGTGTTCGCCCCGCTCGCGAACAGGGTTACCTGCACACCCGCCACAGGCTGGCCGTTGGCATCGCGCAGCCGGACGGTGATCATGCTCCGGTCGCGGTTGTTGGCGACGACCGGCGAGGTAGCCGAGAGCGAACTCCTGGCCGGATCGAAAGAGAGAGCTGACACGCTTGCGGAGAAATGGAGGGGAGAGCCGGCCAGAGCAGTGGCGCCCAAGCTCGCGGCCACCCGCACCGAAACCGGTCCGGGGGATGAGCCAGCCCTGAGCAGCGCCTGGGCGCGGCCATCGGCCCCGCTTGCGACCGTTGCCGTCGCGGCATAGTTGATGTAAGCGGCCCCCTGCATGACATCAAAGAGCACCGGCTGTCCGGCGACCGGGTTGCCGAAGGTGTCGCTCACGGCGACCACCAGAGGCGCGCCGAAGGGTTCATTGACAGCGGCGCCCTGACCGTCGCCAGAGACCGGACTCAGGCGGAAGGGCGCACCGGCCAGAGCCGAGGCGGTTATGGTCACGGGCGAATCAGCCAGCGGACCCGCAGTCACAACCAGGGTCTGGTTGGCGGCTCCCGCCCCGCTGCCCAGGCGCCACTGGCACCTGGCGATGCCGAGGCTGTTGGTCAGGATGCGGATCTGCCGGGCGCCGTTGACCCAACCCCCGCCCGCCGTGACGCTGAAATCGACCGGATAGTTCGCGACCGGCTGCCCGTCGCCGGTGATTATTTTGGCCGCCAGCGAATCGGGCAAAACCTTGCCCACCGTCCCGGAAAAAGTGTAGGCGCTGAGCCACTGCAGGGTCGCCGCCGGACCGAAGGTGACCGCATCGAAATAGAGGCTCCACTCCGGGGAATCAGCCAGCCAGGCCTTGACCTGCTGGGCACTTCCGGGCTCGGCGCCGAGGCGCCAGGTGACCCGGACCATACCGTCGGCGTCACTGAGCACAGCGACAGAATCGGCGCTGTTGACCTGGCCGCCACCGAGGATAACCTTGAAGAACACCTGCCGTTGAGCCGCCGGGCCGCCGTCCGGCGTGCGGACTCTGGCCACCAGGGGCTGAGGCAGCGCGGCCGCCGGCGGTCCGGATTGCCCCGATCCCGAAATACGGTCAAGTGAAAGCCGGACCGGCGTTGTGTTGGTGAAATTGAAGAGGACGGCGGCCGGAAAATCGGGAGAAGAGGCCTCCACCTGCTGCTGAGTCCCATCGGATCCCGGGATGCAGGTCACCGAGGCGATGCCGTCCGCACCGGTGCGCGTCACAACACCGGGCTGAAAGGTGCTGCCGCCGCTCAGGGCTGTCCAGTGAACAGCGGCCCCGCGCACAGGCCGTCCCTGGCTGTCGGTCACCTTGACCTGCAGGGGATGGGCCAGTGCCTGGCCGCTGCTGCCGTTCTGGCCGTCGCCGCTGTGGAGGGTCATCTGCTGCGGCCTTGTGAAGATGATCTTGCGGTCCGCGGCCACGCCCGCCATACTAAGCTCCGTGCCATCGAGAAAGCGCACCTTGACATCAACAGTGGTGCGGCTGCCGAGGCCGAAATGCTGCACCGGATCATCCTGGCAGAGGTAGCCATAGGTATTCATCACCTGACGGTACCCGACCAGCCTCTCCATATCGTCCATGGCGCCGGCCTCGAAAAGCCAGATTTTGGTGCCGAAACCGCCGGCATCGCCTTTGGGGCCGCGCCCGGTGACCTTGAGCCAGTGATTTGTGCGGGGGGTATCGTTGCGGAAGAGGCGGTTCGAGTACCTGGCCCGCATATCCTTGTTGGCATCGACATAGTAGATATCGAGATCGCCATCGCCCTCGATATCCGCCAATCCGCCGCCGCGCGGATCATAGGCCGCGGTCTCCACTCCGGCCACGCCCTGCAGGGAAAAGTTGCCGGCGCCCGTGTTGAGATAGATCGCGGAGGTGCCATAGGAGCGGCTGACAAATAGATCGAGATAACCGTCATTATTGAAATCGCCCAGGATCGGAGAAAAGCCCCACTGATCGATCCGGATCCGGGTGCTGATATCGGTGAAATAGCCGCGGCCGTCGTTTTCATAAATCTTGAGCTTGCGGACGGTGATATCCTTGGGCGGGACGAAAAGGTCGAGGTCGCCATCGTTATCGAAATCGGCGAAGGTGGCGCCATTGGCGTCGTTGCCGGCGTCATAAAGCCCGCGAACCTGTGTTTCATCGACGAAATGGCCGCTCCCGTCATTGATCAGCAGCTGGTTCGGAGTCGGGATCGGTCCGACGCCAAAGCTGTCACTCCCCGCGGGGGTCTTGCCCAGATAGGCATAATTGCGGTGGCAAATAAAAATATCCATCCAGCCGTCATTGTTGACATCGGCGGCGGTGACACCCTGGGTGCCCATGTGGCTGGGATTTTCCGGGTGGGTCAGGCCGGTATCATCCCTTTTGGTGAAAGTGTTGTCGCCGTTGTTATGATAATACTCGTTCGGCTGCGCCGGTGTGATCCAGGGGACCTCTTTTCTGGTTTCCACTGGTCCCCAGTTGACGCCAAGGAGGTCCATAAAACCGTCATTGTCGGCGTCAAAGGCCACCACCCCGCGGGTGCCGTAACCGATATAGCCATAGGTATCTACCCAGACATAGTTTTTATAAAGTCCTGCCGCGGTCGTGACCGTATCGAAATAGCCGACCCCGTTATTGCGGTAGAGCCGGTTCCAGTCGTCGGTGGTGGCATTGTAGATATCGAAATCGCCGTCGTTATCGTAATCGAAAAGGGAGATGCCGTGGCTTCCGGTCAGGCCATGGTCATCGGAGCAGCCGCGCTTGCCATCCTCCTCCGAATAGGGGGCGCCGCCGGGCTGGCCGA
>ENA-UOWO01001004-UOWO01001004.1-activated-sludge-metagenome-genome-assembly--contig:-NODE-1004-length-38843-cov-10.095210_pt1 | contig 38843 bp, 34 predicted proteins | sample MGYA00238148_ERZ761564 | MGnify/ENA primary metagenome ERZ761564 (study PRJEB28885, sample SAMN05720194) | activated sludge metagenome | isolation source: Anaerobic digester | place: USA... | reverse complement strand
ATGCCGGTGTTGATCGCCGGCAGTATGCCCGTCTCGACCACCTTGCGGACGTCGATGCCCGTCGGGGTGCCCCTGAAGTCGAGCGCCGGTATGCGGTAGGCCTCGCTCTCAGCGTTCGTGATCTCGTACATCCTCATAGTCACGTCGATCGCGTCCCTGGGCGAACCGCCGACGAACTTGACGATAGCCGGGGCGGCCGCCATCGCGAAGCCGCCTATGCCGGAGGTCTCGGTGATCACCGAGTCGCCGATATCGCGGGCCGCGTGCTCTGGGCCGAAACCCGGCAGGTACAGTCCATCGACGATTCCGGACGGCCCGGTGAACCAGCGGCCCGGTAGGCCGGAGAGCCTGATGCCGAACTCGGTACCGTTGCGGGCCATCGTCGTGATGATCGTCGAGCCCTCGATGCCGGCGGCCGCGTCGACGGAGCACTTGGCGCTCGGCATCGTCAGGTTCAGGAAGAAATGGTCGTTGGCGTTCAGGAAGGCGAGCGCCTTCGACAGCTTCTCCCTGGGGTAGTCGAGCATCACGATATGCGGCGCTAGCTCCCGGATGACGATGGAGGTGCCGGCGCGATTGCGGTTGTGGCCCTCGTCTCCCATCTGCAAGATCTGGGCTATCACGCTCTTCATGTCTATCGGGCCGTGGAGCGCCAGGGCCCCGGATAGGATCGGAGCCAGCTCGTCGCGCATCCAGGCGAGGCGGTCTATGACCTCGGCGGAGTAGGCGCCGTAGCGCAGCACCTTGCCCAGACCCTCGTTGAGGGTGCAGTAGGCCTTATTGCCGAAGGCCTTGTTCTCCAGGATCCAGACGGGCATGCTCGCGGTCATGACGCCGGCCATGGGGCCGACCGCACTATGGTGATGGCATGGATCGAAACGTATCTTGCCCGATGCGGCGAGGGCCGCGGCTTCCTCGGGCGTCTTGGCCAAGCCCTCGAACAGAAGCCCGCCGATGACCGCGCCGCGCATCGGGCCGCACATCTTCTCCCAGGTGACCGGGGGGCCGGCGTGCAGGATGAGGTTCGGCTCCATGCCTGGCACGACGTCCTTGGCGACGCCTATGCCGATGACGGTCGGCTCGGCCGCGAGGATGCGTCGGACGGCCTCGGCGTTGGCCTTCTCGATGTCGACTGTCGCGCCGGCGGCTATCGCGTCGAGGGCGGCTATGGCCTTGACGTCGCCGCCGGCCGGTGGCCGCCAGTCGACCTGGACTGCCTTGGCGCCCTCGCGGTCGAGGTTGGCAGCGAAGGAGTCGAGCCCCAGGTTGATCGCACGCAGTTCGGAGTTGAATAAGGCGAGTACGGGCTTGGCGTTCATCGGGCGCCTCCTTTCGCGGCGAGCTTGGCTATCTCGATGGCGACGAGGGCCGCCCGGTAGTTCGACGGCATCACGACGACGCCCTCGGCCTCGAGGGTCGCCACCTGGCCGGCGTAGCCCTGCGGGTCGGCCGGAGTGCCGGTGACCGAGGCTATGACCGGTAGGTAGCCGCCCCTGGCGGCGGCGGCGGCCTTGGCCGCGCGGATGGCCAGGACGCAGGCTCCGGCAGGGTCGTCGTGCGAGCCGTAGCCGAGCACCACGTCGATCAAAACGACCGCGGTCTTGGGATCGGAACCGTCTTTCTCGAGCCGCTCGGCGCGTGCGGCAGGGTCGATCATCGGGTGGGGCTTGCCGGCTGTGAAGAAGTCGTCGCCCAAGTCGATGACGACGTGGCCCTCGGACCGCTGCGGGTCGGCCATCGCCCACGCCGGGTCGGTCTGGTTATTCGACCGTACGCCACCGAGCGCGGCGTGGGCCAGGAACAGGGCCTCGTCGCAGAGCGTGCCGCCGGTATAGAGGCCGCGCAGGTAGCGCTGGCTCGCCCCGAGCCGTTCGGCTTCGGCGCGGGCTATGGTCTCGATGGCGGCCTTGCCCGGACGGTTGTAATGATTGTTGCCTGAATCGTCCCGGATACGGGCCCTGGCCGACGCTGGATCGTTCGATCCGTCGGCTAGCAGGGTCACGAGCAGGGCGGCCTCCTCCAGGTCGGACGCGTAGGCTATGGTCTCCTCGTCCGCCGGTATCGGAGCGCCGAGGAAATGAGCCACGGCCGGCTTGCCCGAAGCGCGTAGCGCCGCGACGACCTTGGCCGCGACGTCCGGGGCCGGGGGCTTGCCGACGACCAGGATCGCGCGGGTGGACGGGTCGGCCGATAGCGCTTCGATGGCCAGCAGGCTGGTCATGCCGCCCACGGCCGCATTCTTCATGTCGCGGCCGCCGGTGCCTATGGCCTGGCTGACGCCGGAGCCGTAGCGGTCTATCAGGCAGGTCGTCTCCTGGAGACCGGTGCCCGACGCGGCTACCACGCCGATGGGGCCGCGTCTGACGACGTTGGCGAAGCATAGAGGCTTGCCGTCGATGATCGCCGTGCCGCAGTCCGGGCCCATCATCAGGAGACCTTTCGATACCGCTAGCTTCTTGAGCGCTATCTCGTCATCGAGCGAGACGTTATCGGAGAAGACCATCGTATGCAGGCCGGCCTGGAGCGCTTTCCTGGCTTCCCTGGCGGCGTAGGCGCCCGGTACCGATATCACCGCGACGTTGGCGTCGGGGTCATGAGCGAGGGCGGCCGCGAACGAGCCTACCTTGGCGACGCCGCCGGCTACCTCGGCGTTGCGCTTCTTCGTCAGCGAGTCGAAGGCTTCCTTGAGCGCCGCTTCGGCCGCCTGGTCGTTCTGTGCGTCGACAGCGACGACGAGGTCGTTCGGTCCGAGGCCGTCCAGCTCCGCCGAGGGGAAGCCCATGTCGCAGAGGAGCTCGACGTTCATCGGCGTGGCCATCGCGACGATGGCGTCGCGTACGCCCGCGAGGCCCTTGAGGCCCCGCGTCGCCAGCATAAGGAACACGGAGTCGTAGTAGGCGCCGCGCTTGACAGTAATTCGTTTCATCGCATCACCGAATCCTTCCGTTCTTATCATAGCGCATCGCTGGATTTAGGGCGATGCCTTAGAGCCTCTAAAAAGCCGGCCAAGGCGTCCCGGCCCGAGCTGGCGCCCTTGCCGAGAGCGGCCCGTACGGCCAGGCGCAACCCGTCGTCGGCCCCGTCGCCGGATAGACCGGTGACCGCCAGCGCCAGGTCGGCTAGATAAGCCGGGGGCGCTCCGGCCAGGGCGCCCGAGAGCAACGCCCTGCCCGCCGGCGTCGTACGCCCGAGCCGCGGAGCGAGCGCGGCCCGGAGCCCCGGCCAGGACGTCCCGGGGCCGCCGCCAGCGAGGTCGCCGGCGGTCAGGTAACCGGCTAGCCAGTCGTCCCCGGCCGGTGTCGAGCCCGGCCCGAAGCCGACGATGTTCGCCGGGAACGCCTCGTCGGCCCGTAGCCTGGCGAAGGCGACCGCGAAGGGACCGTCGCCGTGGACGCTCACCTCGTCGGCTGGCCCCTCGGCGAGCATGGCGGCTATGACGTCGGCCGCGGCCGTCAGTTCCGCGGCCGACGCTATAGCCGCGGCCGCGGCCGCCAGGGCGGGGCGCGGGTCCCAGCGTAGAGCGCCGCCCGTCGGAACGGCCAGCAGGTCGACGCCGTCGACCACGAGCGTCGCGGACACGTCGTCGAGCCGGACAGAGACAACGGCGTCGGCTGAGGCCTTGGCGGCGGCCCTGAAGTCGCCGAAGCCGTCCGCTATCAGTATCGCCCGAGCGTCCATGTCGCGTATGTTCCCGACTATCGCCACGGCGGCGCCGTCGCCGTGCGTCAGGGCGAGAGCCTTGGTCGCGACCCAAGCCAGCGGCGCCGACCAGGGCGCCCCTGGCGCGAGGCAACCTATAGCGCCCACCGTCATCGTCACACTCCTCGCTTGAAGAAGAGGGCCGCCCCCGGAAGGGGCGGCCCGTATCATCGTCCCTCTATGGAATCGTCAGTCGCAATCAGCCTTCGTGACGTCCTTAGGCCTGAGTATCAGGTTGAGGACGATGCCGAAGATCGCGGCGAGGCCGAGGCCGGATAGCTTGACGTTGCCGACGGCGAACGTGGCGCCGCCGAGGCCAAGCACGAGCATCGTGGCCGTGATGATGAGGAGCTTCGAGTTGCCCAGGTTGAGCCTGGCGTCGACCATGTTCTTGATGCCGATCGACGAGATCATGCCGAACAGCAAGATCGAGATACCGCCGATGACCGGGCCCGGGATGGTGCCGATCAGCGCGGTGAACTTCGGGATCATCGCGAGCACGATCGCGAAGCAGGCGGCGATGCGCATCACGATCGGGTTCTTGACGCCGGTCAGGGCCACGGCGCCGGTATTCTCCGAGTAGGTCGTGTTGGCCGGTCCGCCGATCAGGGCGGATAGCGAGGTCGCGAGGCCGTCGCCGATCAGCGTGCGGTGGATGCCCGGATCCTTGATGAAGTCCTTGCCGACCACGTTGCCGATCGCGAGCACGTCGCCGAAGTGCTCGACCATCGTCACGATCGCTATGGGTAGCATGATCGTGATAGCCTCGACCGAGAACTTCGGCAGCGTGAACTTCGGTATGCCTATCCAGGCGGCTTCCTTCACGGAGCTGAAGTCGACGATGCCGATGATGATCGCGAGCAGGTATCCGGTTACCAGAGCTATCAGCACGGGCAGGTTGGACATGAACTTCCAGCCGAACTTCGGGAACGCCACCTTGACGAAGATGCCCACCGCGAAGGTGAACAGTGCCACCAGCCAGCAGCCGTTGACGCCGATAGCCTCGGCGATCGCCGGCGAGTTGGTGCCGTTGGCGCTCGCGATCGCGGTAGGGGCGAGTATAAGCCCGATCAGAATGATCATCGGGCCGGTGACCTGTGGCGGCAGTATCTTGTGCAGGTTGTCGTACGAGACGAATTTGAAGATGATCGCGACCACCACGTACAGGAGGCCAGCCACCACGATGCCGCCGAGCGCGTAGGGCAGGCCCTGGCTGGCGCCTACCGCGGCGATGCCGGGTATGAAGGCGAAGGAGCTACCGAGGAACACCGGCACCTTGAATTTGGTGACGATGTGGAACAGCCAGGTACCGATACCGGCGGCGAACAGCGTCACGCCCACGTCGAGGCCCGTCAAGATAGGCACGAGCACGGTCGCCCCGAACATGACGAACGTATGCTGGAGCCCCATCACGACGTTCCTGCCGGTCAGATCTTTTTCTTTATCCACGGCCCACTCCTTCCACGGGCGGCGATAGGGGTCGTCCGCCCGCGCTCTATCGGCGGTAGCCTCCCCAGCGGCCGACGGCCGCCTTCCGGGGGGCCCCGCTACGGTCGCCCGTAGGGCTGACCGGTCGGTCCCTGTCCATCGCCTCAGCTCCTCGGCCTCGCTTCCGGCACTGAACGGCACGAGCCTATCGGCGACTTGGTGATCCAGTTGTCGATCGGCTCCTTGTCGCGTATCGCGCGCCAGACGTCCTCGAAGCGCATCGGCATGTGCGTGATCTCGGCGCCGGTCGCCTTCTGGATGGCGTTGCCGAGGGCCGCGGCCACCGAGATCATCGAGTGCTCGCCGACGCCGCGCGCCCCGTAGGGGCCGTCCACCTGCGGCGTCTCGACCACGGCGCACTCCACCTCGAGCGGCAGGTCCTTGGCCGTCGGTATCTTGTTGTCGGTGAAGGACGGGTTGAGGAGGCGGCCCTGCTGGTCATAGATGTAGCCCTCGCAGATCGCGGTGCCGAGGCCCTGCATCATGCCTCCAATCGCCTGCCCGCGGACGATGTCCGGGTTGATCGCGCGGCCGACGTCGTAGATGCTGGCTATCTTGAGCACGCGGTACTCGCCGGTCTCCTCGTTCACCTCGACGACCATGCCGTGGGCTCCGAAGGTCCAGTCGAGGGCCGGGTTGCCCTCGCCGGTCTCCTTATTCAGGTTGGATAGACCCTGGGCGATGTAGCGGCCGACGCCGATCAGCGGTCCGCCGACGCCCGAACCGTTCGGCAGAGCGAAGCCGACCGCCATCGACGCGAAACTGACACCCTGGTCGGCGCGGTGCCTCACGAAGACCCTCGTCCCGTCATGGGCCAGGTCGCGCGGATTGGCGTGGAGTACCTCGGCGGCCACCGCGTAGGCGTTCTTGAGCAGGTCCTCGGCGGCCAGGATGGCGGCGTTGCCCGACAGTAGCAGGCCCTTGGACGCGACGGTCTGCCAGTCGTAGGGGTCGCGGTCCGTGTCGTTCTCGAAGGCTACCTTGATCTTCTCGATCGGGAAGCCAAGCCGCTCCGCGACGATCTGCCGTATCGAGGCGTAGGTGCCCTGGCCGTAGTCGGTCAGGGCCAGGTTGACGAGGACCGAGCCGTCCTCGTTCATCTTGAGCACGACCGCGGTGGCCGTATACGACGGCATCGCCGGCGCTTTCTGTAGCGCCGCGACGCCCTTGCCTATCTTCCAGCCGGTCTGCTTCTCGCGGGCCTTCTCGGCCTCGGTCAGCTGGCCGTAGCCGACGCGGCGCGCCGCCTCCTCGATGCACTTTACCACGTCGCCGGTGTGCTCGACGATCTTCTCCCCGGTCAGGGTGACGGAGCCCGGCCTCAGCGCGTTCTTCAGACGGAACGCGAGCGGGTCCATGCCGATCGCGGTCGCCACCAGCTCCATATGGCGCTCGACGGCCCAATGGAATTCGACGTGGCCGAAGCCACGGTAGGCGGTACCGTAGGGTTTGTTCGTGTAGATCGTGTAGGCGTCGATCCATGCGTTCGGTATTTCGTATGGACCGGACGCCGAGTAGCCGGAGGCCCTCGTCACGTTGACGGCGTAGTCCGCATAGGCACCCGAGTCCCAGTACATGGTCATGTGCTGGGCGAGGATCTTGCCCTCGGCGGACACGCCGGTCTTGATACGGTAGGTGAGCGCTGAACGGCAGGGCAGGAGGCTGAACTCCTCCTCGCGGCTGGCCTGGAACTTGACAGGCTTGCCGCCCGCCTTGCGCGACAGTACAGCGCAGAGTGGCTCGACGCCGATGCCGGCCTTCCCGCCGAAGCCGCCGCCGACGTAGGGGATCTGCACGCGCACGTTGATGTGCGGTAGCCCGAAGGCGTGGCAGAACAGGTTCCGCACGGTGAACGGCGACTGGGCGCTCGTCCAGATCGATACCTTGTCTCCCCGGCCCCACTGCACGATGGCTACGTGCGTCTCCATCGGCACGTGCTGCACCGACGGGCAGGAATACTCCCTCTCGACGACGTAGGTCGACTCGGCGAAGCCCTTCTCGACGTCGCCTTTGCGCAGCTTGGTATGGTTGGCGATGTTCGTGCCCGGCTTGGGCGTGAAGACGGCCTCGATGTACGAGTACGTGCCCAGGTCCGGATGGACCAGCGGCGCGTCCGGCTTGAGCGCGTCCATGTGGTGGAGCACCGGGGCCAGGGGCTCGTAGTCGACCTCGATCGCCTCGACCGCCGCCCGGGCCTGCTCGATGGTCTCGGCGGCGACGGCCGCCACGGCCTCGCCGTAGTGCCTGACCTCGCCCTTGGCCAGGATATACTTGTCGACGATATACAGGCCGATGTGGTAGTCGAGCTCGTCGCCGGTGACGACGGCCCGGACGCCCGGCATCGCCGCGGCCTTGGAGACGTCTACGCCCTTGATGCGCGCGCGCGCGTAGGGGCTCTTCTTGAGCTGCACGTGGAGCATACCCGGCAGAGACATGTCGCTGACGAAGGTGGCCTCCCCGGTCAGCTTCTCGAGCATGTCCGGCCGTCCGGCCTTCTTGCCGACGTACTCGAGGTCGTCGGGGCTCATATCGTCAAACATGCTCGAGCTCTCCCTTCTTCTCGGGGCTACCCGTAAGGTCGAGCACCGCCTCGACGATCTGGGTATAACCGGTACACCGGCAGAAGTTGCCCTCGATGGCCTCTTTGACCTGGTCGGCGCTCGGCTTCGGGTGTTCGGCGAGCAACTCCTTGACCGACATAACCATGCCGGCCGTGCAGAAGCCGCACTGGACGGCGTGGTTGCGTTCGAAAGCCCGCTGTATATCGGAGAGCGACGGTCCCTCGGCCTCGCCTTCTATCGTCCGTATCGACGCCCCGTCCGCCTCGACGGCGAGCACCATGCAGGAGTTGACCGCTCGGCCGTTCATGATGACGGTGCAGGCGCCGCACTCGCCCATGCCGCAGCCTTCCTTGGTGCCCATGAGACCGAGATCCTCGCGGAGGAAACGGAGCAGCGTTTTGTGCTCTATGCAGTCGCGCTCGTAGATGAGCCCGTTGACCGTAAGCTTGATTCTCATATCACTCAACCTCCGTGAACAGGCGCCGGGCATAGACGCCTATCATGTGCTCGCGGTACTCCTTGGTGCCGCGAACGTCGCTGATCGGCGATACAGCGGCGAGCACCTTGCGTACGGCCTCGTCCGCCGAGTCTTTCTCCGTGACCGAGTCGACGAGGACCGGCGTCGGGGCGGCCGAGCTGACGGCGAAGCGTAGCTCGCCGTCGCGCCTGGTCATAAGGACGCCGACGATGCCGAGGTCGTGGCCGGCGATGCGCTTGAGCTTGAGATAGCGGCCGCGAGCCCCGGCGGCTTCTGCCGGAACCATGATGCACGATACGAATTCGCCCGGCGCGAGCACGGTCTTCTTGACGCCCGCGAAGAACTGCGAGAATGGCACGACGCGCTCGCCGGTAGCCGAGCGTATCGTCGCCTTGGCTCCCAGGCAGAGCAGGGCGGGAGCCATGTCGGAGCATGGCGAGGCGTTGACCACATTACCAGCCACGGTAGCGCGGTTGCGTATCTGGTGGCTGGCGAGCTCGTGAGCGCAGTCGCATAGAACCGGATAGCGCTCGCGCGCTTCCTTGCAGCGCAGGATGTCGTTGATGGTGACCGCCGGGCCGATCGATAAGCCGTCGGCTCCGTACGACAGCCTGTCGGCGCCGCTATACTTCTTAAGATCGATGACGACCTTCGGTTTCATGACGCCGTTACGGATACCGGGGATGAGGTCGGTCCCCCCCGCCAAGAGCTTGCCGTCTTCCTTATGGCCATCGAGCACCGCGGCCAGTTCCGCCGCCGTCCTAGGGGCCAAGTACCTGAACTCGTAGACCATGTGTGCTGCCTTTCGAGCGTATTCACGAAACAAAAACCCGGATCATACGAACCGGGCTTCTAGAAGGAAATGCTACTGACTCGACTAAAGTTAAGACACCGATCCAGCGAGGTGTCAAGGAAAATGTACTCCGGGCGGCGGACCGGCCGCCTAGGCGGCTCGTGTCGGCTTGTGGTCGAAACGGTTTCATGAGACAATCGGGCCGATGGTCTCGTTCCCTATCGATACCGAGGGCGGCCCCCAGGTCGTCCTGGAGCTCATCTATCGCCTCAAGGTCAAGGACGTGATGATGCGCGACGTCATCACCGCCTCCGCCTCGTCGAGCCTGCGCGACATCCAGCTAGCCATGCGGGACCGCGGCATCACGGGGGTGCCCATCGTCGACGGCGACAGGCTGCTCGGCATCGTGTCCATCGGGGACGTCATCCAGGCCCTCGACGGCGGCTGGATACACGAGCTCGCGTCCGAGCGCATGAGCACCTCGCTCATCGTGCTCGAGGACGATATGCCGCTGTCGTTCGCCATTACCTACTTCAACCGCTACGGCTACCGGCGCTTTCCCGTACTCGATAAGAACGCCTCGCTCGTCGGCATCGTCACCGCGGCGGATGTGCTGCGCGCGCTGCTCATAGAGATGAATCGCGAGGTCGAGAAGCTCGAGGAGGGGCTGGCCGGCCGGGCGGCGGCGGCGAGGGACGCCGCCGCTACGGCGACGGCCCCCGGGGGCGAGGCCGGCCTGACGATGAGCTTCGTCTCGCGGCGCTTCGATTTCGAGAACGCCGGCAAGGCCTCCGCCGAGCTCAAGAAGGCGCTCAGGGGGCTCGGCGTCGATGCCGCGTCGATACGACGGGCCGCCATCGTCAGCTACGAGCTGGAGATGAACCAGGTCATCCATTCCGACGGCGGCGTCATGGAATTCTGCGCGGCGCAGGACTCGGTCAGGATAGTGGCACGGGATGAGGGACCGGGGATAGCGGACGTCGAGGCCGCCCTGACCGAGGGCTACTCCACGGCCAACGAGTGGATACGTTCGCTCGGCTTCGGCGCGGGCCTGGGCCTGCCGAACGCCAAGCGATCATCGGACGAATTCGAGCTTTCATCGAGGGTTGGCGCGGGGACGACCGTGCTCGCCGTCGTCAAGTATCAGGAGCGATCATGAAGGTAAGCGATCTATCGACGCGCCTCGGTTTCGAGGCCATCTACGCGCCGGCCGGGGATGCCGACGTCAATGACGGCTACGCGTCCGACCTCTTGTCGGACGTCATGGCCAAGGCCGGGGACGGCTCGGTGCTCATCACCATACAGGCGCATAAGAATACCGTCGCGGTCGCCTCGTTGATCGGCATCCCGGCCGTCATCATCTGCAACGACCGTCCGGTGCCGAGCGACATGATCGAGGCCGCCGAGGCCGAGGGCGTCGCCCTGCTCAGGACGCCCAAGACGCAGTTCGAGGTCGCCGGGACGCTCTATCCGGAGCTGCGGGGCTAGGTTCGGCCCGGCCCCCCGGCATGTTCGTCGCCTGCGACTTCCATAACCACTCGTGCCTATCGCCGTGCGGTAGCCTGGAGCAGTCGCCGGCGCTACTGGCCAGGCTGGCCCGCGAGCGCGGTCTGGGCCTCGTCGCACTGACCGACCATAACAGCGCCTTGAACGCTCCGGCCTTCGCCGAGTGCGCCGCCAGGGAAGGCGTCGCCGCGCTCTACGGCATGGAGGCCACGAGCGCCGAGGAGGTGCATGTGCTCTGCCTGTTCGCCGAGGTGGGAGCCGCCCTCGATTTCGGGCGCTTCATCGAGGCGCGCTTGCCGCGTTTGCCCTATGATCCGGGTAAGCTAGGCGACCAGGTGGTGGTCGATGCGGATGAGAACGTACTCGACCTGCCCGAGTTGTACTTCGGCGCGGCCCTCGAGCTCGATTATGGCGAGCTGTGCGAGTCGGCCGCCGAGCGAGGCGCCCTCGTCATCCCCGCGCATATCGACCGCCCTATGTTCGGCGCCATATCGCAGCTCGGCTTCCTGCCCGACGGCCCGTACGCGGCGGTCGAGGCGGTCAGGCCACTGCCCGACGGGGCGGCCAGAGGCTACACGGTCATAACCGGCTCGGACGCCCATTATCCCGAGCACGTGGCGCGGCGCCCCTTCGGGCTCGAGCTGGCCGACGGCTGGGCCTCCGGCGGCAAGGTCGACCTCGAGGCCGTCCGCGTCGCGCTGGCCGAGGGGCGGGTGCGCCTGCCGTTCGCCACATGAGGCCGACGGCGGTGATGGCGCGCGCACGGGGCGGCGCGGTCGCGGGGATCGCGGCCGCGCTCCTCTCGCTCGCGCCTATCGTCGGCCGTGCTGCCGCGCTCGGCGCCGTCGACCTCGACGACGCTACGGTCCTGGCCGCTCCCCCGCCGCGCGTCGCGGGCAGCGAGGCCGACTATACCCGCGTCCTGGTCGACGACGAGGCCTCGCTGTCGGATCGCCTGCTGGTGCACGTCGAGGGGCCGAAGGGCCTGCCCCTGACCGCGTTCACGGCCGAACCTGATCGGACGCTGTTCTCGCGGCTGCCCGAGAGCGGTAGGCGAGGCGTCTGGAACGCCCTACGCGAGGAGCCGCTCGCCTCGTCGACTCTGTGGCTATGCTTCAGGCTCGATAATCGCTCGCCGTGCGCGGCGTGGGCCCTCGTCGTCGAAGGCGCCGGCTTCAAGCCTCTGGCGATGGTCATCGTCGGGGGCGACGGCGGTATCCAGCATTACGGCGGCGAGTCCCTCGACGCCCTGCGCATGGGGACGAGTCTGGCCGACCTGTCGGCGTACGCGCTAAACGTACCGCCGGAATCGGAGCGGACCGTCTACCTGCGCCTGTCCGAGGGCTCGCTCTTCGGCCCCGGCTTCGGCGTATGGTCGCACGGGCTCTTCCTGGAGCGGTCCGAGGCCAGGCTCGGCCTGATGAGCGGCATAGCCGGCTTCGCCGTAGCCGCCTGCGTGTTCTACCTGCTCTTGTCGTCGCGCGGCTGGCCCGTTCCATATTCCGGTGGCGTCCGTCGCGCCGACCAGGCGCTCTCCTACGCCATGCCGACCGCCGCCTGCGGCTCGCTGCTGCTCAGCCTGACCGGCGGCGGGGTTCGGCATGCCCTGGCCCTGATACTCGGCGCGGCGGCCGCGGCGATGGAGTGCGTCCTGGCGGCGAGAAGGATTTCCACTTCGCCTCTGGACGACGGGCTCGGCGCTCGTCGAGTCGCGGCGGCCATAGCGACCAGGGCGCTTGCCGCCCTAGCCTTCGCGGCCGTCATAGCCTTCGGATCGCAACGACTGGCCTCGCTGGCCCTTCCGACTTGGTTGGCGCTTGCCGTCAGCCTGGCGGCCGGCGAGAGGCTGTCGGCCATCGCCACGCGGTCCCGCGCCTCGCATGCCGAGTCGAAGCGGCTCCTGGCGAGGCTGGAATCGGAGACGAGGGGCGGCGTCGACTTCATGACGGCGACGGCGGCCGCGCTACGTGGACCCCTCCACGGTATGATGGGCATGCTCGAGGATCTTGAAGCCCTGGTCCAGGACGCTCCGTTACCGTCCCGGGCCGCATCGGACCTAGCCATCGCTCGAGCCGAGGCGGCTCGCCTCGATATACTCGTATCGAATATCCTCAGCTACTCGGGTCTGGGCCCGAACAGGCTGGCGGACGAGAACCTCGACTTGGCTTCCGTGGCTCGGTCCGCGGCGAGTCTCCTTCGCGTTTCCATCGCCGGCAAAGGCGTCCGAGTCGCCGTCGACGCGCCCGTCGTGGAGATACGCGGAGACATAGGCGTGGCCCACCGCCTGCTCTATACGGCGATGAGTCACGCCTCGAGGATAACCGGCGCCTCGCTGGTCAGGGTCTCGGCTTCTTCCGACGAGAGTCGGGTACGGGTCTACGTGGAGGACGACGGCGGAGCGCTCGACTCGCCATCGGGGACCGTCGTCGATAAGGGCCAAGAGCGCATCGAGCTCGATATCGACGCGGTCGTGTTGGGCCGGCTCGCGGGCCTGCTCGGCGGCACCTACCGCTTCGAGCGGCAATCCGGCATGAACGTACGCGTGTTCGACCTGCCCCGCCTCGCTCCGCCCGGCCCCGCGGACTCGAGGCCGCGCGCCATGTCGGAGTTCCCATCCTCGGACGACGACGGGTCGGGCGGGCCGGCCCGTCCGGCGGGGCGGGTGCTCGTCGCGGGGAACGAACCGGTCGCTCTCCTGTCGATCAAGCGTCGGCTCGAGGCCTCGGGCTGGTCGGTGCACGCTACCGTGTCATCCGCCGACGCGCTCGATAGGGCGCTCGGAAGGCCTCCGGCTCGGGCCGCCGCCGCCCAGCCCTACGACATCGTCATCATAGATTCGGCCATGCCGGGCATGAGCGGCTTCGAATTCTGCGAGTCGGTGCGCCGCAGCAAGTCGCCCGAGGCGCTCCCCATCGTCGTCCTACTCGAGCCGGGTCGGGTCGACGAGGTGGAGCGGGCCTTCCGCGCCGGCGCGAACGACTATATCGTTCGCCCGGCCTCGGGCCTCGAACTGGCCGCCAGGGTCAAGACCCTTGTCGACCTGTCGTCGAGCGTCAAGCGCGAGCTGCGGCAGGCCACCCGCCTGGCCGAATTCGACAAGTACCGAACCCTGGCTATGCTGTCGGCCGGCGTGGCGCACGAGATCAATACGCCGAATAACGCGGTCCTGCGCACCGTACCCATGCTCAAGGAGATATGGAGCGGCATCGAGCCGGCCGTCGAGCGTCTGAGCCTCGAGGAGGGCGGCTTTAGCCTGGGCGGCTTCGACTACGACGACCTCCGGCGCGATGTGCCCGACATGCTCAACGACCTGTATATGGGCGCGCAGGATATTAAAAAGATAGTCGAGGGCCTCAAGGATTACGCCAGGGCCCCGTCAGAGAGCGCCAGCCTGGCGGTCGTCGACGCCAACGAGGCCATTCGCTACGCCGCGCGCCTGCTCAAGCATACGATAGCCGTATCCACCGATCGCTTCTCGATGACGCTGTCCGAGAACCTGCCCAAGGTCAAGGCGGACAGGCTCAAGCTGACCCAAGTGCTCGTCAACGTGCTCGAGAACGCCCTCCAGGCCATCTCGAGCAGGTCGGACGGCGTCTCGGTGGTCAGCGAACCGATCGACGACCTCGAGCTCGGCCGCTCCGTAGCCATCCGCATCGCCGACGAGGGCGCCGGCATGGACCCGGATGTCCTGGCGTCGGTATGCTCCCCGTTCTTCACCACGAAGCGCGATCGTGGCGGCTCGGGGCTCGGTATGTCCGTCGCCCTCGGCCTGGTCCAAGACATGCGCGGCACCATCGATATACAATCGGAGCGCGGGGCCGGTACCGCCGTGACGATACGCATCCCGGTATGGCTCGGCGCGGAGGGCTGATCATCATGGACGAGAAACGCGGTTCGGTCATCGTCGTCGACGACGACGTCGGAGTGCTGAGGCGGCTGGACCGCCTGCTGCGCTTCGAAGGCTACGGAGAGGTGATCATGTGCGAGCGGGCCGACGACGCGTGGCCGGCGCTGCGCGCGTCCCGGCCGATAGCCATGATCCTCGACCTGATGATGCCCGGAGTCGACGGCTACGCGACGCTCGAGCGGATGAGGGAGGAGCGGCCCGACGTACCGGTCATCGTCGCCACGGCGATCGACGACCTGGATACCGTCGTCCGATGCATGAAGGCGGGCGCCTTCGACTACGTACCGAAGACGGCCGAGACCTCGAGGCTCCTGGCGAGCCTCGAGCATGCCGCGATGATAGGCAGGCTGCTCGAGGACAATAAAGCCCTGCGCGACAGCCTGCTCCACGACGACAAGAGCTCCATCGGCTTCTTCGAGGGCATCGTCACGCGCGACAAGAAGATGAGCGACATCTTCAGGTACCTGGCGGCTATCGCCAAGAGCGACAAGCCCATCCTGATCTGTGGAGAGTCGGGCACCGGCAAGGAGTTGTTCGCCTCGGCGGCCCACGCCGCCTCGGGACGATCGGGAGAGCTCGTAACGGTCAATATCGCCGGCCTCGACGACGCGATGTTCAGCGATACGCTGTTTGGGCATAAGCGGGGGGCCTTTACCGGAGCCGATACCGACCGGCTCGGCCTGATCGAGCAGGCCAAGGGCGGCACGCTGTTCCTCGACGAGATAGGCGACCTTCCACAGCAGAGCCAGGTCAAGCTACTCAGGTTGATCGAGCAGCGCCGATACTACCCTCTCGGCGCTGACATGACACGCTCGTCCGATGCTCTGATCGTCGCGGCGACGAACCGCGATCTCGAGCGGGCCTGCGCCGCGGGCGAGTTTAGGCCGGATCTATACTTCAGGCTGGAGACGCACCTGATACGGTTGCCGCCGCTCCGCGAGCGCCGCGACGACCTGCCGCTACTGGTCGAAGTCTTCGTCGCCAGGGCCGCCGAGAAATTCGGGAAGCCTGCGCCGGGCGTGCCGATAGAACTCTACGACTTGCTCGGCGCCTACGATTTCCCCGGTAACGTGCGCGAGCTCGAGTCGATGGTGCACGACGCTGTAGGACGCGCCGACGGCAGGATGCTGTCGCTCGATTCGTTCCGTCGCCGGGTGTTCAAGCCAGGCGCGCGCCCGGTCGCGGCGTCTCCCGTGGCCAAGAACGTATTCTCTACGCTGGCTACCCTCCCGACCCTGCGAGAGGCGTCCGACGCGCTGATAGCGGAAGCCCTGGCGCGCTCGGGCGGCAATCAGGGCGTAGCCGCCGGTCTCTTGGGCCTGTCCAGGACGGCCTTGAACCGGCGCATCAAGCTTCGTATCGAGGAAGACGCTTAAGGCGGATTCCGGGTTGCCCGCTACGTCTCAGCCAGTACCTATCGCCGCCGATGATGGGGGATGGCCATGCAAGAAGGGTGTGCAAAATTCGACACGAGGCGCTTTTGGTACATACTGATTATATCATTTTCTGGAAAGAAGATAGCTATTGATACAGCTTCTTGGCAGACTTGTAGTGGCAAGTAGTCGACAACATTGTCGTTTCGGCGATGGTTGTCGAGCCGCATAAATCATTAATATATAAATATATACATTGCGTTCACTCCCTTGTGATCTTGGCACGGTAATTGCTTTATACCATGTGGTTGGTTGAGCCCCAAGTCAGGTAAAAAATGGTATGTAAACAAGTGATGTAAACAAGTCGCGGTAAACAATGGGGGTAATGTAAACATCGTGAATCCGAGATAGCGGAACGTCAGGGCCGACGTTCCGCTTTTTTTGCGTCCGGCCCGGCGCAACCTCGCCGGGTGGCCGCGGTCGAACATGGCAAGGAAGCGGCGCTCGACGCCGCCCTCGAAAGGTCGTTCGATGTCAGATCGCGTTTACTCCGCTCCGGAAGTCTCCCCCGCCCGCTATCCTCTCGGCGAGGAAATTGCCAACGCCATAACGCACGGCGTCTGGGCCCTTCTGTCTATCGCCGGCCTTGTCGTGCTGATCGTATCGGCCGCGACGCGCGGGGACGCATGGTACGTCGTTTCGTTCGCAATATTCGGTGCTAGCGCCGTCGTGCTATTCACCATGTCGACGATCTACCACGCGGTCGCAGCCCCGAAGGCCAAGAAGGTCCTCCGGGTCATCGACCACTCGTCGGTCTATCTCCTGATAGCCGGTACCTATACGCCGTTCGCCCTGACCGCGCTCAGGCCGACGATAGGGTGGGTCGTGTTCGGCGTTATCTGGGGCGCTGCCGCGCTCGGCATCGCCCTCAAGCCCTTCCTGACGGGCAAGATGAAGTTCGTCTCCACTGTCGCCTACGTGCTGATGGGATGGATCATCGTCTTCGCGTGGAAGCCGCTTGCTGCCGCCGTCGACGTCGCGGCCCTACGGTACCTCGTCGCCGGAGGCCTGGCCTATACGATCGGCGCCGCCTTCTACCTGCTCAAAAGACGGTGCTGGACCCACCCGGTATGGCACCTGTTCGTCGGTGCCGGCGCGACGCTCCACTTCTTCGCGGCGCTGGCGCTGCTACCTCAGGGCTGACGCGAGCCTGGGCGGCGAGGTAGCCTCGGCTTCTTGAGCCAGAGAATCCTCGACGCCGCCGACGCTACCGCCAGGCCACCGGCGATGGCTCCGGCCAGCGTCAGCGTCTCGAAGCCGACGCTCGCGCTAGCGGCGGCGCGGCCGTTGACCGCCTCGAGCATGGTGCGGTACATGCCCGCGCCGGGCACGAGCGGTATGATGGCCGACAGGATGAACAGGGTGGCCGGCCGTTTAAGGCAGGACGCCATGGCCTCCGCATAGAGGCCGACCGCGACGCTCGCGGCGAAGTACGATAGGGTGTCGGAGCCGGTGGCCGCCTTGAAGGCCAGGTAGGCGCCCCACGATACGGCACCCCCGAGGGCGGTGAATGGCAGGTCGCGGAGCGGGGCCCTGAACAGTACCCCGAAGCCGAGGGTGGCCAGGAAGGCCCAGGCCAGCTGGACGGCCTGGGCGCTCACGGCGTCGGTCCTGAGATCAGCATGGCCAGCTGCAGCGCCAAGCCGACGCCGATCGAGATGCCGGCCGCCGAGATGAACGCGTCGGCCGCCCGGGCTATGCCAGCCACCAGGTCGCCGGCTATCAAGTCCCGTATGGCATTGACTATGAGCACGCCGGGCACGAGTAGCATGATGGAGCCGATGATCATCGCGTCGGTATTGCCCGCGACGCGGAGGGCCTCGGCGCCGATGGCGACGGCGGCCGCGAAGGCTCCGCCGACAATATTGGAGAAGAAAACCGACAGCTTCATGCCGCCGAGCGCCGACGTTATCCTGCCTATGACGAGGCCGATCCCGGCCGAGACCAGCGCGTCGTTCCAGGCGCCGCCGAATAGCAGGCAGAAGAAGCCGGTAACGAAGGCGGCGCCGACGGCGGGTATCGGCCGCGGGTAGGCGCCGAGCGCGTCTATGGCGCATAGCTCCCGCTCTATCCCGTCCCGATCGAGTCTGCCCGATACGGCGTCCCGCGCGAGCGCGTTGACGCGGGTGATCTTGTCCAGGTTCAGCTGGTGCTTGCGTATGCGCCTGACGACCGCCCTGCCGCGCCCGTACCGGTCGTCGCAGGACGCCATGAAGCCGGTCGGCGTGGCGAAGGCCTCCGGCTCGAGCGCTCCGAGGGCCGAGGCCACGGCGGACATGACTTCCTCGGCCCGGTAGGTCTCGCCGCCGGACTCGAGCACGATGCGGGCGGCTTCGGCAGACAGCCTGAGCGCGTCGTCGGTATTGTCCTCGTCGTCCGTCGTCATTCCAGCCCCACGTACATCGCCATGGTCACGTGCAGCATGCCCTCGTCGAAGATGCGCTCGTTGCCGGTCCAGGCGTTGTAGACGGGCATGAGCCCGCGGACGCCGAAGGCGAAGGTAAAATTCTGCTGTAGGTAGACGTCGAAACGCAACGAGGCGGAGGGGTAGAACCAGCGGCCGTCGGACCAGAAGTACGAGGCTATAGCCGCGAGGTTGCCGGCCATCGCTTCCTCGACGCCCGCCGTCGTGTCGTTCTTGAAGGAGGCGCGCAGCACAAAGGCTGGCCCGAGGCCGAAGGCGCCGCCTAGGCGTTCGCCGAAGCGGAAGCTGGCGGTCAGCGGCAGATCGACGATGAAGCCGAGCACGAAGGCGTTATTGCCCTCGCCGGTCTCCGACTCGGTTGGTACGGCGCGGCCCTCGTACCACTTGTAATTGGTCCAGTAGAGATCGAGCGCCGGCTGGAGGCTCAGAAAGAAGCCCTTGGAGAACGATATGGCCAGCGCACCGCCCAAGGTGTTCGTGACCGGGACGAGCGGCAGCGGGTCGTACTGGTTGTTGACGATGATGACGCCGAAGCGGCCCGACGCCGCCTCCAGGTCCCATGCGCTCGCGGAGGCGATCGCGGCCGCTGCAATGGCCGCCGCCAAGACGATTCTCTTCATCGTATTGCTACTATAGCGCGCCGACGGCTCATTTCCTAGGGGCGTCGAGGATCACCAGACCGCTCGCCCATAGGTACGGGAAGGAGCCGGCCTCCCAGAGTAGGATCAGGGCGTCTTCGAGCAGGACCGCGTCCCTAACGGTCGCGCCCGGATAGGGCGGTACGGGGGAGGGGTCGACGATGACGCCCGAGGCTCCGTCGGCTAGCACGACGCGCCAGTCGTCGGTGGCGACGCAGGCGCGGTCGCCGTATAGATGGCCCCAGGCCGGCGCGGCTTGGCCTGGGTCGCCGCGGACGAAGGCCCTTCGCGAGCCGTCGGGCAGGCGAGCCTCGAGCAGGACGGGCCCGCCAATGGCGGCGACGGCCGCTCGCAACGCCTCGGGCGCTCGTTCCATGGGTTCGGGGGCGACAAGGCGCTCGAAGTCCTCCCGGGTCACGGGGCTTGTCCGTATCGTCTCCGGTTCGCCCGATTCGAGGCTCAGCCTGGCGTAGGCCGTCGTGACCCGTTCCGTGGTCTCCGTGCGGTATTGGGCCAGCCACTCGCCAGGAGCGCGGGGATACGCGGCGAAGGCGTCGTCGCCGAGGCCCGGTCGAACGATCCTCGCTCGATCAAGCGTGGCGGCTATAGTCACCGAAGCGGGCGACCGCCGCTCGGCCAGCTCGTAGACCGGGTGCCGGTAGAGGAGGAAGACGGCGTCACCGCCCGAGCCCCAGGACGGTGCGACGGTTCGCCCGTCGAATTCGGCCGCCGCGCCGTCGATCGGCTCGATCAGGACGCTAGCGGCGACGTCGGGGGCCGAGCGCCGGATCGTCAGGCGACTGAGACCCTTCCGGTTTATGGCGACGACGGCGCCGCCGACGATCGGCTGTATCGTCGCCGCGGAGACCGCGATCGGGAAGGGTTCCGAGACCGGCTCGGCAGGAACCGAACCGGTCTCGGGCGGGGGCAGCGGATACAAGCCACCCGAAGCGTCCACCGCCAGCACGAGCGTCCCGCCGGGAGCTAGCTGGAAGCCGGGCTCGGGTGCCGGAGCAGCCTCGGGCCGCGGCGCTCCGCCCGAGCAGGCGGAGAATAGCACGGCTATTGCAGCGAGGGCCGCGGGTAGCGCGGCGGGCCATGGTGCGTGGGCATAGCGAGTCGATCGTCCGGTCATGGCGCCAGTCTAGCAGGAGAACGGCGATGCCGGAAGACGAAAACGCCGCCCCGCGACGGGCGCGGGGCGGCGGCTTGGTCCGTAGGGCCGGTCTCAGTACGACCGTGCGAAGATTGCGCGGTGCTTGGCCGGCTCGCCGCAGAGGCAGCAGGCGCCGTCGCAACCGTCCTGCTGGCCGAATGGCAGGTTGCGTATCGTCACCTTCAGGTCGGCCTTGAGCTGGGCCTCGCAGTCTCTGCCGCCGCACCATAGGCCGCGGGCGAATCCGCCGGGAGCCTCGACGGTGCCTTCGTGCAGCTCGCCGTCGGCGTCGAGCTTGCCTTTCTCCTTGCCGAAGAACCGTACGAGCTCGTCGCGATCGGCGACGTCCTTCGTATTGGCGTTCTGGAAGGCCCTGGCTTTCTCCAGGAGGTCCTTCTGCATCGCGGCGAGGGTCTCGCGCGCCTTTGCCGGCACTTCATCGACCTTGACGAAGGTCTTCTCCCCGGTGTCGCGGCGCACCATCACGACGGTGCCGTTGGCCGCGTCCTTGGGGCCGGCCTCGATACGGATAGGCACGCCGCGCATCTCCCACTCGGCGAACTTCCAGCCGGGGCTCGAGCCATCGTCGGTATCGAAGACCACGCGTCGGCCGTCGGCCTTGAGCGCGTCGACGACCTTGCCCGCGTATTCGAGCACGGCGGCCTTGTTGTCGGTCTTGAAGATCGGCACGACGACGATCTCCTCGCTGGCCAGCGACGGCGGCAGCACGAGGCCCTTGTCGTCGGAGTGCGTCATGATGATGGCGCCGAGCAGCCTCGTCGACACGCCCCAGCTCGTCGCCCAGACGTAGTCGAGGCCGCCTTCGCGGGTCTGGTACTGTACCTCGAAGGCCTTGGCGAAATTCTGGCCGAGGAAGTGGCTGGTGCCGGCCTGCAGGGCTTTCTTGTCCTGCATCATCGCCTCGATGGAATACGTGGCGACCGCGCCGGCGAATTTCTCCGCGTCGCTCTTGCGACCGGCCACGACCGGCAGGCAGAGGTACTCCTCGGCGAAGGCCCGGTAGACCTCGAGCATCGTCTCGGTCTCCTTGAGCGCCTCGTCCTTCGTCTCGTGAGCCGTATGGCCTTCCTGCCAGAGGAACTCGGTGGTGCGGAGGAAGAGCCTGGTACGCTTCTCCCATCGGACAACGTTGGCCCACTGGTTATAGAGCAGGGGCAGATCACGCCAGGACTGGATCCAGTCGCGGTACTTGCTCCAAATAATCGTCTCGCTCGTGGGCCTGACGGCGAGAGGCTCCTCGAGCTCCTCGCCGCCCGCGTGCGTCACGACCGCCAGCTCCGGTTTGAAGCCTTCCACGTGCTCCGCTTCCTTTTTGAGGAAGCTCATGGGTATGAACATGGGGAAATACGCGTTCTGGTGCCCCGTCGCCTTGAAGCGGCGGTCGAGCTCGGCCTGGAGGCGCTCCCAGATCGCGTAGCCGCGCGGCCTGATGACCATGCACCCCTTGACCGGCGAGTAGTCCGCCAGCTTCGCGTTGAGTACGATGTCGATATACCACTGAGAGTAGTCGACGCTCCGGGGGGTGATCTTTTCGGCCATGGCTGTACCTCGCAAGGGGCTTGGCGGCCTCGAGCGGCCGCCGCGTTTACGCCGCGAGGCGCCGGCCCGCAATGGACCCGCGCCTCGCGGTCTGGATGATTCTATACGATATGGCGCCGCCTGTTCAACGGCGACGGAGGCTTACGGTAACCTGAAGGTCTCGACCATATAATGTACGGACGCGCCGTCGGCGCTTTTCTCGAGCTTCTCTATGATCATGACGACGGTTTTGCCGTCCGGGGCGACTATTATCTCGCGGATGGTGTAGTTGGTGACGCCCTTGCGCTTGACCGTCGGATTGCCGGCCCTGATGGACGACTTCTTCGACCCCGACTCCACCGAGACCTCCAGCCCGAACGACGAGGAGATCGCGCCGGCCTTATCCTCGACGGTCTCCTTGAGCGCCACGTCCCACTGGATGCCGGTATCGAAGTCCTTGAACGACAGGACGTCGGGCCCGTCCTCTCCGTTGATCAGCAGGTAGACCAGCCGGCCCTGGGCCAAGTGGTCGATGCGGTGCTTCCTGGCTATCGGGGTCGCGTCGGAGAATAGCTTGTAGAAACCGCCGGCGGGATCCCAGCCCGGTTTGAGCTCGGCGCCGTACATGCCCTTGAGCATGCCGCCTGGGACGAATTCGTTCTTGGCCGTATCGACCAGGTACACCTCGGCGTACGGCTTGCCGTTCGCCACGTTCAGTCCGTAGAAGCCGAACATGAAATAGGCCGAATCGGGAGAGAAGCCGAGGTTGACGAGCGTCGCGACGTCCCCGGCGAAGGCGGCCGAAACGAACGCCAGCATCAAGGCGACGATAGCTATCCATCTCTTCATCGATTGTCTCCCCCCGGGTGGCCTTCGGGGCGGTCACCCTCCCTACAAGTATCGGCTCGAATCGATCGGCCTTGAGAGAAAAGCCTTCTGGTAGTAGGGTAGTCGCATGACGATACGACTCAGGGAACGATTATACCGCGCGTTCTTCGCGGCGGCCGCCTCGGCGACTATTCTAGCCGTGGTGGCGATCTGGATACCGGGGCTGGACGGCCTGGAACGGGTCCGGGCCACCGCGTTCCCATCGCTCGACGCCGTCGGCTTCTATTCGGCGTTGGCCGCCTCCGGTGTCTGCGCCGTCTACGCGGCGGTCGTCTCCGGCCTCATCGTCTTCCGGAGCGGGAGGACCGTCTCCGTCGAGATATTCTTCTTCTCGCTCTGGGCCTTCTGTCAGGTCTTCGAGCTCGCGAGGATCGGCTCGGCGCTCCTAGGCATGGCCAACGCGAATATTGGCGCGTATAGCCTGATGACGAGGTTCGCCCTGTTCGGCCGGTACTCCGGTTCGATCGGGCTGTTCGCCGGAAGCCTGTTCTCCGTCGGCCTGAAGCAGGAGCGCGCCTTGCCGTCGATGACCTTCGCCTTCATGGCGGGGCTCTTGTTCGCCTCGATCCATCCCCTCAACTCGGTCGCCCCGGGCGCCGACCTCCTGGCCGACAGGGGGATCGAGCCGCTCGCCCGCAGCTTCGAGCTGGCGATCCTGGCGCTGGCATTGATCGATTACTGTCTCGCTTGGCGCTCGGTCAAGGATAAGGCGTATCTCCTGGCCGCGGCCGGGCTGACTATGTGCGTCGTCGCCACCACGACGCTGCGTGCGATGGCGACGCCGTGGGCCGTGATCGCGGCTACCCCGATACTCGTCGCCGGGACGTGGCTATATATCAAGAGCATGCACGATTACTACCTGTGGCGATAGGCCGTCTGAGGGCTGGCTCGACCTAGGCTAGGCCGAAGATGAAGACGGCGGCGAGCCCGACGACGGTCGGCAACAGAATGTTGTCGGCGTCCTTGGAGGGGAGCGCTTCGGTAACGGTCGCGATACCTGCGATCAGGGCTGAACGGGGAGCGTCGCCGGTGACGGCGTAGGCCGAACACAGGACCGCGAGGAAGCAGGTAAGGCTACCTTCGACCGACTTGCCGCCGGTAAAGGGGATACGTATCGAGCCGAAGGCCTTGCCTACCAGGCTGGATAGGCCGTCGCCGAAGGCCAACGCATAGATCGCTATCGAGGCGGCCGGCTCGGGATAGAGCACCAGGGCCAGTAGGGCGCCGATGCCGAGGGTCACGGGGCCGAGCACGAATTTGCCCGAGTCCCGCCTGCGGGCGGCTATGGCGGTGATCTTGCTGATGACCGCAACTTCGTAGCCATGAAGACGCATCGATTCGCTATACGCGTAGACCAGGATGCCGGCCGATAGCGACGCGACTGTCACGCCGAAATTCCACGAGGCCAGGGTAGGGACGAGGCCGATCAACAAGTGGATGCTCTTGCGTACGAGCTCCGTCCTCATCTCCGAAGACCACGGACGAGCTATGGTAATGGCGTTATTGGTTCTCAGTACGTCGGACATACGCATCCTTGCAAATCGTTCTACGCTATAATATGCAAGAAGCGAACCAAAAAGAAGTATTGTCGTGGAGAAAAAATAAATCTTTGTTGAGACTATAAATAGTCGAGTGTACCTGTTCTCCGTTGCGCCTTTGAATCGTTCATCGTCTAATAATTAATACACTCAGTGTCGTCAATGCGCTATTCAAAGCGATGGAACGGTGTCGCTATCCTCTGGAGCCAAGGCTACGAAGATGTTGACATGCACCGGCCGTCAAAGCTACTATCTGAGCGCTCCTCGATCGCGCAAGGCGTTATGGAGCAGGCTCTGTTTGATACTTCTATGATCGGCGGGAGCGTGCGCATGAAGCGTACCTTCTCTACATAGTGCGTTCTATGGGCGATTAACTCAGCGGGAGAGTGCGCGGCAAGCGCAACCCTCCCTACATATGGCGTTTTTGGTGGGCGATTAACTCAGCGGGAGAGTGCTACCTTCACACGGTAGAAGTCACTGGTTCAATCCCAGTATCGCCCACCAAAAACGCCTTTTTATTGTGGGTTGCGCTTGCCGAACCTTCACACGGTACGCGATGATTAGTCGAAGGCGAATTACTACAATACCAATACCTTGCGCGTTAGCGAGCGAACGCGAGCGTCGAAGTCACTGGTTCAGCGTCTGAGTACAGCCGTTAAGCGCTACTTCCTCGGATAATCCATCTCGACGGGTATAGCCTTGTAGATCACCAGGTCCATGCCTCGTTGAGGGTGAAGGATGAAGTCCAGGTTGAGGAACCCTAGATTCTTCGACTCCGGCCTCACCATGCTTGCTTGGTCTCGCGCCAGGGAATCGTAGAGCTTGGCCGACTCGGTAAACTCGACCATCGCCTCGGCGCGTCGCTTCGTGTCGCCCATGCGCTCGGCAACCCGGTACAGGGTCGCGCCGAGGTTGTTCCTCGTCATCATCAGGAGCTCTACGACCTCGCTATGCGACGGCTTGGTCTGAGGGCTGGGTAAGGTAATGGTATCGAGCTCGAACTGCAGCCTGTTAGCGAGGGTCGATAGGTAGCCCTGGGCGGCGAAATAGTCGTCGCGCTGATAGAGCGCGTTGGCGGTGGCCCATTGCAGGTACGGCGAAGCGTCGAGGTCGAGTCCGGCGCGATAGAAGAACCTCAGAGCCGCGCTTCCGTCGTCCTTGGGCGATAGGTAATGAATGTAGCCGCGCCGGTAGTCCGTCTGCGGACTGGTAAAGCCGTTCGCCTCGGCCTTGGCGTACAGCTCGAGCGCGCCGTCGAAGTCCATTCGTTCAGCGTAGTATATATCGGCGAGCAGGCTGTAGGCCCGTCCGAAGCGCGCGTCGCGGCGGAGTTGCCTCGAGGTCAAGGCTCGCTCGTAGCGGTCTATCGCTATATTGAAGGCTTCCTCGGCGTCCAAGCCGCGGCCGTCCTGCCTGCGTAGCTCCCCGAGGCGCATCATGGAGTCGATGTAGCCCTTAACGCGCTTCGGCGCCAGCCCGGAACGTGCGTCAGCCTCGGCGTAGAAGCGGGCGGCGAATTCGAGCGCCTTGAGCTCGTCCTTCGGGAAACCCGACCTGCGGTTCCAGCGAGCCATGGCCGCGTGCGTCTCGGGCACTGTACCGTCGCGGTCGACGGCCGATAGCAGTATGCGGTTGACGTACTCGGTCTCGTCCCTGTCGAGGAGGTACTCGGCCAGTTCAGCCAGGGTCGAGGCGGCCCAGGCGCTCCGATTGTTCTCGACGAAGTACTTGGCCAGGGGAAGCGCGTCCTCGGACTTATCCGAGCCGCTCGCGCGCTCCGTACGCATGAGATAGATCAGCATCAGCTCGAGGTAACCGTCGGAGCGGCCGTGCCGTTCCATGAGCGTGGCCAGCTGTAGCCGCGCTTTCTCGTACAGCCTCGCGACTTCGGCCGGATCGGCCGGGTCGTAGCCCTGCTCCTCGAAGTCGGCCCAAGCCAATAGGTTGCGCGCTGATAGCAGCAACGCGTCCTTGTCGAAGTAGTCGCGGCTCAGGATGTAGGTCTGTAGCACTTTCTCGGCGGTATCGAAGGACAGGAGGTCCATCTCCATCGTCGCGTAGTCCTTGGCCGCCCGCTTTTCCTTGGGCCATCTGGCGAGCAGCCGCTCGTACATGGCCTCGGCCCGCGGGTACTGACCGGCGTCGGCGTAGGCCTCGGCATAGCGGTAATGCCAGCCCTTCATCGACCATTCGTCCTCGGCCCGCTCGAACAGCTCGAGCGATTCTCCGAATTGAGATAATCCTATTTGCCTGTGCCCTTCGGCGTAGAGCGAGTAGGCCTTGATAGGCTTATACGCGAAGTTGTAGCCAAGGTAGAAGGCCGCGCCGGCCCCGGCCGCTACGAGTAGGAGTACCTGTAGCACCGGCAGGATCGAATGTACCAGAAGGTAGCGAAAGCTGCCCTTCTCGGCCTCGAAGGCTGCGCCGGTACGCTTGGCGAAGCTAGCCGGAACCTCGATATAGCGCTTGAGTACCTTGCCGGCCAGTTTCGCCGCATCCTTGGCGCTGGCGCGCTCGACGAGGAGCCAGACCAAGTCGGACTGTTGGAGCTCGGTGCCCTTCTGGTTGGCGACAATGTCCTCTATGGCTAGCCGAAGGTTGAGCGGATAGGATAGGAGCGTATCCTGGAGCGCGTCCGCTTGGTTCTCGGTCAGCTCTACCGGGCGGGCCTTCCTTTCGGCGGAGACCCTGGCCTCGCCGGAACCGAAGGCGCCGGCCAGGGATGACGAAGGGGCTTTGCCGGGCCGCGCTTCCTTGCTCGCCGCGGGCTTGGCGGTCGTCGGCTTGACCTCGTTGCCCATCTCGAAGCCGGGGATGGTAAAGTCGCCACCCCAGTCGCCGCCCAGGGAGAAGGTGTCGGCCGCCGCCGACTCGCTCCCCAGGTCGGAGAATTCGCCGCCGAAGTCGCTATCGCCCATCTCCGGTACGGCGACTTCGGGAGACCCTCCGCCCAGGTCGAACTGGTCGAAGGAGTCCCCTTCCATGGATTCGGAGCCGAGATCGAAGCCCGCGGACTCGGCACCCCGCGCCTCGGGATCAGGGCCGGGTGCTGCCGCCTCGCCGGACCCAGGCGCTTCCGGTTCGGCCTCCGCCAGGCCCATGTCGTCGAAGGCCGGTATGGAGAAACCGTCGTCGGGCTTGGCCGCCTCCGAATCGCCTTCGCTCTCGAGCGACTCCAGATCGTCGAAGCTGAAATCATCGTTCGCTCTTACGGCCTCGCCGGTCATCTCGGGCCGCTCTTGCGACGTTTCATCGGCGGCACCGTCCAGGAGCGAATCCGGTACCGTGAAATCGTCTAGCCCCGTCGTCTCCGACTCGGTCGCCTCGAGGGACTCGATGGGTTCTATCGGCTCGATGGGTTCCTCCGTAGGAGCGTCGTCCGTCGGGGCCGCTTCGGTAGCCTCTTCCGTCTCGAGCAACGAACCGAAATCCTCGAGCAGCGAGTCCGGTACCGTGAAGTCATCGGTCTCCCGCTCGGGCGGCCCAGCGGGGGACGACTCCTCTCCGAAGCCGCCGGGCAACTCGAAATCATCGGTCGGCGCCGGTTCCGCCACTTGGTCGTCGCCGAGCGGTATATCGTCCAGGAACGAGGAGAACGCGTCGCCCAAGGCCGCGTCGCCCAAGGCCGCGTCGCCCAAGGCCGCGTCGTCGGACTGCAATAGGTCCGCTATATCGTCGGGTACGCCCTGCGGCGGCGCCTCCAGGTCATGCCAGGTCTCGCCCCATCGCTCCAGCGTCTCCGGTTCCTTGCCGAGCGTCTTGAGTGAGGCTTTGAATCGCTCTATATCCTGTAGTGTTGGCATGGCTGATGCTTATAATAACGGCAAAAAATTAAGGATGTATAGGACGAAAACGCTGTGGCCGCCTTCGGCCCTCAGACCGACCTCAAGCGGACGGCTGGGCGGGCCGATACTATAGGAGCATCACCCTATTGGAGCATCGATGAGAATTCGTACAGCCGCGGCGCTCGCCTGCCTCGCCTGCGCAGTCGCCGCTAGAGACACTTTCGCCTTCGACGTGACGTCCGTGCCGCTGCACCTCTACCTGTCGGGGCTCAAAGAGGCGAGGCCTCCTGTGGTGGTGGACGACTATCTCGTGCTGAGCGCCCAGGGCGCGTACCGCTATGTCGGGGCGGCCTTCTCGTACGAGGGCTGGCGCTCGGTCCATTCGTTCGAGGTGAATCGCTACGGCGTCTTCGTGCTGGCGGTGCCCATCCCCTATGGCGACGCGGTTACCGTGCGCTATCGGCTGGTCCTCGACGGGCTCTGGGCCGCCGATCCGGCCAATCCGGCGATGGAGCGCGACGGCGAGACGGGCGCGGCCATGTCGCTGGCCACGCTCCCCGAACGGCCGAGGACGGTCCTCGGCGTCTGGGACCCGGCCGGGGACGGCGCGGCGACCTTCCATTTCGAGGGCGAGCCCGGCCAGCGCATCACGGTCGCCGGGTCGTTCAACGGCTGGGATCCGTTCATCCACGAGCTGGAGGAGCGATCGCCGGGGCGCTACGAGCTCAGGCTAAGCCTGCCGCCGGGCGAGCACTACTATGTCTTCGTCTACCGAGGCGAACGCATCGCCGATCCGCTCAACCGGCGCCTGCTCTACGGCAAGGACGGCCGACCCGTCTCAGCCATCACGATCGCGGCCGCGGACTGACGTCCGGGCGCTGGGCGGAAATAAGCCGGAAGCGACTACAGCGCCTCTAGGATACGCCTCGCTGTCCGTTCGAACGGGACGTCCGAGACGTCGAGCCTGACGGAGCCTGGCCAGCGAGCGGCTAGCCTGTCGGTGATGTCGGGCCTGGCGACGACGACCGTGAGCCCGAGGCGCTCAGCGTCGCCCGCTCGCTCCCATTCTGGGCTGGCCGCCTCGTCGAGGGCCATGAGCGTCTTTACCATGCCGGAGCCACGTTCCAGCTCGAGCGGCCCTATCTCGTCGACGATGACCAGGCTGGGCGCCGCGCCTATCGGCCCGGATCCCCCGGAGACGGCCGCCGCCGTCGCAGCGTCGGCCTCGGCGAGGGCTTTTCTATCGAATTCCCAGGAGCCGAATCGCACGGTGTGCGGGTTCGAGTCGTCGAAGGCGGGGCTCCGGCCTTGGGACGGAGCGCCCGCCGACCGAGCCTGCGAGAAGCCCGGCAGGCGCCTGGCCAGCGAGCGCCGCGCCGCCCCCTCGTCCGCCAGGTCGCGCCAGTCGATGCCGACCTTCGAGCCGCCCGAGAAGACGGCCTCGCAGAGCATGCCCGCTACCCGGACCCCGGCTTCTCTGGCCAATCGTACGGCGATGCCGCAGGAGCTGGTCTTGCCCGAGCCGCTCGGCCCCGCGAGCACGATGATCATGGCTCGCCTCAGTCCTCGGCCGGTGCGAACGAGACATCTACCGACGCCAGCGGAAAGCCGGCGGTCCGCGAGAACGACCTGGCTATTCCCTCGATCGCGGCGGCCGCTTTGGACCGCAGCTCCGGCTCGTCGAGCATCGCCGAGGCCGCCTCGACGAAGCGCGCCGTCAGGTCGCGCATGACGCGGGCCTCGAGCAGCCGCTCGTCGAGGAATACGGAACGGTCGGTGGTGAGGATCGTGATCGTATCGGTATGTATGGCCGGCGTCAGCATCGCGATCGGCGGCGCGGCGACGCTGAGCCTGCCTCCATCGGCCGGGTCGTAGCGTACCGACCAGGATTCCGTGGCTTTCAGGTCGATGATGAACGACAGCTCCGCCCAGGCCGAGGCCTCGACGGTGGCGTCGGAGCGGATGCCGAGCAGTCGGCCGACCGTCGTATCGCCGAACAGGAGCCCCGGCGTCGTCCTGCGGATCTCGAGCCGCTCGCGGGCCTCGACGACGACTATCTTGCCGGTGGCCGATAGACCCTCGACGTAGGAGCTGAACGAGCTCTCCACGGCCGGGGCAAGTGGGGCGCTCGATACGGCTACGCCTAGGTATACTCCGGCTCCCACGAGGACGGCGGCCATCGAGAGCCCGGCTATGAACCCGACTCGTCCGGATCGCCACGGGGCTAGCTTCGCTTCCATAACCGGTACTATCCAGCTTTTATGCCCTGGGCGCAAGTCCGGCTCCGGGCTATAGCCGTATCGCCCGGAGCCTCGGGGCCGCCTGGGGGCCGACCAACTCGAACAGCTTGACGTCGAGGCAGCTCGACGACGGGGGCGCCTCGACGATGGCCAGGCTCGGTCCCCACGGCCCGCGCGGGCGGGATAGGCTGCCGGGATTGAGGAGGAGTACCCCGGATCGTTCCTCGCAGTACGGGACGTGGGTGTGGCCGAAGAAGAAGGCCCGCGCGCCTGCCTCCTTGGCCGCGTAGACGAGGCTGGAGGTGCCGTCGCCAAGGGGGTAGCGGTGGCCGTGCGCCAGGATAAGGAGCCGTCCCTCGGCGTCGAAGCGGCGAGCGAGCGGCACCGACGAGTCGGCGTCGACGTTGCCCCGTACGACGAAGGCCGGCGGCGTCGGGGCTCCGTAGCGCATCGCGGCCTTCACGTCTCCCGACCCGTCCCCGAGGTGGATCAGGGCCTGGACCGAACGTCCGAGCAGGCCGAGCACCGCGACGAGTCCCCGGAAATCCCCGTGGGTATCCGAGACGACCAGAATCCTCATCGCTCGCCGGACCTTCCGACGCGCTCGTTGTTCGCCTTGAGCCTGGCCGCCATCAGCTCGACCAGCCGGCGCGACGCGCCGGCGTCCTGGGCCAGGTATCGCTCGAACATCTCGGGTGGCAACACGAATACCATGCAGTCGGTCTTGGCGACCGCTCGCGCCGACCTGGGCTCCTCGAGCAGCCAGGCCATCTCGCCGAAGAGCTCGCCCTCGCCGACCGTCGACAGGACGGCGCCCGGCTCGCCGGCGGCCGGGGGCAGCCCTATCTCCACCGAGCCCTCGTACAGGTAGAGCGCGCTACGGTCGTCGTCGCCCTTCTCGAAGATCGTCTCGCCGGCGCTGTATTCCCGGGCATAGCGCCTGATCAGCCTGGCCGGGTTGGAGAACAGCGTGCGGTCGAGGCCTTTGGCCGGCTTGTCCGACATCGCCAGCCGGTGGAAGCGGGCGAACAGCATGGAGTCGAAATTCTCGAGAGTGTGGCATAGCTCGGCGAAGAAGAAGTAGAGCCAAAAGAAGAAGTATACCTTGATGAGCCCGATGATCAGGTTCCCGAGGATACCGTACAGGAGGCCATAGCGCGCCGTGTTCAGGGTCAGGCTGAGCAGGGCCCCGAGCGCCGTATAGGTTACCAGGCAGGCCGCCGATCCGATCGCGGCGTTGACGGCTCGCGGCTTGACCGGCGGCACGTTCTTGTACGTCAGGAAGACGAACAGCCAGAGGGCCAGCGTCGGGAACGCATGGAGCCCCAGGCTGACCGCCAGGCCCAAGAGTCGCGCCATCGGTTTCCAGTGGATGGCGCCGATAGCGGCCCTGGCCACCTGGCTGGCCGAGATGATGAGCACGATCGCCAGGATGAGGATGATCTCGACGGCGAAGGTCAGGGCGTTCTCGCGGACCGGGTTGACCTTGGCTCCGTCGGCGTAGACGATGCGCATGCCTCGCTGCATCGACACGATGAACAGTCTGGCTGCCCAGAGCAGGTTGACGACGCCGAACGCCCCGGTGAAACCGGCCAGGGGCGTTGAAACGAAGCTCGCTATCGCTTCACGGCCGCCGAATACGGCGATGATCGGGTCGAGCACGCCGAGCACCAGGCCCGAGTCGAGCGTGCCGAGCACTCGGGACGAGACGAACAGGATGACGAGGACCGCGGGGATCGCCGACAGCAGGAACGCGTAGGCGCCCGCCGCGGCGTGGTTGGCCATCTCATGGCGCGAGAACTGTTCCAATGAGAAGACGACGCGCTGCGAGACGGACTTGAAGAATCGGACCGGGGACCTGCTCATCGCGTCATTGTGCAACGGCCGGGAGCGATCGCGCAAGGGCGCGGTGCCACGGCGGCTATCGCATCATCGAGGCGACTACCTCGGGGTCCAGCCTGAACGGACTACCCAGGCCCTGGCAGAACCTGTGCCGCCTCAGGAGGTGGATCGACAGGTCCGAGTATACGACGCGCGCGCCGTTCGTCCCGTCGACCGCCTCTATGGAGTTCTTGTGGAAGGCGCCGTCGTGGAAGGGGCAGGGTAGCCGACCGCGCGCGTCCCCCACAGTTACGGTCCAGCGGCCGTCGACGACGGTCGGTTCGCCGAGTCCCTTCTGGCCGAGCGACTCGAGCCGCTCCAGGAACGTGGCGGCGTCGTCCGGGTCCACGCCGGCGCGGCGCCACGCCTCCAGGTCCGCCTCGATTATATCCGCGAGCGCGCGCTCGTCGTCGCCCAGGAAACCCTGGGCCGTGATGGCGCCAGGCTTCATGCGCTCGTACGCTGCTATCTCGGCCGTCGTGTTCTTCATATGCCCTCCAGTGCGGCTAGTCTAGGCGAATTTATCGTAGAAGATGTCGCCCTCGGCGATACCGTTCCTGGTCATCACCGCGATGCAGGCGTTGATCATGCCGGGGCTGCCGCAGAGGTAGCCCTCGAGGCCCTTGTCCCGCGGGATCCTGTCTTTCACGTAGCGCTCGAGTACGTCGGTGATCAGGCCCGTCTCGCCGTTCCAGCCTTCTTCCGGGCTCGGCTCGGACAGCGCCGGAACGAAGTGGAAGCGCGGCCACTCGGCCTCGAGCCGCCGCAGCTCGTCGAGGTAGAACATGTCGCGGCTCGAGCGCGCGCCGAAGAAGTACCATATATCCTTATCCGGGAAGGCGTCGCGCTCGCGCATGTCGTAGAACATACTCTTGAACGGGGCCATGCCCGAGCCTCCGGCGACGCAGACCATCGCGGCGGACGTGTCGCGGACCCTGAAGTCGCCGAATGGGCCTACCAGCTCGACCCGGTCGCCTACCTTGAGCGCGGTATGTACGTAGGTCGTGGCGATGCCGCCGGGTACCAGGCGTATCAGTAGCTCGACGCGCCCGGAGTCTCCCGGCCGCGACGCCATCGAGTAGGCGCGCTGGACGCTCTCCTTGATGGTACCGTAGGGCGGGACGACGAGCTGGACGTACTGGCCGCTCGTGAACGATATCTCCCTGGGCTCGTCGAGCCTGAAGACGGCGTCCTTGATGTCGTAGGTGACGTCGTCGAGCCGCTCCACCGTCGCCTTGAACTTCTTGACGCTGAACAGCTCGTCGGGCAGCTCGACGGCGATATCCTTCTTGAGCTTGACCTGACAGGATAGGCGAACGCCGTTCGCCAGCTCCTGCGGCGACAGGTAGGGCGTCTCGGTAGGCAGTACCGGCCCGACATCCGACAGCACGCGGACCTTGCACGCGCCACAGGAGCCGCGGCCGCCGCAGGCCGACGGTACGAAGACTCCCTGCGACGCGAGCGTGCCGAGGAGCGGCGAGCCGCCCCTGACCTTGTAGAGGCGCTTGCCGTGGTTGACGTCTATGGTCACCTCGCCGTAGTCGTTGACGACGCGATCCACCAACGCTATGACGAGGGCCAGGGCGGCGGCGGCGCCGGCGACGACGAGCGGCCCCAGTATGATCTGATTCACGTCCGCCTCCCTTACTGCACCGCTATCATGCCGGAGAAGCCGATGAAGGCCATCGCCATGAAGCCTATCGTTATCATCGTGATGCCCGGGCCTTTGAGGCCCGCCGGTACCGGGTTTTTCTCGGTGCGCTCGCGTATCGCCGCCAGAAGCAGTATCGCCAGCCACCAGCCGAGGCCGGAGCCGGCCCCGAAGGCCACGGTCTGGACGAAGCCGTAGTGTCGGATCTGCATGAACAGTATGGCGCCGAGTATCGCGCAGTTGACCGTGATCAGCGGCAGGAAGATGCCCAGGCTCATGTACAGGGCGGGGCTCGCGCGGTCGATGACCATCTCGAGTATCTGCACCACGGCGGCGATGACGACGATGAACACGATGAACGACAGGTACTCGAGCTCGAGCGGCGCTATCACGTACTCGAGCACCAGCCAGCTGACGGCGGCCGTGATGGTCATCACGACCGTGACGGCCATGCCGAGCCCGAAGGAGCTCTTCCAGTCCTTGGAGATCGAGATGAAGGAGCACGTGCCCAGGAAGTTCGTCAGGAGTATGTTGCTCGTGAAGATCGACGCGAAGAACAGCGTGACCGGGTTGATGAGCGGCGTCATTTCTTAGCCTCCTTGCCGGCGGTCTGTCGCCTCGCCTGGACCGACTTGGCCCACCACATGACCATCGCGACCAGGAAGAACGCGCTCGGGGCCATGATCATGATGGTCCAGGGCACGAAGCCCTCCGGCATGACGCGTAGGCCGAACAGGGTGCCGAAACCCAGGAGCTCGCGGACCGCGGCGATGGCCATCAGCACGGCCATGTAACCGAGGCCGCTCGTCAGCCCGTCCCAGAACGACAGGAGCGGAGGGTTGGCCTGGGCGAAGGCCTCGGCTCGACCCATGATGATGCAATTCGTGATGATCAGCCCGACATAGGGGCCGAGCTGCCTCGAGGCTTCCGGCAGGTAGGCGCGTAGCAGGATGTCGATCAGGATCACGTAGAACGAGATGACGACGACCTGCACGATCATTCTGACCTTGCGCGGTATCAGGTCCTTGAGCGCCGACAGCGTCAGGCTCGAGAAGGCGGTCGTCAGCGCGACGCCGACGGTCATCACGAGCGTGTTGTTCAGGCTGTTGGTGACCGCTAGGGTCGAGCAGATGCCGAGTATCTGGATGAAGATGGGATTGTTGGCCCAGAGATTGTCCTTGAGTATGGCGACGGCTTTCGGTGCCTTCATCGCTCGCCTCCGCTTTCCTTGACGCGGGCCAGGGCCGCGTCGACGATAGCCGCGAACGACTGGCTCGTGCGCGTGGCGCCCGAGACGCCGTCAACCCGGCCGTTCTCCTTGTCCGAGTCGGCCGCTCCCGACGACTCGGCGCCGGCGCGCATGCCGACGCGCCCGCCGGGCGAGCGCTCTCCCTCGTACTGCCCGAGGAACCAGGGCTCCGCGATGCGGCCGCCGAGGCCGGGCGTCTCGTTCTGCGATACGACGCGGACGCCGCGGATCCGCTCGCCGTCGGGCGTCGCCGCGAGTATCACGACGATGGTGCCCCAGAGCCCGGGGCCGGACTGCTCGACCGCTACATAGTCGGCTCCGCCCACCGTGGCCAACCACGACCGTGGCGCCTCGCCCGCGCCGACCGTCTCCGCGAAGCGGGCGGCCGCGTCGGCCTTGCCGTCGAACGGTACGCCGAGGGCACCGAGCACGGCCGACTGGGTCGCGAACTCGGCGTTGGCGGCGACCAGGTCCTTGGTGCCCTCGTTGGCTATCGCGAGCGCGAGCGTGAAGACCGCGCAGACGGCGAAGGTGAACAGCACCACGTAGAGCATCGAGTCCTTTTTCATGGTTTCGCCTCCCCGCCGGTAGCCTGAGCCGCCTTGGCGGCCTTGCGTTTCGCGGCATCGGCGGCGATTCGCTCGAACAGGCTCGCGAAGGTGTTCCCGAGGAGTAGCGCGAAGCTGGTGCCCTCGGGGAACAGGCTGAAGTTACGTATAACCGCGACCGCGATGCCGATCAGGAGGCCGTAGGCCCACTGGGCTGGCTTCTTCTTCGGCGCCGAGACCGGGTCGGTGGCCATGAACACCGCGACGAACAGGAAGCTACCGGCCAGGAGGCTATCCATCGGCAACGCCCGCGCGACGCCCGCGACTACCAGGCCCCCGGTGACGATCGCGCCGCCGAGTAGCGTCGAGACGATCAGCCGCCACTGGGCCGTCTTCGTGGCGACCAGGTAGACCGCGGCGACGGCGATCAGGACGACGCTGGACTCGCCGATGGAACCCGCGCGCGTGCCGAGCAGCAAGTCGAGCGTCGGCACGGAACCGCCCGAACGCATGACGGCGAGCGGGGTGGCTGCGGAGAGGGCATCCGGGCGGCCGAACAGGCTCCCGGCCGCCGCGCCGAAGCCGCCGGGCTCGAAGAACGAGCCGCCGAGCGCTCCGGCGAAGGAGATATACACGAAAAGCCGTCCGGCTATGGCCGGGTTGAACACGTTGCGGCCGAACCCACCGTAGACCTCCTTGGCCATGAACACGGCGAAGGCTATACCTATCGCGACTATCCATAGCGGGGCCGCCGGCGGCATCGACAGCGCGAACAGCGTCCCGGTCACCAGTACCGCCTCGCTGACTTTGCCGCCCTTGCGCTTTTCGAACAGGTATTCTACCAGAATACCGACGCCGAGGCTCACGGCCAGGGTCGCCAGGACCCTTGGCCCGTACAGCCATATCGCCAAGGCCGTTATCGGCGCGAGCGCGTAGAGCACCCTGCGCATCATCACTTGCTTCTGGAACACGTATCGTCTCCTCGTTAACGCGCGATCCGTTCCGGGGATCGCCTTCGCCCCCGGAACTAGTAGTATAGACGCGGCGGCCCAATCCGCCAACGGGTTTCGTGGTCTTGCGGCAATATACCGAACGGTATATAGTCGTATCCATGGAAACGACGCGAGACAGGATACTGGAAGTCGCCGTGGGGGCGTTCGCCGCCCGGGGTTACGAGGCGGTCGGCGTCCAGGAACTATGCGAGTCATCGGGCATAACCAAGCCGACGCTGTACTACCACTTCGGTAGCAAGGAAGGCCTGCTCGCGGCCCTCTTCGCGGAGCGTTTCGGCGGCTTCAACGGTCGGGTGGCGACGGCCGCCGCGTACCCGGGCAACAGGCGCGGCGATCTCGCCGGAGTCCTGTTGGCGACGATAGGGGCCTTCGTCGAGGAGGCGCGCGACGACCCGGATTTCTCGCGGGTGCGGCTGTCGTCGGCCTTCTGTCCGCCGTCGAGCGAGCGTTACCGTGTCGCCAGGCCGTACCTGGAGGCGCTGTACGGAACGATAGCCGCTACCTTCGAGTCGGCCGCGCTGGAGCACGGTAACATGGCCGGTCGCGCGGCTCAATACGCCGCGTCCTTCATCGGCGCCTCCGATGCCTATGTCGGCCTGTACCTAGCCGGAGACCTGGACCCTGACGAGGCCTTCCTCCGGCGTGCCGTTCACTACTATATGCACGGGATCTTCTCGTAGAGGAAAGCGACCATGGACGATTCGATGCTCGACCGAGTTTTCTACCATATTTATCCGCTCGGGGCATTCGGCGCTCCGAGGCGGAACGACGGCCGCTCGCACCCAGAGCCGCGGCTACGTCGCCTGGCCGAATGGATCCCGGCGATGGAGCGGATAGGCGCGGACGCGCTGTACCTGGGGCCGGTCTTCGAGTCGGAGAGCCACGGCTACGACACGCTCGACTACCTGATGGTCGACCGGCGGCTCGGCGACGGCGGCGACCTGGCCGAGGCGTCCCGGGCCCTCGCCTCGCGCGGCATCGGCCTGTACCTCGACGCGGTGTTCAACCACGTCGGGCGCGGCCATCCCTTCGTGCGCGACGTCGTCGAGCGGGGCCACGCCTCGCCCTACGCGCGCTGGATAGCCGGCTACGACCCGTCCGGCCCCGGGCCCGGCGGCCTGCCGTTCGGCTACGATGGGTGGAAGGGCCACTACGACCTGGTGCGCCTGGACACTGGCCTGCCGGAGGTCCGCGAGTACCTGATCGGCGTCGCGCTACGCTGGATCGACGAGTACGGCGTCGCCGGGCTCAGGCTCGACGCGGCCGACTGCCTGGACCGCCTTTTCATGGCAGAGCTCGGTAGACGCTGCAGGCTGGCGAGGCCAGGTTTCCGCCTCGTCGGCGAGGTCGTCCACGGCGATGCCTACGAGCCGATCCTGCGCGAGGGCGGGCTCGACGCGGTGACCGACTACGAGGCCTACAAAGGCCTGTGGTCGAGCTATAACGACCGCAATTACCACGAGATCGCATGGACCCTCGACCGCCTGTTCGCCGAACCCGTGGCCGGCCCGGCCTCTCCAGGTACCTGGTCCGGGGCGGGCCTGTGCCGCGGCCGGGCCATGTACTCGTTCGCCGACAACCACGACGTCGACCGCGTGGCGAGCCTGATTCGGGATCCGGCTGGGCTCTACCCTCTGTACGCGCTCTTGTTCTCCATGCCCGGCTGCCCGTCCGTCTACTACGGCAGCGAGTACGGCGTAACGGGGCGCAAGGCCGCCGCCGACGACGGCCCGCTACGCCCGGCGCTCGACCCGGCCGCCCTGGCCTCGGCCGCGCCTCACCCGGACCTGGCGGCCGCCGTCGCGCGATTCTCCGAGGCCAGGCGCCGCTCGTCGGCGCTCCGGCGGGGCTCCTACCGCCGCCTGGCCGTGGGTAACCTGCATCTCGCGTTCGAGCGGCGGGCCGGCGACGAGGCCGTGCTCGTCGCGGTGAACGCATCCCAGGAGCCCGTACGTCTGGAGTTGCCAGCCGGCCTCCCCGACGGGCCCGTCGTCGACCTCCTCGACGGCGGATACCACGAGGAGAGCCGGGGAGGCAGGCTCGCGACCGTAGTGCCGCCGCATTGGGCCAGGTGGCTGAGGAAGGAGTAGCGCTATGCCGCGCAACACCCATCGCGCTCAGCGCTCCAGTTTATAGACGATGGTGACCCGGTACTCGGTTGGCCCGACGTCGCCGGGTGGGAACGGCGCGGCGCGGGCTATCGCGTCTCGGGCCGCCTTCTCGAGCAGGACGTGAGAGGGCCCGGGCTCGGCGTCCACCCGTAGTAGCGACCCGTCGGCGGCTATGGCGAACGCCACGACCACCTCGCCCTCGATGCCCCTCCGCCTGGCGGCGTCCGGGTAGGCCTTGGCGGCCTGGATGCGAGCCATCACGGCGGCCTCTCTGGCGGCCTCCCCGGCGGCCTCGACGTCGACGGCACCGGGATCG
>ENA-UOWO01001003-UOWO01001003.1-activated-sludge-metagenome-genome-assembly--contig:-NODE-1003-length-38860-cov-6.005798_pt1 | contig 38860 bp, 29 predicted proteins | sample MGYA00238148_ERZ761564 | MGnify/ENA primary metagenome ERZ761564 (study PRJEB28885, sample SAMN05720194) | activated sludge metagenome | isolation source: Anaerobic digester | place: USA... | reverse complement strand
TAGCCATAAAGCCCAGGGGTTCGACCACCTCGACGGGCTTTGCCACGTCAGTAGCAGCAGCCGACGGAAGAATGCCAATGCTGAAACCATAGTCAGCGTCGACGCGCCAGCCTTCACCGGGTGGTACTGGCCCGGCATGAACAGCCAGAGCTGAGATAAGCAGCAGCGAAGCTGCCAGCAGCAGACCCAATCTGGTTTTAATCATTCCTAACATAAGCGGGGCACCCCTCAGGCAGATTTTTATCGAAACAACTCCAGTCTATTACCGGGCCGTCGATAATGCAATCAATTGTCATCAAAGCTATGGCAATTCAATACTTGTCAGCATCAGGCCAATCTGTTATTCTTTAGTTAAGGGTTCGGAGATTTTCCGAAGGTTGTATGAATGGTCGGGCCGCCATTCGCAGACGCGGGTGGCGGCTTTTTCGTGTACGAATCACGATAAAAAGCCCGCTTCACTCAACGAATGCGAATCGCGTGCAAACTGCATGTCTTTTCGTTATTCAAGTGTGCAAAGGAGCCGACCAATGTCAGAATACAATCAGTCAGAGTATGAACGCGAACCCGAAAATGCTCAACAAAACCAGGCCGACTCAGGTACCGAAAATGTTGTGGGCGAGATAAAGGCCAAGCTTCTTTTCTTCGTCGTGGCAGTTGTCTTAATTTTCATAATCAAAATTTTCCTGCTCTGAATCAAAAGGCCCGGGCTTTAAGCCCGGGCCTTTCTCTTACAAAGAATTTAAAGTTATTTAAGCGGATAGTAACCTGCAAAGATCTTGCCGGCAATCTCGGCGAATTTTTTCTTCTGTTCGGCATTCAGCTGCTTGTTGGCGGCTTCCTGCAGACAGCGCAGAAAACGCAGGTTTTCGGTGGCGACGTCAACCGGGTAACCCTTGATGGTAAAGCAGCCCCAGCCCTTTTCGGTGAGTCTGACGCGCGGGTATTTGAGCATGTCGACCGCAAAAAAGTTTCTGATGGCCTGGCGCACTGCGGTTATAACGAGTTTGTCGACAGTTTCGGCATTCAGGGCCAGACGCAGCTGCCAGACGAACGAACGCATCGGGTTCAGCGAATTATGACCTTCTGAAAGCATGTGCTTAACCCGTTTGTCGCCTTTTCTGATTTCTTCGAGATAACCGGCAAGGGTTCTATCCTGGCTGAATACGCGTTTCATATCCTGCGGCACATCGTTGTATTTATGCAGGTTTATGCACTTGGTGTAGCCATTGGCAATCGAAACATAATCGGCAAAAAATTCATTCACTGCCAGAATATTCGAGCTGATAAAGAAAATCTGAATGTTGGTCCATTTTTTCTTCGGGTTGTTCTTGTTGAGAATTTCTTTGGTGATCTGATGAAAAACATGGTGACCGTATTCATGCACGGTCGTATCGAGATAGCGATGCAGAGAACCGGGTTTGGTGACCGGCACCCACAGAACCGCCTTGTCAGGCGAATACGCGGCGCTCTTGAAAATCATGTAATTGTTCAGCTGGTCGCCGACCGGTTTGTCGAGACCCTGCTCGATTTCGTTCTTTTCGTTTTTGATGATGTCGAGAACTTCCTGCAGGACTTCGCCTTTGATCGAAGCGGGGTTAACGAAATATTTGCGCTTGATGTAATCGGGAAAGGGGTTGAGAAAGAAGTAGTCGTCATCGAGCTTGTCGGCCATGTGCGCGAATTCGTAGCCTGAAGTGCTGCAGAAAACCAGGCCGCTGTTTTCCTCGTAGGCATCGAGAGCCGCCTTATCAGGCTTCATACCGGCCGCCAGCCACATATCACGTGCCGGAAAGTCAGTATCAGTATAGAACCTGATATGAACGCGGGCATCCATGTTGATACCCCACGAACGCATCAGCTTTTCAGCTTTTCGGAAAGCCTCGATCTGCTTGGTTAAAGACCGTATATCATCGTGCGAAGCCTTGCGGGTACCAAGCATAGAAATGGTGTATGTATCGCCGATATATGCCGTATGCCCGTTCGACAGGGCAAAATCGGCATAAACGCCGCTGACGAAAAACAAAAATACGGCGGCCAGAGCCAACAGAACTGGTATTCGTCTGTTGCAGGCGGTCGATTTGTTCATGTTATTCTCCAGTTATGCAATTGTGATAGATTTAATTATACCTTTAAATGCAAAAACCGCAACTGCCCGACGCCAGAATCGCACCCAAAGGAATCGGTCACATGAATCAACTTTTGCATTATGGAACCGGTAAGTTTTTTATTGCGCAGAGAGCTGTATCTGTTTAAAATAGGCGCGGCGCCCGGAAATGAATATTTCCGGGCCGGTGCCGATTCGATTGCCGGAAACAGCCGTAGCCTGCCAGGGTGAAAATGGCATACGGGTCGCACCAGAAGCTACAGGAGTTGCACTAATATGCTTGTAAGCCTTGTATTTTGTACAATCGGGCTGGTCATTCTCACCTATGCTGCCGACAAGCTCGTTGAAGGCGCGTCAAACCTCGCAATCAATATTGGCGTCAGCAAAATGGTTATCGGTCTGACCATTGTCGCTGCCGGCACCTCTCTGCCAGAACTGGTAGTCAGTGTCAATGCCTCTCTCAAAGGAAATCCGGCCCTTTCACTCGGTAACGTCGTAGGCTCCAACATCATGAATGTGGCGCTTATACTCGGTATTGCCTCTCTCATTCAGCCAATCGCCTGCGAACGCCAGATGGTGCGCCGTGAAACCCCGATCATGATCGCAATGACCGGCCTGGTGTGGTATATGGCCCACACAGGCAATGTTATTACTCCTTACGAAGGTCTTGTACTCATCGGGCTCTTCTTCTGCTACACGATTATGAGCTACATAATCGGCCGACGCGAAAACGCCATCGCCGAAGAAATGAAAGAAAAAGCCGATGAAGTCGTCACTGCTGACGAACAGACAGAAACAAAACCAACCACTCTCCATAACATAATTTATGTATTCGGCGGCCTGGTTGGCCTGGTGCTCGGGGCCGAACTGCTGGTACGCGGCGCAGTGACCATCGCTCAGAGCCTCGGTATTTCAGACGAAATCATCGGCCTGACCCTGATAGCCATCGGCACCTCGCTGCCCGAACTGGCCACCTCGGTTGTCGCAGCCCGTAAAGGCCAGTCAGACATCTCGGTCGGCAACGTTGTGGGCTCGAATCTATTCAATCTTCTGGGCATCGTCGGCTGTGCCGCCACGCTGCCTCTTATCATCCCGGGCGCTACCGAAGCAAACTATCTGATCGTTTCAAACAACATGCTCGGAATTCACATTCCGCTGATGTTTGTCGTCGGTCTCGGGGTTCTGCCACTTATGCGCACCGGCATGAAAATTGTCAGACTCGAAGGCGCCTTTCTGCTCGCCTGTTACATTGCCTACACAGTCATGCTTTATCAGACCGCCGGCTCAGAAGCTCCGGCACCGGCACCCGCGCCAGTACCGGCAGTTTCAATTCAGGCCCCGGCGCAGGGAAATGGCCAGACCGCCACGGCAACAGCTGTAACAGCGCAACCCACCCCGGCCGCCGCAGTTATCGACAATACCCCGGTTCCTGAACCTGCCAGTATTTCCGGCAGCACTCCTTACCCCGCACTGCAGATTCCGCTTGCCAGTGAAACTTCTGGCATCAGCCCGGAGCTGCCGACTGCTGCTTCTGCTGCAGTGACAACTCCCTGACTTTTTACCAGGTTAACAAACAAGCCCGGCAGACGCAAAATCTGCCGGGCTTGTTTATTTAAACGAAACGGTCTTATTCTTTGAGGTCGTTGAGCAACTGCAGGTTGAGAGCCAGCATCGACATCAGCAGCTGCTGTGCTTCGGCCCGCGTCATGTTGTCGAGCTGACCGAATGAGAAATTGCGCCTGAACACCTGAAACTGAGCTTCTGACATGTGTCTGAGCTGGCGAAGCTCGCGGCGGTGCAGCCGGTTCATGGTCTCAAGCTGCTCACGGGAAACCTTTACTTCTGTTTCAGCCTGCATCATCTCCGAACCCCAGACCGGTGCGGTCTACCGGCGTCTTTTTCGCCTTGCGTTTTACCAGCAGCTTGCCCTGACGGAAAGTATCTGCCAGCGCGAGAGGAATTTTCATTTCGGCCTGCACCAGATTGGCGCGGGCTTCCTGTTCAGCAGCGCGGTTTTCCTGGGTCAGGGCCATGGCAAGAGCGCGGCGCCCTTCGGCTCTGGCCTCACCGACTTTTTTGTCAGCGACCGCCTGAGCATTTTTAAGGTGAGCACCAATGTTACGGCCCACGTCGATATCAGAAATGTCGAGAGAGACGATCTCAAAAGCGGTGCCGGCATCTAGACCGGCCGCAATTACATGCTTTGTCAGAATTTCAGGCTTGTTGAGCACAACCGAGTGTTTCTCGGCAGAACCGATGGCAGAAACGATACCTTCGCAGACGCGTGCCAGAATCGTGTCTTCACCGGCACCACCGACCATGGTCGCCAGGTTGGCTCTGACGGTGATATTTGTATGCACAATCAGTTCGATACCATCTTTGGCGATACCATGAATTTCAGGGGTTTTGAGAACTCTCGGCTGAACGCTCATTTTAACGGCATCATTGACGTCACGACCGGCCAGGTCTATGGCTGCCGCCCGTTCGAAGTTCAGGTCGATGTTCGAACGGCTGGCGCTGATGAGCGCAGAGATGACGTTGGTGATGTTTCCGCCGGAGAGAAGATGCACTTCGAGGCGATCGAGCTGCAGCGGCAGACCGGCCTCGCGCGCTTTAACATAGTTTTCAATAATGAAATCGGTCGGAACATTGCGCAGTTGCATCGCTATAAGTTGCATTGGCGAGCAGGGTACATTCGCCGAAATGCAGTTGATATAGGTCATGAACGGAAATAACTTCACCAGATAGCCCAGCACGATGACGCCGATGACCATCAAGGCAATAATCAGAAGATGCATTTGGTGTTCCCCTTCGATTTCAACTTTATTACCTGAATATCCTAACCGATTTTTACAGATCAGGCAACAAGCGGCAAGTCGCTGTTCAATATTGCTTCATGCATAAGCTGAGCCGAACTTGTTCATCGGCCCTGCCCGGCAGTCGAACCATTTTTTCTTCGCTGCGGTCAATAATCACTATTCATTTTGCGCGAAAAGGCAAGTGGCAACAAAATGATACTTTTTTTGGTACATAAAGATTGACTAAAATCTGGAATATGTTAGATTCTTTATGGTAAAAAATTCACGAACACCAAACATTTGCAGGAGGCACTGATTTTGAAACAGACTATCTGTAATGACATTTACTGGGTCGGAGCGCTCGAATGGAGCAAAGACCATTTTCACGGTCACGAACTTTCGATCCGCCACGGCACCAGCTATAACTCATATTTCATCAACGACGAAAAGAAAGTGCTCATCGATGTGGTGCGCGATTCGCATCTTTCAGATCTGGCCGATCACATCAGTCAGTTCTGCAAGGTCGAAGAACTCGACATTCTCATCATCAACCACGCCGAACCCGATCATGCCAGCGGTCTGCCCAGACTGCTGCAGATGAACCCGAACATCGAGATCTACGTCAGCCGCGGCGGCAAGATTTCGGTCACCAGACATTTCCCCGGTGCCGAAAAAAATCTCAAAGTCGTAAAAACCGGCGACGAGATCAAAATCGGCAAACGCACCCTGCGCTTCTTCGAAGCTCAGATGCTGCACTGGCCCGATACCATGTTCACCTACTGCCCCGAAGACAAGATACTTTTCTCAGCCGACGCCTTTGGCCAGCATTATGCCGCCCCCGAACGCTTCGCTGACCAGATAGATCAGAAGGGCCTGTGGTTCGAAGCCGAAAAATATTTCGCAAATATTCTCACCCTTTATTCACAGCAGATTCTCAAAAAAATCGATGAATTCCTGAAACTTGGCTGGGAAATCGCCATCATTGCTCCGGCACACGGCGTCTGCTGGCGGCAGAACCCGACTCAGATCGTCGAAAAATACGTGCAGTGGGCAACCGGCGAACCGCAGAAATCTGCCGTAATCATCTTCGACACCATCTGGGGCGGCACCGAAAAGATGGCGCGCGCCATCGCCGAAGGGCTCGAAGACGAGGGCGTTTCATACCGCATGTTCAACGCCGGCGCCGCCGACCTGGCCGATACCATGACCGACCTTCTGTCGTGCCGCGCTCTGGTAGTCGGCTGCCCGACCCGCAACAATAAACTGCTGCCGACCCTTGCCCTGTATATGGAAGAAATCAGCGGCCTGCGCTTTAAAAACAAAATCGGCATGGCTTTCGGCACCTACGGCTGGAGCGGCGAAGCGGTCAAACGCCTCGAAACCTTCATGCAGGAAGCCGGGATCGAAGTCGTTATTCCCGGTTACAAATGCCAGTTTGCCCCGAGCCCCGAAGATCTCGCGAAATGCCGCGAAATGGGGCGTGAGCTCGGCCAGAAGATCAAAGCAGCCTGAAAAAATGCTCGATAAAACGAGGCAGCCTCTCCTGTCGGGGGGCTGCCTTGTCGTTTTTCTGCTGCTGGTCGCCTGCCGGGTTTTTGCCCAGCCCTACGACCTGCCGATACGTGTCATTGCCCGAGCCGACACCCACCGGCTCTATTACAACTATTACAGTATCAGAGAGTGCCTCGACATCTACAACGACGACAATCTCAAGCCGCTAATCGTTACCGGAGTCACCGCGAGCACCTGGCGCGGCCACAAAAAAGACGTCATGGACGACGACTGGTTCGCTGACCGCCGACCGGTAACCATCAAACCCGGAACGGTCTACCGGGTTGTCGAGCGCAAGCGCGTGGTAATCGGCATGTTCAAGCGTGACTGGTGGGTACGCTGGATAAAATTCAAAATTATGACCAACCGCGGCGAATTCCAGAGCAATTTCGTCGCTTCGCCCTTCAAAAAACCCGGCGAACTGCGCAACGAAATTCATCAGCCGCAGATCGACACTCTCAGTGAACCTCAAGGGCTCACTCCAATGCAGAAAAGGCTGCCAGTGCCATGATAAAAACCGACTGTCACAATCACAGCAACTACTCACAGGATTGCCGCGAAACTCCGGAACAGCTTGTCGAGGCGGCCTTAACCCGGGGCATCGATGTGATGGCAATAACCGATCATGCCGATTTTGCTCAGGGCGATTCGATTTTCGACCCAGATACCTATCTCGCTCATCTGCACGCACTCAGCGGCAAAATCAACGGCATGACTCTACTGTGCGGCGTTGAACTCGGGATTCAGGCCGAACACGCCGAACTCTGCCACCGATTCGTTGCCGGCCGATCGTTTGACTTTGTCATTGCCTCGATGCACCGGGCGCGTGAGCTTGATTTTTACTACGGCGAATTTTATAAACAGCACAGCAACATAGAAGAATGCTGGAAAATCTATCTCGAAGAGTCGCTGCGGGCAGTACGGGCTTTTTCCGATTTCGATGTCTTTGGCCACATCGATATCATCAGACGTTACAGCCTGACACGCGGCACCCTGATTCCAGAAACACTGCAGCCTCAGCTCGACGCGCTCCTTTCCTGGCTGATCGAGCATGATAAAGGCATCGAAATCAACACTTCCGGAATACGCTACGGCCTCGACAGTTTTCATCCGCACGTCTCGATTTTAAGACGTTTTCGTCAGCTTGGTGGCCGGATAGTTTCCATTGGGTCTGACTCACATGGCTCGGCTAGCATCGGAGCAGGCTTTTTTGAAGCAATTGAAATGCTCCGGTCAGAGGGCTTCACCAGCTTTGCCACTTTTCACAGGCGCCAGGTCAGACTTCACCCGATCACCTGGTCATAAAACAAGCCTGTAGGCCAAGTTACAAAGGGGTTCGCTTTTTCGGAGCATTCTGCTAAGATAGTCTGCAGAGATATTTTTGTCAGGCCCGGCATAAATTTCTGCCAGACCTGCGTCAGGGCAAGGCCCCAGGAAAGGACTGCAGAATATCATGGAAAAACCTCCCGATCTTTTAAACTCATCGGCACTCAAAGCAAACATGGCCACCACGGCGGCCCAGGTCGAGATTCCCAAAAAGTTTGCGCCACTGCTGCGGGCAGTTGAAGATTTTTACGGCGTTCACAAACGCATACAGGAACTTCTGACCGAGCTGAACCACCCGTTCGTGAACTGGGAATACGTCACCGACAGTCTAAAAACCTTTTCGGTAAACGACTTCAGCAAATTCAACGTCCACGCGCAGGCGGCTGAAGCGATCAACTGCGTTCTCGACATCTATTTCCAGGTCATCGACAACGCCAGTGAAAGCCGCATTGTTGACAAAGCCCTGCGCTTTCTCTTCGATTTTCTCGATACGGTCTTTTCTGAAAGCGGCACTCACGTCGAGAGAAATCTACCCCTGGTAGACGCAGCCTGTGGCAGACTTCTCAGCCTCGCAGCCCACCCTGACTTGAAACTGAAAAGATGTTCGGCGCATATCAAGTTTCTGGTTCGCAGCCATAATACGGTTATCGAGCGACTCAAAAATTTTGCGGCACTGGCTGAAGTGACTTTTGTCCAAACCTACCGGCACTGGCTCAATCAGATTGATCCGACCACATGGTTCGACCACAACTCGCTGGCCGGGCTGACCGCCAGCGAAGAATACGACCCCGAGACCCCGGCCCGCATCCGGCGGTTAAAGGAAATGCTCGAGCCACTATCGCATAATAACCTGCAGCAGCTGCTCGATAAAATAAATTCTGCCACTGACCGGGCCGCTCCAGATTTTTCAAGACTGCTGTCAACTCCAGATTACCAGCAGATTCTTGATGCCTATATCAAAATTGCTGACCAGATCGAGCGCGAGAATGCCTTTGGCAACCAGCGCTATCTCACCAAGCTCGATTATCTGTTCAATATTGTCGGCTCGGCGACCCTCGAAGAACTGCACACCCAGTCACTGCAGGAAATAAACCGTTCTCTCAGCCTTGGCTTCGCCGAGGAGCCAGAGAACCGGCGCGCCTCATTCATCATGAAAATCTGCGTGACCTTGAACGATTTTGCTTGTCAGAAGCGCTTTCGCAGCATTTTTCTCAGCTGCATTCTCACCATGGCCCGTGACGTTGTAAAAACCGATAACCGCCAGATGCTCGAAATTCTCATCGATGCCATCATTCAGTCTGGGTTTCAGTATCCTGAGGTATCTGGCAGCAATTCAGAATGGCAGATTCAGGTCAACCCCGATCACATCAGAAACATTCGCGTCTGGATGGAAATTATCGCAATGAAACCGGCCTGGACCCGCAAGCTGCTTTCAGCACTGATAATCAACCTCAAGCTCGGCGGTGTACTGATTCGCGATACCGACCTTTTTCAACGCGATATTTCGGCTTATCTGAATGCGGGAATTGCTCACAATCTGAATCTGTCAAAACAGCTTCTGCGGCTTTTTCCGGCTTTCTTCAATGAAATCGGCGCCGAAGGCGAGCTGCGCGAAATTTCTACCCGCGCTGACGAATTGTGCTCACGGCGCGATATTCTCGTGCACTTTATCCGCAAGCAATCGCATGTTGAGAGCAACAACAACCTTGTCAATTTTCTGGCCGCCAGCTTTCAATTCTGGGTAACCGGCAACCATGAGCTTATCAGACCGTATGTTCCGGTCGAGGTGCTTGAGCAGATCGATACGGCGGGAGAGTATTTTACCGGCCTGCACCAGGCCTTTGCGGCGCTTGCCGACGAGGGTCTGCTCGATACTGCCAGGCTGCTTGAAGTCAAAGCAGAAGAACTGAAAACCCGTTTCGACAGTCTGCCGATCACCGATCGCGACCGTAACCGGGCCCGGCACCTGATCAGAATGTTTCAGCTGCTGACCAAAAAATACAACCCGCAGCCGCTCGATCTGCTGAATGATCTCGCGATGGTCAATCTGTTCGAACCGGCTCGAATTAAAGCGCTTGAAAAGCATCTCGGCCGCAGAGATTTTCGTGAAGCTCTGGTTATCGTTCTCGAATTCCGACAACTCCTTCAGGAGATAATTCTAAGCTCTGAAAAAACGACGGCCTCCGAGAACATCTACTTCAAGCGCCATATTGCCGCAGGTATCCCGTCGATGTATGGCGTCTACCATGAGCCGAAATTCGATGCTCTTGGCCTTTCGTTGCGTCTTGAAAGCTTCGGAACCTCTCTGTTCGAAATGATGGTGGAAGAAATGGGCCTTACCTTCATCACCAAAAGCACCATCATGAAGATTCATATCTGCCTGCCCCTTTTTCTCAAGGCTCTTGAGATAGAGGGCATCCCGCATCGGCAGATTGCCAGCAAAATCGAATATCTGAAAAGCGGGCTCGGCATCAAGCTCTTTTCTATCGATCAGTATCTCGATATTTTCCTTGGCATTTCCAAGGCGATTCAGAACATCATTCGTGATTTCTACATCGACACGCACCGCAATAACCTGCCCATCATCATCAGGCAGATGCTGCAGCGTGACTGCCCGGGTATAAAAGGCACAGATCCCGACGAAAACACCTGCGTTCTGAAGGTTTCAGAAAACTTTCTGCGCTCGCTGCTTTCTTCGGCATTCAGTCTGCAGGTTCTCGACAATCTGATCAACCGCATTGTAAGAACCCTGCGCGAAGAACTCGAAAAATTCCGCGACAAAAAGGCGATTCTCAACCTCGTAACCACCTACAACCCTGATATCACGGTCTCAAATCTCTATGAGGCCGACCCCAGCATCGACAATGCCATTTTACTCGGGAACAAGGGTTACTGGTTGAAGAGGCTTGCCGCCTACGGGTTTCCGGTGCCGCGCGGCTTCATTCTTACCACCGAAGTTTTTCGCTGTTTCGATGCCCTGATCGGCTACAAGTATATGCTGAAAGACCTTACTCACAGAATTCATCAGGCTGTTGAAAAAATCGAGGAAGAAACCGGGAAAAAGTTCGGTTCTCCGGAAAACCCGCTTCTATTCTCTGTTAGAAGCGGTGCCGCCATTTCCATGCCCGGCATGATGAACACATTTCTCAACGTCGGCATCAACAAATCTGTCTGCGAAAGCCTGAGTACACGCAAAGGTTACGAATGGGCCGCCTGGGACAGTTACCGACGTTTTCTACAAATGTGGGGAATGAATGAAGGGCTCGATCGCAACTACTTCGATGGCCTGATTGAAGACTTCAAGAAAAAATTCGGCGTCAGCAAAAAACTGCAGTTCAGCCCCGCCCAGATGCGTGAAATAGCGATCTCTTACCGCGAAAACCTCCAGAAAAGAGGAATAAAAGTCTTCGATAATCCTCTGGATCAGCTAAAATATGCCATCCTCAGGGCTTTTCAATCCTGGAATTCAGATTGTGCCAAGCTGTTTCGTCGCCAGATGAATATTTCCGACGACTGGGGAACCGCTGTTGTCGTGCAGACAATGGTTTTCGGCAATCTCGACACCAATTCAGGCTCCGGGGTCACCTTTACCCGCGATCCAAACGGCCAGAACCGAGAGATTCACCTGTTTGGCGACTTCTTTTTTGGCGTTCAGGGCGATGACATCGTCTCGGGTCTGATCGAAACCTACCCGATTTCTGAGTATCAGCGACTTAAAGAGAGACCTTCGGCAACCATGTCACTCGAAACGCAGTTTCCGGAAACCTACAACCGCCTGCTGCAACACGCCACCACCCTGATTGTCGAAAATGGCTTTCCGCACCAGGAAATAGAATTCACCTTCGAGAATGAAACGGCTGAAGGGCTTCATATTCTGCAGACACGCGACCAGTATCAGGAAAAGGAAACCAGAGCCTCTTCATTCTTCGACACTGATGAACTGCACGCTTCGCTGCTCGGCAACGGCGTAGGAGTTGGTGGTGGTGCGCTTTCCGGCAAAGTCGTCTTCTCTGAAAGAGAAATCAGAAAGTCGAAAAAATATGACCCGGACACGCCGCTGATACTTATCAGACCCGATACGGTTCCGGAAGATGTTGGCCTGCTGCTGCAGGTCGAAGGTCTTCTCACCGCCCGCGGCGGCAGAACCAGCCATGCTGCCGTCACGATTCCGCAGCTGAAAAAGGTTGGTGTTGTCGGCTTCAACAAACTGAAGGTCTATGAGGCCGATTCTTACTGCATCATCGCCGGGCGCCTGGTCAAATCTGGCGAGTATCTCAGCATTGACGGCTGGACTGGTGCGGTCTATTTTGGGCAGCACCGGCACGACTGAAAATACCGGCGCGGGCGAAAAAACCCGCGCCGGCACATTTCCCTCAGCGCAAAGATTTATGTGCGTGCACCGTCAGGTCACCAAGGCGATTGGTATAACTGCCGAATTCATTGTCATACCAGCCAAAAATTTTGGCGTGAACGACCGGAATATCGATTTTACCGCCCGGCACCAGGCGCAGAACCTCTTCGGGCAGCCCTGCAATCTGTGAAAGATCGGCTTTGATGAATGCAGTGCGCGTATGATTGAACTGCCCCTCGATGACAACTGCGGCATCGGTGCCGGCCATGTCAGAAGAGACATTCTGAGCATCCGAGTAATGCAGTAGCGGGCTTGTTTCGGACGTCTGCCGGTAAAGGGCATTGATCGATTCGCGTGAAATCAGATTGCCGGTAATACCCTGCTCCGGGCTCGACTGGAAGGTAGCATTGAGAATGATCAAAGATTCGGTACTGGTAGGAATACGGATTGAATCTGCCATGAAACCGATATCTCTCACTTCCGGAATGACCTGACTGAGCGCCTCGGCAGCGTTGGTAGAGGTCAGAATGATATTGTTGAGAAAGCTGCGGCTTTTGCGCAGGTCCTTGTCGCCGGCGCCCGGTACGCTGTCGAGAACCGACTGGGTGTTGGTGGCAGCATGCACCGTGGTCATCGAGGCGGTAAGAATAACGCTCGTCGCTGCGTTCTCGAGCAGGGGCTTGACCATATGAGCAAGCCCGGTAGTCGTGCATGAGGCGGCAGAGAGAACCGCATGCCGCGCCGGGTCGAAAGCCCCGTGGTTTATGCCATAAATCAGGGTAACTGCGTCGTCAGGCATTGAAGCTGCGCGGTTCTTGATTTTGAAGGCTGAAGAATTGATCACGACTCTGGCACCGGCCAGCAGATGCCCGCGGATCGAACCCTTCGGGTCTTCCGGGGCAATTGTCGGATCGATGAACTTGCCGGTACATTCAGTAACTACTTCAACGCCGTGCGCGCGCCACGGAATATCTTTCGGGTTACGCGCCTGGCGCAGCACCGTTACCGGGGTCTCGCCGATCATGAGTTTCCCGGCGCTTTCATCAACTATTTTGATCATGGGTTTGGCGTAGTTACCGTAAAGAAATCGGTGCATCTGCCCATAAGTCGAGTCTTTTTCGATGAACTGCGCAACGGCCTCAAGACTGGTGCCTATCTCACGGCCCTGATTAACCACTATGGCGTCGAAATACCTGCGACCGACATGATGCCAGAGGGTCAACTTGCCTATCCGGCCAAGACTGTTGATACCAAGAACCTTCTTTCGCTCACTGAATACCTCGATTGTCATAAAACCATTCCTCTTACCTTTATTTTTCAGGGGCCCGCTTTTTTGCCGGGCCCCTTCAGCCATTCTATTCCTGCTGTCACCTAATTTCAATGAAATCTGGCAATGGCCGCGACAAACCCTGCCCTGGCCGCCAAAAATCGTATTCCCCCCTCTGTGAAGCGAAGTAAAAATGTTTTATAATTTACGCATACTATACAATCAGAGGTAAAAATTAACGGAATTATGCTGAACTTATTTCAGAAAAGCGCCAGACAACCGGTTTTTCTTGCCAACAGAAACTTCATTCATCCGCAGGACAAAATCGTCGTTGACGTGACAGCCGACGGTTATAAACTGCCGGGCATCATCGACGTACATTTTCATGGGGCCTTCGGCTGGGATTTTGTATTTGGCGACCCCGACCGCATCGAGGAAATGCTCGATAAGGTCATGGCCCGTGGTATTACCGGTGTTTTTCCGACTCTGATCACCTGTTCCGAAGAGCAGCGCCTGCAGGCTCTCAAAGACATCGCCATCGTGGCGAAACGCCGCACAAGACCGCCTTTCATTCACGGCATCTATCTGGAAGGCCCTTTTCTGGCCGCCGAGAAACGCGGTTCACACCCGCAGGAATTCCTTTTAAAACCCGACATCGAGCTGCTGAAAAAGTGGCAGAAAGCTGCTGACGGCCTGGTTAAAATCATCACCGTTGCTCCCGAACTGCCAGGGGCAATCGAATTCATCAGCCAGGCGTCAGAATCAGGAGTATTCGTCGCCATCGGCCATTCAAACGCCGACTGGGAAACGACTGAAAAGGCGATTGAAGCAGGCGCCAGACAGGTTACCCACCTTTTTAACGCCATGCCGACCTTTCACCATCGGCAGCCGAATATGCTCAGCCATATTCTCGCAAACAAAAATCTCTGCGTCGAGTTGATCGGCGATTGCGAGCACGTTGCGCCCGAGATCGTCAGATTCATCTATGGTCTTTACGAACCGAATCAGATCATGCTGGTTTCAGATGCAGTGGCTCCGGCCGGTATGCCCGACGGCGATTATGAACTGTACAACACGCACCTGGTCAAGACCGGCTGCCAGTGTTGCCTCAGGGGCGGCGGGCTGTTCGGCGGCGCAACGCTGCTGATCGACTGTCTGCCGAAACTCGCAGAAAAAGCCAATCTTCCGTGGGGTCTGCTTGGCACATCGGTCTGGCGTGTGCCATGCGATCATTTTAAAATCAAACCGCCCGAAACCGAGGTATTTTTCGACACCAGCATGAAATGGCTGGCGACCCGCGTCAATCATCAGGCCTGGTATTACCGCGCCTGAGTGCACCAGGGCCCAGTCAGCGGACTACGAGAAGGTCTTCGCGACCGATGGCGAGTAAAGCGGCGTTGAGAACTGCGAGGTCGTCGTCGAAACCGAAAGTTTCAGAAAAATCGTTTTGCGCGTCTTCGGTGTCGATAAAATACCTGATTGCAATCGAAACGATGTTCTGATGAGCTTCAGGCATGCCGCGAAAGGCCTGCAGCAGTTTTTTGAAAGTCGTCACCATTCTGCCGATCAGCTCAATATCGATGGCCGGGTTATCTCTGCTGCCGGCGACAATTTTTTTCTGATAATCATCGAGGTCGGCACAGAGATAGTTGGCGGTCGCCGAATCGAGAGGTTTAGAATGTCGTGTAGCGATTTTTCTTAGGTTTTCGGGTAACAGACCGAGAAACTTTTGCAATGTTGGTTCCAAGTGGTATCTCCTTGCCTTCATCATCTTTTTTCAGCTCTACAATAAGCTGCAGAAAGGCCTCGGCATCGGCAAAAACCGCTTCGGCCCTGTCATCGATTATATTCAGATTAACAGAATTGCGATCTTTCGGCTCGAAATAAATCTGCCTGAGAATTTCATCGCCACTGCCGAACAGTCGGCCAATATCGGGCAGGCGGTTCTCGGCAAACTCGAAACGCAGATGATTGATGACCCGGGTCACCTTTTTCACGGCGCATTGTGACGCAAGAATACGAATGCGGCTGATCGCGAACAGACCTTCAGCATCGTGCGGCAGCAGACCGAAGCGGTCTTCGCATTCTTCGCGGATTTCGTGCAGAACAGCAACATCAGAACAGCGCGCCAGGCGCGAATAAAGTTCGACTCTGGTTTCCTCGTCGGCAATGTAAGTCGTCGGGAAATAAGCAGTGACCGGAATCTCGACCGCCGCATCGATTTTCTCGAAGTCGACGCGACCGCTTCTGACTCTGGTAACGGCTTCTTCAAGCAGTTCCATGTAAAGCGAGAAGCCAATGCTGGCAATATGACCGCTCTGTGACTCGCCGAGAATGTTGCCGGCGCCTCTGATCTGCAGGTCACGCAGCGCAATTTTAAAGCCTGAACCGAGCGCCGTATGCTCTTCAATGGTTTCGAGGCGATCGGTGGCCTCTTTGGTCAGACGCCGATTCTTTGTATAGAAAAAATAGGCCCACGCCTGCCTTGCCGAGCGTCCCACACGGCCGCGCAGCTGATACATCTGCGACAGGCCCAGGCGTTCGGCTTCGTCAACGATCAGAGTGTTGACGTTCGGTATGTCAAGCCCTGACTCGATGATGGTGGTAGCGATAAGCATGTCAAATTCGCGCTGCACAAATGCCAGCATCGTTTTTTCGACCTGCTCTTCGGGCATCTGCCCGTGTGCAACTGCGATGCGAGCCTCTGGCACAAGTTCGCGCAGAAAAGTCAGCTTGCGTTCAATCGTTTCAACCCGGTTATAGACGTAATAAATCTGGCCGCCACGCTTCAGTTCTTCGATAATGGCGCGTTTGACCCACGCCGGGTCGAATGGCGCAACGTAAGTCTGCACCGGCCGGCGGTCCTGTGGTGGTGTATCAATGATGCTGATCTGCCTGATACCAGACATGGCCATCTGCATGGTTCGCGGAATCGGAGTAGCAGTGAGAGTCAGCACATCGATATGCGCCTTCAGCTGCTTAAGTTTCTCTTTGTGCTTAACACCAAAGCGCTGTTCTTCGTCGATGATCAGCAGCCCAAGGTCACGAAAGCCGATATCTGAAGAAAGCAGGCGATGCGTGCCGATGAGAATATCGAGAGTGCCGGCCTTCGCCTTTTTAAGAGTCTCTTTCTGCTCAGAAGGCTTGCGCAGGCGGCTGACCATGTCAACGCTCACCGGAAAACCGGCGAAGCGTTTCTGAAAGGTCTGAAAATGCTGAAAAGCGAGCAGCGTCGTCGGCGAGAGCACGGCAACCTGTTTGCCACCACAGACAGCCTTGAATGCCGCCCGCATCGCCACTTCGGTCTTGCCATAACCAACATCGCCGCAGACCAGGCGGTCCATCGGGATTGCCGACTGCATGTCTTTTTTTGTCTCGATAATTGCCTTCATCTGATCTGGGGTTTCAGTGAACGGAAAGCGCTCTTCCATCTGCCGCTGCATATCGCAGTCTTCGCCAAAGGCGAAGCCCTGACTGGCGTGGCGTTTGGCGTAGAGTTCGAGCAGTTCGCGGGCAATCAGCTCGACGTTTTTGCTGACCCGGCTTTTCTGACTGACCCAGGCTTTTGAATTGAGGCTGTGAATTTTCGGCACATAGCCTTCATTGCCAAGGTAGCGGGTCACTTTGTGAACCTGGTCGGTCGGCACATAGAGGCGGTCGGTTCCGGCATACTGCAGAAGAATGTATTCGCGGGTATTGCCGCCGGCGGTCATTGTCTGAATGCCGCGGAATTCAGCAATACCATGGTCGGCATGCACGACAATGTCGCCGGGCACCATCTGCTGCAGATTAAAGATATTCTGCTGCGTCGCGTGTTTTCGCACCGGCGCTTCACGGGCCGGGCCAAGATAGATGTCTTCTTCGGCAAAAACCGCAATGCGGCGTTTAAAGTCTTTGAAACCTCGCCGACACGGGCCTTTTAAAAATAGAACCGACCCTGATTTGATACCAAACGGCTGCACCGACGAATGAATTTTGACGTTGCGCTCGCCAATCAACCCACGCAGGTTGTTGAGACGATTTTCGTCGTTGATAACGATAGCAATAGCCCAGCCGGCTTCGGTAAGCTGCCGCAGGTCCTTGAGCAGTGTTTCGCGCGAGGGGTCGGAGGGCGGGTCCTGGGCTTCAACACCTGCGAACATCTCTGTATCAGGGTCGCCGAAACGACTGAACCTGACGAAGCCGTGCCGGCTGATTTCATCACCCACCGCAACAGCCGGGTGATAATAGCTTTGAGGCGGGTGCAAAGGCGTCAGGTCTGCCAGTTGCCTGAATTGAACATCGACGTTCGCAAGAAACTCTTCGGCAGAGGTAAATGTCTGATCTTTATCTTCGACGAAAATGCGGCAGCTGTTCCAGAAGTTCCAGATAAAGCCATGGCCCTTTTCCTGAAATGGCTTCAGTTCTTTGTAATCACGCGAATCAGGGCTGAGCAGAAAATGTTCGAGACGTCGTTCAAGCAGGCTGGCGCGGCGCTCGTCAAGGGCCTTAATTTCCTCTTCGATGCGGGCGGCGAGCTTTTTCAGTTCATCTTCAGAGGCAAGAAACTCGTAGACCGGTGTTATACGCAGAATATCGCGTTTATCGAACGAACGCTGCGTTGCCGGCGAAAACAGCTTGATCGAATCGAGATCGTCACCGAAAAAATCGAGACGTGACGGAAACTCGCAATCTGGCGGAAAAACATCGAGCAGACTGCCTCTGACCGCGAAAGTGCCTTTTTCTTCGACGACCGCGGTGCGGCGATAGCCATTTTTAACCAACCGCAGCATCAGATCATCGCGGCGCAGATCGCTGCCGCAGCGAACTTCGAAACAGCCTGAAAGCCATTTTTCCGGGTTAAAAAACCTTTCGAGAGCGGCGGCAACCGGTGCGATCACCAGACCACCACCATGGGTTTCAAGACTCATGGCCGCCAGACGTGCCGACATCACTTCTGGATCAGCTGCCGTCTGGTCATAAATAGAGTCGCGTTCGGGCAGCATGCAGACGATTCGATGGGCGAACGGCCCCAGCCAGGTTCTTACCTGGGCGGCAAGATCTTTTGCCCTTTCGGAAGTAGTCGTAAGAAGCAGACTGACGCCGGCCTGGCGGGCAATGGCTGCCAGGCAGACAGCACCAAGGGCGCCGCCGCAGCCCTGCAGAGTCGTGCAGCTTTCGAGCTGCAAAGCCGCAAAAAAGTTATCGAAAGGCTCGCCACGCGTTCTGCTGCCGCTCATGATGACATTTCAGCCTCTTGCCGCAATTGTTGCACCCGGAAAGGTGCGAGTGTATAATACCAACCGTCGAAGCATAGTACAGCAGAGCAGTCTTAGTCAAGACTCGATCTGAACAAGGGGCCCCCTGCATATCTGCCGCCCCGGAACAGGAAAGCCGTTGAAAGACACAGGAAAAACCAATCTTAACGCCTATCTGTTTGCGAACCTTGTAATCGTAGGCGTTCTGCTGATCGGCCTCTGGAACCGCAAACCAGTCTGGGACGTAAATCTCAGATTCCCGAATCTGCTGCTGATTCTGGTATTGATCAACACCATACTGCTTTTTCGCGAAACCATTCTCGGGGTTGGCGGTCGGCCGGCCCGCACCCGGCAACGCCGCGCCCGACGCCGGTCACGCAATCTCAATGAACTGCGCAGCATTCTCAAAAACGCCGGCCAGGTTGACAAAAGTCTGCTGAACAAGTCACTGGTAAAGCTCAGAGAAATTTCCGGCTGTGAAACCGTGGCGCTGTTTTCGCTTGAGAGCAACCAGTGCCGCCAGCTGGCCGCCGCCGGCGAACTTCCCCCGGCTCTTAACGGCAGTCGCATGACGGTCAAAGGCGAATCGCTTCTGATAAAATATTCTGGCAGTCTCGGCGAAGAGGAAATCGGTAAATTTTCGCCGGCAGCAAAGCCGATGCACTTCAAATCAGCAGTTACCAGGCTTGAGCTGACGGCACTGCCGCTGCAGGGTGGTCAGTCAGCCACGGTCATCTGCATTTTCTCAAGCCGCGAGGGGCACAAAGCACCGCCGGTCTCACTGGCCAGCACTGCCCTTTTCCTCGAAACACTTCTGGCATTGATCGAAAATGCAAAACAGGGCGGCGACAGCAGATACAAAGACAAAAATACCGGGCTGCTTGTGCATGACTGTTTCACTGATTCATTCGAAACCGAAGTTGAACGTTCGGAACGTTACAAACAGGAAATGAGTCTGCTCACTCTCAAAATTACAGGCTATAACGCTCTGACTGACAGCGAAAAAGCGACAGCCGGGCGCAATGCGGCAATGGCTCTCAAGCAGTCGCTGCGACGCCTCGACCTGATGTTCTGTGGCGCCGGCGAAGGCGAGTTCATTGCCATTCTTACCGAGACCGGAGTAAAAGTTGCCACGGTAGTCGCCCAGAGAATTCAAAAAGCATTTGCAAAGCACAACGAAAAAGCTGATTTTATTAATAAGACCAGTATCGGGCTGGTGATCGGGGCCGCTACCTACCCCACCGACGCCACCCACGGTGCCGGGCTGCTCGAAAAGAGCACCGAAGCCTGCGACAAGGCAGATGTTTCCGGCACCGGTATCGCCTCTTACAGTGAAATTCAAACGGACTGACGGGTTCAGTCACAAACAGGAGCACGAAAAATGGAAAATCTTGTAAAAGTGACGTTCAGCTTGAATGGCCGACAGGTCGAAGCTGAAGTTCTGCCAACCATGACCGTTCTCGAAATGATCAGACGCAATTTCCGGCTGACTGCCGCCAAGGAAGGCTGCGGCAAAGGCGAATGCGGAGCCTGCACGGTTCTTCTCAACGGCGAACCGGTCAACAGCTGCCTGAAACTGGCCGCGTCACTTACCGCTTCTGATCAGGTCGTTACTGTCGAAGGGCTCGAAAAAGACGCGACCATGCAGGCGATTCAGAATGCCTTTGTCAGCGAAGGCGCTGTTCAGTGCGGATTCTGCATACCCGGCATGACTATGACCAGCTACAAACTGCTGCAGAATAACCCGAACCCTGATGAACACCAGATCAAGCAGGCTCTTTCGGGCAATATCTGTCGCTGCACCGGTTACCGTAAGATCGAAGCTGCCGTAAAAAAAGCTTCAGAAACCAGGAGAAACAAGTGAGCAGCATCAGCTTTTTCAGACCAGCAAACACCTCAGAGGCATGCGAGCTTCTGGCTAAACCGAATTATCTTGCCGTTGCCGGCGGCACTGACCTGATCGTCAAGCTGCGCAACGGTCTTTTTCCGAACGCGGTGGCTCTCGTCGATATCAGCGCCCTGCCATTCAAGTCGATCCGCAAGGAAGGCGACCGGTTGATAATCGGCAGCGGCTGCACCATGAGCGCTGTTATCAGCAACCCTGAAGTGAACGAATATTTTCCGGTTCTGGTCAAGGCTGCATCAACGGTGGGCGCCACCCAGATACGCAATGCCGCGACACTTGGCGGCAATGTGGCGAACGCTTCGCCTGCCGGCGATACGATTCCGGCGCTCTTCGCCCTCGAAGCCGAAGTGATGATCGTCGGGCAGACCGGCAAGCGCAAAGTCGCCATCGACGAATTTTTTACCGGCCCGGGTCGCAGCGTTCTCAAAGCCGGCGAAATCATCGAAGGCTTTGCCCTGCCGCTGCGAAAAACCGCCGGCGAATTTCTGAAGCTTGGCGAAAGGCGTGCGCACGCTATTTCCAAGATCAATCTGGCGCTGAGTGTTTTCAACGATGGGCAGAAACGCTACCGCATCGCGATCGGTTCGGCAGCTCCAACAGTTCTGCGCTGTAAAGGCGCCGAGGAACTGCTCGAAAAAGCCGGCGAAATAGATGCAGCAACCCTCGAAAAAGCCGCGGGATTTGCCTGCGAAACCGCAAAGCCCATCAGCGATGTCAGATCATCGAAATCCTACCGCAAACAGATGGCCGGGGTTCTGTTAAAGAGGGCTCTTAAAGCAATTCTTTGACCTGGATGGCCCCGCTTCAACAATCAGAATTTATTATCTTCGCCCCTGTTCTCAAACGGAACAGGGGCGAAGTTATAATCAGAAATACTGAGAGATATGGGAATTTCTCCAGACGCTCTGAGCAATTTTGTGTGCGCAAATCACACTTTTTAAAACAGTGCAATTTACACACCCAATTTTCAACAAAAAACATGAGCACTTTTTTCACAAACTTTTTTGATCCGTACCCCCGGAACGCCTAATTTTAAGGTAAAGAAGTGCCGATAACCAGAAACAGGGGGCATGCATTCTGCCCTTATGTTTGCTTGGCATTATTTTTGCCCTATAAAAATGAGCGAGAAAATTTTGCTCTTGAATCAGGGAAATGTGAGGCTTTAAATTGAAAAGAAGAACTTACCTGTTTCTGGCAGTTTTCATGATGTGTTGCAGTCTTGGCTACACAATCACTGCCCTCGAGGTTTTCAACGAAGGCAGGCGCTCCTTCGACCTCGGTCGCTGGCAGGAGTCGAAAGAAACTTTCGCCCGATTCATGGCAACATGGCCGGATCACAAGCTCAACCCTGAAGCCCTGTATTATTTCTCTCTTGCTGCGGCCCGCACTCTTCCGGAGAGGTCACGTGAGTATTCAGACTCTCTTGTCGACGAAATTGCGGCGGCAATTGGCACGTTAAGTATTGAGCTCCCAGGCAAGGATCTGACTGAGCTCAAAGTAGCCGTCAAACTCGCCGGAAACCGCACCACTCCAGTTTCATGGTCAGAACTCACAACCCTCAACCCTGCTGAGCTCAAGCATTATCTTAACCGCGGCTGGCACCCTGACCCTGCGGCGACCCCAATCGAAGCTCTTTTCTGGGAAACCAGCTGGCGCAAAAAAAACACATCAGCCCTGGAGCCAGATCTGACCGCATCTATTGCACTACTGAAAGCCCGAGCGCTTTGGCAGATAATGCTTTCCCCCTTGTCGTTATCTGCAAATTCCGATATACTGAAGACATGGGGTTATTGGCCCGTACACACCTGCTTTGAAAAAGAAGTCAATCAGGGTTTTAAATACGGAAACCCCGATATAAAAAGGGAATTAGCATTGCTGGGTTACCACTACGACTGTTTCCGAAACGGTGGTTTTGCGAAAGCAGATATTTCACCCCGGAAAAGCCGCTGGTATACCTACCTTTCTGAAAGAGGCCTGAATCTTCAGGAGGCATGGTGTCCAAGGTGAAAAAGTTAATGCCAAAAATCAAGATAGCTGTGGTAGTGCTGCTTGTGCTGGCGGTGGGGTATTTCTTTTCCTCGATCCCCTCTGCTACAAGCATCGACTTCACCACCATGCGCAAAAATCTTGCAAGTTTTGGCATCAGAACTGAAGTCGAAGAGCCAGTTCCGGTTGCTTCGATCACCAGGACGATCGAAGAAGAAGTTGCCGCCCGCAATGAAGAGCGTGACAGACACGTCAACGAATCGCGGGCCCGCCAGTATGTAGAATCGGCCATCAATGACTATTACCAGGGAAGCTACGAAGAAGCCCTGCGCCGCCTCGACCGGGCGCGGATCTATGACCCCAGCAATTTCAGCATTTTCAAGCTCAGCGGTCAGATTTTCTTTGAGAAAAACAAGTTCCGTAAGGCCTTCAACGACTGGGAAAGAGCCAACCAGCTCCCGAACGATGACCGCACCATAACCCGCGACCTCGATGTTCTTAAAAGACTTATCAGATACAGTCGCAATGAGATAGACCGCCTAAATCGCACCCTCAACCGCGAGCCAGAGAACCAGATCGCCAAAGCGCGCCTTAAAGAACTCGAAGAACAGATGCGCGAATAATGTTGGTGTACAGTCGGTAGTTTTCAGCCGATAAGTACACTCAATATGAGCGATGTAAAAACCAGTTTTCTTGAGCAGCTGTATTCAGATGCCAACCTCCCGTTCTTCTGCGACCTGCCGGCCTGCCGCGACAAATTACCACCGCAGCTTTGCGCCAGCAGCCAGTTCGCGCTGCTGATCAATCGCCAGAAATTAAGAGAGTTCTGCTCATCACAAAAGCTCACAATACCGCAATACGCCGTTTCAGAGCAATTCGCCAGACTCAGCGCCTGGGCGGTAAAATTCAACCGGTTTCCGCTGATCATGAAAAGCTCGACCAACCTCGCCGACGGCCGGGCCTGCTATATTCTCAAGGCTTTTCGAGAACTGCCCGAGTTTTTTGAACAGATAATCAGCGAATTTGCCGGGCCAGTTATGCTCGAAGAATTCATCAGTCCAAAGGCAAGAATTGAAATCACGTTTTTCAACGGCACCCCAAGGATGATTGCCCAGGTCAGCCTCGACAAATCATTGAAACTCAGACACAGCTGGCGGGCTTTCCCGGTTCGACTCCCGGCACCGCTGACCAGCCGGATGTTTGAAATTGCAAAACTTTTTCATGATTTAGTCAGCCTGCAGAATGTTCCGATGAGGTTTTCATTCGCAGTAACAGCGGCAGGCCCAATCTTAACGGCTATAAACAGTGGCTACAACCGGCCAGAATATCACCCTGACTGGCGCAATGCAGCCGGTATCTGTCCTCTGGCCGAAGACAACGCTGAAACTGCAGTGTCAGAAAAGTTCTGCAAGGTTCTGCATTTTCATGAATGCCGTAACGATGAAATCTCTGAAAGCAGGCTGAAGCAGGCAGCTGAAACTTCTCTGTGCCGATGGATCCGCATCGAAGATCAGGCAGTGATCATGCTTGCTTCTGAAAACGCCGCGACCCTGCTGGAGGATTCCAGGAGGGTCGCGGCGTTATTCAAACATCTGGCTGAGTGATCAGAATTTGCTGCGATAACCGCGCCAGACATCATAGAACAGCTTGTTGCCCTGAAAATGCGGGCAATATTTGTAAAACGAATAGGTCGCGGCATTTTTAACGGTAACCTGCTGACCATCGATATTCATGGTAACCTTTTCGCCACGGTCGAGTTTCGCCTTTGCGTCATCGTAATGACGCCGATAGGTGTGAGCGGCGTATTCGATCTGCTTATCAAAGCCCTTGAATTTCTGATTCCAGTTGCCGGAATCATAGCAGCCAACGCCAACCGCCCAGTCAAGCTGTTTCTGAGTGGCGGTCGATTTGCTGATCAACCCCTGTTCACACTGCAGGCGCGTAAGAAGCACCTGCGGGTTGATGCCATATTTTTTGGCGGCGTCATAAATCATCTGCGCCGGAGTCGAGCCGCGATAAGGCTTCGCCAGCACCGAATTTTTCGAGTCGAGAAAGCGCTGAATCTGCGCCACTGTCATGGTGCCTGAATTGGTCAGGGCATTATCAGAGATCAGATAGTCTTTCTGAAAGGTCTGCTGCCAGGATTCGTCACCTGCAGAGGCCACCTTGTAATTTCCGGTAGATCCGGAAGTTGAGCTGGTTGTCGTCTGATTTTGCGAATTCTGATTTTTAACAGTGGTTGTACCAGATGGCTTTATACCGCGCGGCAAAGCAATCAGCTGCCCCGGGAAAATCAGATTCGGAGTAGCAGCGATCGTAGGCACCTGGTATTTGAGAATGTGCTGCCACATGCCCGACGCCCCATAAAACTGTTCGCAGATTTTCGACAGGGAATCGCCTGATTTAACGCGGTAGTAGTCCATGCCGGTGATTTCACCGCTGACGCCGGTTACACTTCCGGAAACTGCCGGAGCAGCTGCCTGGTTGGCGGTGTCGCCAGCATCCGATGTTGCCGCCTGACTCTGGGCGCTGTTTCCTGAGCTGGCTGAACTGCCGATGGTGACGGTCGAAACACTGAACGGATTGGTTGAATCAGCATGAGCAGGCGAAGCAGAGGCACCAGCAGCTGCTTCGTCGCCTTTTTCGAGCTTTTCGAGGTCCATTTCCTGGACACCGGGGGTATTACGCAGAATCTCTATTTCGAGGTTACGTTTCGCCTCTTTGAAGGCATCGGCGTATTTTTTAACATCCTCACGGCCAAGACCGGCAGCCTGCTGGTATTCCTGATAGGCCTTCTGATATTTTTCGAATGCCTTCTCGACAGAAGCTGGCGAAGATGGGGTGCGGGCCGAACTCAGGGTTGTCTTTTTACTGTTGTCATTGCGGGTCATTTCGTTGGTAACGACAAGGGTTGCGGCACCAAGGGCAATGCCCACGGCCATGGTCAGCATGAAACCGATTACGCCCCTGCGATTGTTGATAATCATGATATTCACCCCGAAAATGTCATTTGCAAACGGACCAGTTGTTTTAATCATAGCAGAAAAAAGTTTAACCCGATGTAAGAAATACCAACTTTATCTGCAAAAGTTTGTACAATTTGTTTTATATGTGGTAAATTATTAACAACCTTCATTACAGCAGGCTTTTTAGATGAGCAGCAGGGCAGTGGCCGATAAAACCTCGATCTTTGTAGGAGTGGCGTTTCTTCTCATCGCCGGCATTATCGGTACAGGCGGAATCCTCTGGAAAAGTTTCATTGAATACACCGGCAATGCTGCCGGACTGCCCGAAGTCTTCAGCGATATCGCCAGCCGGGCGCCTTACGAAGAAGCCAAAGACCCCGAAAGCCGCCGCGAAATTATTTTCACTTTTGTGATTCCGCGGGGCGATCTGGTTCAATTTATTGAAATGATGCAGCCGAAGCTGGACCGGATCGTCGAAAAGACCGGCAAAACCGCCCGTATCGACGTTTCAGTAAATGAGCTTGAGGTAATCAACAAACTTAACCGCAAAATTGCCGATTACGGCAGTATAACAGCCATGGCCTACATCAATTATCGCAAAAGTCATCCGATCAGGGCTGTTCTCGAAAGAGTTTTCGAGCCGCCTAAAAAAGTGATTTTTCTTGTCAGAAGCAATGACCCCGCCACCGCTCTCGAAGACCTGCGTGGTTACCGCATCGCCTATCGCGGCGGCGACCAGCTTGCCGGCTACCTGATTCCGGTCAAAGAGATCGAAAAGAAAGGTTTTTCGCACAGCACTTTTTTCAAGCAGGAGCACTTCTCAGAGAACTACAGCGACTCGATTCTCGGCCTGCAGAACGAGCAGTATGACTGTATCGTCCTCACAAGCAACTTCTTTCTGGAACAGCCTGAAAACGTGCGCAACAGCATGAAAATCGTGCATGAAAGCCCACCGGTACCGGGCGGGGTCTATGTTGTAAACTCTGATTATCGCAGCCCTTTCGAGCAGACAGTTGTCGGCAATTTTATGAAGCTCGGCAACAGAATTCAATCTTCAGAGATGTTCTCGGGCATGTTTACCACCAGACAACCTGACGAAAAACTTTTCGAACAGCTCGAGGAGGATCTTGCCAATGCCCGTTGATCAGCAGATGCAGCAGAAGGCACACAATTTTTCGGCAAGCTTCAGACAGAAGATTGCCGTCACCTTCACTCTGCTCATCATCTTCATCATGCTGGTTTCGGTTTATCTGGTAACGGTTCAGATCAAGCACACCAGCCTGGGCCGGGCCGAAGAAAGCGGCCGCCTGCTTGGCCGCATGATTGCCCTCGCCATGGGCGAAGATATTGTCAGAGGCAATTTTCAGGGGATAGACTATGCCCTGCGGGAATTTGTCAAACTCAACAAAATCGAATACTGCCTCATTCTTGACAATCAGGGCCGCATCATTTCAAGCACGCATCCGAATACGCACGGCAAATACTTCTCAGATGGCTGGTCACGGGCTGCCCTGTTTTCTTCAGATCTTTCAATACGCAGGGCCACTGCCGGCAAACGACCGGTATACGATACTTCGGTGCCAATCGTGATCGGCGGCAAACGTTATGGCCTGATCAGGGCCGGCTTCACCATCGACGAAGAATACACACACATTCGCAATCTTCTCGTCTACAATCTTTCGCTGGGTCTGGTTCTGATACTGATCGGTATTTTCATCGCCTACGGTATTTCTGCAACTCTTCTGAGTCCGCTGAACTCGATTCTGCAGTCAATTGAGTCGATGAGCCACGGCGACTACAGCTACAAAGCCATGGTCAGATCGACAGATGAATTTGGCGAACTGGCAAATTCTTTTAACCGTCTGGCCTCGATTCTGCATGACAAAGAAACCACAAGCAATTTCATTACCCGCAAAATTTTCGAACATTCGCCCGAGCTTGCAAGCCGCAATTTTTCAGGCAAAACCGTGCACGCGGTAATTCTTCACCTCGAACTGCACCGTTTCAACAGCTTTATTGAACGCAGTTCACCCTCAGAAGCCGTCGACACGCTGAACCGCTTTTTCACCCAGACCACTGAAATTATCGCCAGAGCCAACGGCCTGGTAGACAAGCTTGGCGACTGTTTTATAACCGCGATTTTTCCGATCAATAAAAATGACGCCTGGCCAGCACAGCTGCGCGCAGGCTTCGCAGCTCTTTCTGTAAGAAACAACCTGAATATTTTCAATTTTAAAGCTGCTCAGCTCGGTCTCGAAGAGATAAACATGCGCTCAGGACTCAGCTGCGGCAATGTTATCATCGGTCACATCGGCACCCGGTCGAGATCTGACTTTTCAGCTATCGGCCCGGTTCTCACCAATGCCCGCAACTCTGCCGGACATTCCAGTCGCAACAATGCTTTTCAGCCGGTCGGCGATCAGGCTTTCAATTCGGCAGCGCGTGACTATCTGCTTTTCAAGCCTTTGATCATGCCCGACGAAAGCCACGAAGGCATCGATTATTTTACCATCACCGGCTTTTCGAACATTGCTTACTTCTGCGAGCGCCTTAAAACAGTTTCCGGCAGAGGCGCCATTTCGATCTGCCAGGCTCTCGGCCTGACCGGCACTTCAGAGGGCCTGAATCAACTTATAAAGCTTATCGAAGACAGGGATTTCGGCTTCAGAACCGATGCGATACGGGCAATTTCGCCATTCATGTTTCAACAGAACGACCAGGCAATTGAATTTCTTAAAAAACTTGCCACAAATACCGACAACCCGGAGTTTAAATCGGTTGCAATCAGCATACTCGGCATGAGCCGTTCACAGAAACTTGCTGACTTTTTCTCTGAGATGTTCAATGATCCTGATGACCGGGTGCGGGCCAATGCCATCGAATCCTATATTCCGCTTGACGTGGCCGACAAGCGCGACCGCCTGAAAAGTCTGCTCAACGACCAGGCCCCCCGCGTCTGCGCCAACGCTCTGCTTGGTCTTTGGCTGGCAGACGATCAGCAGACTCTCACCTGTCTTCACGAACTTCTTAAATCTGACAGCAGCGGCAAACGTGCCTCTGCCGCCTTTGCCATCTATTTCCTTTCAGCCGCCCGCAAATTTCGCCGGCTTTTTCCGGCTTATTGCGAGCAACCCGGCCTGGCAACCATGCAGATTGTCGAAAGCATTTTCCGCAGACTGGTTTTAATGCTCGAAAGCCAGGAAAACTCAGAAAGGCTTCAGGCTCTCAGAGCCCTCGGTAGAGTTGCCGACACCGACAGCCGTGATATCGTCATCAAAATGCTTGAAGAAGAAACAGAACCAGAAATCATCAATCTCGGGCACTCGATTCTCTCTGAATGGGAAAGATCATCAGGCACTCAAACCGAGTCGCCACGCCCCCGCAATAGAGACTGAAAAACCCTTTCTCCGACAAACAGACCGGCAACGGCGGTAAAGAACTGAAAACCCAGCACTGGCATCAGCAGCCATTTTGCCGTCGCCACGATATCGAGAATCTGAACGATCACATATCCGGCAACGCCGATGATCACTCCCTTTACCAGCGCCGGAAAAACAAGTCGCAAAGGCATACTGTGCTTTGAAAAGATAAAATAGAGACCGATCAACGCAAAATTACCGCAGACGATAACCGGCAGAATCGGGTACATCGGTGCCGGCAGATGGCCGGAAACAATGCCACCAAACGGGCTCAGAAAAGCAAGAATAAGAGCATGCCGCAAGCCGCTGTAAAGAAGAACGAAAATAAAAATAGCGTTAACGATAGTACCGGTCACCGGGTTTGGCAGCCCAATAAGCTGAACGGCAAGCAGAACAGCAAGAAAAACGCCGGTTCTGGCGGCAACTGCGAGTTTTTGTCGCGATGCAACATTGTCTTCATGCGTGGTTTCCATAGCTGCAAAATTCTAACATCCTGAAGCTGTTATGGCAATTCAAATTTTCTCTTGCTGCAAACGCAAAAACACTTGTCATTTAATTGACAAGTAAAATTTTCATGGTATATTTACTGCTTGTTGTTGCAGGAATGAGGATATTTTTGGATTGAAGATCCCTGAAGGAGGTCTGTGTGGACGCACAACTGTTTTTCTGGCTTGCCCCGATAGGCTCGCTCACTGCGCTGGTTTTTGCCTGGTATTTTTACAATGCCATGATGGCATCTGACCCGGGCAGCGAAAAGTCCCGCGAAATCGCCGGATATGTTAAAGAGGGCGCCATGTCGTACCTCTGGTCACAGTATAAGGTCGTCGGCATTTTCTTCATCGTTGCCTTCGCCTTTTTCGCCTTCCTGTCTTTTGTACTGCACGTACAGAGCCCCTGGACCCCACTCGCCTTTCTGACCGGTGGTTTTTTCTCGGGTCTCTCCGGCTACCTCGGCATGAAAACCGCCACCAACGCCTCGAACCGCACCGCTGCCGCCGCTGCCAAGTCCCTTAATCAGGGTCTGCAGGTCGCTTTCAGAAGCGGCGCCGTCATGGGCTTTGTCGTCGTCGGCCTCGGCCTTCTCGACATCTCGATCTGGTGGAAAATTCTCAACTGGGTCATGAGTGCTAAAGATACCGTTTTCAAAGACAGCGTATTTGCCGTTCACGATTACATGGAAATCACCACCATCATGCTGACCTTCGGCATGGGCGCCAGCTCACAGGCTCTGTTTGCCCGCGTTGGCGGTGGTATCTTCACCAAAGCCGCTGACGTCGGTGCCGACCTTGTCGGTAAGACCGAAGCCGGCATTCCCGAAGACGATCCGCGCAACCCGGCCGTTATCGCTGACAACGTTGGTGACAACGTCGGCGACGTAGCCGGCATGGGTGCCGACCTTTATGAATCATACTGCGGTTCGATTCTGGCCACCGCAGCCCTTGGCGCCGCCGCATTCACCACCCCCGAACTGCTGCCGCTGCAGGTCAATTCGATTCTTCTGCCGCTGGCAATTGCTGGTGCCGGTATCCTTTTCTCACTGATTGGTATCTACTTCGTCAGTACTGATGAAGACGCCTCACAGAAAGAATTGATGGGCGCCCTTGGTCGCGGCATTAACGTTTCTTCTCTGCTTACCGCCGTCGGCAGCGCCATTCTCGTCTGGAAAATGCTGCCCGACCACATCTACATTCTTGGCTCGATCATCACTGGTCTGATGGCTGGTATCATCATCGGCTGGGCCACTGAATATTACACCTCCTCTGACTATGAGCCGACTCAGGAAGTCGCCGCCCAGTCTTCAACCGGCCCCGCCACCGTCATCATCGAAGGTCTGGCAACCGGTATGATGTCAACCGGTATTCCGGTTCTCACCGTCGGTCTCGGCATCATTCTCGCCTACGGCTTTGCTGATGGTTTCAACAACCCGGCCATGGGTCTCTATGGTATCGGTATTGCCGCCGTCGGTATGCTCTCTACCCTTGGCCTGACTCTCGCCACTGACGCCTACGGCCCGATCGCCGACAACGCCGGTGGTAACGCCGAAATGTCACACATGGGCCCCGATGTCAGAAAACGCACTGACGCTCTCGATTCACTTGGCAACACCACAGCCGCCACCGGTAAGGGTTTCGCCATCGGTTCGGCCGCTCTGACCGCCATGGCTCTGCTCGGCGCTTACATCGAAGAACTCCGCATCGGCCTGCTGCGCGTCGCCAAATTCAGCGAATCACAGCTTGACCAGTATATTTTTGCCGGCCCCGAAAAGGCCGTTCCGATAGCCAAGGCCACCATGGCTGATTTCATGGCTTACTACAATGTAAACCTGATGAACCCGCTCGTTCTCGTCGGTGTTTTCATCGGCGCCATGATGGTATTCGTTTTCTGCGCCATGACCATGAAAGCAGTCGGTCGCGCTGCTCACAGCATGGTTGAAGAAGTCCGCAGACAGTTCAAGGAAATCCCCGGCCTGCTTAAGGGTGAACCAGGTGCCAAGGCTGACTATGCCGCGTGCGTAGCTATCTCCACCAAGGGTGCCCAGAAAGAAATGCTGGCCCCCAGCCTTATCGCCATCATCACCCCGATCGTCGTCGGTCTGGTTCTCGGCGTTGGCGGTGTAATCGGCATGCTGGTCGGCGGTCTCGCCTGCGGTTTTGCCGTTGCCGTAATGATGTCGAACTCAGGCGGCGCCTGGGATAACGCCAAGAAATACGTTGAATCAGGCCAGATGGGTGGCAAAGGTTCTGACAACCACAAGGCAACCGTAGTCGGCGACACCGTCGGCGATCCGTTCAAAGATACTTCCGGCCCGTCACTCAACATTCTTATCAAGCTGATGAGCATGGTGGCCGTAGTTGTTGCCGGTCTGACCGTCAGCTACTCACCGAAGATCCAGTATTATTTCGGTTTCGCCCCGACTGAAATCCGCTACAAAGAAGAATTCAACAAGCTTCTCAGCGCCCGCGAAGTTAAACTTCCCGGCCTCAATGAAACCGAAAAAACCGGCAAAACCAGCTCGATCTTCGAAGAAGATCCTCTGATGGGCACCGAAGACATCATTCTGCCCGACGAAGATTCTGCCAACAAAACCACCACTCCGGCCCAGAAGCCAGAAGTGAAACCGGGCGAAGTAAAACCGGTGGAAACTCCGGCCGACACCAAGCCTGAAGAAAGCAAGCCAGCCAGCACCGAAGGTTTTGGCGCCATTGACGAAGCCAAACCGGCTGACAAACCGGCACCAGCAGTAACCAGCGGCGGTTTCGAAGGCGGCTTCGACGCTATCGACGCTACCCCGAAAACTGAACCGGCACCAGCTCCGGCAACCCCGGCTGATGCAGCTCCGGCTGACACTTCAGCCGCTCCGGCACCGACTGCTCCTGCCGCTGATGCGCCGGTCGCAACTCCGGCCCCGGCCGACGCAGCCGCTCCGGCAGATACTGAAGCAGCTTCAGCACCGGCAGCCGCCCCCGCCGCCGGCGGTGGTTTCGACGGTTTCTAATCTGTTCTTAAAGAAACCGGCTGTCTGCAGATGCAGGCAGCCGGTTCTTTTTTTTCAGCCGGTTTCCCGGCACAGTTTCAGATAATACGGATCGCAAATTTCGGGCAGACCGGCGAGCAGTAGCCACAGAGAACACAAAGCTGATGATTGATCTGCGGCGTCTTTTCGCCCGGTTTCAACGCTGACTGCTGGCAGGTTCTGATACAGGCACCGCAATTTATGCAGACCATAGCATTGATGAACAGGCGGCGAGGCTGCCCGGCAACTTTACGGGCAAAGGCCGGATCGACCGAAACGCCGTTCGCCACCTGCACATTCATATCAACCTCATCGGCAGAGGTCATGCCGACAACCGCTGCATCCACAACGCCCGACCTGAGAACCCAGTCGAGCGACGCAGCCGCGTCGTTGCGCAATTGCCCGCCACCGAGCGGCTTCATTGCATAGATGCCTTTGCCGTTAGCGCGGGCACGTTTCAAAAAAGCCGTCATATCATCGAGACTGGCGTCGAGAATGCCGATGCCATCGCGATTATACATCGGGTGCAGCACATCGATTGCCGGGTGCTGACCGAGCATGTCGATAGTTTTTGCAGAATGTGAACTGGCCCCGACAGCACCGATAAGGCCCGCCTTTTTCGCTTCGAGCAGATAATCGAGGGCGCCCTGCCGGCCGGCAAAATCTTCGGCATCACGAACCGCGTGCAGCAGGAATGCATCCACCTTTTTCAGGCCAGTCTGCTGAAGACATTCGCCCACAGCGGCCTGCATGGTCTCGCGGGTGCGTGCGGCCGACTTCGAAGCAACGACCGGCGCCGCGCCTTTCCATTGCCTGAGTGCTTCGCCAACTTGGGGGTAAGAGCCATACATCTGGGCCGTATCGATAAAATTGATACCACTCGCAAGGGCATGCAGAATGACCAAAGCCCCGTCAGCCACATTCAGCCCACGCTGCATCGGGCTCATCGTCAATGTGCCAATACCGAGGTGAGTTATTGCAATGCCGGTTTTTCCGAGAAAATTCTTTTGCATCTGATTTCCTTTTTGAGCATGCTGCTGTTTTCGTTTATTGTAGCCCCGCCGCCCGCACTTGCCAACCCGCTTTTTTTCAGCACGGACCTTTATTGTTTTTGCCCGGCGCATGTGCTAACTTTTTATCGCACCGGAGGAAACCCATGAGCCTTGCCCAACTTGAAAAAACCCTGCGCCTCGACATCAAAGCGGCCCTTGGCTGCACTGAGCCTATAACCATCGCCCTGGCTACCTGCAAAGCCCGAAGAATGACCAGCTCTGAGGTCGCAAAGATCACTCTGCGTCTCTCGACAAATCTTCTCAAAAATGCCATGGAAGTCGGCATTCCCGGCACTGGCGGGCAGCGCGGCATTCCGCTGGCTGCGGCGCTTGGCTGTTATTCAGAGGCCGAAGAACCCGGGCTGACACTGCTCGAAAACATGAACGAAGCCTGGCTCAACCGGGCCCGCCAATTTGTTGCCCGTGATCTTATCACCATCGACCTGGCTTCTGAAAAGCACGGGCTGTTCGTCGATGCCCTCGTCGAAGACGATAAAGGCGGGATTGGCCGCTGTATCATCAGCGGCAGCCACGAGAACTGCATTCTTCTTGAGAAGAACGGGCGAACGATATTCTCGTCTGACGCCTCCGGCGACAGCGGTTCAGGCGAGCTGCTGCAACAACGGCAGGCACTCGCTTCGGTCTCGTTTGCCGAAATCTGGAACAACATCGGGCAATTATCAGAAGAACTGCGCCAGCACATGCTCAACGGCATCGACATGAATCTAAGGGTTGCCGAAGCTGGTCTTGCCAAAGACGGGTTTCTGCACATCGGCAATATCTACAACAATCTCATCAAAGAGGGCTGGCTCGGCAACGATGTTGTAAACCGTGCCAAAGCTCTGACTTCGGCCGCAGTCGATGCCCGCATGTCTGGCTGCAATCTGCCGGTAATGACCTCAGCCGGCTCCGGCAATCAGGGTCTGACAATCTCATTGCCACTGCACGTTCTGGCCGAACACGTCAAGGCCGACCGCCGACGCTTGAGCGAAGCTCTGGCGATCAGCCACGGCATAACCAGTATTTTAAAGCATCATTCAGGCACCCTTTCGGCGATGTGCGGCTGTGTCGTCTGCTCGGGTACAGGTCTGACCGCCGGCGCCACCTATCTGCTCGGCGGCGACCTCGAAACGGCAACGGCAGCGGTCAACAACATGGTTGGCAGCATCACCGGTATTATCTGCGACGGTGCCAAGGTTGGCTGTTCGATCAAGCTGGTCTGTGCCGTCGACTCGGCATTTCAGGCGGCGATGATGGCCGTGCGTGGTCTGCGGCTGCCGACCACCAACGGCGTTCTCGGTGAAAATCTTGAATCGAGCCTTGCCAACATTGGTCTGATTGCAGCTCCCGGCATGATTGAAACCGATGACCAGATTCTCTCGATCATGCTTGGCAAACCACTGAAAACCGGGCATGTTTCTTGAACCAGCGCGGCAGATCGCCGGCAGTCTGAGTTTTCCGGGTGACAAATCAATATCGCATCGGCTGGTTCTGATAAGCCTGATGCTCGAAGGCAGTCTTGAACTGGCTAATCTTTCAGACTGCGTCGATGTGGCCACCAGCCTGAGGCTTGTCAAAAAACTGGGCGTTGAAGTGCTACGCGATAAAAAAGCAGTTCGACTTCGCAATAGCCAGCAGGCCGTCACAGACTTTTCAATGCCAGTCGAGCTCGACTGCGGCAATTCCGGCACCACCGCCAGACTGCTTGCCGGAATTCTTGCCGGGCGACCCGGCGAATACATTCTGACCGGCGACACTTCGCTGTCACGCCGGCCAATGCTGCGTGTGGTCGAACCCCTGCGCCAGATGGGTGCAGAAATCGAATGTTCGGATGCTGGCACTCTGCCAATTCGCATCAGCGGGCGGCAAAATCTGACGTCGAAAACATTCTTCAACCACCACAGCTCGGCGCAGGTTAAATCGGCACTGATGCTTGCCGGGTTGCATGCTGCCGGCTGCACAGTTGTCGAAGAACCTTTTGCGAGCAGGGACCACACAGAGAGACTGCTTGAATTTCTTGGAGCCGGCATTACCCGGGATGACCGCAAAATATGTCTTAACGGGCCATTCAAGCCTGCAGGTGATTTTTCGTTCGCCATTCCGGGTGATGTCAGCAGTGCCGCGTTTTTTGCCGTGGCTGCCGCGATTTTTCCAGGAAGCTGCGTCGAGCTGAAAAACATTCTGTTAAACCCATGTCGAACCGCCTTTTTCAATGTACTGAAAAAAATGGGAACCGGCATTTCATTCAGTGAGCAGACCATTACCAAAAAGGAACCGGCAGGTACTGCAACCATTACCGGCGGCGTTCTGCATGGCGTCGAGATTTTGCCAGCCGAGATACCATCATTGATCGATGAATTGCCGGCGTTGGCAGTCGCCATGGCTTTTGCCGACGGTCCATCTGAGGTAACCGGAGCATCGGAGCTGCGCCGTAAAGAAAGCGACCGCATCGGCATTCTGGTCAGTCAACTCCAGAAAACCGGCGTAAAGTGCCAGGAACTGTCCGACGGGTTTCGCATCGAAGGCAGAAGCCGACTTACCGGGGTAACCGAAGTTGATCCGGCCGATGATCACCGCCTGGCGATGGCTTTTGCCATTCTTGCCCGTCGCAGCGAAAAGGGATTGTTTATAAAAAATCCTGATTGCGTAAAGATTTCTTTTCCGAATTTCTTCAGCCACCTGCAAAGTTGCATCAGGAGCTGAAGTAAAAAGCTTTTTACAAAAAGATTTCCGTCACTTTTTTAGTTGCACAAAGAACAAAAATAGTGTACGATGTCGCCCATTAGTCGGTTTAATTTTCAACCGATGAGTTCACAGGAGTTCGTTGCACACCTTGCAGACGCCCAGTAAGACAGGTTTTGACATAGTCGCCATCGACGGCCCCGCCGGTGCTGGTAAAAGTACGGTAGCCCGCATGGCTGCCGACAAGCTTGGTTATGGCTATCTCGATACCGGCGCCATGTATCGCGCCGTAACACTCAAAGCTCAGCAGGAAAACATCGATTTTTCTGATGTCGCTGCCATGCGTCGCTGCGCGAGTGAATGTGGTCTGCGCTTTGAAACAAGCAAAAACTCCTCACAACCGCGCGTTTTTCTCAAAGATGTCGAAGTGACAAATGATATCCGCAAACCCGAAGTGGCCCGCAATGTTTCTGCCGTCGCCGCCAATCAGGGGGTGCGCGAATGTATGACCGCTCTGCAGAGGCAGATCGGCAAAAAGGGCAAGTGGGTTGTCGACGGCCGCGATATCGGCTCAGTCGTTTTCCCTGATGCCCGCACCAAAATCTTTCTGACCGCCTCGATCGAGGAAAGGGCCAGACGTCGCCTGCACGACCTGCACGAGAAGGGCTTTGAAGCCGATCTCGAAAGCCTGAAGCAGGAAATCGCCAAACGCGACGAATATGACTCGAATCGTGAATTTGCTCCGCTCAAGCAGGCTGACGGAGCCGTATTGCTGGATACTACCGCGATGACCATTGATCAGGTTATCGATCGGATTATCATAATCGTAACTAATACCCGGGACAAGTTGATCCCAATGGAGGAACGTATGACTCAAGTTAAAAACACTCACCAGGAACAGGCTGATAGCGCCAACGAGAACCAGATGACAATGGAGGAAGCGCTGAACAGTGAGTTCCGAACAATCTCCAGGGGGGCCATTGTAACCGGCACCGTTATTGAGAAGAATCAGAGCGGTATCTATGTCGACCTCGGCTACAAGTCCGACGGCATCATTCCGACTGACGAACTCGACGGCGAAGAAGGCAAATATAACGTTGGCGACGAAATCAAAGTCTACGTCAAGAAGGTTGACGACGGCCACGGGCAGCTGCTGCTCTCTCTGCGCCGCGCCCAGGAACTCGGTTCATGGGATGACCTCGACGAAGCTTTCAAAAATAAGACTCCGGTCGAAGGCGAAATCAAAGAACGCATCAAGGGCGGCTACAACGTCAGCGTTCTCGGCGTAAGAGCCTTCCTGCCCCAGAGCCAGCTGTCACACGGCAAAAACGCCAAAGAAAGCATCGGCAAGAAATTTCCGATGGTTATCACTGAATATGACCGCCGCCGCAAGAACGTCGTCGTTTCTGAACGCGCCATTCTTGACAAGGTTCGCGACAAACGCAAAAACGAAATCTTCGAAAAATTCCATGTTGACGATGTCATCAAGGGCGTTGTTTCAAGAATCGTTGAATACGGCGCATTTGTCGACCTCGGCGATGGCGTTGAAGGCCTCATTCACCGCAACGACCTCAGCTGGTCAGTGATTTCCAACCCGCGCGAAGTCGTTCAGCCGGGCGAAACCATCGAAGCCAAGATTCTGAAAATGGATGTCGAAAAAGGCAAAATCAGCCTCGGCATCAAGCAGAAAAAAGACAACCCCTGGGAAACCGTTGACAACCGCTACAAAGTCGGCCAGAAATATCATGGCAAGGTTAAGAACCTCATGGATTTCGGCGCTTTCGTTGAACTCGAAGAAGGCGTTGAAGGCCTCGTGCACATTTCTGACCTGTCATGGGCCAGAAACATCAAGCACCCGAGCGAAGTCGTAAAAACCGGCGACTCAATCGACATCGTCGTAAAAGAAATCGACAAGGAAAAGAAACGCATTTCTCTGTCATACAAAGAAGTTCTGCCCCACCCGTGGGAACAGGTCACTTCCAAATACAAAATCGGCGATGTGGTAACCGGCAAGGTTAACAACATGACCGACTTTGGCGCCTTCATCGAAATCGCTCAGGGCGTCGAAGGCCTGCTGCATGTCTCTGACATGGACTGGGTCAAAAAAGTCAGCCACCCGAAAGAAATTCTCGAAAAGGGTCAGGAAATCAAGGTCAAGATCCTCAACATCGACACTGCCAACCACAGACTGTCACTTGGCCTGAAACAGACCACCACTGACCCCTGGGAAAAGGTTGAATACGAATACAAGATCGGCGATCAGGTTACCGGCGTCGTTAAGAATCTGGTTCCCTATGGTGCCTTCATTCAGCTCGAAAACGGCCTCGAAGGCCTGCTGCACGTCTCTGAATTCTCATGGCAGAACGACGTTGAAAATCCGGGCGCCGCTCTCAAGGTTGGCGATCAGGTTAACGTCATGGTCTATGAAATCGACAAAGGCAAACAGAAAATTGGTCTCTCTCTGCGCCGCCTCCAGGATGACCCCTGGAAAGATGTTGAACGCAAGTTCGGCAAAGACAGCGTGCATCAGGGCAAAATTGCCACTCTGCTCGACAATGGCGTAGAAGTTGAAGTTACCGAAGGCGTTATCGGCTTCGTCCACATCTCTCAGCTGTCAGCTCAGCGCGTTAACAGCCCGTCTGAAGTGGTCAAGCAGGGCGACACCGTGACCTACAAGGTTCTCGAACTCGACCGCAAAAAC
>ENA-UOWO01000995-UOWO01000995.1-activated-sludge-metagenome-genome-assembly--contig:-NODE-995-length-39017-cov-14.653457_pt1 | contig 39017 bp, 32 predicted proteins | sample MGYA00238148_ERZ761564 | MGnify/ENA primary metagenome ERZ761564 (study PRJEB28885, sample SAMN05720194) | activated sludge metagenome | isolation source: Anaerobic digester | place: USA... | reverse complement strand
GGCGCAGGACGCGCGCGAGATGCTCGCCGGCCTGCGGCGGCAAAACCACCTCGTGGCCACGGGCGAGCGACTCGAAAACGCAGATTCTCGGAATACGCATGCGCCGATTCTATCGCTGGAATTAATCGGTGCGCGGCTTTTCGCGCGTCCGCTTGAAGGAATGCCGGACAGTCCGATGAACGAAAGAGGTTTTCGGGTGGGGTTTGTACAGAGATCCGAGTCAGCAATATCGGCTCAACAAAACCGGCTAGGGAAATGGAGTCTGACATCTGTTGAGTCCGCACTGCACTGACACGTGCGACGCAACAAGCAGGACTACACCCTGATCAGCAGCGGCCGAAAGCTCAGGGCAAAGGCATCAAGCGCTCGGAGTTGACGGGAAGTCTCTTACGCGCCGGTTAAGGGCGAAGTAGACCTGCACACTCTGCCGCCTGTACATGTAGAGCGCGCCGGCACCCACAGCAAGTAAGCCCGGCAGAGCATATGGCAGCTGGCCAAAGAACGCGCACGGCGCTACTAACGCAAGCGTCAAAAACCCCAAGTAGGCAGGACGCGCATACGGCCGCTTTGACGCCAGCGCCCAGGCAACAATGAGACCAACGAGGCCGGTCAAGGACGCGAATACGCCTGCACCACTGCTCCACCACTCTGCGTAGGTGACATGCCGACCCTGTATCGCGTAAGCGTCGATGTTGATGACCGATATGGCAAAGAAGAGGAAGCAACACGCGGCATGCGCGGTGAGAAATTTTAGAAGCTTTGGCATGCTGCCGAAGTTTTCCCACATGGCCTAGCTCCTATCGCGCGCTCATGCCACCGCGCGCTCGATGCCTTCGATCGCAACATCGACCATCAGATCGATTTCGTCGATCGTCACGCAATACGGTGGCATGAAATAGATGACGTTGCCGAGCGGGCGCAGGATCACGCCGCGGGTCAAGCCGTGCAGGTAGACGCGCAGGGCGCGGCGTTCATTGGCCGGAAATTCCTCGCGCGTGGCCCGGTTGCGGACCATCTCGACCGCGGCAATCATGCCGGTCTGGCGGACATCCGACACATGCGGATGATCACGAAGCGCCTCCAGTCGCGCGGCCAGATGCGTGGAAAGCGTGCGATTGGCCACGAGCACCGGCTCGTCGTTGAAGATCGCGATCGTCTCGAGCGCGGCGCGACAGGCCAGCGCGTTGCCGGTGTAGCTGTGCGAATGCAGAAACGCCTTGCCGGACGAGTATTCGGCGTAGAACGCCGCATGGATGGCCGACGTGGTCAGAACCGCCGAGAGCGGCAAGGTGCCGCCGGTGAGGCCTTTTGAGAGACAGAGAAAATCCGGCGTGATCGCGGCCTGTTCGCACGCGAACAGGGTGCCCGTGCGACCGAAGCCGACGGCGATTTCATCGGCGATCAGGTGCACGTCGAATTCGTCGCAGAGGCGACGCAGGCCGGCCAGATAGGCGGCATCGTGCATGCGCATGCCGCCTGCGCATTGGACCAGCGGTTCGACGATCACCGCGGCGACCTCTTGCGCATGCTTGGCGAGCAGATCGCGCATTTTGCCAAGCGTGCGGGCGACGTGCTGCGAAGACGTTTCTCCACTTGCCCGCAGATAGGCATCCGGCGACGGCGCCAGGAGCGGCTCGAACAGCAGGGGCGCGTAGGTGTTCCGATACAGCGGGACGTCGGTAACCGAGAGCGCGCCGATCGTCTCGCCATGGTAGCTGCCGGTCAGGGCGATGAAGCGCGTGCGCTGCCTGCGCCCCAGGTTGCGCCAGTAATGGAAACTCATCTTGAGCGCGACTTCGATCGCGCTGGATCCGTTGTCGGCGTAGAACACGCGCGAGAGGCCGGGCGGTGCAAGCCGGATGAGCTGTTCGGCGAGCGCCACGGCGGGTTCGTGGGTCATCCCGGCGAGCATGATGTGATCGAGGCGATCGAGCTGGTCCTTCAGGCCGGCAACGATGCGCGGGTGGCGATGACCGAACACGTTGGTCCACCACGAGCTGACCGCATCGAGGTAGCGCCGGCCATCGCTGGCCTGCAACCAGGCGCCTTCGGCACGTTCGATCGCGAGCATCGGGATCGTTTCGTGGTCATGCATCTGCGTGCACGGATGCCAGACCACGGCGAGATCGCGCGCGGACAGCGAGGACTTCGGGTGATCGGGGGAGTTCGACATGGCTTTGCTATGATCGACGGCCAGTCCCTTCCTGCACAAGCAGCCATCATGCATGACCCACTCGTGATCCGCACCGGAACCGCTCGCGCAACGGCAGATGTTCGACGGTTGCCCGCGTCTGCAGACAGGCAGCCGCTCGCGCGACCCCGGTTTCCCGCTGCCGATCCCCCACGCTCCATTGCCGGTCCGGCGCGCGGCTTCACGTTGATCGAAATCCTCGTCGTCGTCGTCATCCTCGGAATCCTCGCCGCCATCGTCGTGCCGCGTGTCATGGAGCGACCTAGCGAAGCCCGCATCACCCGCGTGAAACAGGATGTGCAGGGCGTGATGACGGCGCTGAATCTCTACAAGCTGGACAATTTCCGTTATCCGACCAGTGAACAGGGATTGCAGGCGCTTGTCGCCAAGCCTTCCGGGCAGCCCGATGCGCCGAACTGGAAAGGCCCCTACCTGGATCGCCTGCCGAAGGATCCGTGGAACCAGCCCTATCTCTACCAGCAGCCGGGCCAGCACGGTGAAGTCGATGTCTACAGTTACGGCTCCGACGCGCGCCCAGGCGGCGACGGCGATGCGGCCGACATCGGCAACTGGGGCGATTGACGCGCAACCATGCATCGGGCAAGCGCATGCGTTCAGCGTCGTTCGCGCCGGTTGAGCGGCGATCGCAAGCCCGGCGAGGGCTTGTGCGGCGCGATGCACCCCGCGGCCGTTCCTGGTTCGCGCTTGCCGGTCCATCGATGCGGCATGCCCGGTTCGCCGGACACAGCTCCGTGTGGCTTCACCTTGATCGAGATCCTGGTCGTGATCGTGATCATCGGCGTGCTCGCCCTCGCCGTGACGATCGGCATCGCCACGGCCGGGGGTGAGCGCCAGCTCACGCGCGAGGCCGAGCGCATGCAGGCGCTTGTCGATCATGCCTGCATCCAGGCCGAGCTGAGCGGACGCGAGATCGGCGTGCGGCTTGATGCGGGCGGCTATGCGTTCGCGACGCTCGGCTTTGACGGCTGGATGGCTGATGAACGCAAGGATGAATTGCGTCCTCGCGTCTGGGTCGCCGGAATGTCGGTCGAACTGATGCGCGATGGGCATCCGCTGCGGCTGGCGGGCAACGCCGGGGAGCCGCCGCAGATCGTCTGTTTTTCCTCCGGTGAATTGTCACCGTTCGTCGTGCGTCTGCGTCTCGGCGATATCGCGGCGTACTATGAGCTGCGCGGTGAGTCGGATGGCCGGATCGCGCTCGTTCGCATCGCTTCGCGGACATGAAGGCGCAATCGGGCTTCACCCTGCTGGAGGTATTGATCGCCCTCGTCGTGGTCGCGCTGGCCCTGCTCGCGCTGACGCGCACCGCGGGTGGACAGGTCAGCAGTTTTGATGCCTTGCGTGAACGCAGCCTGGCAGGCTGGGTCGCCGCGAACGTGCTCAGCGAGACGCGGATCGCCACGCCGTTTCCGCCGGTCGGAACGCGCGACGGCCGCACGCGCATGGCGAATCGCGAGTGGCGCTGGTCGCTTGAGGTCAAGGCCACCGACGATCCCGACATGCGACGTCTCGATGTGCGCGTGTTTGCCAGCGATGCGCAGCAGCCGAGCGCGAGCATGAGTGGCTTCGGCAGCCCGCAACCCTCGCCATGAGAGTCGACGCGCGGAAATCGCGAGGATTCAGCCTGATCGAGATTCTCGTGGCCATGGTCGTGTTTGCCGCGATGGCCGCGATCACCTGGGGCGCCTTGAGCCAGATTGCGCGCGCGCGCAGCGCGCTGGTGATCGAGCAGGATCGATTTGCCGGGATCGTGCGTGCCATGACGGATCTCGAACGCGATTTGCGCCAGGCGATTTCGCGCCCCGTGCGTGGCAATTACGGCGAGATCGTGCCGGCGCTGCTCGGTTCCGGCGACCGCATTGAACTGAGTCGGCTCGGCTATGCCAATCCACGCGCCGAACAGCGCAGCAATGTCGAACGCGTCCTCTACGCGATCGATGACAAGCACTTGCGACGCGGACGGCATGGCGTGCTCGACAGGGCAGCCGGCAGCGTGCCGGAATGGCAGGATCAGGTCGACAAGGTCGGCAGCTTCCGCCTGCGCTACCTGAATGACGAGGGCGCGTGGCTCGAACAGTGGCCACCGCGCGACACGCCGGTGGAGGCGCTGCCACGGGCGATCGAGTTTCGCCTCACGCTCGAGGATTTCGGCGAGTTGCGCCGCGTGGTAGCGCTGCCGTCGTCCTTGCCCCTGGTTGGCGTCGGCGCGAATGGCACGCCGGAAGGCAGCGCGTCGCCCGTCTTGCCCGATCCGCTTGCGCCGGTCGGATCGACGCCATGAAATCACCGCAGCGCCAGCGCGGCGTCGCCTTGCTGATCGCTTTGCTCGCGGTCGCCCTGGCCGTGATCCTGATTGCCTCGTTGCTCGATCGCGGCGAGCTGGCGTTTGCGCGGGCCCGCAACGCGTTGCGTGGCGAGCAGGCAATCGCCTATGCCGAGGGCCTGGAAGCCTACGCTTCGCTCGTGTTGCAGCGGGATCGTGATGAAAATCCGAACCTCGATTCGTTCAGCGATGTCTGGGCCATTCCGTTGCCGCCGCAGCAGGTGCCCGGCGGCTCGATCAGTGCCCGCATGAGCGATCTGAATGGCTGCTTCAATCTCAACAACCTGGTCGGCCGGCAAGCGCCGGTCTGGCGCAAGCGGCTGCGCAACCTGCTCACCGCACTCGAGCTTGATCCCTCGCTCGCGGGTGCGATCAACGATTGGCTCGACAGCGACGCCAACATCGACGCCGAGGGCGGCGCCGAAGACAGTGCCTATCTCGCGCAACCGATACCGTATCGCGCCGGCAATCGTGTGTTTGCCCACATCTCCGAATTGCGCCTCGTGCGCGGCATCGACAGCGCGGTCTATGCGCGACTCGCGCCCGAGGTCTGCGCCTTGCCGACAGGCACCACGATCAACCTGAATACGGCATCGACGGCCGTGCTGATGAGCCTCGATTCGCGCATGACCGCCGTGCTCGCCGAACGCATCCGCCAGGATCGACAGGCGCGCTGGACGGATGTTGGCACCGCATTGAACGAAGCGGCGCAGCAGGGAGTCGAGATCACGCCGGCCGATCGTGTCGGACTTGGTGTGGCCAGCAGCTACTTTCTCGCCCGAGGAGAGATCACCCTGGATGGCGTGCCATTCGCATTTTCGAGCCTGCTCGAACGGGTCGGTGGAACGGTGCGCGGCGGCGTCCATGTGCTGCAGCGCAGTAGAGGTGGCGAAGACCTTCCCGCAGGCGTGCTCGCCCAGGCGATCGATGCAGGCCGGTGATGCAATGAACGATGCACAGATCATCGCGCGCTGGGTCGACAGCAGCGCGCCGTGGACGCTTGCTGTTCGCGAGGGGCGCATCGCCAGTCGCCTGCAAGTCACCCACGCGGCCATGGTCGAGGCCGTGCGGGCGCGCTCGCCGCGCAGCGTATTCGATATCGGCTGCGGCGAGGGCTGGTTGGCGCGTGCGCTGGCCGCTCATGGCATCGACGTGCGTGGCATCGATGCGGTCCCCGCCCTGGTCGAAAGCGCGCGCCAAGCCGGGGCAGGGCGTTTTTCGACGATGAGTTACGAGGCGCTGGCCGATCACGGAATCGACGAGCGCTTCGATGTCTGCGTCTGCAATTTCTCGTTGCTCGGCGAGCGCGCGACGAATCGACTGATCGACGCAATCCCGACCATGCTCAATCCGGGCGGTGCGCTGATCGTGCAGACCCTGCACCCCTGGCTGGCTTGCGGCGATGCGGCCTACAGCGACGGTTGGCGTGAGGGATCGTGGCGTGGCATCGAAGGAGATTTCGGTGAGCCCGCGCCGTGGTATTTCCGTACCTTGCATGGCTGGATGCAATTGTTTGCATGTGCAGGGCTGCGCATCGACGCGCTGCACGAGCCGAGCGATCCGCAGGCGTCGCTGCCACTCTCGCTGATCCTGATCGGCATCGATGCCCGCTGATCAGGACTGAGCGCGCGGCACGCCGCCGGACCCTGCGATGCGGGATGTCCGTTCGACGATCCCGCTGCCGGCAGTTCCGATTCTCGCGACAGCAAGTCGCGCAGGCAAAAGGCCTGTCATTGCCATTCCCGACCCCGAAAATCCGCGCGAATGCCTGCGGAAATTTTCTTGACAGCCCATGACTTGCGGCATAAGGTGGGTTTCGGTGGTTTTTCGTGGTAATCAGTGGTCATGTTTCAAGGCGAAACGGCAGTCACGCTGGATGACAAGGGACGGGTTTCCGTCCCGACGACCCATCGTGAAGCCGTGTCCAGACTGAGTGGCAACCGTCTTGTCGTGACCTACAACCCGTTCGAGCACGGATGCCTCTGGTTGTTTCCGGAAAAGGAGTGGGAGCAGGTGCGCGACGAGGTCAATGCCTTGAGCAAAGCCAAGACCGTGCATCGCAACCTGCAGATGAAGCTGGTCGGTGCGGCGGCGCATGTTGAACCGGATGGCAATGGCCGCGTGTTGCTGCCGGCCAGCCAGCGTGCGGCGGCAGGCATCGAAAAGAAGGCAGTCCTGCTCGGCATGGGCAACAAGCTGGAGCTGTGGAGCGAGCAGGCCCATCTCGCCAAGATTCGCGAAACGATCAGTGAGGAGCAGATCACGGAGGACATGCTCGATCTCAAGTTCTAGGAAAGGATGTCGGGAAGAAGCCATGGCGGAAGCGGAGTTCACGCATGCGCCGGTCATGCTCGGAGAGGTGATCGAGGCGCTGCAGATCCAGCCCGAAGGGATCTATCTCGATGGCACGTTCGGTCGCGGCGGTCATGCGCGCGAAGTGTTGCAACGGTTGGGCAGCAAGGGTCGGTTGCTTTTGATGGATCGGGATCCGGCGGCGATCGAGCAGGCGAGGAAGGTTTTTTCCGCGGACGAACGCGTGCGGATCCGGCATTCGAATTTCGCCGAAATGGCGGACTGGGCGGAGACGGCGAGCGGGCTCGATGGCGTGTTCCTCGATCTCGGCGTGTCATCACCCCAGCTCGATGACGCACGTCGTGGATTCAGCTTCCAGGCCGAAGGGCCGCTCGACATGCGCATGGATCCGGGCACCGGACGCAGCGCCGCCGAATGGCTGGCTGCCGCATCCGAAAGCGAGATTGCCGATGTGTTGTGGCGCCATGGAGAAGAACGTCTGAGTCGACGCATAGCCAGGGTCATCGTCGAGCGGCGCGCCGAGCAGCCGCTGCAGACGACGACGCAACTGGCCGAGCTGGTGGCAAGGACGATCGGTCATCGCGAACGCAACAAGCATCCGGCGACGCGCACGTTCCAGGCCCTGCGCATCCATCTCAATGACGAGCTGGGTGCGCTGGAAGCAGGACTCGATGCGGCGCTGTCAAGACTCAAGCCGGGCGGCCGCCTGGTCGTGATCAGCTTTCATTCGCTGGAGGATCGTGTGGTCAAGCGCTTCATGCGTGGGCAGGTTTCGCAGCCGATCAACCGGCGCAACCTCCCGCCAGTCGACGCGCCGCCGCCAGTCCTCGATGCGCTCGGCAAGCGCTTTGCCAGCGATGCCGAGTTGCGCGCGAATCCGCGCTCGCGCAGCGCGGTGATGCGGGTCGCGGAGAAGCGCGCATGAGCGTGCGCCTGCTCGCGATGCTTGTGCTGGTTGCAGCCGTCATCTCGAGTGCGATCGGCGTGGTCTATGCGCGGCATGAAAGTCGGCGGCACTTCGTCGAGCTCAACCGGCTCACGAATGAGCGCGACAACCTCAATTTCGAGTTCGGGCGCCTGCAACTCGAGCAGGCGACCTGGGCAGAGAACAATCGAATAGAACAGATCGCACGTGGTCGTCTCGGCATGGTTTCGCCGAGCGCCGCGGAGATGGTCGTCACCAATCGTTGATCCGGCAGTGAGGGGGAAACTCACAGTCATGAACGGAAGCCGATCCGCAAGGACAGCAACCGACACCCCGGCCACGAGCATGGCCGGGTCGCGGCGTGACTGCGCGAAGACGCCGGTCGGCGCGTACCCGGCTGCGCGGGCATGGCCCCGATGACGCAACGCGCAAAACCCGCGAACCTGCGTTTCCGCCTGTACACGGTGCTGATGGTGCTCGTGCTCGCCTCGACCGCCTTGGTCGTGCGGGCGGTCGACCTGCAGGTCGTGCGCAAGGATTTCTACCAGGGTGAAGGCGACGCGCGTTACCTGCGCGACATCCCGATCGCGGTATCGCGAGGCACGATCTTCGATCGCAATGGCGAGCCGCTGGCGGTCTCGACGCCGGTCGAATCGATCTGGGGCAATCCGCAGGAGCTGCTCGCCAATCCCGAGCAGTTGCCCGTGCTGGCCAAGGCTCTCGGCGTGGCGACGGCCGATCTGACCGAGCGCCTCGTGCAGCGCAAGGACAAGGAGTTCCTCTACCTCAAGCGGCCGGTTGATCCGGATACGGCGAAGGATCTGCTCGCGCTGAAGATTCCCGGCGTGGCCAGCGAACGCGCATTCCGTCGCTACTACCCGAGCGGCGAGATCATCGCCCACGCGCTCGGCATGACCAATATCGATGATCGCGGCCAGGAAGGGCTCGAACTCGCCTTCGACGACTGGCTGGCCGGCAAGCCCGGACTCAAGCGCGTCATCCGTGATCGTCTCGGCCATGTGGTCGAGAACGTCGAGCTGCTGCAGGAGGCACAGCCCGGTCGCGACCTGACCCTGTCGATCGATCGTCGCATCCAGTATCTCGCCTATCGCGAACTCAAGACCGCGATCCTCGATCACAACGCCCTGTCGGGATCGATGGTGATCCTCGACGTGAGCAACGGCGAAGTGCTGGCGATGGTCAACCAGCCCTCGTTCAACCCGAACTCGCGCATCGCCATCGATCCGGCGTATCGGCGCAATCGCGCGGTCACCGATGTGGTCGAACCGGGCTCGACGATGAAGCCGTTCACGATTGCCGCTGCGCTCGAGAGCGGGCGCTGGAAGGCCGACACCGCAATCGACACGACCCCGGGCACCCTGCAGTTGCAGGGTGGCTACACGATCAGCGATCACCGCAACTACGGCATGATCAATGTCACGCGCGTGATCACCAAGTCGAGCAATGTCGGCGCTGCCAAGATCGCCTCGACCTTGAGCAACGATCACATGTACGACGTCTTCCATCGCTTTGGTTTCGGCGAGGTCAGCGGTTGCGGCTTCCCGGGCGAATCCCCCGGCTTCCTGCCGATCTCGAAGAGCTGGGGTCCGGTCGAGAAGGCGACCATCTCGTATGGCTATGGCCTCAGCGTGACGCCGATGCAGATTGCGCAGGCGTACGCGGCGCTCGCCAATGGCGGACGCCTGCGCCAGCCCGGTTTCGTCAAGGGCGCGATCAACCCGGACAGCGCGGTGATCGATCCGCAGATCGCCGAAAGCGTGCGCACGATGCTCGAAACCGTGATCACCCCGGAAGGCTCGGGCCTGGCTGCCGCGGTGCCGAACTTCCGTGTCGCCGGCAAGACCGGCACATCGCGTCGCGCGGTCGCGGGTGGATACGAAAAGCGCTACGTCTCGTTGTTCGCGGGCATGGTTCCAGCCAGCAATCCGCGCCTCGTCGGCGTCGTCGTCATCAACGATCCGGGCAAGGGCAACGGCCCGTACTTCGGTGGACTCGTCTCGGCACCGGTTTTCAGCAAGGTCATGGCCAACGCCTTGCGCCTGCTCGATGTACCGCCCGACAACGTGCAGCGCTGGTACGCCGGCGCACCCGATGTCGGTCATCCGATCGATCCGGCCAGCGAAGCGCCCGAGTACCCGGCAGACGAACCCAACTACGAGGAGTCGGTGCCGCAATGAGTACGGCAATGCGCCTCGACGACTTGCTGGCGGGTCATGTGCAGCCCGGCTTTCGCGCCGATGTGCTCGTGCGTGGACTCGATCTCGATTCGCGCCGCGTCGGCGTCGGAGATGCCTTCGTCGCGCTGCAGGGCACGCGTGAACATGGCATCCGCTTCGCCGCAAATGCCGAAGCGGCAGGAGCAAGTGCCGTGATCGCCGAGGCCACGGATGATCCAGTTGGTGCGACGCTCGACATTCCGCTGGTCTGGGTCGATGGCTTGCGCGAGAAGCTTGGCGCGATCGCCGCGCGCTTCCACGGCGATGCCTCGCGCAAGCTGCGCGTCACCGGCATCACGGGAACCAATGGCAAGACCTCGATCGCGCAGCTGTTGGCGCAGGCACTCGACCATCTCGGCAGTCGCGCCGCGACGATCGGCACGCTCGGTGCCGGCCTCTCTGGCGCGATTGATGCGGGCGAACGCACCACGCCCGACGCGATCAGCCTGCAACGCCTGCTCGCCCGCTTTCTCGAACAAGGTGCGAGCGACGTTGCGATGGAGGTTTCTTCGCACGCGCTCGATCAGGGACGCGTCAATGGCGTGCATTTCCGCCTCGCCGTGTTCACCAATCTGACCCGTGATCACCTCGACTATCACGGTGACATGGACAGCTATGCGAATGCCAAGCAACGCCTGTTCGGCATGCCGGGGTTGATCGCGGCCGTGATCAATGCCGATGACGCATGGGGGCGCAGGTTTGCCGCCGAACTGCCCGCGGAGGTGCAGGGCATCACCTACGCGATCGCCGATCCCGCTGCCGACGTGCGCGCTCTCGATGTCGATGCACACGCCGGTGGCCTCGGATTCCAGTTGACTACACCCTGGGGTGAAGGTCGCATCGAATCCCGCCTGCTCGGGCAGTTCAATGTTTCCAACCTGCTTGCCGTTGCCGCGAGCCTCGGTGCGCTCGGCTACGGATTCTCCGCGATTGTCTCTGCCCTCGCTGTGCTCGAACCCGTGCACGGCCGCATGAGCCGGCTCGGCGGAAAAGCCGGGCAACCGCTCGTCGTCGTCGACTACGCGCATACGCCCGACGCGCTCGAGCAGGCGTTGCGCAGCTTGCGCGCGCATTGCGATGGAACGTTGGTCTGCATCTTCGGCTGTGGCGGCGAGCGCGATGTCGGCAAGCGCCCGTTGATGGCGGCGATTGCGGAACACCTGGCGGACGCAGTGATTGTCACCGACGACAACCCGCGCAACGAGGACGGTGATGCGATCGTTGCCGCGATCATGGCGGGATTCGCGCAGCCAGACGCCGTGACGATCGAGCGCGACCGCCGTCGTGCGATCGAGCGGGCGATCCTGGGTGCCGGACCCGGCGACATCGTGCTCATTGCCGGCAAGGGACACGAGCCCTATCAGGAAGTCGGCGGTGTTCGACATGCCTTCGACGACAGCAGGATCGCCGCTGGCGCCCTCGGGGCACGCGCATGTTGAACCTCGATCTGGCCACGATCGCGCGCTGGACCGATGGTCGCCTGCAGGGCACGGGTGCCGACCTGCGAATTGACTCGGTTTCGACCGACAGCCGCACGCTTGCAGGAAATGCGCTGTTCGTCGCCCTGCGTGGCGAACACCACGATGCACATGATTTTGTCGGGTCAGCGCAAGGCAACGGTGCCGCAGCGGCCCTGGTCGAACACGGTGTCGCCGTCGAACTGCCGCAGATCGTCGTCGCGAATACCGAAAAGGCCTTGGGTCAGCTCGCTGCCGCGGTGCGCCGGCAGCGCGACGTCTGTGTGATCGGCATTACCGGCTCGAACGGAAAGACCACGGTCAAGAGCCTGGTCGCCGGCATCCTTTCGCGTCACGCGCCGACCCATTTCAACAGCGGCAGCTTCAACAACGAGATCGGCTTGCCACTGACCTTGCTCGCGATGCCCGATGACAGCCGGTTCGCCGTGCTGGAAATGGGAGCCGGCAAGCCTGGCGACATCGACTATCTCGTGCGCATCGCACAACCGCAGATCGGTCTCGTCAACAACATCGCCCCGGCCCATCTTGAACGCATGGGCAGCCTCGTCGCGATCGCCGAGACCAAGGGCGCGCTGTATGCCGGTCTGCCCCAGACCGGCATCGCGGTGATCAACGCCGATGACGCCTTTGCCGGAACCTTTGCCGCGCTCGCCGGCAGCCGACGCGTGGTCCGCTTCGGCTTGGGCAGCAACACCGATGTCAGCGCCCGCATCGATGCGGGCGTCGCCGGCAACACTTTCGTCCTCGTTGTGCCAGCCGCTGAAATCGAAATCACATTGCCACTGGCCGGTCGACACAACCTGCTCAACGCGCTTGCCGCTGCGAGCGTCGCCCTTGCCTGCGATGTGCCGCTGGCCACGATCAAGGCCGGGCTCGAGGCCGCCACGGCAGTCGCCGGACGCTCGGCACGACGCGCGCATGCCAGCGGCGCCGAAATCATCGATGACACCTACAATGCGAATCCGGCCTCGTTTGCCGCTGCGATCGCGACGCTGGCAGCCAGTCAAGGCAGGAAGGTGCTTGTCGCTGGAGACATGCGCGAACTCGGTGGCGACGCCGAAATCCTGCACGCCGGCATCGGCAAGCTCGCGCGCAGCAGCGGCATCGACGTCCTCTACGCCGTCGGCGAGCTGAGTCGCGCGACCGCCGCAGCATTCGGCGAATCCGCCCGGCATTTCCCCGACCAGTCGGCGCTGATCCAGGCGCTGCGGAGCGAGCTCACGGCCAGTACGACCTTGCTCGTCAAGGGATCGCGTGGATCGGCGATGGAGCGCGTGGTCAATGCGCTGCTCGTCGTCGATGCAGAAAAGGGAGAACGGCATGCTGCTTGAACTGGCCGATCTTCTGCGCAACTGGTACAGCGGCTTCCACCTGTTCCAGTACCTGACCTTCCGCGCGATCATGAGCACGCTGACCGCGCTGTCGGTGTCGCTGCTGATCGGTCCTGCCGTGATCCGCAAGCTGGCTGACGTCAAGGCCGGCCAGGTGATCCGTTCCGACGGACCGCAATCACATCTGGCCAAGGCCGGCACACCGACCATGGGTGGCCTGCTGATCATCCTCGCCGTCGCGATTGCGACCCTGCTGTGGATGGACCTGCGCAACAAGTATGTGTGGCTCGTGCTTGGCGTCACGCTCGCCTTCGGTGCCATCGGTTTCTACGACGACTACAAGAAACTGGTCCTGCGCGACAGTCGCGGGCTTGCCTCGCGCTGGAAGTATTTCTGGCAGTCGGTGTTCGGCCTTGCGGTCGCCGTGATCCTCTATCTGAGCGCCGACCTGCCTGCGCAGACGGCCCTGTACCTGCCGGTGTTCAAGACCATCGCCCTTCCGCTCGGAGTGCTGTTCGTGCCGTTGGCGTATTTCATGATCGTCGGCTTCTCCAATGCGGTGAATCTCACCGATGGACTCGACGGCCTTGCGATCATGCCGAGCGTGCTGGTCGTCACCGCACTCGGTGCGTTCGCCTATCTGGCGGGCAATGCGGTGTTCTCCAGTTACCTGCAGATTCCTTCGATTCCCGGTGCCGGCGAGCTGGCCATCTTCTGCGGCGCGCTGGCCGGGGCCGGGCTCGGCTTCCTCTGGTTCAACACGTATCCGGCGCAGGTGTTCATGGGCGACATCGGTGCGCTCGCTGTCGGCGCGGCACTTGGCACGATCGCGGTGATCGTGCGCCAGGAGATCGTGCTGCTGATCATGGGTGGCGTGTTCGTCATGGAGACCGCCTCGGTCATGTTGCAGGTGGCCAGCTTCAAGCTGACCGGCAAGCGCATCTTCCGCATGGCCCCGATCCATCATCACTTCGAACTCAAGGGCTGGCCAGAGCCGCGCGTGATCGTGCGGTTCTGGATCATCAGCGTGGTCCTCGTGCTCGTCGGCCTCGCCACGTTGAAGGTGCGCTGATGTCCGGCAATTCCGCGACCACACAGGCAACCCGGCGCGGCGCACCGCAGGGTCGTTATGACCTCGGCATCGTGCTGTCCGCGATCGGACTCGCCAGTCTCGGCACGATCATGGTCGCATCGAGTTCGATCTCGATCGCCGACAGCCAGAATGCCGGCCCGTTCTACTTCCTGATTCGCCACCTGGTCTTTCTTGCGCTGGGCATCGGACTCGCCATCGTCGCTGCGCGCACCGAACTTGCGCGCCTCGAGAAGCATGCGTTCCTGTTGCTGATGGTCGCCTTCATCCTGCTCCTGCTTGTATTCGTGCCCGGCATAGGCATGCGCGTCAACGGCGCGCGGCGCTGGATCCATGTCGGTATTTCCGGCTTCCAGTCGGTCGAGATGGTCAAGCTGATCCTGATCGTCTACCTGGCCAGCTACCTTGTCCGCCATCGCGACAGCGTGCATGCCAGCATGCTCGGCGTATGCAAGCCGATCGGTGTCGCGACCGTGCTGGTCGGCCTGCTCCTGCTGCAGCCGGATTTCGGCAGCGCCACCCTGCTCATCGCGGTGACCCTCGGCATGATCTGGCTCGGCGGTGCGCGTCTGCGCAACCTCGGTCTGCTCGCGGCGCTGGCGATGCCCGCGCTGGCCTGGGCAGCCTTGTTCGAGGACTACCGCCTGAAGCGCCTGAAATCCTTCCTCGATCCCTGGGCCGATCCGTTCAACGAGGGATTCCAGTTGACCCAGGCATTGATCGCAATCGGCCGCGGCGAGTGGTTCGGTGTCGGACTCGGTGCCAGCGTGCAGAAGCTGTTCTACCTGCCCGAAGCGCACACCGATTTCATTCTTGCCGTGATTGCCGAAGAACTCGGCTTCTTCGGCATCGTCCTTGTGCTCGGCCTGTTCAGCTGGCTGGTGGGCAGTGGCTTGCGCGTCGGCCTGCGTGCGATGGAGCGCGGTCAGCGTTTCGCCGGGTATTGCGCGTTCGGCATCTCGCTGATGCTTGCCATCCAGGCGCTGGTCTCGATCGGGGTCAACCTCGGCGTACTGCCGACCAAGGGCCTGACCCTTCCGCTGATCAGCTCGGGAGGATCGAGCGTCCTGATGACCTGTGTCGCGATCGGCTTGCTCGCGCGGGTCAGCTACGAGTTGTCGCGTGCCGAAGATGCCGCCGCGCAGGCGGTGCCGGCTTCACTGCTCGACGAGGCACTGGCATGAACGCGCCGGTCCTGATCATGGCGGGTGGAACCGGCGGTCACATCTTCCCGGGCATCGCGGTCGGCCGCGAGCTGCGCAAGCGCGGCATTCCCGTCGTCTGGCTCGGTGGCAAGGTCGGACTGGAGACGCGCCTTGTTCCCGAAGCGGGTTTCGCACTGGAGTGCCTCGATTTCTCGGGTGTGCGCGGCAAGGGACCGATGACCCTGCTGCTTGCGCCATTGCGTCTGCTGCGCGCGGCTTTCGCCGCCCGCGCCGTGCTCAAGCGCCTGCAGCCGCGCAGCGTCCTGTCGATGGGCGGCTATGCGGCCGCGCCGGGCGGGATCGCTGCGTGGATGACGCGCATTCCGCTCGTGGTGCATGAACAGAATCGCGTACCGGGATTCACCAACCGGCTGCTCGTGCGTTTCGCGCGCCGGAGCCTCGCCGGATTTTCCGCCGGCATCGACGGCTCCGAATGGACCGGCAATCCGGTGCGCGAGGAGATCGCCGCCGTACCGACACCCCAGACCCGGCTGGCCGGTCGCGAAGGTCCCGTGCGCATCCTCGTACTCGGCGGCAGTCAGGGTGCCCAAAGCCTCAACGTGGCCCTGCCCGAGGTCATCCGCAGGCGTGGCGAACGCGTCATCCTGCAAGTGCGTCACCAGTGCGGCGCGCGCAACCTGGAGAGGACGCGACAGATCTACGCAGCGGCATCGATCGATGCCGATGTCGTGCCATTCATCGACGACATGGCGGCAGCCTATGCCTGGGCCGATCTGGTCGTCTGTCGCGCCGGCGCGTTGACCCTCGCCGAGCTTTGCGCGGCTGGTGTCGCGGCGGTGCTCGTGCCTTACCCGCAAGCGGTCGACGATCATCAGACGCGCAATGCCGAAGTCCTGGTCGAGGCGGGTGCAGCGCGTCTGGTCGCCGAGGGCGACGGCTTCATCAAGCGCCTCGGCAACTGCCTTGACGAGCTTGATCGTGATCGTCCGCATCTGCTCGCGATGGCGTCGCGCGCGCGCGCTCTGGCGCGTCCGGACGCCAGTCGACGCATTGCCGATGTCTGCCTCGAGGTGGCCGCATGACGCCGCAGCGACTGCGCCAGCACGGCGACATCATGCAGGACTTCCGGCGCATCCATTTCGTCGGTATCGGTGGCGTCGGCATGAGCGGAATCGCCGAGGTTCTGCACAACCTGGGCTATACCGTATCGGGTTCCGACCGTGCTGATTCGACGACCACGCGGCGGCTCGCTTCGCTCGGCGTGACCGTGTATCGCGAACACCGTGCCGAACATGTCGCCGACTGCGACGTGCTGGTCACTTCGAGCGCGATCAAGGACGACAACGCCGAGTTGCTCGCCGCGCGCGAACGCCGCATTCCGATCGTTCCGCGCGCGGAAATGCTCGGTGAACTGATGCGCTTCCGCCGCGGCATCGCGATTGCCGGAACGCATGGCAAGACCACGACGACAAGCCTGACCGCCAGCGTGCTGGCCGAGGCCGGACTCGATCCGACGTTCGTCATCGGCGGCCAGCTCACGGCCGCGGGGGCCAATGCGCGGCTCGGCACCGGCGAATATCTGGTTGCGGAGGCGGACGAATCGGACGGTTCGTTCCTCATGCTCTCGCCGGTCATCGCGATCGTGACGAATATCGATCACGACCATCTCGAGAACTACGGCGGTGATTTCTCCCAGGTCACGGCCGCGTTCGAGCAATTCCTGCATCGCCTGCCGTTCTATGGCCTGGCCGTTCTCTGCGTCGATGATGCAGAGGTCGCCGCGCTGGCCGCCAAGACGCCGCGCCGCATCCTCACCTACGCGATCGACAGGCCGGCGGATATCCGCGCGAGCAACCTGCGCCAGGACGGTGCCTGCATGCATTTCGACATGCACCTGCCCGACGTTGCAGACGCCATCCGCATCCGCCTGAACCTGCCCGGCAGGCACAACGTGCTCAATGCGCTGGCTGCCTGTGCAGTCGGTTGGCAACTCGGCGTGCCGGCGGCTGCCCTGCAGTCGGCACTGACCGGATTCCAGGGTGTCGGCCGACGCTTCTCGTTGCGCGGCGAGGTGCAGCATGACCACGGTCGCGCGCAACTCGTCGACGACTACGGCCACCATCCGAGCGAGCTGGCCGCCGTATTCGAGGCCGCCCGCAGCGGCTGGCCGGAAAAGCGCCTCGTCGTCGCATTCCAGCCGCACCGCTACTCGCGCACGCGCGATCTGCTCGACGACTTCTCGCGTGTCCTCGCCGATGTCGACGTGCTCGTGCTGACCGAGGTCTATCCGGCCGGCGAAGCGCCGATCGCGAATGCCGATGCGCGCGCGCTGGCGCGTGCGATCCGTGCGCGCGGCAAGGTTGATCCGGTGCTTGTCGAAACCCCGCGCCATCTGCGTGCGGCGCTTGCCGCACTGCTCGCCGATGGAGACCTGCTCGTCCTGCTGGGCGCCGGTGACATCGGTGCCGCGGCCACCGAGCTGGCCATGGATCCCGATCTGAGGACGCATCGATGATGATCCCGCGCATCACCGACCCGCGTCAGTTCGGCCGCGTCGCGGTCGCCTACGGCGGTACTTCGGCCGAGCGCGAGGTGTCGCTCGATTCCGGGCGCAACGTGCTCGAAGCCTTGCGCGCACGCGGCGTCGATGCGCATCCGGTCGATGGCATTCCCGCCCTGCTCGATGCCTTGCGCGCCGGTCACTACGCGCGTGTCTTCAACATCCTGCATGGCCGCGGTGGCGAGGATGGCATGTTGCAGGGCGCACTCGACGCGCTGCGCGTTCCGTACACCGGCAGCGGCATCCTCGGTTCGGCGCTGGCGATGGACAAGGTGCGCACCAAGCAGGTGTGGCAGGCACTGCGCCTGCCGACGCCGGCCTACGTCGCGTACCAACCCGGCCACGACCTCGCTGCGGCGATTGCCGCGATCGGCTATCCGGCCATCGTCAAGCCGTCGCATGAAGGCTCCAGCGTCGGCATCACGCGCGTGTTCTCCGCGGCGGACCTGCCGGCGGCGATCGAGCTGGCCGCGCGGCACGATGGTGAACTGCTGATCGAAAGCCTGGTCGTCGGGGCCGAACTGACCATCGGCATCCTTGGCGACGAGGCACTGCCTTCGATACGCATCGTGCCGAAAGGTGCGTTCTACGACTACCACGCAAAGTACGTCGCCGAGGACACCGAATACCTTTGCCCGGGTCTCGACGGTGCCGCCGAAACCGCGATACGCGCGCTTGCCCTCGCTGCGTTTGACGCGGCGGGTTGTTCGGGTTGGGGGCGCGTCGACGTCATGCGCGACGCGCAAGGCAACAACTTCCTGCTCGAGGTCAACACGACACCCGGCATGACCAGCCACTCCCTCGTACCGAAGGCGGCACGTGCGGCAGGCATCGATTTCGAGTCGCTGTGCTGGCACATCCTCGAAACCTCGTTGAGCAGGGACGTGCGATGAGAAATCCCCTGCCGATGAAATGGATGGCCTGGGGCATCGCCTTGACCCTGGTCTCGCTGCCGATCATCGGCGTCCTGAATGGCTGGTTCGCCTCCGAACGCTGGCCGGTGCGCAAGATCGAATTGCGCGCGGAGTACGCACATGTCAGCGCCGAACAGATCCGCGCTGCGGTCGCCACGCATCTGGCCAAGGGCTTTTTCGCCGTGCAACTGACCGACGTCCAGGATGCCGTTTCGCAACTGCCGTGGGTCGAGCGCGTCGAGGCTCGCAAGCAATGGCCCGATACCTTGAGCCTCACGGTCTACGAGCGCCAGCCGTTCGCGCGCTGGGGCGCGTCACGTCTGGTCAGCCACGGCGGCGAGTTGTTCAGCGTGCCGGGCACGGACGCGATGCAGGGTTTGCCGCAACTGTCCGGTCCTGACGAGCGCCTCGCCGACGTGATCGCCTTCCATGCCGAATGCGTGCGCGAGTTTTCCGGCAGTGGCCTGTCGGTCCGCGCGGTCGACCTGAGTGCGCGTGGCAGTTGGAGGCTGACCCTAGCCAGCGGTGCTCTGATCGAGATCGGGCGGGTCGACGCGAAGGCGCGTCTGCAGCGCTTCCTCGATGTGTGGCCAAAACTCGCCAGCGGCGCCAATGGACCGCCGGTGTATGTCGATCTGCGTTACGAAAACGGATTCGCGATGCGCTGGGCACTGCCCGAAGCGCCGATCTCCCCCCCAATGCCCGGTCCCGCACCGGCCGGCCGAGCCTGAGCAACGATGAATCGCAAGACCGAGAAAAACCTGATTGTCGGCCTCGATATCGGCACGTCGAAGATCGTCGCGATCGTCGGTGAACATGAGCCGGGGCAACCGATCGAGATCATGGGCATCGGTTCGCATCCTTCCCATGGACTCAAGCGTGGCGTGGTCGTCGATATCGAGTCCACCGTGCAGTCGATCCAGCGCGCGATCGAGGAAGCCGAACTGATGGCCGGCTGCGAAATCCGTTCGGTGTATGCCGGCATCGCCGGCAGCCATATCCGTTGCCTCAATTCGCACGGCATCGTGCCGATCCGCGACAAGGAAGTGACCGAGGCCGACCGCGAGCACGTCATCGAGGCGGCACGCGCGGTGGCGATTCCGGCAGATCAGGAGCGCCTCTATCTCGAACCTCAGGATTACGTGATCGACGGACAGGAAGGCATCCGCCATCCGATTGGAATGAGCGGCGTGCGCCTTGAGTCGCGCGTGCACCTGGTCACCGGCGCGATGAGCGCGGCGGCAAACATCCGCAAGTGCGTCTCGCGCTGCGGCCTGCGCGTCGACGACCTGGTGCCGCAGCAGATCGCATCGAGTTTCGCCGTGCTGACCCAGGACGAACGCGAACTCGGCGTATGCCTGGTCGATATCGGCGCCGGCACGACCGACATCGCGATCTTCACGCAAGGCGCGATCCGGCATACCGCTTCGCTGCCGATCGCCGGTGACCAGGTCACCAACGACATTGCGGTTGCCTTGCGCACGCCGACGGCGCATGCCGAAGAGATCAAGGTCAAGTATGCCTGTGCGCTGGCCCAGCTCGCCCACGCCGAGGAAACGATCCTGGTGCCGAGCGTCGGCGATCGACCGCCGCGTCGTCTCGCCAGACAGACCCTGGCCGAGGTCGTGCAGCCGCGTTACGAGGAACTCTTTTCGCTGGCGCAAGCCGAGCTGCGCCGTTCGGGCTACGAAAGCCTGGTTGCCGCCGGCATCGTGTTGACCGGCGGTGCGGCAAAGATGGAGGGCGTGGTCGATCTGGCCGAGGAAGTCTTCCACATGCCGGTACGCCTTGGCACGCCCCAGCATGTCACCGGCCTTGCCGACGTTGTTTCCAACCAGATCCACGCAACCGGTGTCGGCTTGCTGCTGTATGGCAGCCGCCAGCAAGCGCGTGGGCAAGGTCGTGGCTCCGAAGCGGTTGGCGGCGTCTGGGATCGCGTATCGAGCTGGTTCAAGGGAAATTTTTGAGCACCGGCATGCGCCGATGCTTTTCAGGCACCACCCGTTGTGCGGGAAGCATGACGGAGCAACCGAAACGGTTGCATCGCGGACAACGCGCCAGTTGTCCGCACAACGCCCGCGAGGCTGGACGCCGCAGCGGACGGAGTCATCAAACCAATACGGCTGAAGCCGACGGAGGACGGGAAAATGTTTGAGCTGATCGAGAGAATGGAACCCAATGCGGTGATCAAGGTCATCGGAGTCGGTGGCGGTGGCGGCAATGCCGTCAGTCACATGGTTCACGCACAGATCGAAGGCGTCGAGTTCGTCTGCGCGAACACGGACGCCCAGGCGCTCAAGAACAGCGGGGCGAAGCACACCCTGCAACTGGGCGCGAATGTCACCAAGGGACTCGGTGCGGGCGCCAATCCCGAAGTTGGCCGGCAGGCTGCGCTGGAGGACCGCGAGCGCATCTGCGAGCTGCTCCGCGGCGCGGACATGGCCTTCATCACCTGCGGCATGGGCGGAGGTACCGGAACCGGTGCGGCACCTGTGGTTGCCCAACTGGCGAAGGAGATGGGTATCCTGACCGTGGCAGTCGTGACCAAGCCATTCCCGTTCGAGGGCCGGCGTCGCATGCAGGTTGCCCTCAAGGGCATCGAGGACCTCACTCAGCACGTCGATTCGCTGATCACGGTGCCGAACGAAAAACTGCTCACCGTGCTTGGACGCGATGTAACCCTGCTCAGCGCATTCAAGCAGGCCAACGATGTATTGCTCGGTGCCGTGCAGGGCATCGCCGATCTGATCACGCGCCCGGGATTGATCAACGTCGATTTCGCCGACGTCCGCACCGTCATGTCGGAAATGGGCATGGCGATGATGGGCAGCGGCAGCGCGCGTGGCGACGACCGGGCCGTGGCTGCCGCCGAAGCGGCGATCAACAACCCGCTGCTCGAAGACATCAATCTTGCCGGTGCCTGCGGCATCCTCGTCAACGTCACCGCCGGGCAGAACCTGACGATGCGCGAGTTCGACGACATCGGCCAGGTCATCCACGAGTTTGCCAGCGAAGATGCAACCGTGGTGATCGGTACCGCGCTTGACCCCGAATTGCAGGACGAGATCCGTGTCACCGTCGTCGCGACCGGACTCAATCGCAATGCGGCGCGCCAGCCGGTGCGGAGCGAGCGCGAGCGTGAAGCGATCATCGCGCCACGTCCGCCGATGCGGGTCGTGCGCAATGCCACCACGGGCGAGATCGACTACGCCGGCGTGCCGGGGCGGGTTGCCATCGGCGCGCATTCCCAGCAGCCAGCGGAACAGGCAGCTGCGTCCAGCGAGACCCAGATCGACTACCTCGACATTCCCGCCTTCCTGCGCCGTCAGGCGGACTGAGGATGTGATGCCCTGAATCGATCCGGTCGATTTCCCGTCGCTCCCGCGGGCCAGGAGCGCGTTTTCCTGACGCGCTTCCTGCCTGATCCGATGTCCTGAGACATCGGGCTTGAAGGGCCCAGTGCCGCTGCGTGGCGCCGCAGCGGCATGTTTCGTCATCGCCGTGGACGCCACAAAACCCCGTCATTCCGGCCCTGCCCGGAGAGTGTCGCGAAAATACGACAGGTGTATGATTTTGGAGTCGGCTTAACTATCGCTGACTGCTTTGCTGTGCTACGCTCCCCGGCGTTTTGATGCTCCTGCCCCAGGGGTCAGACCAATAAAATGATCAAACAACGCACGCTCAAAAATGTAATCAGGGCGACAGGCGTGGGTCTCCACACGGGCGACAAGGTCTATATGACCCTGCGTCCTGCTGCGGTTGATACAGGGATTGTCTTCCGGCGCGTGGATCTCGCCGAGCCTGTGGAAATCCGATCCTGTTGCGAAAATGTGGGCGATACGCGGCTGTCGACGACCCTGGTCAAGGGCGATGTGCGCATCGCCACGATCGAGCACCTGCTCTCGGCCATCGCAGGTCTCGGCATCGACAATGCCTATGTCGACCTCTCCGCTCCCGAAGTCCCGATCATGGACGGCAGCGCCGGCCCTTTCGTGTTCCTTCTGCAATCAGCCGGAATCGAGGAGCAGGTTTCGGCGAAACGCTTCGTCCGCATCAAGAAATCGGTGACTGTCCGCGATGGCGACAAGTGGGCCCGTTTCGAGCCATTTGACGGATTCAAGGTCGGCTTCTCGATCGACTTCGATCATCCGATGTTCGCCAAGCGCACCTCGACCAGCGAAATCGACTTCTCGACCACGTCCTTCGTCAAGGAAGTGAGCCGCGCGCGTACCTTCGGCTTCATGCGCGACATCGAAATGCTGCGCGAGCGAAATCTCGCCCTCGGCGGCTCGATGGACAACTCGATCGTGCTCGATGACTATCGCGTGCTCAACGAAGACGGCCTTCGCTACGAGGACGAGTTCGTCAAGCACAAGATTCTCGACGCGATCGGTGACCTATATCTGCTGGGTCACAGCCTGATCGGCGCGTTCTACGGGTACAAGTCGGGCCATGCGCTCAACAACACCCTGCTGCGTGCGTTGCTGGCCGACAAGACGGCCTGGGAAGAAGTCAGTTTCGACGACGAGTCGAAGGCTCCGATCTCCTACGCCCATCCGGCGCAGGCGCTCTGAGCACTGGCAGGTTTCAAACGAAGACTCCCTCGCCGGAGTCTTCGGCGTCAGGGGACAAGAGAAACCTTCAGGTTTCCGGTGGAAATTCTTCTTCGGCGAGGGACGCCAGCTGATTGTAAAGGGCCTGTAGTTCAGGGTCCGACATGGATTTTGCGGCCGATCGCAGATGGTTTGCGGCGGCGGCAGAGAGCGGTTTTGGCCTGGTCGGTTCCGGGGGAACGGGCGGCAGGGCTGCCACTTTCACAACGAAGTGTTCGACAGCGTTGCCGAAGGCAGCGCGGGCTGTTTCGAGCAAGGTTGCCTGGTGCAGCCTGAGCCGGGTCGCCCAGGTCGGACTCGTCGCGAGAAACACAAGCCGTCCGTTGCGCAGATCCGCGAGGCGACATTCGCGGGCAAGCGCGTCGGGCAAGTGGTGGCGCAGTTTTCCATCGAGCAAATCCAGGGCGCGCGCGCGTATCGCGAGCGTGTCGAGGGAGATGCACTCCGCAATCGGCCTCCATCCGGCCGGCGGCTGGGGGCGCGGTGGACGACTTCGCTGCATGGCGGTACCTATTCGGCGAACAGTCAATGAACATCATCATAGTCGCGAAATCCCATTCGACCCCACGTTGCATCGATCTCGCCAGCAGGCGCGGTCGGATCGTCGTTGCTTCGGTGCTGTGCTCGGCTTTCCTGCTGTTTGCCGGAATCGGCTTCGCGCTTGCCGTGTTCACGGTCAATCCCCGCGATGCCGCGATGGGCGAACTGCTCTCCCTGCGTGCGCAGATCGAGATCCAGAAGGGCAAGCTCAGCGATGTCGAGGGCGATTCACGACGCAACCTCGATGCATTGGCCATGCAGATCGGCCAGTTGCGCGCGCAATCCACGCGCCTGAACGCATTGGGCGATCGCCTGACCCAGGTCGGCAAGCTCGAGGACGGTGAATTCGATTTCGCCACCGACCCGGCTCTCGGTGGTCCCGAGGAAGCGCTCGCGGAGAATTCCTCGCCGCTGCCTCTCGGCAACGACATCGACAGCCTGCGTGCCGAGTTCGAGCGCCAGGAGGCCCAGCTGGGCGTGCTCGAGAACCTGCTTTTCGACCGCAAGATCGACAATGCCTTGCTGCCGACCGGCATGCCGGTTGCGCACGGTTATGTCGCCTCGGCCTATGGAACCCGCACCGATCCGATCAGTGGCCGCAATGCTGTCCATCTCGGTGTCGATTTCGACGTGCCGATGGGCAGCGACGTGCTCGCCGTCGCCGAAGGCGTCGTCACCTATTCCGCTGAGCGCAATGGATACGGAAACGTCGTCGAAATCGACCACGGCAACGGCTACATGACCCGCTATGCGCACAATTCGCGCAACGTGGTCGAGGTCGGCACCCGGGTTCACATCGGCCAGGTCCTCGCCAAGGTGGGCTCGACCGGCCGCTCAACCGGTCCGCATTGCCACTTTGAGGTCTGGTTGAACGGACGCCCGGTCAATCCGATGGCGTATGTGCGCTCAACCCGGGCCAATCGCGGCTGATATCATTCGCATGCGTGGCGCCCGGTGGCCTTGAAACAGTCGATCTGAGTGCCATCTCGCTTGGTGTTATGCCGAGGCCGCCGTATCATCGGCGGCCTTCGCTTTTTTGCTGTGCCGCGACGCGCGGAATCACGGCCCTATCCGGATAGACAAGACCGATGTTGCAACGTTTCCTGACGAGCATTTTTGGCAGCCGCAACGAGCGCATCCTGCGCACGCTCAACAAGAACGTGGTGCGGATCAATGCGCTGGAGCCACGCTTCGAGGCACTTGACGACACAGCCCTGCGAGCGATGACAGACGAATTCCGCAAGCGTGTCAGTGACGGCGAGACCCTGGATTCGATCCTGCCGGAGGCATTCGCCGTCGTCCGCGAAGCGGCCCGACGCGTGATCGGCCTGCGTCATTACGACGAGCAGTTGATCGGCGGCATGGTCCTGCACATGGGCAAGATCGCTGAAATGCGCACCGGTGAGGGCAAGACCCTGGTCGGTACCTTGCCGGTCTATCTCAATGCGCTCGCCGGCAAGGGCGTGCATGTGGTGACCGTCAATGACTATCTCGCGCGTCGCGACTCGGCGTGGATGGGACGCATCTACAACTTCCTCGGCATGAATGTCGGTGTCGTCTATCCCGGCATGGATCACGCCGACAAGCGTGGCGCATACGACGCAGACATCACCTACGGCACGAACAACGAGTTCGGTTTCGACTATCTGCGCGACAACATGGCGCAAGCCAAGGAACAACGCTATCAGCGCACGCTCAATTTCGCGATCGTCGACGAAGTCGATTCGATCCTGATCGACGAGGCGCGCACGCCGTTGATCATCTCGGGTCCGACCGACGAATCGCCGCAGCTCTACGTCAAGATCAATCGCCTCGTGCCGAAGCTGGTCCGCCAGGAAAAGGAAGACAGCGACGGTGATTTCTGGGTCGACGAAAAGCAGCGCCAGGTCCACCTGTCCGAAGCGGGCATGGAGCACGCCGAAGCCCTGCTGCGCCGTGACGCGATCATTGGTGAAGGCGAGAGCCTGTATGACACCAAGCACCTCGCCGTGGTGCATCACCTGAACGCCGGTCTGCGCGCGCATGCCCTTTACCAGAAAGATGTCGACTACATCGTGCGCGATGGCGAGGTCATCATCGTCGACGAATTCACCGGTCGCACGCTGTCCGGGCGTCGCTGGTCCGATGGCCTGCATCAGGCCGTCGAGGCCAAGGAAGGCGTGCCGATCCAGCGCGAGAACCAGACCCTCGGTTCGATCACCTTCCAGAACTATTTCCGCCTGTACAAGAAGCTGGCGGGCATGACCGGCACGGCCGACACCGAGGCATTCGAGTTCCAGTCGATCTACGGGCTCGAAGTCGTCGTCATCCCGACCCATCGTCCGATGGTTCGCCGCGACGAGCCGGATGTCGTCTTCCTCAAGGCCAAGAACAAGTACGATGCGATCATCGAGGACATCAAGGATTGCTACGAGCGCGGCCAGCCCGTGCTGGTCGGCACGACCTCGATCGAGACGTCCGAATACCTTTCGGGCCTGCTCAAGAAATCCAGCGTTCCGCACGAAGTCCTCAATGCCAAGCAGCATGAGCGCGAGGCGATCATCGTTGCCCAGGCCGGTCGCCCGGGCGCCGTGACCATCGCCACCAACATGGCCGGTCGCGGCACCGACATCGTGCTCGGCGGCAATCTCGAATCCGAACTGCAGGGCTTGCCCGAAGACGCGGGCGAGGCAACGCGCGAGCAGGTCAAGAGCGAGTGGAAGACGCGCCACGCCAAGGTGATGGAATCGGGCGGCCTGCGCATCATCGGCACCGAGCGCCATGAATCGCGCCGCATCGACAACCAGTTGCGCGGACGTTCGGGGCGCCAGGGCGATCCGGGTTCGAGCCGTTTCTACCTCTCGCTGGAAGACAACCTGTTGCGCATCTTCATGGGCGAGCGCGTGGCGGGCCTCATGCGCATGTTCGGCATGAAGGAAGAGGATGCGATCCAGGATCGCATGGTCACCAAGCAGATCATGAATGCGCAACGCAAGGTCGAGGCGCAGAACTTCGATTTCCGCAAGAACGTCCTTGAATTCGATGACGTCGCCAACGACCAGCGCAAGGTGATCTACGAGCAGCGCAACGAACTGCTCGAAAGCGAAGGCGTCGGCGAGACGGTTGCGAACATCCGGGCGGACGTGTTTGCCGAACTCGTGCGCCGATTCGTGCCGGCGAACTCGGTCGATGACCAATGGAACATCGCGGGACTGGAAAAGGAACTCGAGTCCGAATTCTCGCTCAAGCTCGATCTGCGCCGATGGCTCGACGACCAGGAGGAGGCCGATGCCGACGGCGTGCTCGCCTACGTCGAGGATGCCTCGGCGCGCCTGTTCCGCGAGAAGGAAGCCTTGCTTGGCGACGAAACCATGCGTTCGCTCGAAAAGCACGTAATGCTCTCGGTCGTCGACAACTGCTGGAAGGAGCACCTGACCAGCATGGATTACCTGCGTCAGGGTATCTATCTGCGCGGCTATGCGCAGAAGCAGCCGAAGCAGGAATTCAAGCGCGAATCATTCCTGCTGTTCCAGCAAATGCTGGAACGCATAAAGCACGAGCTCGTGCAGTTGCTCGCGCGCGTGCGCATCCGCAGCGAGGAAGAGGTCCAGGCACTCGAGGCGCAGCAGCGGGCGCAGGCCGAACAACAGGCGAGGTCGATGCAATTCCAGCATGCCGAAGCAGGCGCGTTCGGCGGCGATGCGATGGCTCCGGTCGAGCAGCCGCCAGCAGGTACTCCGTCGCAACCGGTGTTTCGCGATGCCCCCAAGGTGGGACGAAATGACCCCTGTCCCTGCGGCTCAGGCAAGAAGTACAAGCAGTGCCACGGCAGCTTGAGCTGATCCCCCGGATCGGCAAGGGCTCTTGAGCCGTCGCCCTGGCGGCACGGCATGGCGCAACGCAGCCGCGGGATAAGGGAATATGGCTGAGCTCGTTGTCGAACCGCCGCGGGTCCACGTTGTCGCGGGCATACTGCGCGATGCAAACGGGAATGTCCTTCTTGCGCGGCGTCCGGCGGGCAAGCAAGACGCGGGCTGCTGGGAGTTTCCGGGCGGCAAGGTCGATCCTGGAGAAAGCCCTCAAGCCGCTCTCGTGCGCGAACTTCATGAGGAACTGGGCATCCGCGCCAGCGTGGGTCACCGGCGCATCGCGGTTGCGAGCGGACCCATAATCCTGGATGTATACGAAGTCACCGGCTTCGACGGAACCGTGCATTCAAGAGAGGGGCAGCGGTTGGCCTGGATCGCACCCGAGCGTATCGATCGGCAATGGTTGCCCAGCGCGGACCGACCCGTGGTTTCGTCGTTGTGTTTGCCGGATCGATACCTGATTGCGCCGGTTCCCGACATGCGGCAGGAGTCCCATTTCCTTGCGGCGATCGAGGCCGCCGTCGGCGGAGACATCCGTCTTGTCCAATTGCGCCTGCCGGGCTGGTCGCGACGGCAGATCGCACCGCTTGCACGTCGTGTGCGCGAAATCTGCCAGGCGGCCGGTGCGCGTGTCCTGTTGAACGGCGATTGGCAGATGGCCTGCGTTCTGGGGCTGGATGGCGTGCACCTTCCGGCTCGCATGGCCCGCGGGCTGCGGGAGCGTCCGCTCGCCTCGACCTTGCTGGTTGGCGTGTCCTGTCATGATCGCACCGAGCTGGCAAATGCCGTCGCGATGCAGGCCGATTTCGCCACGCTGTCGCCGGTGTGCGCGACAGCCAGCCATGCCGAAGCCCCTCCGCTGGGCTGGGAACGCGCCGGCGCATGTCTGGCAGAGGCCTCGCTGCCTGTGTATGCATTGGGTGGACTCGGTCGGGCAGACGAACCGCGGGCACGGGACCTGGGTTTCCAGGGCATCGCCGCCATCCGCGGCCTCTGGCCCGAACCCGCGGAATAACGACGAAAAGTTCCGTACTGGACAAGCCGCCCGCGGAGGACTAGGTTTCGTCGGCAACGCCGCATTCCAGAGGGGCTGGGCTCGTCGGCATTCGATAGTCTGGGAGCCAATGAAATGCGGGGCGGTTGCACCGTCGTATTGATGCGCGGCGGGCGCTGCCGTTGTCTGCAGCCGGATCAAGGATCGACGACGCATGCAACGATTTGCATTTGCCAGGAACAGGTAACTTGGGGCGGGGCTGAGATGCCGGTTGGATGGATTGACATCGGCCGCCGATTCGGGTCATTCGAGATGGGGTGGAAAAATGGCAAATAACAAGATGTCGTCGTTGACGCGGCGAGGTCGACGGGGTTCGTGGAAGCTCGCAGCCACCGTGTCGGCCTTCACTTTCCTGTGTGCAGCCGGGCAGGCGACCGCGCAGGTCAGCAAGGAAGCCACCGTGCAGGAAATGCTCGGGCTTGGTCAGCAGATGTCGACACTGAAACCACTGGTTGCGACGGACCCGGTTTCCGCTGCGGCCTACACCGTGGCCGAGCGCAGTTACGAGTCGTTGTCGCTGGCGCTCGGTGGCGATGATCCAGCTTTTGTCACGCATGGCGTGAATGCGGCGCAGGCGCAAGTGTCCATCCCGGGTGTGCTCGGTGCGCTGCCGGCCGGTTGCAATACGACCAGTGCGAATTTCGCCAACACGACGCCACTTGCGGTACCTACGGGTCCCGCCGTGGTGACGTCGACGATCGTCGTCAGCGGTGCAGCGCCCTACTTGCTGGATCTCAACATGACTACGGCGCTGGCGCATACCTTTTCCGCCGATCTCGACGTGACCCTGACTTCACCGGCGGGTACGGTAGTGACCGTGACGAGCGACAATGGCGCCGGTAACGACAACGTCTTCGACGGCACGGTCTGGGACGACAGCGCCAATCCCGCGGGGCAGGTGCCATACGTCACCAACAACGGTCTCGTGACCGACCATGCCTTCGTCAATTTGACCACGGCAACGCCGCTGGTGCCCGAAGAAGCGTTCGGCGCATTCATCGGAGAGGATCCGAACGGCACGTGGACTCTGACCATTTCCGATGACTTGGCCGGCGATGGCGGGAACCTGGCCAGTTGGTCGCTCGATATCACTACATTGCCCAGCAATCCGATCATCGCCACGGTCCCCACCGCGACGCAGGCCACATCAACGGCGATTCCCACAGGCCCCGCCGTGGTGACGTCGACGCTCGTGGTCAGCGGCGCAGGAACCGCGATCCACGATGTCGACATGACCAGCTTCATCACGCATTCCTTTGCGGCGGACTTGGACATCACGTTGACCTCGCCGGCCGGTACGGTGGTGACGCTGAGCACCGACAACGGGGCAGGTAACGACAATGTGTTCAACGGCACGGTGTGGGACGACGATGCCAACCCTGCCGGACAGGTACCGTACACCACCAACAATGGCCTGGTGACCGATCACGCCTACGTCAACTTGACCACGGCGACGCCGCTGGTGCCCGAAGAAGCGATGGCAGCGTTCATCGGCGAAGATCCGAATGGGACCTGGACCTTGACGGTATCCGACGACCTGGCGGGCGACGGCGGAAGCATCGACAGCTGGTCGCTCGACATCGACACCTTTACCTGCTCCTCTGCCGATCTCGCCATCACCAAGACGGATGGCGTGACCAATCCCGCTGCAGGCCAATCTATTACCTACGTGATCACGGCCAGCAATGCCGGGCCATCCGATGCGCCGGCAAGCACCATCGCGGATACGTTCCCGGCCCCGCTGACCGGATGCGCGTGGACCTGCGTTGGCGCTGTCGGCGGCACCTGCACGGCCGCGGGAGCCGGCAACATCAATGACGTGGTCAACCTGCCCAACGGCGGTTCGGTCACCTACAGCGCAAGCTGCGCAATCCCGGCTTCGACTGCGGGAGGCACGATCATCGCCAATACCGCCACCGTTGCCGGGCCGGTCGGCGTTCCCGATCCAGTGGCTGGCAACAACAGCGCCACCGACACGGATACGACCGTTGTCTCGGCGGACCTCGCCATCTCCAAGACCGACAACGCAACCTCGGTGGTTGCCGGCGATGCGCTGACCTACACGATCGTCGCCAGCAATTCGGGACCCAGCGATGCCCTGGGCAGCACAGTCGCTGATACGTTCCCGGCTGCGCTGACCTGCACCTGGACCTGTGTGGGCGCGGGCGGTGGCACATGCTCTGCAGGCGGCGCAGGAAACATCAACGATGTCGTCAACCTGCCGAGTGGCAGCAGCGTGACCTATGCGGCCAGTTGTACCGTCTCCGCGGCGACTGCCAATGGCATCATCATCAGCAATACCGCTTCGGTTGCGGTGACCGGCGGCGGGACGGATCCGAATGCCGGCAACAACTCGGCTACCGACGACACCACGGTCATTGCCGGAGCTGGCGTCAGCGGCACCAAGACGGTTTCCGGCAACACGATACCGGGCGGTTCCATTACCTACACCATCGTGCTGAACAATGCCGGCCCGGGTACGCAGGCGGACAATCCGGGGGACGAGTTTGTCGACACCTTGCCGTCACAGGTCAGTTTCAGTTCAGTCACGGCAACATCGGGCACGGCCATCGAAGCCGGCGGCACGGTCACCTGGAACGGTGCGATTGCGGCTGGCGGCAGCGTGACGATCACGATCAATGGCACCGTCGGCTCCGCTGCTTTTGGCCAGATCAACAACCAGGGTACGATCAATTTTGATTCCGAGGGCGATGGCACGAATGATGCCACCACGGTAACCGACGACCCGGCAGCCCCGGGTCCGGCGGACCCGACCGGATTCATTATCGCGCGCGACTTGCCGGCGCTCGGCACGCTGGGGCTGCTCTTGCTGGCAATCGCCCTGGTTGCGTTCGGTTATCGCGGGGAGCGTGCCCTGAAGCGCTGATCCGCAATTCGAAATGGCACTTTGCGACCAGGCATGCACTCTGCCTGGTCGCTGGCAATGCCGTCACATCAATCCATCTCGGCCTGCAGTCCTGATGCCTCGCGGGCTCTCTGGGCCTCACAATGGAACACCGGTTACATTAGCGTAGCCATTGCAGTTGCCGGGTGGTCAAAGCGATCTTTCTCTGGGGGAAAACATGTTTCGAATATTTCAGGCTTGTGCGTTTGGCGCGGTTGCGCTGAGCGTGACGCTCTTGTCGGCCGGACAGGCCGATGCCCTTGGTGCAAACGCCGCGGGCAGGGTGTTGCATGCGTCCGTGCTTTCGCCAGCATTTGCGCTGGCGAGCACGAATGAAAGCGCGCTCAAGCGGCAGGAATCGGCAGCGGGACCGAAATGGATGAACTTGGCCGAACTGTCGGAGCCCAAGTCGGCATCCGCATCGCCTTCGGTCCTGGCAATGCCGTCCATCGCCGATGAGGTCAAGGGACAAAGCAATGAGCCCAAGCCATCGAGCTTCAGCCCCGGCGGCGTGATCTATGCCCCGCAGGCAACGCTGGGGCAGGGATATGTGGGCGAGGTCGAACCCAACGGCACCTTTGCGACGGCCACTCCAATCCCCGGTACCAACCAGGTCGTTCGCGGCAACCTGTTTCCCAATGGCGATGTGGATTTCTACTCGTTTACTGCGGCCGCCGGCGATCGAGTCTACGCAGCGTCCATGACCAGTTTTTCCGCGGGCAGCAGCACCGACAGCCAATTGACCCTGCTTGCGTCCGACGGCACCACGGTCATCGAATTCGACGATGACAACGGTTCGTTTGCCGGTCTGTCGTCATCCATCGCAGGTGCGGCAATTCCAACTGCCGGCACCTATTTCCTGCGGATCAACGACTTCACGGCGGGCACGACTTCCGAAAGGCCGTACGAACTGCATTTCCGCCTGCAAAGTGGCGCTCCTGCGCCGGAAGTGGAATCCAACGATACGCCGGCGACCGCCAACCCATTGCCGGCCAATGGCTGGGTCAGTGGTACGCGCAATCCTGCTGCCGCTACCGAGCAGGACTGGTACAGCTTCAACCTCAATGCCGGCGACACGGTCTATCTGGCGCTGGACGTCGATCCCGAGCGGGATGGCGTTGTCTGGAATGGTCGCCTTGGCTTCGCCCTGTTTGGCGACGCTGCAAACCAGATCCTGGTCGTCGATGATGCCGGCACCGGAGATGTGGCGCCGAATCCGAATATTCCATCCGAAGCCATGTTCATGACGGTCAAGACGGCGGGCACGTATTTCGCATTCGTCGATTCCTCATCCGCTGCCGTCGGCGGGCCCACGGCGACCTATACGCTCAGCGTCAGCGTGCATCCGGCGACCAACGAGGGTGTGAATTGCACGACTTACACCAGCACCGATGTGCCCAAGACCATCGGTCCGGGAACAGGACTGGTCAGCTCAGTGATCACCATCCCGGGCAATCCGCGCATCGCGGATCTGGATGTCGATATCGTGCTCAATCACGCCCTGATGCAGGATATCGATGCCCACCTGCGCTCACCGGCCGGCAACGACAACGGCCTGTTCAGCGACATCGGTGCGGCAGCGACCGGAGGGCAGCAGCAGATGGATCTCGTCCTGGACGACGAGGCGGGCATTCCACCTTCGTTCACGGTACTCAAGGGTGTTCAGATCAAGCCGGAATTGGCCTATCGACTGAACTGGTTTGACGGCGAGAACGCGGGCGGCGTGTGGACTCTCGATTTGCGTGACGATACTGCTGGCGCGAATGGCGGCACCTTGACGTCGTGGAGCCTGCGCGTCTGCGAAGCGCCACCACCGCCGACCTGCCCGCCCGGAACTGCGGCGACTACCGTTTACTCGACCGATTTCGAGTCAGGTGCGGCAGGCTTCACGCATAGCGGAGCCGCTGATGAATGGGAACTCGGATTGCCTGCATCGCCCGCAACGACGACGGCCAATCCACTCGCCGCATTCACCACCTGCAACAGCGGCGTCAATTGCTGGAAGACCGATCTCGACAATACCTACAACGTATCGAGTAGCCAGGATCTGTTGTCGCCGAGCATCAACCTTGCAGGTCTGGTGGCACCGATCGTCGTCAACTGGGCGCAGCGCTACCAGATGGAAAGTGCGAACTTTGATCACCTGTTCGTCGATTTCCAGCAGGTAGGCGGCGCCACTCCAGTGCGCTTGTTCGAGTTTCTCGACGCGACGATGACCGATGCGCCGGGCAACCCGGCGACCAACATCGGCGCGAGCGCCGGCTGGGCACAGATGTCGCGGCGTGCGGACGGTCTTGCCGGGCTCAATAGCGAACTGCGATTCCATGTCGACGGCGACACTACGGTCAATTTCCAGGGACTTGCGATCGATGATGTTTCGATTACCGGATGCCGGGCGCTGAGTGCCGATCTCGCGATCACCAAGACCGACGGTGTCACCACGGCGGTGCCCGGCGGCAGCGTCACCTACACGATCACCGGCAGCAACGCCGGCCCGGATCCGGTGACCGGCGCGACGATCGCTGACACGTTCCCGGCTACCGAAACCTGCACCTGGACCTGCCTCGGGGCCGGTGGCGGCACCTGCACGGCGGCAGGCTCGGGCAACATCAACGATGCCGTCAACTTGCCGGCGGGCGGCAGCGTGACCTATACCGCCAGTTGCGCGATTTCCGCAGCGGCGAACGGAAGCCTGAGCAACACCGCGACGATCAGCAGCGCGATCACCGACCCGACGCCGGGCAACAACTCGGCGACGGATACCGACACGTTGACGCCGCAGGCCGATCTCGCGATCACCAAGACCGACGGTGTTTCCTCGGTGGTCGCGGGTGGCTCGACCCTCTACACGATCACCGCGAGCAACGCCGGCCCGAGCAACGCGCCCGGCTCGACCGTAGCCGATACGTTCCCCGCAACCCTGACTTGTAACTGGACCTGCGTCGGCGCTGGCGGTGGCACCTGCACAGCGGCGGGTTCAGGCAACATCAGCGACACGGCCAACCTGCCAGCCGGTGGTTCGACCACTTACACCGCCAACTGCAACGTGTCGGGCGCCGCAACGGGTAGCCTCGTCAATACCGCGACGGTCGTCGCCGGTGCGGGCGTGACCGACCTCGTCCCGGGCAACAATTCCGCAACCGATACCGATACGGTGCTTCAGCCGGGCAGCCTCAATGTCAATCCGACCAGCCTCGATTTCGGCACGATTGCCGTCGGCGCGAGCAGCGCAGCGCAGACGGTCACGTTGAGCAACACGGGCGGTAGTCCGCTACAGGTCACCGCACTGACTGCCGCGGCCGCACCGTTTGCATCGGTCGGAGGGACTTGCGGAGGCGTTCCGTTCTCGATTGGTGCGGGCCTTTCGTGCACGCTGGACTACAACTTCAGCCCGACCGCCAGCGGAGCTGCCAGTCAGAACCTGACGGTGACTTCCGATGTCGGCAATGGCGCAATCGGACTGAGTGGCGTCGGCGGGGCCGGTGTGGTCGGGGTGCTCTCGGCCACGGTGAATTTCGGCACGCAACTGGTCGGCTCGAGCAACCAGCTTGCATTGACGATTCTCAATACCGGCGATGGCCCCTTGCAGGTCACGGCCATTTCCGTGCCATCGGCTCCGTTTGCCGAAGTAGCGGGTGGCACGTGTGGCACCGTGCCGTTCGGCCTCGCGGCCGGTACCAACTGCACCGTGTTGTACAGCTTCGCACCCGTGGCGCCAGGCTTGTACAGCGAAGTCATCACGATCACCGCCGATGTCGGCACGGCGACGGCAACGCTGAACGGCGAAGGGGTGGCGGGTTTCGTTGACACCATCGATCTCGATGCGCGGTCGATCTGGAGCAGCCTGCTCCTGCTGGTGATGCTCGGCATGACCGGCCTGGTGATGATGCGCCGCTACACCTGACAGCGTCGGGTCCGCAAATGAAAGCCCCGGGGAGCGATCCCCGGGGCTTTCCTGTATGCGCAATTCGAAAACGGCGTGCTGCCCGATTCAGCCGGCCAGTTCGAGGTAGCGTCGATGCAGGATTTCGACGCCCTTGTCGAGTGCATCCAGGTCGGCGCTGTTGTCGATGACATCGTCGGCGATGGCCAGACGCTGTTCGCGACTGGCCTGCGCGTCGAGCATGGATTCGGCGAGGTCGCGCGTGATGCCGTCGCGACTCAGCAATCGACTGATCTGCAGCGCACGCGGCACGTCGACGACGAGCACGCGGTCGACCCAGGCATAGTCTCCCGACTCGACCAGCAACGGAATGACGAGCAGCCCGTAGGCGCTGCGCATGTCCTGCACGGATTGGCGCAAGGCTCGACGCACGCGCGGATGGATGATCCGTTCCAGTTGGTGTCGCGCGTCGGGATCGGCAAAGACCCGTTCGCGCATGGCTTTCCGGTCCAGGCTGCCGTCGGCGCCAAGCACCGCGTGCCCGAACGTCTGGATGACCTCCTGCAGTCCATCGGTGCCGGGGGCAACCACGTCGCGCGCGACTCGATCCGCATCGCAAATGTCGATGCCGCGTCGCGCAAAGCAGCGCTCGACGGCGCTCTTGCCGGAGGCGATTCCGCCGGTCAGGGCGACGGTGAACATGCTCAGGCCCGGTTCGGTTCGGGTTGGCGCCAACGATTGATCTCGTCGCGCAGGGCAAGCGTCGCCGCGCGAGCGGCATCAGCGAAATCGTCATTGCTGCCGGCATAAAGAATCGCCCGCGACGAGCTGATCAGCAATCCACGGCCGTCGCTGGCCTGGCCATTGCGCAGCACGGCTTCGACGTCGCCCCCCTGGGCGCCGATACCTGGCACGAGCAGGGGCAGGTCGCCGACGATTGCGCGGACCTCGGCCAATTGCTCGGGATAGGTTGCGCCGGTCACCAGCAGGCAATTGCCATGCGTATTCCATTCGCGGGAAACCATGTGGGCAACATGCTGGTACAGCGGACGGCCGTCGATATCGAGATCCTGCAGGTCGCCCGAACCGGCGTTCGAGGTGCGGCACAGGATGACCACGCCCTTGTCGGCCCGGTCAAGAAACGCTTGCACGGAATCGCGTCCGAGATACGGATTGACCGTCACCGCGTCGGCACCGTAGCGGTCAAATGCTTCGCTGGCATAGTGCCGGGCGGTCGAGCCGATATCACCACGCTTGGCATCGAGAATCACCGGCACGCCCGGTTGGTGCGTGTGGATATGCGCGATCAGGCGTTGCAGGACATCTTCCGCGCCGAGCGCCGCGAAGTGCGCGATCTGCGGCTTGAAGCAGCAGACCAGATCGGCGGTCGCATCGACGATGTCGCGACAGAAGTGGAACACTGCATCGTCATCGTCGGCGAACCGCTGCGGGAACCGCGAAGGTTCGGGATCGAGGCCGACGCAGACCAGCGAGTTGTTCCGCCGCCAGGCATGCTGCAATGACTCGATGAAGGTCATGGGTTGGTCGGCGATGGGCAATGGAGAATCGGGATCAATGCGTCGATCGGCATGGGCGCTCCGGGTGACGACGTCAGCTGGAAAATTTCCGTTCGTGCTGAGCGTCGCTTGCGCAGGCGAGTGAAGTCGAAGCGTGCATCTCCGGGGTCCTTCGACTTCGGCCTTGCGGGCCCGCGCTCAGGGCGAACGGAAGCATGTCGGCCGGGGATCGGTCAAGGCGTTTGATCTTGCTTTTCCGCATTCCCGACTCCCTGCCTTCACGCCAGCTTCTTGTAGCGCAGACGATGCGGGGTCGACGCATCGTCGCCGAGTCGGCGTTTCTTGTCTTCCTCGTACTCGCGGTAGTTGCCAGCGAAGAACTCGACGTGCGAATCGCCTTCGAAGGCGAGGATATGCGTCGCGATGCGATCGAGGAACCAGCGGTCATGCGAGATCACGAAGGTGTTGCCCGGGAATTCAAGCAGGGCATCCTCCAGCGCGCGCAGCGTTTCGATATCCAGATCGTTCGAGGGTTCGTCGAGCAGCAGCACGTTGCCACCCTGCAGCAGGGTCTTGGCCAGGTGCAGGCGTCCACGTTCACCACCGGACAGGGAGCCGACCATCTTCTGCTGGTCCTGGCCCTTGAAGTTGAAGCGGCCGAGATAGGCGCGTGACTGGATCTCGATGCCGTTGATGTTGAGGATGTCGGCACCGCCCGAAATCTCCTGGAACACGTTGTGGTCGCCCTCGAGCTTTTCGCGGCTCTGGTCGACATAGGCGACCTTGACCGTCTGGCCACGCGTGATCTCGCCCTTGTCGGGCTTTTCGAGTCCGATGATCATCTTGAACAGGGTCGACTTGCCCGCGCCGTTCGGACCAATGATGCCGATGATCGCGCCGGGTGGAACGACGAAACTCAGGTCCTCAATCAGCAGGCGATCGCCGAAGGATTTGCTCACGCCCTTGAATTCCATGATCGAGCTGCCGAGGCGCTCGCCGGGTGGAATGAAGATCTCGTTGGTTTCGTTGCGGCGCTGATAGTCGACCGATTGCAGTTCCTCGATCTTGGCCAGACGCGCCTTGCCCTTGCTGCGACCGCCCTTGGCATTGCTGCGCGCCCATTCAAGTTCGCGCTGGATGGCCTTCTGGCGTGCCTTCTCGCTCGATTCCTCCTGCTTGAGGCGCTCGCCCTTCTGTTCCAGCCACGACGAATAGTTGCCTTTCCACGGAATGCCGCGGCCGCGATCGAGCTCGAGGATCCACTCGGCCGCATTGTCGAGGAAGTAACGGTCATGCGTGACCGCGACCACGGTGCCGGGGAAGTCGGCGAGGAAATGTTCGAGCCATTCGACCGATTCGGCATCGAGATGGTTGGTCGGCTCATCGAGCAGGAGCATGTCGGGTTTAGACAGCAACAGGCGACACAGCGCGACGCGTCGCTTCTCGCCACCCGAGAGTTTGGCGACATTGGCTTCCCACGGCGGCAGGCGCAACGCATCGGCGGCCACTTCGAGTTGTCGCTCGAGCGCGTGCGCGTCGGTCACCGCGAGCAGGCTTTCAAGGCGCTGCTGTTCCGCCGCGAGCTTGTCGAAATCCGCGCCTTCCTCGGCGTACTCGGCATAGACCTCATCGAGGCGCTTCTGCGCGTTGATGACTTCGGATACGCCTTCCTCGACCACTTCGCGCACGGTCTTTGCAGGATCGAGGCTCGGTTCCTGTTCGAGATAGCCGATCTTGGTACCGGGATTGGCACGCGCCTCGCCCTGGTAGTCCGTATCGGTGCCGGCCATGATCCGCAGCACCGTCGACTTGCCGGCGCCATTCAAGCCGAGCAGGCCGATCTTGGCGCCCGGAAAGAACGACAGCGAGATGTCCTTGATGATCTGGCGCTTGGGCGGGACGATCTTGCTGACGCCGATCATCGTGTAGATGTATTGCATGCCAACTCCGGGTAGGGCGATGCCGACGCCGCCAATCAGGCCGGGGCAGTCGGACAGGGTAAAGAGGACTGCGGATTATCGCCGATCCGTGGGCGGGGCGTAATGCCCGGGGCCGGGAATCGGGAATCGGGAGGAGCGATCGCAGGAAGCGGCTCCAGCCGCTTCCTG
>ENA-UOWO01000993-UOWO01000993.1-activated-sludge-metagenome-genome-assembly--contig:-NODE-993-length-39049-cov-10.453634_pt1 | contig 39049 bp, 21 predicted proteins | sample MGYA00238148_ERZ761564 | MGnify/ENA primary metagenome ERZ761564 (study PRJEB28885, sample SAMN05720194) | activated sludge metagenome | isolation source: Anaerobic digester | place: USA... | reverse complement strand
TCATATTTCAGCGGCTCAAGCTGCCGTGCCCACCGGTAATTGTTATATTTAAAGATCGGTTGTTTATATCCGACCACCACCGGTGTCGACCAGTACTCGGATTGGGTACTGTCGTCGAAGAACTCATCATGGCGCGTCAGGTCCGATCGCAGGTACACGGAACCGCCGGTTAATCCCACCTTCTGGTTGATCGATAAAGCGCCATAGTAATCGGCATAGGTGTTGTACTGAAATTTGTAGGTCCCGTCGTTTTGCCTTACACTACCGTAGGAACGGTTAAAAGAGGGCAGGCTGGCATCGAGGTTGACCGAAGGCAGGTAATCGGCTTTGAATGACCGGAATTGCCAGTAATTCATCCTGAACCTGTGCCTGGCGATCAAAGCGTCGGCAGATTGTTCTTTTGCAATCATGATCGCTTCTTCAAGGGTCAGGCTGACCACATTTTCCTGTGAAAACACCGGTATCTTTAACAACAGGACGATCGACAGGAAAGAAATTATTTTAATCTTCATACGAAAGAAAATTTCCCTTATTCATAACGTAGCGATTCGACCGGATCCTGGTCGGAGGCGCGTTTGGCCGGCATATACCCGAAAAGGATGCCGATAAAAGCCGATACGCCGAATGAAACGACAATAGAATCCGGCGTGACGATGGTCAGGATTCCGGTGGTCCGCTGGATCATAACGGCGAAAACAACACCCAGCACAATACCGATGACTCCCCCGGAGATGGAGATAATGGTGGCTTCGGAAAGGAACTGGAAAATGACATCGCGTTTTGTGGCCCCGGTGGCCCTTCGGATCCCGATCTCCTTGGTACGCTCCATCACCGAGGCCAGCATAATATTCATGATCCCGATCCCGCCGACCAGCAGGGAAATGCCCGCAATAACCCCCAGCACAATGTTGAAAATGTCTTTGGTCCTTTGCTCTTGCTTTAGTAATAGTTCCGGGACACTGACCTGGAAATCATCCACCTGCTGGTGACGTCTTTTCAGCATACTGGTCAGAGCTTTGGTTGTAGCGTCGAGGTATTTGCTGTCGGTCACCTGGACCACGATCTTGTCCAACTGGTTATAATTATTGTCCATGGAACCCGAGCTGCTGCTTGAAAATGCAGCGATCCCGCCATCGATGAACATGACCGAACTTTCACCCTGCCGGAGCGATGCATCGTTCACGTAGGAACGGTCTTTATACCGGAGCATGACTGTCTGGATGGGTGCATAAATATGGTCGTTGTAATCGCTGATCCCCAGGTCTTTTGTTTCATCGACCTGCATCGCCCGGTTTTCCAGGACTCCGATCACCGTCAGCCAGATTCCCCCGCATTTTATCGTCTTACCCAGGGGGTCTTCCCTGCTAAAGAACCGGGCTTTCACACTGGGCCCGATGATACAAACAGGACTTCCGTTGACCTGCTGCTGCTCCTGGAAATACTGTCCGGCGTATAACTGCAAGTTGTAAACCTCGAAAAAATCGTTGGTGACACCAATCAATTTGGCCGGCGACCGTTTTCCTTCCTTGATCACATAGCTGTCGTACTTCACCTCAGGGCTCACCCGCGTTACCGCAGGGATGATCTGCCGGATGCTTTCAGCATCTTCAAGGGTCAGACCGGGAGAATACTTCTTCTGAAGTTTCTGCCCTCCGCCTTCATCGTCAGAATTTCCCTCGCCCCCTGATTTTTCGAGCAATGGCGTGATAACGATATTATTGACACCCACCATCTTCATCTGGTCGAGGATCTCCTTCCGTGCGCCGTTGCCGATGGCCATCATGGCAATGACCGCGGCTACGCCGAAAATGATCCCCAGGGCGGTCAGCATAGACCGGAACCTGTTGGCAATCACGGCCTCCACCGCTATGTTCAGCGAATGAACATAACGCTCATAGAACTTGCTTTGGAGTTCGGGCTTTTTCATTCTTATCAAAGCTTACCGCTTGAAGGGGGGCTTGCCGCCGCCTTTCTGCATCCTGAATTTTCCGTTGCCGGGAGGCATCATCATCGAATCGGGAAGGCCTGCCGGCACCTGCTGCCTGGCTTTTGCCTCATCCTCCTGCCGGATCTTCTCCAGTGTCGCTTCATCCAGTTTTGTCAACTTCCATTTCTCCGCATCTGAAGGAGGGACCAGGTAAACCTCTTCGCCGGCTTTGAGTCCGGCCCGAACGATCACCTCATTTTCGTTGGATAGCCCCAGGACTACCTGCCTCCGGTATCCTCCGGTATAGACATAGCTGATACTGTCGTTCGACTGGACACAATCGAGCGGTATGAACAGAACGCTGTCCAGGCTCGATGTCAGAATTTCATTCTTGGTCGTCATGGCCGGCCTGAGGATCGAATCGAACTCATTGACCTCAATGCTGACCTCGAACACTTTAGCATTGGAATTGGGCAGCTGCTGGCCGATATTGGCCACTTCGCGGACGACCCCGGTAAATTTCTTGTCGGGAAAGGCATCGACCCCTATCCTGACCGCCTGGTTTACCTTTACTTTGCTGATATCGATCTCATTAACATAAGTTTTCGACTTCATCTCCCTCAGGTTAGGTAATTCGGCCACAACCGGTTCCCATACGCTGATCGTTGCGCCGACGCCTTGTTTCTGTCCGTCCCATCCCCTCTTGTATATCACCATGCCCGATTTCGGGGCGAATATGGTAAACTCGTTCAGCAGGCTCACCATTTTAGCGTACTCCGACCGGACTTTTTTCATTGAAGTGTTGATCTCCTGCATATCGGCTTCCGCTTTACGCAGCTTTACTTCGTAATTCTCCACCGCCTGTTCATAATTGCGCATAGCCCTTTCCAGGTCGATCTTTGCCTGCCTCTGCGTAGCCGGCGGCTCATAAATCGACTGGTCGACAACGATCTGCTTCTCTTCCAGGGCATATTTGAGATTGATGAGGTTATCCCGTGCCGAACGAAGCTCAAGCGTTGTATCGAGCTGTGTTTTGGTGAACTGCGTTTCGAGCTTTTCGATCTCCAGTTCCTGGTCTTTCATTTTATTGACCAGTTCTGTCCGGTCGAGTGTGGCAATGTACTGACCCGAATCGACCACCGTTCCGTCGGGAATGATGTCTTCGATTTTTATCTGCCAGATTCGAAAATCGCGCAGGTTGACCGGCCCCATGATCTTTTCGGAGCTCTTGGCTTCGAGCTCGCCGGTAGTTGTGACCGTAATATCAAAGAGGCCTGATTTGACGGGCACTTCCAGGGTGGTTTCTTTTTCCGGGCCGCTGCCGGTGGCGATCCAGATGATGACAATCAACAGGAGAACGGCCAGGCTGATGAGGTAAACTTTGCTTTTTTTCATGACAGCCGGTGTTAGGATTAGGCTTTATTTCAAAAATTCCATCATAATCTTTTCGATCGGATATCCTTCCGCTTCGGCTTTATAATTTCTAACGATGCGGTGTCGCAGGATGGAGGAAGCCACCGCCCTGACGTCTTCAATGTCGGGCGAATATTTTCCCTGGATGGCGGCATGACATTTGGCCCCGATGATGAGGTACTGTGATGCGCGAGGACCAGCTCCCCATATAACGAAGTCGTTTGCAAGAGGATGTGCGGCGGGCGTTCCGGGGCGCGTCTTTGCCGACAAGGAAACAGCGTACTTGTAAACATTGTCGGGTACCGGGATTCGGCGGATCAGGCCCTGGAAAAAGAGTATTTCCTCGGCGCTGAGGATCACTTTAAGGTCGACAGGGATATCCTGTGTGGTACTCCTGACCACTTCGATCTCCTGCTCAAATGTTGGATAATCTAGCCAGATATTGAACATAAACCGGTCGAGTTGCGCTTCCGGCAGCGGATAGGTCCCTTCCTGCTCGATCGGGTTCTGGGTTGCCAGTACAAAAAATGGTTCCGGTAGTTTATAGTTCTTTCCGGCAACAGTAATGGCCTTCTCCTGCATCGCTTCAAGCAGAGCCGATTGTGTTTTGGGGGGCGTCCTGTTGATCTCGTCAGCCAGGATGATATTGGCAAAAACCGGCCCGTGAATGAATTTAAACTTCCGCTCCTCGTCCAGGATCTCGGTCCCGATGATATCCGATGGCATCAGGTCGGGTGTAAACTGAATGCGGTTATAGCTTAGTCCCAAAGCCCTTGCTATAGTATTGACCATCAGTGTTTTTGCCAGGCCCGGGACACCAACCAGCAATCCATGTCCACGGCTGAATATCGAAATAAGCACCCGTTTGACGACCTCATCCTGGCCCACTATCACTTTGGCAATCTCCGCCCGAAGGGCGCCATATTTCTCTACGAAAGCATCAACAGCTTCAACATCAGATTTATAAGATATCATCGTATTATTTTTCCGGGATTGAAAATCACTTACCTGTTTTCATTCTCCTGTTTTTTACCAGGAAACCATTTATTTTCAAAATCGCAGTCCGTGTAATCATCGATTATCATGATATAAGCGTTGTCGACATTCTTATTAACCCATTCCACGATTTTTTGTTCTTTTTTATTTTCGAGCGCCCAGTTGGTGATCATGCTGTAATCATCCACCAGGTTAGCGCGGTGGGGCTCCGACCTGGATTTTAGCTTGATAAGCCGGAAAGCCTCTTTTCCCTCCTCCGTTTGGGTGGGTACCGGTGAAGAGATTTCCCCGACCTCCAGCTTATTCACCGTGAATGAGACCTGGGGATCGAGTTGGTCCATCGGAAACCAGGTCGTGCCGTCATAATCATTAATGATGAATCCTCCGCTGACCTTGCCCGGGTCATCGGAGAATTTAACGACAGCGTCGTCGAATGTGATCTCCCCGTTGCGGATTTGAAGCAGGAGGCTGTCGAGCTCAAGCCTGGCCTTTTCAAGGTCTTCGGGTGAGGGTTTTGTTTGGAGAAGAATATGGCGGGTATTGATATAATCCCCTTTTCTTTCCATTAACTGGATGATATGGAACCCGGCTTTGGTTTCAATAATATCCGATATTTCACCTTCTTTCAGCTTAAATGCAGCCGCTTCGTATTCCGGGTAGAGTTCTCCCCTTCCAAAGAATCCGATCTCACCTCCTTTGGCAGCCGAGGCGGGGTCTTCCGAATAGAGGATGGCCAGCGTGGCAAAGTTTTCCCCGGCCATGACCCTGCGCCTGAGGTCGCGGAGCCGCTCTTTGATCATCACCTTCTGTTCGGCGCTTACCGGCGGCATCTTGATGATCTGGGTCATCTCGACACGGGCGCTGACCAATGGCAGGCTGTCGGACGGTATGGTGCCATAAAATGCTTTGACTTCATTGGGTGTGACAAAGACATTCTTTGTGATATCATTCTGAACCTGCTCGATCAGCATGAAATCCTTCACCATCTGCCGGAATTCCTCCTTAATTTCCAGGAGAGACTTTTCGTAATACTGCTCCAGTTTTTCCTGTGAACCGAACTGGGAGATAAAATAGCGCAACCTGCGGTCGAGGTTCTGCTCCACATCGCTGTCGGATACTTCAACGCTGTCGAGTTCGGCCTGGTTCAGCAACAAATTATCTCTCAGCATCTTCTGCAAGATCTGGCATTTGACCGAAGAAGCCGATCCCTCGATTTCGCCCTGCATCCTGAGTTGAAGATATTGCGATTCAAGATCCGATTCCAGGATCATATTCTTGCCGACAATGGCCACAATCCGGTCGACCACAATTTCATCCTGCCCGATTCCGGTCATCGGAAGACCGGTCAGGATCATTCCCAAAAACAATATTCCCCGAAAAGCATATAGGCGCCTGGCTTTCATAATAGCATCTGATAGAGATTTAACCACGGAATGATTGTTTTATTGTTTTCAGATAGATTAAAATATCTTGGCCTTATCCTCTTTAAAGGCCTGATCGATAAACTCCTGCCTTTTTCGTTCGATAAGATCAATTTTTCTTGCATTCAGGATAATATTCCTGATCTTATCCTTTTCAAATTCAAGGGGGGAGATACTGTCGGATGTCTTGAAATCGTTTATCCTGACGAAATAAATAAAAAGGGAATCGGTTGCTTCTGCATAACTGTTGCGGCGGAGGAACAGTTCCTGGTTATCCACTTCCAGCGGCATTTCATCAAGCAAGTCGTTAAATGAAACCCATTCTCCTGCAAACCAGTAATCGGTGGCATTCTTTTCGGCATAATCAGCAAGCCTCATCATACTTTCATCTTTATCCGCTTTGAGCAGGTTCCGAAACTCCCGTGCATGCCTCGATCGCTTATTGATTTTGACAAAATCGAACTTCACAATGTTTCCTTTCAATTCAAACTGGCTGCGGTTTTCGATGTAATAGGCCTCAATTTCCTGTTGGGTGATCACCGTATCGAGAAACTGGCTGACCAGTTTTTGCTCCAGGCTGAAAAGCAGAAGCGAATTCCTGTATTCCTCCAGCTGTTTGTCAAAATCCTGTTCGTTCGATTTCAGGGTTTCCTTGGCTTTCCGGGTCAGGATCTCGTTCTGGATCCATTTGGAGATATAGTTTTCTGCAAGTGTTATACTATCCCTGGAAGGCAAGCCGTCGGGTATCTTCTCAGCCACTTCTGAGAATCTGAGTTCTTTGTCGTTTGCCCTGGCGACGACCCGGTCGTCGTCATCGGCCCTGAAAAGGCCGGTGCAGGCAACAAGAGCCGGTAATATAAGCAGGACAATTTTTCTCACAGCGTGCTGTTTATTTCAATGTTGAAAGGACCTCCTGGTTGATGGTGACCGGGTACTTACTGCGCAATTCGCCAATCCATTTCTCCTCGAGGAATGACTGGTAATCGGCAGTGACCAGTCCCCTGGCCTCCTGCAAAAGCTTCGGTTCCGGGGGCGCTACGGCAATGCCGTATACAAAAGCCGGACCCGAAGGCGAATCAATCATAGGCGACAGGCCGGTCTTCCACTGAACTTTATCGATAATCGGGGAATCTCCGCGCGAATATTTTTCTGTTTCAGCCAGGATATTCAGCGTAGTATCCGAATTGTAACGTTCAAGGATCTCTTCCAGTGGTTTCCCCTCGGTGATGAAATCTCTCAGCTCTTCGATATTGACATCCCCGGGGTTCAAAACAGTGACGACGGTGGCATGGAAACGCTCATCCCACATGTACTTATCTTTATTGGCGCCATAATAGGCAGCCAGCCCGGCAGTATCTTTCACCGCTTTCGACCAGACATTTCTCTCCATCAGGTCGAAAAGCAGTATACCGTCGTGGTATTCACGGATCAAAAGCCTGAAATCGGGATACTTTTGCTCAAGACGGCTGTCTTCATATGCCATGCATTTTTCTTTCACGAAGCTTTTATATGTGTCATTGAAGAATCCCCGGATGCTGGTAACGCTCTTGGTTTGTTTGGAAGCAAGGTAAGTTGCCAGATCCTGCTGGGAATACTTGAGTTTGTCGATGGAAAACACCGGTTTCTTCAAGCCGGCTGCTTTAGCGGCCGTCCATTCCCATTTCATAACACTCGAATCGAGGGTTGCATAAACGGCTTCGACCGCTTTGGGATATTCTTTGAAGTTATTCTCCTGCTTGATACGACTGATTACGGCCTCTTCACTGAGCTTATTGCGCATGTCTTTTTCTATACGCGTTTTAAGGCCGAACTCCTCTTCCTCAAAAGTACCTACCGGCTTCTTACCCAATAGTTTAATGATATGATAGCCGTAAATGGTACTGAAGGGTTTGCTGATATCGCCTGAATCTTTCAGGTTTCTGGCCGCATCGACAAAATCGGGGACCAGGCGGTTTGATCCGAACCAGGGGAGTTTTCCCCCGTTTGCTGCCGATCCTTTATCTTCCGAAAATTCCTTGACGATATCCTCAAAACTTTCACCGGCCATGATCTTTTCGTAAGCAGCATCGATCTTAATCTTTTTCTGGATGGAATCCTGGGCTGTCGAACCGGCTGCCAGGCTGACGAAGATATGGGCCACCTGTACCTGGCCCAGTGCTGGTTTTCGGTCGGTTACCTTGATCACATGGTAACCATGATCGCTGCGGACCGGCATAGAGACCGTTCCGACGGGGGTGTTGTAGGCCGCCGACTCGAACGGGTAAACCATATCGAAAACCGTAAAATAGCCCAGGTCGCCCAGGTTGCCTTTGCGGGCCGGGCGGTACTGGCTGGCTTCAGAATCCCTTGCGTTCGGATCCTGTGAAAGTTCTACCGACACCTTTGAAAAATCCTCGCCGGCCATCACCCTGTTGCGGGCAGCCATCGCACTGTGGAAGGCTTTCAATGTATCTTGAGGCAGTGCATTTTTATCACACGTAAACAATATATGGCTGGCGCGGAGATCCCATTGTTTGCGCTCATAAGCCTCCCTGATCAGTTTCTCGCTGATGGTGGAATCATAAAAATAGGGCTGGGCCAATTGTTTCCGGTATCCTTCCAGTTCGGTAATAAAAGCTTTGGCCGTATCGAGCCCCAGCTCTTCCGCTTCCCTGACTTTCAACCTGAAATTGATATAAAGCTGCAGGTATTTGGAGATACTGTCCAATCCCTGGTCTTCCCGGTTGATATTATTTTTTTTATAAACGTACATGAAATCGCCGGCTGTCACCTCTTCGCCTGCAATATTCAACAGTATCCTGTTATCCGTTTTTTGCGCATGGAGCCCGCCGGTCATAAAAACGAGAAGGACTGACATGGTTGCAATAAACCTAATTTTTCTCATGGTGTAAGCTGATTTTCTGTTATTTTATAAATATGTCTGCGATTAAATCCTGCTGTAATTCGGTGCCTCGCTGGTAATGGATACGTCGTGCGGATGGCTTTCGACGACTCCGGCGTGCGTTATTTTGATGAATTTTGCCTGCTTGAGCATCTCCAGGTTTCGGGCCCCTACGTATCCCATCCCGGCTCTGAGTCCGCCTACCAGCTGGGTAATGACTTCCGACAGTGTGCCTTTAAAGGGCACCCGGCCGACAATCCCTTCCGGTACCAGTTTCCGGATGTCATCCTCAACATCCTGGAAATAGCGGTCCTTCGATCCTTTCTGCATGGCTTCGATGGAGCCCATTCCACGATAGGCTTTGTATTTTCTTCCGTCATAGATAATCGTTTCACCCGGCGACTCATCCACGCCGGCAAACAAGGAACCGGCCATGATGGTATCGGCGCCGGCCGCCAATGCTTTGGCAATGTCGCCCGAATACCGGATCCCTCCATCGGCAATGACTGGAATACCGGTCCCTTTCAGTGCCCGGCTTACATCGTAAATGGCCGAAAGCTGCGGTACGCCAACCCCCGCAATAACACGGGTTGTGCAAATGGATCCCGGCCCGATCCCAACCTTGACCGCATCGGCGCCCGCTTCTGCCAGCGCCAGCGCGGCCGAAGCCGTAGCAATATTTCCGACGACGAGATCGATGCCCGGAAATTCCTTTTTAATCCGTTTAGCGATAGCGATAACGCCCCGGGTATGCCCATGGGCCGTATCAACCACGATCGCGTCGACATTGGCTTCCACCAAAGCGGCAGCCCTGTCGAGTGTATCGGGTGCGGTCCCTACCGCAGCCGCTACACGTAACCGACCCTGGCTGTCTTTGTATGCATTCGGATGTGCCTGTATCTTAATGATATCTTTATACGTGATAAGCCCAACCAGGCGGTTGTGATCATTTACCACCGGAAGCTTCTCGATCCGGTGTTTTTGAAGGATCTCTGCTGCTTTCTCGAAGGAGACGAACTCATTGGTAGTGATGAGATTGTCTTTGGTCATCACTTCGGCAATGGGCCGCTCGAGATTGCGCTCGAACCGCAAATCACGATGAGTGACGATCCCGACCAGTTCCTTGTTGCCTTGCACTACCGGAATGCCGCCGATACCGTATTCTTTCATCAACATGAAGGCATCGCGAACCAGCGCATTGACCGGCAAGGTCACCGGGTCGAGGATCATCCCGTTTTCGGCACGTTTGACCTTCCTCACCTGGTTGGCCTGGTCTTCAATGGTCATATTTTTATGGATAACACCGATTCCACCCTCCTGCGCAATGGCAATAGCCATCATCGACTCGGTCACCGTGTCCATCGCCGCCGATACAACCGGGATATTCAGGTGAATATTTCTCGAAAAAAAGGTGTTGATCTCAACTTCCCGTGGCATCACTTCCGAATAGGCCGGCACCAGGAGGACGTCGTCATATGTTAAGGCTTCGCCGAGGAATTTTTGGTTATCCTGCGTCATATCCAGAAAAATTTAGTTTGCAAATGTAGTAAAAAACCCTTAATGAACTCAATAAATCACAACCACGTTGCCTTTGACCTGCCTGGGCTGGCCCAGTGCATCGAGGAACCGGATAAGGTAAACATATACATCCTGGGGAACCAGTTTCCCTTTATATCGTCCATCCCATCCCAAACCAGGTTCGGCAGTATAAAACACCTGTTCGCCCCACCGGTTATAGACCATGAATTCGTAACCTTCCGCGCCGACGAACACCGTGACAGGCTTGAGCACATTGTTGGCCCCGTTTGGCATGATCACATTAGGAATAAAGACACGGGGTTCCTGCTCTGCCACCGCTTCATTGGAATAACTTTCATCCTGAAAGCCAAATGCATTGCCTGCCCCTTCATAAGCAACCACCACATAGGATATCCTGCTGTAGTTTCCTGTGAAAGCCGACACATTGTCGTAGTATGTTAACTGGCCCGGCCCGACCTCTCCGATCTGTTCCAGCGCGAGCTGGTCGAGCCTGCGGTAGATCCGGTATCCGGCCACACCTCCCGTCCAGGATTCATATGCATTCCATTCCAGCCGGTTCACCAGCTCCGGCAAAGCCTCCACACGCAGAAAGATGGTCCGGGCCATGTTGGCAATGATGGAGGCCACTCCGCAGCTATCGATCACTTCAACCTGGTAATAATAGCTCCCTGTATTGGCATCGGCCAGCGGATCGGTGAAGCCGGGCATATCCTCTCCCACATCCTCAACAGTGCCCGCTTCAACAAACGGCCCGCCGGGGCTGTCGCTGCGCAGAATGCGGTACGACTGAACATGGGCGTTCGTATCGGTGTAAAAAAGCACTTCGACCTGCCCTTCCGGCCCGACCGTGGCATACCTCAGGTACATGAAAAGCGGATAAGGAGAATTATACGACCGGGCCTGTTTGATGCAGGAAGAAGAGCTCTTGGCCATATCGCCACTGAACGCCCTGACAAAATAGGCATATTCGGTGTTGGGTTCCAGGCCGGCATGTACAAAACCCGTCTGGCCGGGCAGAACTGATGCCAGCTCAAGGAAAGGGCCGCCGGCGGTACTGACATAGATCCTCGTTATCGCCAGCGGTGGTGTAAAGTTCTCATATTCATTCCATTGCAGCCTGTTTGTCATATTACACGGATCGTATTGAATGTCCTGCAGGTAAATGGTCGAATGCGGTTTGTCAGGATACGGGGGATTGGGATCGAAAGGAAATGGGCTTTCATTTCCGCATGAATCGATAGACAGAAGGATGTATTTGACCGGGCCGTCGCAGGGATCGGATTGCTGATCCGAATAAGATGTGGAAAACCTGCCATCGACGTAATCGATGGAGTCGTTGGATGATGTCACAAGGAAAATCTTATATCCCCGGATATCCGGTTCAGTACCGGGCTGCCACCCGATCACAGCGTTTCCGCCTGCATCAATACTCACGGAATCAATTACGGGCGGATACCTGTTGGAAAGGTTTTTCAGGATGAAGGATACCTGGTTTGAAAGGGAAACGCAGCCGAAAACATCGTTTCTCAGGCCTATCCTGAATCGCACTGAATCGTTGGCACTGTTGCACTCCCAGAAATGGTGATCGCGTATCAGGTTTTGGGTGGAATCGGTGAGCAGCCAGGATCCTGCCGGAAATTCCCTGTAAATTAAATACCAGGGATGCATTTCCGGAAGAAACGGCTCAGGGCTGTGCAGAGGCGACCATTGTAAGCTGATACTCTCAAAATCAATAGTTGAACCGGTCAGCAGTATGGTCGACAGCGTATCGGTGAATGTCGACTGTCCCGGACCCTGGTTCGTGACCAGGTAATAATGTACCGTATCGTGCTGGGCAGAGGCTCCGGAGTGTATATAGCTATCGGCTGAAATAACATTGATCACTCCGGCAACGGAATATGGACCCATCCTGTTCAAGGAAGAATATATCGTATAGTTGCTGAATGAGGCCCCCAGTTGCAGCGGTTGCCAGCGTACCTGCACATCACCTCCGGGCAGCACCTCCAGGCATTTCAGATTCACTGCCTGCCCGGTGAGAGCAGCCGGAAGCATAACGAGGATAAGGAAAATCATGATGAAAGCAGGCTTGCGCATCCGGTTGAAATGTCTTGCAAAATTAGTCAAAAATCAGGGGCAGGTAAACGGAATCCCATTAACGATCTTCATATTTCCATTACCTTTGTAACCGTTTTTTGAAAATTAACCATAACAAACAATGTGTATATGAAACGGGATTATCAGGTATTTCGTATCCTGGGTAAGGAAAAGAAAAGGCAGCTTCACGGGATTGAGCTGATCGCATCGGAGAATTTTGTCAGCAACCAGGTCTTGCGGGCCATGGGATCGGTGATGACCAATAAATATGCGGAAGGCTATCCGGGCAAGCGTTATTATGGCGGGTGCCAGTTTGTGGACGAAACGGAACAACTGGCGATAGACCGTGCCAAAGAGCTGTTCAATTGCGAATACGCCAATGTGCAGCCCCATTCCGGAGCCCAGGCCAATATGGCGGTTTTCCTGGCCTTCCTGAAACCCGGCGATAAATTCATGGGGCTTGACCTGTCGCATGGCGGGCATCTCTCTCACGGATCACCGGTGAACAGTTCCGGTATCCTCTATCAGCCGATCGCTTACGGTGTGGATAAAGAGACCGGCAGAGTGGATTATGACAAGATGGAAGAAATTGCCCTGCGGGAGCAACCGAAGCTGATCATTGCAGGGGCATCGGCTTATAGCAGGGACTGGGACTATGCCAGGATGCGGGCGATAGCCGACAAGGCCGGCGCCATCCTGATGGCCGATATTTCGCACCCGGCCGGCTTGATCGCCAGGGGATTACTGAACGATCCGATGCCGTATTGCCATGTCGTTACCACCACAACCCACAAAACCCTTCGCGGACCACGCGGCGGGCTGATCCTGATGGGCAAAGACAGCGAGAATCCTTGGGGATGGGCGACTCCGAAAGGGGAGATCAAAATGATGTCGCAACTGCTGAATTCTGCCGTTTTCCCGGGAATCCAGGGCGGCCCGCTGGAACATGTCATCGCTTCCAAAGCCGTTGCCTTCGGCGAAGCCCTCACCGATGAATATTTCGAATATATCCTGCAGGTGCGGAAAAACGCCTCCGTCATGGCAAAAGCCTTTGTCAGCAAAGGCTACCATGTTATTTCCGGAGGAACCGACAATCACCTGATGCTGATCGATCTGCGGAATAAATTCCCCGAACTCACCGGCCGGCTGGTCGAAAATACACTGGTAAGGGCGGATATTACCGTCAACAAAAACATGGTTCCGTTCGACAGCCGTTCCCCGTTCCAGACCTCCGGGCTGCGGATCGGGACGCCGGCTGTAACCACCCGCGGACTGAAGGAAAAAGAGATGCCGGTGATAGTGGATATGATCGATGAAGTACTCCACAACATCGAAAATGAAACGATCCTGCTCTCCGTCAAAAAACGGGTCAATGAAATGATGGAAAAATATCCGTTATTTTCTGCCTGAAACTGAAACTTACTCTCTGATTTTCAGTATAATCTTTTCAAAATCCTTCCTGGAATCTTCAGCTTAGCCAGGACTTAACCGGAATGAAACCGCATTATCAGGAATCATTCTAAATTGCAACAAATTAAGTCAATTGCTATCCTGAAAATATAACCTTGAATGGATTGAAGGATTAATGTATGTATTTATATTTGTTACCGAAAATCAAGAGACATGATCACACCATCTTTTATCCCTAAAAGTGTCTCCGTGCTGGCCATAGTTATTATTCTGCTTGGCTCTTCAGCGGCGTTTTCACAGTACCCTGTCGTTACGGTTCGGTTTAATAACCCGGAATATGTATGCGCTACCCAGACTTATTCACTCGATGTAGAGATGCAATGTGACTCGGCCAATAAACGGCTGCACGGAATGAATATCCGTCTTTTCTATGACGACGATGTCCTGGAGTTCACATCTTTCACTGAAATCATTGCCGCATACGGGCTTACGATTCCCAATCCCCCGGAAATAACCACCGACAGCACGGGATTAAGCATGGAGTTATTCGGCATAGAAGGCAATTACGAATATGTGAACGGGGCCGTCAAAGTTGTATCCAGCACACCGGTCACTTACTTGCCGACCAACGGATGGACAAAAATCTTTGCGGTGAATTTTCATGTCGATGATCCGGAAGTATTCCAGGATTCAACTTTCTGCCCTGCTGTGATCTGGGATCTCCAGGAAGACCCTTCCCTGGGAGGCATGATGGGCGGAGGAGGGGTTTGCATCACACTGGTAAAGATCTATCCCAATATCACTTCTCCGGCAACGGAACACGTCAACCAGTTCAACTGGCAATACGATTACATTCCGGGATTACCCTACGGATTACCCGCTGAAACCAATTGCATTTCCACACTCAGTTCATACGCCCCGAAGTCGATCATACCCTGGGTGGGCATGGATGCCCCGGGGACATTCTCCTGCCCTGTCAGCGTAGTAGATTTTCTGAACATCAAATCTTTCTCACTGATCTTCCGGTATGACCCCCTGGTAATGACCTATATCAGCAATACGCCCAATCCGGTCTTCAATGCAACAAACGGATACCTGACCGTTACCGATGCCTCGGCTGCAGGTGGCCTGAGAAGAATTACGATGACATTTAATGGTTTGAACACCATTTCGCTTCCTGATAACTCGATCCTTTGCGGATTTCAGTTCAATTATATCGGTGGTGAAGCGGCTATTGGCTGGCGGACCAACTCCAGCGGCTGCACCTATTATGGCCCGGGTGGGATTTTGAAATGCGATCAACCCTATTCCAATTATTTCATCGACGGGGGTATAGTATCGATGCTGGCCCCGGTGACCAAAGTTGATTCGGCGGCACTGTCGCCCGGCGAATTCGGCACTTTTACCGTCAGAGTATGGGATTTTCAGGATATACGTGCTGGTATTCTCACTCTGGGGTACAACCCGGCAGCCCTGATATACCAGGAAACCATACCCAATCCCGCCCTCGGGGAGGAATTTGAAGCCAACCTGGTCAACCCCGGGCTGCTCCAGTTCAGCTGGTCTGAAGCAGGCATTACTCTTGCCGATGCCAGCATTATTGTACACCTCACCTTTCAATACCTTGGCGGAAATTCGACACTGTACTGGATTAATGACGGCACCTCCTGCCAGTATTTCCATAGTAATATACCCTCACCTATGACCGATATTCCGACATCCAGTTATTACTTTAACGGTAACGTCGAAAATGCTGTATATATCTGGTCGGGTGATAATTCAAGCGAATGGGGTTCGGACGGGAACTGGGAAAACGGTGAGGCCCCGAACCAGAACATGGATGTAATCGTCGATCCGACTGTCAATCCGGATAACTGGCCCGTATTCGATGGCGATTTTACACTCGGAGAACATTGCCGGAACCTGATCATTAACGGCAATGCACAGCTGATCATCAACGGGAACCTGAATGTGCTGCCGGGTCGTGCCCTAAGTCTGACGGGAAACGGCATCTTAAAGGTTGACGGCAACTGGACCAATTCCGGGATTTTTTACCCGGGCGACGGGACCATTGAATTTACCGGAACAACCAATGCCGCAATTGCTGCGGGCGATCCACCGGGAAACTATGTTTCCAATTACTCACTTACCCCGTTCTCTTCAACCTTTATACCCTTGAGCGGAGGACTGCCGGGGCCTGCCGGAAACGATTCCCATTCGGATGTTCCCATCGGCTTCCCGTTTACTTACCTGGGAGTCAGTTACTCTATGGCCAGGATAAATACCAATGGCTGGCTATCGCTTAACCTCAGCGGAGAAGATACCGGCTCGGGAAATAATCTGGCCCTTTTTGAAACCGCAGGCGCCTCAACGGCCCTTGCTCCCTGGTGGGATGACTTGTCGGCCGATGCCGGAGCATCCGTCACTTACCTCACTGAAGGTATTGCCCCTTTCAGGGTGTTTACAACCGAATGGTACAATGTTCTGTCGTATTCAACAGGTTCGGCTTCCCGGCTCAATTTCCAGGTAAAGCTGTATGAAACGCTCAACATCATCGAATTTTATTACGGCACGGCAATATCAGGTTACAACAGCCCCGATGAAGGAGCCTCTATCGGAATCAAAGACGCTATGGGCGGACAAGGCCATTATATCGAAGCCACACAGAATTCCACCGATATTATCCTTGCCTTCCTGAACAGCAGCACCGACTGGCCCGCTCAGAATTTCAGGTTTATTCCTCCCCTGACAACCGATATGGAAATCTTCCATAAAATTATCGTCAACAAACCGGGCGCTAATCTCTCCATCCAGAAGGATATAAAAATAACGGGACTGGAATAAATTCTTACCAGGCTCCGTTCAAATCTTTTTTAGGATTCTTTCATTACCTTTGAGTTTTTTTATGAAAAAGATTAGTTTGATCATGCTGATCACTGGATTTGTTTTCAGTGGTTTTTATGCCCAATCCCAACGTTACGATAAAGGGGCACAGTATTGTTCCCACAGGAAGTCGATGCTGAAAAACACTCCTGCTAATGTCAGAAGTGAAAATTCACCCCGTCACCGCTTCGATGTTCTGAATTACAAATTAAATATGGATCTTTGGGATAACTTCCAGAATCCTTTCCCGCAGGCCTTTGATGCAACGGAAACGGTTACCTTCAGAGTCGACACAGCGCTGAACCAAATCAAGCTCGACGCTGTCAACACCTCCCTGACCATTCATTCGGTTGGGCTGGCAGGTACCGGTTATACTCATCTCGATGATACGCTTACTGTTCAACTGGACCGAATCTGCAATCCCGGGGAAATCGCCGAGGTTTCCATTGATTACAGCCATAAAAACGTGGAAGATGAAGCGTTTTATGTCAGCGGCGGTTTTGTTTTTACCGACTGCGAAACGGAAGGCGCCCGGAAGTGGTTTCCCTGCTACGACCGGCCAGCCGACAAAGCCACTGTGGATATCACTGCAAAAGTTCCCGGCAATGTCCTCCTGGGTTCAAACGGCCGGCTTGCCGATTCGGTCACAGTAGCCGACACGACCTGGTACCGGTGGATCAGCCGCGATCCGGTAGCCACTTACCTGGTCGTCGTTTCGGCCAGCAACAACTGGGACCTGGATATCGTTTACTGGGACCGCCCCTCCACACCCGGCGAACCGATGCCGATCCGCTTTTACTACGAAACTGGCGACAACCCGGTCCCGATGGAAAACATCATCACCGATATGGCCACCTATTTTTCGGATCATTACGGTGAACATCCTTTCGAAAAAGACGGATTTGCTTCGGTAGGCCAGGAATTTAGCTGGGCGGGGATGGAAAACCAGACACTTACCAGCATCTGCCCGGGCTGCTGGTACGAAAGCCTGATCTGCCATGAATTTGCCCACCAGTGGTTCGGCGATATGATCAGTCCCGGAACCTGGGCCGACATCTGGCTGAATGAAGCCTTCGCCACCTGGTCGGAAGCTTTCTGGTATGAAAATGACGGTGGATACCAGGCGTATCTCAATGAAATCCAGGGAAATGCCAGCTATTACCTGGCCACGAACCCGGGATGGGCTGTTTACGAACCCGAATGGGCGGTGGAAACCCCCGATAACACTATCCTGTTCAACTATTCGATAACCTACATGAAAAGCTCCTGCGTGCTCCACCTGCTCCGGTATGCCCTCGGCGACAGCCTTTTCTTCCCCGCCATCATGGATTATGCCACCGATACGGCGGAATTCAAATATAAAAACGCAATCACCGACGACTTCCAGGCAAAGATGGAAGAGTCGACCGGGGAAGATCTCGACTGGTTTTTCGACTCCTGGGTAAAACAACCCAACCATCCGGTTTACGAAAATATTTACTCCATCCACGACAATAACAACGGAACATGGAATGTAAACTTCCAGGTGAACCAGGTGCAGGATAATGCCGGCTTCTTCCCGCTGCCAGTCGAAATATCGGTTTTCTTTGCCAAATACACCGATACTACGCTCCGCGTCATGAACGACGTTAATAACCAGTCCTTTACCTTCACGTTTGACAAAGAGCCGGGCGTAGTTTTCTTCGACCTCGACAACAAGATTGTCCTCAAGCAGGCATCGCTGATGGTGGGCACTCCCGAACCGGAAAAGGCCGGCAAAAGCCTTTTCCTGGAACAAAACTTCCCGAACCCGGTGAAAAATTCCACAACATTGACCTATACTATTCCGGAAAGTGGGGCAGTAGAACTTGTTATCTATTCGACAACCGGAAATAGCATAAAAGTGCTGGTGAATGAAGTACAAGAAAAAGGGACTCACCAGGTCACAGCCGACCTTTCATATTTGCCGGATGGCCTTTATTTCTGCCGTCTTCAGGCTTCCGGACAAGAATCCGTCATCAAACTTGCCGTAAATCATTAATCTTTATAGACAGCATCTTCATATTCCCGGATAAATTTATCCAATACACCGGCCTGGCGAAGGACCAATGCAACTGCAAATTCCAGGAGAATGATCCAGGCGATGATCGTGATACCGGGCCAAAATCTATTTGCAATAAAGAATCCGATGGCCATACCTATAGCCACTCCCATCAAAATCCCCGTAATAGTTCGTTTACTGTTCGAATTTTTCCGTTTGCCCAGTTCATTAAGGGTAAAATTGAGGATGGCAGGCAGGGGAAACAGAAATCCTGTAATAAAAGTGAGATAAAAAGGAAGGTCCGTTACGGACAATACAATCGCCCATAGTAAAATTCCCGCCAGGATACCCGTACACCTGACACAAAACCGGACCCGGCACAGGGTGAAGGTCCGGTTATATTGACCAGGGGGATGATGCGAAAGCACCATCCCCCAGTTCACTCTTCTCTTCAAGAAAAAATGCTATTTGCCCATATCATTTGCCCTTGCAGGACCGAAGTTATCTCCGTCGCAAATGGGGCATTTTGCTTTCTTCAGCAAATAGTAAGGCACATAAAATATTCCACACAGGAATATAAAGACCAGCCAGTTAAACTTTTTCTTCGGAACAACATTCCTGTTACACAGATTACACCACTTTGGAGAGGCCATAGCTTTTAGTTTTTAGTTAATAATGGAGTTATTTATCTGGTTATTATTTACCCGTTTTATAAAAAATCTTAATCCATTTTTAGGTGAGGTAAATTTATTGATAAATATTTAACAGATGGAACAAAACTTGAAAAAAAATCATGAAAGGCCATAAATCTGCCAGGAAGGCGCTAATTAATCCTGTACATCAATGCAAGAGCATCACGTATTGACCTGACATTGCGAAAGGTAAGCGAAAGCCGGCTTTCGTTCTCCTTCATACGACAGATAGAGGGATTCTCCTGAACAAAGCGCAGCATGGCCGTAAATTTCTCCGACCGGTAGTAGGGCGACTCCTGGTTGCTGATAAAATATCCGATAAACCGTTCATTTTTGAGGATGATTTTTTCAAAACCGGCTTCTTTGGCGAGCCATCGAAGGCGGATGGCATTGAAAAGCTCCTCGGTCTGGCGCGGCACCGGGCCGAAACGGTCCGAAATCCGGTTCTTGCAGGCAGCCAGTTCCTCTTCGTTCTCCATTCCGTCGAGCTCTTTGTAAATGATCAGCCTTTCGGTGGAGTTGGTGATGTAATCGGCGGGAATGAGGATTTCGAGGTCGGTCTCGATCTGGCAATCCTTTACGAAGGGTTTGGGCTTTTCATCCCTGAAGAGTTCGCTAAATTCCGACTCCTTCAGCTCTTCCATGGCTTCGTCGAGGATCTTGTGGTACATCTCGAAGCCGATTTCCGAGATAAACCCGCTCTGTTCGGCCCCCAGTATATTCCCTGCCCCGCGGATATCGAGGTCGCGCATGGCAATGTTGAAGCCGCTGCCCAGATCGGAGAATTCTTCGATGGCGCGGAGCCGTTTGCGGGCTTCGTCGGTAAGCATGGAGACGGGCGGCGCCAGCAGGTAGCAGAAGGCTTTCCGGTTGGAGCGCCCTACCCTGCCGCGCAGCTGGTGCAGGTCGCTGAGCCCGAAATGATGCGCATCGTTGATAATGATGGTATTCACGTTCGGGATATCAAGGCCCGATTCGATGATCGTAGTTGCCAGCAAAACATCGTACACGCCATCGATAAAATCGAGCATGACGTTCTCCAGGTGCGTCCCGTCCATCTGTCCATGGGCTATGCCGATGGTGATGTTGGGGAGGAATTTCTTCAGCATCCGCTCCACATCGTGGATGTTCAACACCCGGTTATGGACGAAAAACACCTGTCCGCCGCGCGACACCTCGTACAGGATCGCTTCGCGGATGACCTCTTCGCTGAACGGCCTGACCTCCGTTTGAATCGGGTACCGGTTCGGCGGCGGGGTGCTGATGATCGACAGGTCGCGCGCGCCCATCATGGAAAACTGGAGCGTTCTTGGGATCGGCGTGGCCGTCAGCGTCAGCGTATCGACATTTACCTTGATCTGCTTTAATTTCTCTTTAGCCCCCACGCCGAATTTCTGCTCCTCGTCGATGATCAGCAGGCCCAGGTCTTTGAATTTCACATCCTGGCTGATCAGCCGGTGTGTCCCGATGATAATGTCAAGCTTGCCCTCTTCCAGTTCGCGCAACGTCTCCTTTTGCTTCTTCTGGCTTTTGAACCGGTTAAGATAATCGACGCGGCAGGGAAAATCTTTAAGCCTGTCGCGGAAAGTTTTGTAATGCTGAAGGGCCAGGATGGTTGTCGGCACCAGGACCGCCACCTGTTTGCTGTCGGCTACGGCTTTAAAGGCGGCCCTCACCGCAATCTCTGTCTTGCCGAACCCGACATCCCCGCAGATCAGCCGGTCCATCGGGTACTCCTTCTCCATATCAGCTTTAACATCCACTGTGGCTTTTAGCTGGTCAGGGGTATCTTCATAAATGAATGAAGCTTCCAGTTCGGTCTGCAGGTAGGTATCGGGCAAAAAGCGGAACCCGTCCGTTTTCTTGCGCTGGGCATAAAGCTGGATCAGCTCCTTGGCAATATCCTTAACACGGCTCTTGGTTTTGGCTTTCAGTTTACTCCAGGCCCCCGATCCCAGCCGGTCGATCTTCGGCTCCGTCCCCTCCTTCCCGATATATTTTGAGATCCTGTGCAGCGAGTGGATGCTGATATAAAGCAGGTCGTTGTTCTTGTAGATGATGCGGATGGCTTCCTGCTGCCTTCCGTTGACATCGATGCGTTCCAGCCCGTCGTACCGGCCGACGCCATGATCGATATGGGTTACATAATCTCCGGGGCTGAGATTGTAAAGCTCTTTCAGGGTAATCGCCTCTCGGGTGCTGTAACTGTCTTTGAGATGGAATTTGTGGTAGCGCTCGAATATCTGGTGGTCGGTGTAGAGCGCCAGGTTCAGCTTCCTGTCGATAAAGCCTTCGTGCAGCGAGATGTTGAGTGTCGAAAATTCGAAATCTTCGGGCTGTTTCCGCGACTGTTTCAAATCTTCAAAGATGGTATAGATCCGTTCGATCTGGCGGGGATTTTCCGACAGGATGAAATTGGAGATGCCGGCTTTTGTATTGACGGCCAGGTCGGCGGTAAGCAGGTCGAAGTTCTTGTTGAAAGTGGGTTGTGGCCGGATATCGAATTCGGGGGCGAGGTCGGGTTTCAGTACCGGCCGGCTGCCCGATTCGACGATGGCATGACCGAGCATCTCTTTCAGGAAATCGTCTTTGCCGGTAAAATGCCCGAGGAGGTTTTTGGGATACAGGCCGTCCCTGTCGCTGTCAAGCAGTTTTTGCAGCCTGTCGGTATAAACATCCAGTAAATCCTGCAATCCGGCCAGGTCATCCACCCAGATCATGGCTCCGGGCGGCAGGAACGACAGGAACGATTCGCGGGATTCCACCTCAAGGCGCTCCGAAAGATCGGGCAAGATCGTGATCCTGTCCATTTTGTCGATAGAAAGCTGTGATGCCGGATCGAAGGTACGGATCGACTCCACCTCTTCCCCGAAGAATTCGATACGGAAAGGATTATCGTGGGCAAAGGAAAAAACGTCGAGGATGCCGCCGCGAATGGAGAACTGGCCCGGCTCATAGACAAAATCCTCCCGGTCGAACCCGTATTCGATCAGCATATCGGCCACAAAATCAAGCGATACCTTCTCCCCTGCCCTCAGTTTCAAGGTGTTCTTTGTCAGCACTTTCTTGCGGACCACTTTTTCCGACAAGGCTTCGGCATAACTGACGATCAGGGTTTTTTTATTGGTTGATACCAGCCGGCTCAGCACCTCCGACCGCATCAGCATATTGGTCCGGTCGGGTTTATCGAATTCAAAATGGCGTTTATAGACCGTGGGAAAGAAGAGGGTGTTTTTGTGCTCATAGGGCTGCCCTTTCTCTCCGAAAAGGGTTTCCAGGTCATTATAGAGATAGGCTGCCGACTCGGGATCATTGAGGATGACGAGATGGTTGCGCTGGAGAAGATGAAAGACGGCTGCTTTGATCAGGGCCGGGGATGACCCGACCAGCCCCTGCAGGAAAATCCTGGGGGAGGTCTGGTTTTTCAGGATGCCGGCCATGGCCTGTACCTGGGGCGCGGCAGCGTAAAGGCGGATAAGTTCTTCTGTTTTCAACCGTTCAAATTACCCTTACAGTTCTGCAAAAGTATTATTTTTGCCGGTAGCGATCACGAATTAATCCCGATGAAAGTTTTCAAATTTGGTGGCGGCGTAATGAATTCCGCCGGGGCAGTGGGCCGGATACCGGAGATTATCCGCAGATATCCCGGCATCCCCCTGGTTATTGTGGTTTCCGCTTTCGGGAAAACGACCAATGCACTGGAGGAGCTGATCGCTTCGACGATTTCAGCCGACGGCAGGTCGGGCCGGTTGTTCAGGCAAATCAAAGAATACCATGATGAAATCACACGGCAGCTTTTCCCAAATGACTCCAAGGAACCCGAGATCCGTACCGGGGCGCAATGGAATGAGCTGGAAAGGATTACCGGGAGCGAAGTGACCGGCACTGCGGCTGAGATTTATGACCGGATGATCGTTTTCGGCGAGTTGATCTCCAGCGTCATCGTTTCGGAATATTTAAACCGGCAGGGTATTGAAAACACGTGGTGCGATATCCGGACCGTAGTTCGCACCGATTCTGTTTTCCGCGACGCTTCGATCGACTGGGAAGTGAGTGAAAAGCAGTCGGATGCCATTTTGAAACCGCTGCTAAAGAGCGTTGGAGGCATCCGGCCGGTTGTCGTGACACAGGGGTTTATCGGCAGCGATGACCTGGGGCGGAGCACATCGCTGGGCCGGGAAGGGTCGGATTATACCGCTTCGGTGCTGGCCTCCCTGCTCGATGCCAGTGAGGTGATCACCTGGAAAGATGTGCCCGGCATCCTGAATGCCGATCCCAGACATTTCAGCCAGACCATCAAGCTGGAGCGGATTTCTTACAGCGAGGCGACAGAGCTGGCCTATTACGGCGCCAAAGTCCTTCATCCTAAAACAATAAAACCGTTACAAAACAAAAACATACCTCTCCAGGTCAGGTCGTTCGAAGAACCCGACCAGCCCGGCACCCTGATACAGGAAGAGACCGGCGTCGAATCGCTGGTCCCCAGTTTTATCTTCAAATTCGGACAGGTGCTGATGAGTGTTTCCGCAAAAGATTTTTCTTTTATCGATGAAAAAGTATTCCGGGATGTTTTCTCCCTTTTATCGAAATATGCCATCCATGTGAATATTATTCAGAACTCGGCCCTGAGCCTTTCGTTCTGCACCGACAGCCACGGGCACCTGGTTGAATTGATTGACGGCCTTCGTGACGATTACATCGTAAAATACAACGAGGGGCTGGAGCTGATCACCATCCGCCATTCGAACGACAGGGCATCGGAAATAGTTCTGAGCGGCCGGGAGGTACTGCTGGAACAACATAACCGGGTGGTTTCGCAATATGTAGTCAGATAGGGCCGCGTCTCGCAAATCTTGCTATTTTTGCACCTTCAAACACAAACTTTCCCACGTATATGAAAGAATCCATTGTCATTTTAGCCGGCGGCGGGCCCGCACCCGGCATCAACACCGTTATCAGCAGCATTGCCAAGGTTTTTCTGAAAGACGGTTACCGTGTCATCGGGATGCATGAAGGATATAAAACTTTGTTCACGTCCAATCCGAAGACACAGGATTTTGATTTTGAACTGGCCGATAAGATCAAAAACCAGGGTGGTTCGGCGCTGGTCATGAGCCGTCACAAGCCGAAAGACAGCGAATTCAACACTGATTTTTTTGTGGCCAACAATGTAAAACTGCTGGTCACCATTGGCGGGGATGATACAGCTTCGACGGCCAACAGGATCTCACAGTTCCTGTCGAATCACGACATCAAAATTCAGAACATCCATGTTCCAAAGACGATCGATAACGATCTGCCATTACCGGAAGGGCAGCCGACATTCGGTTACCAGTCGGCCAAGGAGGAGGGCGTCCGTATCGCATCGACCATATATGAGGATTCCCGGACCAGCGGTAACTGGTTCATCATCTCAGCCATGGGACGCGAAGCGGGGCATCTCGCTTTCGGGATCGGCGGCGCATGCCATCTTCCCATGATCATTATCCCTGAGATGTTCAACAAAACCGATATTTCCTTCGATAAGATCACCCGGATGATCATCTCTTCCATCCTGAAAAGAAAAATCCTGGGGATCAGTTATGGCGTTGCCATCATCAGCGAAGGCGTTTTCCATTTCATGACCGATGAGGAGATCGAGTCGACCAATATCAGCTTCACTTACGACGATCACGGCCACCCGGAACTGGGCAACGTCAGCAAGGCGCATATCTTTAACCTGCTGTTGCAAAGAAAGTTAAAGGAACTGAATATCTCGGTTAAAAGCCGCCCGGAAGAGCTGGGGTACGAACTCCGCTGTATCAGCCCGACCGCTTTCGACCTGATGTACTGCTCATTGCTCGGGCTTGGCGTAAAGATCCTCTACGACCAGGGGATGTCGGCCTGTATGGTCACTTCCGATCCCAAAGGGGACGTATATCCGCTTTTCCTGAAAGATGTCACGGATGAAAAGGGCAAAGTAAAACCGAGAATGGTCAACATCAATTCACAGAAAGTGACCATGGTTTATGAGCATAACCTGCAATTCCTTACCGAAGAGGATTACGAGGCGGCCCGGCAATACGTTCCCGATCCTGAAAATTTCGATTTCAGAAAGATCCTGAACTGGTAGGTCCTACTCACCCAGGATAATTTCAGTCGCTTTTTTTGCAAATTCCTCCGTTGCGTCGAGGATCATTTGTTCATTGGAAGGATAAGCCACCCGTGAAGATTTCAGCAGGCGGCGGGTTTCATCGCCGGCTGCATCGGGATTTCCCTGCAGGGTAGCATACGCATTGGTAAAAACCGATTCCACCTTCACCGGCACCCGGTTTATCACCCTACCCGTCCGCCGGTCGATATATTCCAGCCTCCCGGATAATACTGCCTTCTTCAACTGCCGGGTTTCGGAAATCTGGCACCGGATCGTATCGACTATCATAAAATCGCGCATCACATCTCTCTCCTCCTGGTACTGGAGTTCCCTGACCTGGTCTTTGCCGATCTGCAGCTCGTCGAGAACTACCCGGAGGGTAAAAGGGAAACTTTTATCGGGCTTCCCCGGTTTTTCATGGCCGTAATTCGCTTTCTTGAACTCCCAGACGATGACGGAGAGGTAACGGATCATGGAAGAGCTGACCACTTTGCCTGTACGGTTATCCATTTCGAATTCCACATCGGAAGCGCCTTTGAGAACGGCTTTCCGGATCAGTTTATCGATCTCTTTATAGGAATTGTTCAGAGAAGCGGCTTTCATCAGTTCGGCGTATGCCTGCCGTGAATCGGGTACGCTGCCTGTTTCGAGCAGTTTCAGCGCATGGGCATAAAGATAGGCCGTTGCCTTGTATTTGGCCTCATCCATCTCCTTGGAATAATCGGCAATTACAATTCCGGTTTTTTGGAGCGAAGCGTCAGGGATCCTTTTAACTACCGCCTGCCTGTTTTCCAGTACCTGGTACGTCCTGAAGATTTCATACCAGATATCCGGCTGGCCGCCGGCACGCAGTTCCTGGATCCGTTCCCGGTCGATCCTGCAGGCTTCATCATATTTTGACTTAATCTCCGTCAAATACTTTTCCCTAGCGGGATACTGTACAATTTTGCCCGCCAACCGGTTAATATCTTCGTCCAGCGTCCGGGGAGCCTGTCCGAATATTACGTTCATCATGACCAATATAAAGAATGATAACAGGAACTGGATTTTTATTTTCATGACCGGTAATTTTTTCGTTGTGTGTCCTAATTAAAATTAAATTTGAACCCGCGATAAAGCAGAGACTTTCAATTGCACCAAATTTTGTGCAAAACTATTATAAAGTAAAAATATTTTTCTTTCATGGCCCAGTTACTGGTCCGGTTCATTCTTAGAAACAGGCTTGCCAACCTGCTCGTAATCTTAGCGATGACAGGTTTTATGGGGTATATGGCGACCGGGTTGAAAATATCCTATGATTTTCAGCAGATGTTGCCATACACCGATAGCATCAGCATCGACTACCATCATTTCAAAGAAGTTTTCGGAGAAGATGGTTCGGTGATGTTCATCGGGATAAAAAGTGACAATCTTTTTGAGCTGGAAGAATTCAACGACTGGTGGGACCTCACCTATTCTATTAAGGCGATGGAGGGGGTTGGAGAGGTTGTATCTCTGGCCAGGATATACCAGCTGGAAAAAGACGACAGTCTGCGGAAGCTGAATTTCGACCTGGTCTTCCAGGGAAAACCGCAAAGCCAGGCCAAACTCGACAGCCTTAAGAATGTCGTGCTTTCAATCCCTTTTTACGAAGGTTTCCTGATAAATAAAGAGACCGGGGCCACCCTGATGATGGTCACGCTGAACAAAGAGGAGATCAAAAACAGGAACCGGGTCAGGCTGGTCAAAGATATCGTGGATTTAACCGATAAGTTCGGGCAGAACCACAACATCAAGGTACACTATTCGGGATTACCCTATATCCGGATCAAGATCGCCGAGAAGCTTCAGAAAGAGCAGTTTATGTTTGTCCTCTCGGCCCTTGCCCTGACCGTACTTATCCTGCTGGCTTTTTTCCGGTCGTTCAAGATCGCGCTGTTCACATTGATTATAGTCCTGATCAATGTAGCCTGGATCCTGGGACTGAATGTTGTCCTGGGGTACAAGCTGACGATCCTGACGGCTATTTTACCGCCATTGCTGATCGTGATCGTCGTGGAGAACTGCATCTTCATGCTCACCAAGTTTCACCACGAGTTTAAGTTGCACCGGAATAAGGTAAAGGCGCTTTCGCGGATGATCATGCGGCTGGGGACGACCAACCTGTTGACCAATGCGGCAACGGCGGCAGGTTTCGCCACGTTCATCATCACCGGGAATAAAATTCTGACCGAATTCGGCATCCTGGCCTCCCTGAGCATCCTGGTTGCTTACCTGCTGACCCTGATGCTCGTCCCGATCATCTTCAGTTACCTGCCCGCCCCGGAACAAAGGCACATCAAACATCTCGAAACCGGTCCCGTCCTTAGGATCATCAATACGATTGTAAACATAGTCAGCAAAAGGAGGACGGTTATTTACATCATCACCGTAATTATTGTTATTGTAGGTATAGCAGGCATTACCCAGCTTAAATCCGCAGGGAAGATCGTGGATGACGTGGCCCGGAGAGACCCCATTTACAAAGACCTCGCCTTCATCGAAGAAAATTTTAAAGGGGTGATGCCTTTTGAGATTTCCATCGATACAAAAAAGAAAAGGGGGGTGATGAAGTATACCAACATCGAGAAACTGGAGCAGGTGCAAAAAGTGCTGGCAGAATACCCCGAAATCTCCAAATCGCTGTCGGTAGTAGATGTGGTAAAATTTGCCCGCCAGGCTTTCTATAACGGCGACACCAGCTATTACGGCCTTCCGAACACGCAGGAACTGAATTTCATGATCCGCTATCTTCCGAAAATGGAAGAAGGAAAGAGGACGATCATGAACTCGTTCCTGGATACCAACATGCAGGTGACCCGGATCACCTCGCAACTTGGCAATATTTACACTTACGACATCGAGCGGATCAGGGACGAGATCAGGCCACGGATCGATTCCATTTTCCCGGCCCCGGAGTACGACGTTTTGATCACCGGCACCAGCATCGTTTACCTGGAAGGCTCCAAATACCTGATGAAACACCTGCTGATGAGCCTGGTCCTGGCTATCATCCTGATATCGGCCCTGATGGCCATGCTCTTCAGTTCGGCCCGGATGATCATTATCTCCCTGATCCCCAACCTGATCCCCTTGATCATGACTGCCGGGATGATGGGATTTATCGGGATAACCATCAAGCCATCTACTATCATTATTTTCAGCATTGCCCTGGGGATCTCGGTGGATAACGCCATCCAGTACCTGGGTCGTTACAGGCTGTTCCTGATTTACAACAAATGGAAGATCAGACCTTCGGTGATATCTGCGCTGAAGGAGACGGGCTTTAGCATGATCTACTCTTCCAGCGTATTGTTTTTCGGCTTTGCCATCTTTATCTTCTCCACCTTCGGTGGCACCTCTGCCCTTGGCTACCTGATATCGTTCACTTTGCTGATGGCATTGCTTTGCAACCTGTTCATACTGCCATCATTCTTATTGACACTCGACAAATTTATCACCACACGAAGATTTAAGGAACCGCTCATCGACATTTTCGATGAAGAGCTCGATATTGAGCTGGAAGAACTTGTCGTGGAACAACAAGATAAAAAGAGGACGGAGGAGTAGGCATTTTCCATCAGAATCAGTGGTAATCTTCTAACCATAATATCATAAAGATGAAGGGAATAATTCTCGCAGGAGGCTCAGGAACAAGGCTTTATCCAATCACCATGGCGATCAGCAAGCAACTGATGCCCATTTACGACAAGCCGATGATCTATTACCCGCTTTCGGTGCTGATGCAGGCCGATATCCGCGAAATCCTGATCATTTCTACCCCATATGATCTTCCGAATTTTGAAAAATTGCTGGGCGACGGAAGCCAGATCGGGTGCCGTTTTGCCTACGCTGAGCAGGCTATTCCCAACGGACTGGCTCAGGCTTTTGTCATTGGCGGGAAATTCATCGGCAACGATAAGGCAGCGCTGATCTTAGGCGACAATATCTTTTACGGAACCGGTTTGCACAAGCTTCTCCTCGAGAACAATGATCCCGACGGAGGGGTGGTATTTGCTTACCACGTATCAGATCCCGAAAGATACGGGGTGGTTGAGTTTGACGACAAAAAGCAGGCTATATCGATTGAAGAAAAGCCCAGGCAACCGAAATCAAATTATGCCGTTCCCGGACTGTATTTTTACGACAATACGGTGGTGGAAGTGGCAAAAACCATGAAGCCCAGCGCCAGGGGCGAATATGAGATAACGGATGTGAACAGGTGGTACCTGGAGAGGGGGAAGCTGAAAGTGGGGATCCTTGACCGGGGAACGGCCTGGCTGGATACAGGTACCTTCAGTTCATTACTGCAGGCATCCCAGTATGTAGAGGTTATCGAGCAGCGGCAGGGGTTGAAAATAGGCTGTATCGAAGAGGTTGCATTCCAGATGGGTTTCATTGATGAAAAACAACTGGTAAAAATAGCAGAGCCTTTGCTCAAGAGCGGTTATGGCCAGTATCTGCTCGGATTGATCGAAAGAAAATAACACCGGAATAAAAGTTAATATGCATACTTCGGACGAACTGCTGAATATTATCAATGAGGCTCTGGAAAAAGAAAATTTCAACCGGGAGCCTCTGGAACTATATGAACCCATCACCTACATTTTATCGCTTGGAGGGAAAAGAATAAGGCCTGTAATGCTGCTGATGGCTGCTGAGATGTATGGCGGGGATATTAACAAAGCTATACCGGCAGCGCTGGGGATTGAGATTTTCCATAATTTCTCGCTGGTTCATGATGATATCATGGACAGGGCACCGCTGCGGAGGGGCAAACAAACGGTTCATGAAAAGTGGAATGCCAATACGGCCATCCTTTCTGGCGACACCATGCTGGTCAAGGCCTATGAACAATTTCTCCGGCTCGACGATCCCCTGGTCAAACCCTCGCTGGAAGTTTTCAGCCTCATTGCAACCGGCGTCTGCGAAGGGCAACAGCTGGATATGAATTTTGAGGAGAGGAATGATGTGACTATCGACGAATACCTCGGGATGATCCGGCTTAAGACAGCTGTGCTCATCGGTGCGGCACTAAAGCTGGGCGGCATTATGGCCGGTGCCGGTGCGGAAGACCTGGAACGGCTGTTCGAATTCGGTATCCATACCGGTATTTTGTTCCAGCTTCGCGATGACCTGCTTGATACCTATGGTGATTCAGCGGTTTTTGGCAAGAAACAATACGGCGACATCCTGAATTGCAAAAAGACCTACCTCTACCTGAAGGCGCTCGAATACGCAAGCGGAAAAGATAAACTGAAGTTTGCCGAACTTTATGCCAATACATCCATTGAACCGGAAATGAAGATCAAAAAGGTCATGAAATACTTTGATGCCGCCGATGTGAAGAAACACACCGAAGCCAGGATTAACGAGCATTTTATGATTGCTGAGCGGGCTTTTGAATCGATAAGGGCCGAACAGGAGAAGAAATATCTGCTGAAAAATTATACAAATAAGATGGTGGGCAGAAAGTTCTAATCCCGGTCAGTTCAAAGCCATGCGGGAATTTTGCAGTGCCTCCAGTTCCATGTTCTGTGCCTCCCACGACTCAACCAACCTTGACAGATTCGACTGCAACGACTGGTATTCCTGGTAAACCTGGTCGATATTACTCCCTTTATCGAGCTTAGAAGGGTCGGAGAGCAGATTGTTCAGCATTTCGATTTTCTTTTCCATCGCCTGGATCTCCGATTCGCTTTTCTCAATCTGGCCGCTCAGTTTCCGGATATCCCGGTCGAGTTGCTTTTTTCTCTCATAAACCTGCTTGTTGTCCGACGTGTCCACCGGCTGCATTGTCCCAGCCTGTTTCTGGCCGTTCTGCTCCAGTTCCCTGAATGATCTCAATCTCCTGGATTCGAGAAAATCGTAAATATCGCCGATGTATTCCCTGATCGTCCGGTCTTTGAACTCATACACTTTATTGGTGAGCCCCTGCAAGAAATCACGGTCATGGGAGACCAGGATCAGGGTTCCTTCATATTGCAGCAGGGCATTTTTCAGGATGTCTTTCGACTGCATATCGAGATGGTTGGTCGGCTCATCGAGTACGAGGAGGTTGGCCGGAGTCAGCAAGAGCTTAGCCAGCGCGAGCCTCGCTTTTTCGCCCCCTGAGAGTACTTTTACTTTTTTATCGATATCATCTTCCCCGAACAGGAATCCACCCAGAAGGGTCCTGATGCGGGTCCTGACATCGCCCACCGCCACCCGATCGATCGTATCGAATATCGTCATGTCGGGATCGAGCATTTCCGAGGGATTCTGGGCGTAGTAACCGATCATGACATTAAAACCCAGCCGGAGGCGCCCTTCGTGTTCCAGGGCCCCTGTAATGATCCTGGCCAGGGTGGTCTTCCCCTCCCCGTTCCTGCCGACGAAGGCAATCCGGTCGCCTTTGATGGCGGCAAAATTGATCCGGTCGAGGACCAGTTTGCTGCCATACTTTTTCGTCATGTCTTCGGCCTCAATGACCACTTTACCCGAGGGGGGCGCTGGCGGAAAGCGGAAATGGATGGAGGAAGTATCAAGCTGGTCTATTTCAATCTCCTCCATTTTCTCCAGCATTTTTATCCTTGACTGGACCTGGCGCGATTTGGTATTTTTATAGCGAAAACGTTCGATAAAACGTTCCACCTGCCTGACTTGCTGCTGCTGGTTGTTATAGGCGGCCATCTGTCCTTCCAGCCTGACCTCCCTTTGCCGGATATATTCTGAGTAGGAAGCTTTATAATCATATATTTTTCCCAGCTCAATTTCAATGGTTCGGTTGGTAACATTATCCAGGAAGGCCCGGTCGTGCGAAACCAGAACGACGGCTCCGGGATAATCGGCCAGGAATCCTTCGAGCCATTGAATAGCCTCAATATCCAGGTGATTTGTCGGCTCGTCGAGCAGGACCAGGTCGGGCCGCTTTAAGAGGATCTTGGCAATTTCAACGCGCATTTGCCATCCATAGCTGAACTGGTTGAGGGGCCGGGTGAACTCTTCTCTCTTGAATCCCAGGCCGGTCAGTACCTTTTCCACCTCCTCAGCCATCGTATGCCCGCCCATGATCCGGTGCTTCTCATTCAGCTCGGCCAGGTGGTCGACCAGCCGGTGATAGGCCCTGGACTCATAATCGTCGCGGGTGGTGATTTCATGGGAAACATCATGGATCTTCTGCTCCAGTTCGCGGATCTCATGGAAAGCCTCCAGGGCTTCCTCAATGACCGGGCGGGTATTTTGCAGGTGCAGTTCCTGCGGCAGATAACCCAGCGTTTTTTCATTCGGGATGACGACTTCACCCTCATCGGGAACCTGTATACCGGTGATGATCCTGAGCAAAGTGGTTTTCCCGCTGCCATTCTTGCCTGCCAGACCGATCCTGTCTTTCTGGTTGATGATAAAGCTGACATTCCGGAACAGGGGTGTACCCCCGAAATGGATGGATATGTTCTGGACTGAAAACATGTTTTACCGGTATGGCGGCAAAAATAGGGAATTTTCGCTATCGGATGATAACGAGTCTCCGGCCAGCCTGCCATTGGTCGCCCGAAACACGCACGATGTATATCCCGGAACCGAGATGGGTGGTGCTGAACCGCGTCCCGCTGATAACATCCTGTTTTTCCATCAGCTTCTTCCCTTCCGGGCTGAAGACCTCAACCTTGCGCACGGGCATAGCAGAAGAAACCACAAAATAATCTCCTGCAGGATTCGGATAGATAGAAATATCACCGGTAACCTCTTTTTGCGGCGGTTCCATACCTGTCCATACAATACAGGCTTCGTTGGAGTAAGTACTTTCGCAGTAATCCGTTTCGCTTTGCCAGATGGCATTTACCTTATAACAATAGAATGAGCCGAACGACAGGTTTGAGTCGGGATCGGTGTACTCGTGCCCGCCTGTTAAAGTTGCCAGGGCCTGGAATGCGCCTCCGTTTGCGCTTCGGTAGATATTTACGGCATTAAGTTCACGGGTGCCGTTGTAATCGCCCAGGAGCCAGGAGAGGTGAATGCCGTCGGTGGAGTATGGATCGGTTTGAAGTTCATATGGTGCGGTACAGGAGCGGTACACATGGATATTATCGAGGAACCAGCCACGGATGTTAGCGGAATTGATCCCTTTAGCCACAAATCGTATTTTAAAGATCGAGTTCATAACGTACGGCCTGATATTGATCCGGCCGGGAGTCCAGTCAAAGGATCCGTCAATATTGCTGAATTCCCCGACGGTTGACCATATCTGTGATTCCCAGTTCCAGACCTGAACCAGCATTTGTTCCTCCCCCGTATTCAGGACCGAATAACCGGCAATATCAAAAGTCAGCCAGATTTCGCCCTCGGTAATGCCCACAGCACAGATGGGATACGATTCCAGGGGCAGGAAATAATCCGTCACAACAGGCACCTGGGAGAATTCAGCGCAGGGCACCGGGTTACCGGCGCGGCCATTGACAAACCAGTTATCACCGTCAGAATTCCAGCTGGTTTCATTGAAACTTTCAATCTCCCAGGTTTCCAGGAATTCAAGTTCTGTACAATAATCAACTGTTACGGTTTCAGGGCCTTCTTTCATCGATTCGCCCGTCTCGCCCGGAAATCCATAGGAAGCCAGGTCGTAGACACCGGTTACCTCATACTGATAGATTCCCGGTTGCATTTCCGGTTCCACATATTCCTGAGGTTCCCAGCCTCCTTCATGATCTTTATAAATTAGTAAGGCGCCATTCTTGTAAATGTTGTATCCCAGCAGATTGAAGGGAACGACAACTCCCGGCGGGTCCCAATGAAGGATAACGGCATCATCCGGAGCAGAGCCCGTCAGGTTTTTCGGTGGAAAAAGATAGACCGAGCGGAAAGTGTCGTAATCTTTTTCTGAAAGTCCGCTTGAATATCTTGCTGCGACGCTGGCCGTGTATGTTTGCCCGTAAGGCAGGGGAGCAAAATCCCAGGAAGTCTGCGAAGTCATGCCCAGCAGGGCCCCATCCAGGAACACCGCAAAATCGAGGTACCCTGCAGCCGGAGCAGGCACACCGACCCTGACATTATCTACTGCCCAGCCTGAAGCATACTCGCCGCCGTCGTCGGCATGGAAAGCCAGCCAGATCTCTGAATAGCCGTTCTGTCCGCTGAATGCTGAAAGGTCGACGTCCATCGAATGCCAGGAGGTATCGGGCGGCAGGTTGTAAAGAGTTTCCCAAGAACCGCCTCCGTCGGTGGAATATTCAACCGATGCCAATTGTCCGTAAAAGCCATCATAATAACTATCGAAACTGAGGACAAAGCCTTCACTTTCTCGCAGGTCAAGAGCCGGTGTGACCAGGTAGTCGCAGCATCCATCGCTCTCCGACCCGGCGGCATCATCATTGACATAAGCATAAAAGCTGTCATGCGCCGGAATTGTCCAGTTCGGACTGCTGCCATTGGAGCCCCTCATCCAGCCTCCAGCCTGGCTTGAGGTCAGGTTTTGCCATCCGGAGGGTGGAAAAACAGCAGATTCAAAATCCTCATCCAGCAATGAGAACAGTGGCTCGCACCAATTACCCATCAGCGAGAGGGAATCAACCTGAAGGCAGGTGGGCGGGTATTTCTTCTCACTTAAGACAACTTCGAAAGAAACATCATCTTCAATATATTCATCTGTAATAAGATATGGATCATATCCGATCTTGTATATCCGAATGTCATAATGCCCTTTCCAAACCGGCTCCAGTATTGCATTCCCGTCCGGATCGGTTGTTTCCGTAATCGTTGCATAAGGAAAATCATACCCGGTCATCGAAATTTCCACTCCGGAAGGTTCTTCCCCCGTACTGAGCGAAATACTAAAGCCGGCGGTGCAATCCATCATTCTTCCAACCGTATTGGAAATCCTGAAATCGGAGTACAATCCACTGGTAAACAATGCCCTGACCCCATAAGCATACCAGCCTTGCTGCAATGACCCAAATGCGCTGTCGGGGTACGACAGGTCGGTCAGCGTATCCAGAATGGTTTCATTACCGGTCTGGGGAGGCAGATCGGGATCAAAATCCGAAAACCGGACTACCTGGTATGAGACCACATCTCTGACTGCAGGCCTGTTCACACCGGTCAGCTCGAATTCATATCGCTCATAGCCGGGAACGAGTAAAGGGATATTCCCGCTTTTGGTATAAGCATATTTATTCCAGGAAGATGGGATTTTGGGGATCGCTTTCAGTGATAACTGCGGAACGGGCATTTTCATATCATTCTCCGGTCCCGAGATCCAGGCCCTGATCATAAAATCCTGGAGTGGCGACAGCATCCATCCATTATCCTGAAATTGGATATAACTGCGATATTGGACGGGATTGTCGGAATCGATGCCGATGGGTGCGGCAAAAGGGACATTTCCTGCCTGGTACATGGCGAGGTAAAAACTTCCTTCGGTAATCAGAACATTCAATCCGTCGAGGCTGACCCATCCCGAATTATTGACGGTAACGCCGGTAGAATCGAGCATGGTGCCGGGTTTTCCGTCAACGCCATCATCATCAAAAACGGCTACTCCAAAATCGGTCCCCAGGAAAGGCCCCGGAAAACTGCCATCACCAACATAAAACTTTCCTCCCAGGACCAGGGCCGGATACCCTGTTGGCATAAATTTAACGGCCGACCAGCTCCCGGCCTGTGCATAAACGAAAAAATCATCGGCTTCTCCATCATCCATGATCACTTCATAAGGACCGTTTGGCAGGCTCCAGGCGACATTGCACCAGGTTTCACCGGCATTGACCGAGGCGCTGACAAATCCGGGGGCATAATTCATGTCCCAGAGGCCTGTATTAACCGGGGTAATATTTCCCTGAGCGGTAGCGGTATCATATATCGTGACCGGAATATAGCCCAGTTTACCGAACACCACATCATACCTTCCTTCATCTACAAAAAGAGTGTATTCACCATTTTCGCCGGTCGTTGTCTGAAAGGGTCCGGCAGTTACCGAAACGCCATTGAGGGGTTCATCGTTATCCATATCCGTGACGACACCGCTGAAAATACCGGGCAGATAAACATACATGGTATTCTCCAATACCATCTGATCATTTTCGATATCATTGGTAAACAGCAACAAATCGTCAGAATAAGCACCCGGCCCGTAATCCTTTGAATCATAGGTAATTGTTACGACGGTTGAAGTACCTTGCGGGATGGTACCGGAGGCCGGAGTCACCTGGGTGATAAAATCGGCCGGAACACTGTAAAGGATAACCAGGTCATCATGAAGATATTCCTGGTTAAATGCCACCTGCAATCCTACCTCCGGGTCATGGGATTGAAGCCCGACGGTGCAGGTGTTCAGGATCACACCTTCATCAATATCTTCATATATAACAATGATCTTCCCATTTTTATTGAGGATGATTTCGGCATTGATATAGAGATCATCCTGGTTAAAATGCTGGATATTCTTAAACTGGATGTAGAGCTTGTTACCCACCGTTTGATAGAACACCTGGCTGGTACCGGTAATAAAAACAAGGTCATCCCACAACCATGCGATAAAATCCCTGTAAACCGAGCTGTTTGTTGGAATACCGGTATTTCCCAGGGTAATATAATTGGGGGTAAAACCGACAGCACCATTTGAATTTATCCAAAACTGGGTTTTATTTTCTCCATAATACGGAAAATCAAAACCGACCGGAAAAGGCCCTACGACGTTATCGTCGGAGATACCGAAAACAGGATTTCCGGTGGTGGAGATATCCAGGAATTTGAAAGAGGGGCCTTCCGGCTCATCGTTATCGATCCAGACATATCCAAAGTCATCCGGGCCACCTGCGCCACGGACCGAAGAGTTGCCGGCCAGGGCCAGGGCAGCAAATTCAGGAAAGGAAAACGACAATGTACCTTCTCCCTGGTTGGACAAAGTGGTAAAAACATCCACCTCATAACCAGGCCAGACTGCACCTTCCAGTTCGACAGGATTTATTTGCAGCAATGGATCGGGCCATTCGATGCATGCAGGTCCGGCAGGTGATGTAACGCCTTCATGGTAAACAGCCTGAACCGTATAGCAGAAGATTCCATGGTTCTCAAGAATATCCTGAAAGGAGGTCTGTGTTGGGGTAGCGATAATTTGCCCGTTTCGCCGGATCAGGAAAAATTGAAAGGCATCCCCGCTCCATTCCCACGATAAATCGACAATTCCATCGACATTATCTAATAGGCTCACTTCAAGGTTTTCAGGAGGGATCAGCTCATTCCCCATTACCGTCATAGTAACCGGAACTGTAATATTACCCACATTCGGGACCGAAGAAAACATGATAGCGGCCGAATAGGTCTGTCCCGAAACAGAACCCGTTGCATTTAAATAGACCGGAACGTTGGCCAGGCCGCCAAACGGCTCAACATCACCCTGGTAACTTCCCATGGTCAACCATTCCGAATTGATCTCCCTGCTCTGTGCAGAGTAATCAATGACGGATTCCCAGTGTAATGACCCCGTTCCGGTATTAAGAATATTGATATATGTTGTGATATATTCACCCGGATTAAGGGTTTGCTCAATCAGTAAAGGATTGATCACCATTTCCGGTTGTGTGAGGGTGAAATTCTGGTAGGTAGTATCAGCAGAAATTACGGTGACGGTAATCCATGAGAAGTTGTACCCCGGTTTGCCGCAGCCGATATCATGCTCCCCTTCGGGTAAACGGTCCAATATATAGTACCCGTTGTTGTCGGAGGTTGTAAACGGCCCGTTCTCTTTGCCTATGGTAGCGCCTGATATTGCAACACCATAATAATTAAATACATAACCTGAAATAAAGCCATCAGCACGCGATGAGGCCAGACCTGCAGACAGGCCAGGTCCGATCATAATCAAAAATAAAAGGGATATTTTAATGGTTATCCTCATTTCAAGAAGCCGGATTAATAATGCGGCATGACTTACTGATATACTTATTTTTCAGGTTAATGTTACAATGATAAGACATTAAATAATTAAGATTGGTTGCATGTTTTCGGATAATGACGAAAAAAAAGGCCGGCGAGGCCGGCCTTTCATTTATCAGTTATCCTGTGATATTATCTCTGGATGGTCAGTGTACGGGTGGTCACGCCGGCTGCCGTCTCGACGCGTACCATGTACACGCCGATCGTGTAGCTCGCCGTAGCCATTTCGTACTGTTTGCCTGTGGTGATCTCGTCGACCACCAGCTGGCCCAGCGCATTGTACACCGTTACCCGTTTCAGTTCGTCGGTCGTGGTGATGAACACATGATCGTCGGCCGGGTTCGGGTACAGACCGAAGCTACCATTGGCACCTTCATTGATACCCACATTATTCCACAGATCGCAGTCAACAGCCGAGAAGGCGCTTTCGCACACATCTCCCGTCTCTCCTGCCCATACAGCCGTAACCATGTAGCAGTAGGTCGACAGGTATTCCAGGTCTTCGCTGGTATCCAGGTAAGTCAGCTCCGTGCCCGGGACGAAATCGATCTGGGCATACTCTCCGCCGTCTTTGCTGCGGTAGATGTTGTATCCCGACAGATCCCTGCCGCCGTTGGCCGGGGCAAACACCTTCTGGCTCATCTGTACCGGGCTCATTGCCAGGCTCTGTCCGTTGATGGCACTCGGGGTTACCGTCTTGCTCATCGGCATCA
>ENA-UOWO01000990-UOWO01000990.1-activated-sludge-metagenome-genome-assembly--contig:-NODE-990-length-39082-cov-13.273887_pt1 | contig 39082 bp, 37 predicted proteins | sample MGYA00238148_ERZ761564 | MGnify/ENA primary metagenome ERZ761564 (study PRJEB28885, sample SAMN05720194) | activated sludge metagenome | isolation source: Anaerobic digester | place: USA... | reverse complement strand
TAACTCCTATTTTCATTCGCTTGGACGTCTATTACGTCATGGAGGTTTCATAATATTTTCTTGAAATTTGAGTAGCTTGTTGCTTAAAATCTGTGAATAGCCAAAAACAAATATTTTTCGTAAATTCGAAAGATTAAAACTACAACTAAAATTACAATAATATGGGAAAAGAAGCAATTAGTGTATCGGTAAACGATGTTAACAAATTAATTGGAATGTTGAACGGAGCCCTTGCAGAAGAATGGCTGGCTTATTACCAGTACTGGATTGGGGCAAGACTTTTGGAAGGGCCTATGCGTCTGGAGGTGGAAGCTGAGTTGCTTATTCATGCCGATGAAGAGCTTGGCCACGCTGTTCTTGTGGTGGACCGCATCATACAACTGGGGGGCACTCCCGTTATCAACCCCAACGACTGGGCAAAACATGCCCGTTGTGCTTACGAGGAACCTTCGGATCCTTACATTGAAAAGATCCTGGAACAGAACCTGGCCGGTGAAAGGTGTGCTATTAAAAGATACCAGGAGATTGCCGACTTCACCAACGGGAAAGACCACGCCACCTACCAGATGGCCGTACAGATCCTGAACGACGAGCTGGAACACGAAGAAGATATTGAATCCTGGCTCACCGATCTGAACCGGATAAAGGAAGAGTGGAAAAAGGCCAGGATGTAGTCCTGACATCAATTCATGTGCTTTCAGACAGAACTTTCTCTGACTTATACACAGCTGGAGAACAGGTTTAACGCCATGTTCCGGGAAGGAGCAGACTATAAATCCGGAAAATATTCCGGGTTTTCCCATCCCAGGACTCCTGTTATAGCCAACCGGGATCCGGGAACACTTGAAATGATGCAATGGGGTTTAATACCACCCTGGGCAAAGGATACAGAAATCAAAAAATACACCTTGAACGCACGCCTGGAAACGTTACGTTCCAAGCCCTCCTTCAGGGATTCGGTCAACCGCCGGTGCCTGGTAGCGGCCAGCGCTTTTTACGAATGGCAGTGGCTTGACCCCAAAGGGAAAAAGAAACAGAAATACACCCTGAAACTGCCCGGGGGAGAAGCCTTTGGCCTGGCAGGATTGTGGAATACATGGACCGACAGGGACACCGGAGAGGTGATGGATACCTATACTATTATTACCACAGAGGCTAATGAGCTGATGTCCCGCATTCATAATTCAAAAAAAAGGATGCCGGTACTTATTGACCGGGGGCATGAAACAGATTGGCTGGAAAACGGAGAAATGGTCATGCAGAACGACCGATTGCAGGCTACGCAGGATTCGCAGCTGACTATTCCGGGCAAAAGAACAAGACAAAGTACTGCATTAAAATAAAAACATAATTAAAATTATGCTATGAAAATTGGTATTATAATATGCGACAGGTACCGCAGTTGTGCCGGTGGAAAATGTCTGAGAGCCATGAGAAACCGGGAGGGGGCTTTTTCAATTTACGATAAAGATACACCCCTGGAGGTTGTCGGGTTTACAATTTGCGGGGGTTGTCCGGGAGGCAACGTGGAATACGTTCCTGCCGAGATGATCAAAAACGGTGCGGAAGCTATACACCTGGCTACCGGGATGCTTGTGGGTTATCCTCCCTGTCCCCGGGTGGGCTATTTTAAAAAATTCATAGAAGAGAAGTACAAAATTCCAGTTATTACAGGCACACATCCCATACCCATGAATTATTTCATAACCCACTCAAACCTGGGAACGTGGAGTAATCCCCACTGGAAAGAATTGTTAAAGCCTGTTTTACAGGATGACGCTACGAAATTGGCATACGACTGATAAAAAATCCGATGATGTATAAACACCTTTTTGGACCGGTACCTTCGCGCCGGCTGGGCATGTCGCTGGGAGTGGATATGGTTCCCAGGAAAGTCTGCACGCTCAATTGTGTTTATTGTGAGGCAGGCCGTACCACATTGCTTACCACGCAAAGGAAGGAATATGTGCCGGAGCGGGAGATCATAAGGGAATTGAAGGATTTTTTCGCCAATCATCCCGACCCCGACATCATCACCTTTTCAGGGTACGGGGAGCCTACGCTCAATTCAGCCCTGGAAAGCATCATTTCATACCTGAAAGCCGAAAAACCGGATCTGCCTGTGGCTGTTCTTACCAACGGGACAATGTTGAGTGATCCCGCAGTAAGGCAATCCCTGCTTGGTGCCGACCTGGTGCTTCCGTCACTGGATGCGGCCACCGAAGAGGTGTTCAAAAAGATCAACCGCCCGTCAGATACACTGGATCTGCAAAGCTATATAGGGGGCCTGGCAGATTTCAGGAAAGAATTCAAGGGCAGGATATGGCTGGAAGTTTTCATCCTCCCCGGGTACAACAACCATAAAGCAGAACTGGATGCGCTGAAGGAAGCCATTCTCAGAATCAATCCGGATTCTGTCCAGCTCAATACCCTGGACAGGCCGGGCACGGTAGAAGGGATCAGGAGCGCCACGCGGCAGGAGCTGGAGGAAATAAGGGAATACTGGAATATCCCGGGCGTAGAGATCATCTCTTCACCGGCTTCGGGAAATAGTGCGACAGTGTACCGGGAAGATGTGCAAAATGCCATTCTGGAGACCATCAGCCGCAGGCCCTGCACCCTGGAGGATATTGCACACATTACAGGTTTGCATGTGAACGAAATAAACAAATACCTGAGTGCCCTGGAAGCAACGGGCACAATACGCACAGAAAGACTGGAACGGGGTTTGTTCTACATGCCGGCGCAAAGAAATAAGTAAATTCAACAATCATAAAACGGGAGAATTATGGAAAGTCTGGATAAGTGGGTAGAGAAAATAATCATAAACCTGGGGGTATCGGAAAGTGCAGCACCTATCCTGAGACTGCTTCTTCTGCTGCTGGTGCTGGGACTCCTTTCCTGGGCCTTTTTCCGCATCACCCGGCTGATCATCAAAGGACCATTATTCCGGTATGTTAAGCGTACACAGCACAAGTGGGATGACCTGCTTATGGACAATAAGGTATTCTCCAACCTGGCGCACATTGTCCCCGTGATCATTGTTCGCGTTATTGCACCCATCCTGTTCCGGGATTTTGAGAAGATCCTCCCCATAGTGATCAAGCTTACAGACATCTACCTGATCATTATCATACTTATGGCAATCAACGCCTTGCTGCGTATTCTGGAGCAAGCGCTCAAAAAATCCAAAGCTTTTGTTGACAAACCGGTGTCCAGCTACTTTCAGCTGATCAAGATCATTTTATACATAGCGGCCGGGATTCTGATCATTTCCGTACTCATCAACAAATCCCCTGTGTACCTGCTCAGCGCCCTGGGAGCCATGACAGCCCTGGGGATGCTTGTCTTCAAGGATACCATCCTGGGATTTGTAGCCAGTGTGCAGATATCGGCAAATGATATGGTCCGCATTGGGGATTGGGTGGAAATGCCCAAATTCAACGCAGACGGTGATGTTATTGCCATAAACCTGAATACGGTAAAAGTACAGAATTGGGATAAGACCATAACCACCATCCCTACGTATTATTTCATCACAGACAGTTTCAAGAACTGGCGGGGGATGAAAGAAACAGGGGGCAGGCGTATAAAAAGATCCATATACATTAATGCCTCGACGGTCAAGTACATCAACGAAGAAGACAGGCTCCGGTATGAAAAACTCTATTTACTTAAAGATTACCTGGTTACGCGTCAGAAAGAAATTGACGCATACAATAAGAAAAGGAAGGTAGACACTTCGGTGCTCGTTAACGGACGCCGTATGACCAACATTGGGGTATTCCGTCATTACATAGAGAACTACCTGAAAGACAACAAAGCCATAAGAAAAGACATGGCTTTGATGGTAAGGCAGATGGCCATGGAAGACCGGGGAATTCCCATTGAAATATACTGCTTCACCACGACTACCGTCTGGGCTGAATATGAAGAAATCCAGTCAGATATTTTTGATCATTTGATGGCGGCTGTGTCTTACTTTGACCTGGAAGTATTCCAGCAGCCCAGCGGCTCGGACCTGAAACGGGCCTTTTCCCCGGGGATAGCACCCCTTACTCCGGAGGAGGTAAATCAATGAAATCCATTTGCCTGAGGATTTCCTGTTTGCGGCGCAGGACATAAGCCGAGGGGTTGCGGGAGCTGAAACGCCTCGGATTGGGCAGCGTTGCGGCCACCAGAGCGGCCTGCTCCCGGGTGAGCCTGAGCGGAGTTGTGTTAAAATGCACGCGGGCGACAGCCTCGGCCCCGTAAATTCCCTTTCCCATTTCTATGGAATTCAGGTAAACTTCCAGGATCCGTTCCTTGCTCCACAGTACTTCAATCAGAAAAGTGAAGTAGACTTCCAGCCCTTTGCGGAACCACGAGGAGCGGGGCCAGAGGAACAGGTTTTTTGCCGTTTGCTGGGAAATGGTGCTGGCACCCCTTGGCCGGCGACGGGTCATGTTTTCCTTCCTTGCCCTTTTGATCTGTTCCAGGTCAAAACCCCTGTGTTCAAAGAAACGCTGGTCTTCTGAGGCAACGACTGCCCTTTTCAGGTGGTCGCTGATCTTTTCCAAAGGTACCCAACGGTGGTAAATAGTTGCGTTTTTGTCCTCTTTCCTTTGTTCTGCATAACGTATGATCATCAGCGGAGTAACAGGAACGGGCACAAACCGGTACAGGATTACAAAAAAGATGCTCAGGGCAAATAAACCGGCAACAATCCACAACAAACTGCGAAAGGTTTTTTTTAACATAACGCTTTATGATCAGACTGTTGACACCGGATACGTTTGTCTATATATTTGGAATTCAGTAAACGGAGGATGCCCATGTAGTCGAGCTTAAATTCCAGAACGTCACCGACTTTATACTTTTTGGGATTGTCTCCCAGGTCAATTACCAGCATGTCCGAACTGCCCCCGACAATGGATATATCCTCATCTGCAGGCATCAGGTGCTTCCGGTCAACATCCAGAAGGCCCACGTCAATGAGCGCCCTGTAACTGGTCTTTCCCTGCAGCGAATCGTCAAAAGCAGGTGTGTCTCCTTCCAGGTTGGTGCCGAATTCCCCCACGGAGACCTGCGGTTTTTCTATGAGTTCAATGATCTCGGTAAAGAGGACGAAAACATCGGTTCTCATTTTGTTCAGGGTAGTGTTGTTGTATACGTCAGTTCCGCAAAACAGGGTTTCCCCCACACGGAAATGGTTGATCCCTTTGGGTAGCAGACTTTGAAATATCAATGGTATGGTAACAGAGGATCCCCCCGATACATACTGTATTTTTTTATTGAATTTGGCCTCAATGAGTTGCTGGTACAGACAAAGCTGAATAAGCTTGTCCTGGTTGGGGAGTATTCCGTACAGACAGCTCAGGTTCGCTCCAATGCCCACTACTTCTATATGGTTTATTTTAAACACCTTGTCGTAGAAGTCGATCACACTGTCCCGCATGATGCCTTCCCTAAGCTCTCCCAGTTCGATCATGATAATGACTTTGTGTATCTTACCTTGTTTTTCCGCTTCCTGTCCCAGTATTTTCAGGGTTTCCAGCTCGGTATTCATACTGATGTCCGCATATTTCACTACGCCCCTGACGGCTCGTCGGGCAGGAGGTTTGATATAAATGGTTTCAATATCGGGTCGGAGGGTTTTGATCAGTTTTAGGTTGGATACCCGTGAATCGCACACCTGAGAAATGTTTAACTGCAACACTTCCCGGATGTAATCTTTGTTCCCGCACAGAAATTTGGTTACTATGGCCCAATGGATGTCCCTTTTTTTGAAAAGTTTATCCAGGTATTCGAAATTGGCTTTTAGTTTTTCTGTATCCAGCGATATGTATGCCATGATCCTACTTTTTAGTGTACCTCATTTCAAGATACTTGTTTGTAAAACCAAGTTTCTCGTACAATCGTTTTGCCGGGTTGTGCGGTTCCACGTGCAGGGCAATATTGCCCGGTGCAGTGTCCATGGCAAGTTGCATCATTTTTTTACCTACGCCCTGACCTCTGAAACCGTTATGGGTGGCAATGTAAACCAGCAGGTTTTCGGGAACATACCCGGTCATGCCCGTTTGGATTACTACTACAATGCAGGTTATCTGGTCATCATGCATAGATCTGAGAATAAATCCCCCTGGGGAGTCTGCTTCCCCGATCGCATAATTGATGGCTTTCTCAATATCTTCCACGGCATCTCTAAAGCGTTCCAGATGTCGGTAAAGAAATGCTACCATGGCTTTTTTTTCTTCAGGTTTGGGCTTGTTATGTTTGTCGAAACGTGTGATTTTCATAAGTGATGAAATTTATATGTTTACAGATTTGATGAAATGAAGCAAAACCCACCCCTCTTTTTCTTTTTGTGAAAACAGGGTGAGCCCGTTCCTTAGGGCTGCTTCTGTTAAATGTGCAACATCGGCGGTATAAAATCCGCTCAATAAAAGATGTCCCGGTTCAGGCCTGAGTCCCCGGGCAAAAGTATCCATTTCACTGATCAGGATATTGCGGTGGATATTGGCCATGATCAATCCATACCTTCCGGATTGGATAAAGGATGCATCTCCATGCAGGACATTCACTTTGTGGGCGACGCGGTTCCTGCGGGCATTTTCCCTGCATGAGTGGACTGCCCTTCTGTCATTGTCCAGGGCATGTACCGGAAGTGCTGCTCCCATTTTGGCCGCAAGGATGGCCAGTACTCCTGTTCCGCAACCCAGATCCAGCACGTGGTTATTTCTGAGGATGCCTTCAGATTCAAGTTCCAGCAAGGCCTCCAGCATCATGTATGTCGTAGGGTGGTGTCCTGTTCCAAAGGACAGTTCCGGTTTCACGACAAGTCGCCATCGTGTTATGGGCCAGACAGGCACCATGGCATCTTTCTCCGGAGACCTTATGCTGCACCCTTTGCCTGCGTTGATGATTATGGGCTCAAACCTGGATTCCCAATCGGCACTCCAGTTCTTATTGGCTATGAAATCCTTGGAATATTGAGTAATACCGTAAGTTTCGAGGATGATTCTCAAATGACTCTCCCGGAAATCCGCAGCCGGAATATAGGCTTTAAGCAGTGGTTTTTCGGAGAGAAAACCGCTGTAACCGATCTCGGCAAGTTCTGCCGTCAGGATATCTTCTGTTTCTTCTCTGAACGGCTCAATAACTATACTGACAGCAATATGATCCATCACATCAGGCAAACGATCCGGCTATGGCCAGAAAGTCGTCTGCTTTGAGCGAAGCACCTCCAATCAGGCCGCCGTCCACATCGGGCCGGGAGAAAAGTTCTGCCGCATTGGAAGGCTTGCAGCTTCCCCCATATAAAATGGGTGTGGACTGGGCAAGGTCTCTGAAAGTCCCTTCCAGAAAGGCACGTATGAAAGCATGCATTTCCTGTGCCTGTTCAGAAGTAGCTGTTTTTCCGGTACCAATGGCCCAGACGGGTTCATAGGCCACAATCACTTTTTTGAAGTCTTCCGGATCCAACTGGCACAAGACCTCCCTCAACTGAGCGGAAACAACCTGGAAATGCATATTGGTTTCGCGCTCCTGCAATACTTCACCCACACAGAAAATGGGCCTGAGCGAGTGGAACAGCGCCAGTCTAATTTTTTCCAGCAGGATCTCATTAGTTTCGCCATAATATTCCCTGCGTTCTGAATGTCCCAGGATCACGTAACGGCATGGGACCGAGGCAAGCATGGATGCCGAGACTTCACCGGTGAACGCTCCGTTTTCCCGGTTGGCACAATTTTGTGCGGCCAGTGCAGGATTCCTGCGGTCTCCTATAAGGCGTGCTACCGGGCACAGATGTGTAAAGGGAGTGGCTGTTATCAGGGTTACGCCGGCAGGAACACGGTCCATACCCGAAAGGATGTCTTCTATCAGTTTTTTCCCTTCCCCTATGGTGGTATTCATTTTCCAGTTTCCGGCGACGATCTTTTCTCTCATAAATTTCGATATTATCGTGTGGTGTATAGTGCGGGCAAAGGTAAGAAAATGATTGGTTTTTTGACGATTAATACCTACTTTTGCAGCCCCTTATAAGATTAATATTATGAATATCACTAAGAAAGAAATTGATGATCTTTCCCTGCAGGTAACCGTATCGGTTGAAGAAAGCGATTACAGCGAGAAAGTGAAAAAGGCCCTGAATGACATCCGCAAAAAACTGGAGATCAAAGGATTCAGAAAAGGAATGGCTCCTATGGGCATTGTACATAAAATGTATTACCGGTCTACATTGCTCGAACAGGTCAACACCATCATATCCGGGGCGTTGAACGATTACATGGAAAAAGAAGCGATCCGGATCATCGGGGAACCGCTTGCCTCTGAAGAGCAAACAAAAACAGACTGGGACAACGATGTGAATTTTTCATTTTCATTTGAACTGATGCTGGCACCCCGTATTGACCTTGCGATCAATAAAGACCTGCATATCCCCCTGATAAAGAAAAACATTAACGAAAAAGAAGTGGACAGCCAGATTGAATCTATCCTGGACCAGCAGGGTACACTGGTGGTTGTGGACAAGGTTGAAAAAGATGATTTTCTGAAAGTTGATCTCCGCCAGGGAGAACTGCTTATCACCGATTCGTACCTGAACCTGAAAACCATATCCAGACTCAAAGACAAGAAGCCCTTCATTGGAAAGACGGTGGGAGAAGAAGCAGAGGCTGATATTTCCGTTCTTTTTCCAAAAGAAGCAGACAGGGCCATTTTGTTACAGGTAAAGCCCGGGGAAACGGAGCGTTTCACCAACCCGGCGTTTACCTTTGTGATTAAAGAGATTAAGCGTTTTAAACCGGCAGAGGAAAACCAGGATTTGTACGACAAGCTCTTTGGCCCGGGCAATGTGACAACACACGAAAGTTTCCGTGAAAAGGTCCGGGAACAGATAGAAAGAAACAACCAGAGTGAAAGCAATTACCGCTTTGGTCAGGACGTGAAAAATATTTTGGTAGAAAAAGCCGGCCTGCGTCTTCCCGAAAACCTGCTTAAACGCTGGTTATACGAAGGTAATGACGGAAAATTTTCCATGGAACAGATAGAAAAGGATTTTCCTGCATTCCTGGAAGATTTTCGCTGGCAACTGGTCAGGGAAACCATCATGAAAGAGTCAGGGCTCAAGGTTGAAAAAGACGATATGATTCAGAGTGCTGTGGCCATGGCCCGTTACCAGTTTGCCATGTACGGGATGAACAACGTCCCCGACGAACACCTGATAAAATATGCGGAAAGCATGCTGGCCAATGAAAAGGAAGCCAGGAATCTCTATGAAAGGGCAGAGGAAAATAAAGTTATTTCGTATATTCGCGAAAACGTAACAGTAGACATCAAAGAGGAATAACTCATGACCGAATTTGAAAAATACGCCATCAGGCAACAGGGTATCAGCAGCATGAGCCTGCACAGATACCAGTCTTTGTACAGCAATCCGAAGGGATCCATAACCCCCTACATTATAGAGGAACGCCAGTTGAACGTAGCCCAGATGGATGTGTTCAGCCGTCTTATGATGGACCGGATCCTGTTCCTGGGTGTGCCCATCCTTGACGAGGTAGCCAATATTATCCAGGCCCAGCTGCTTTTCCTGGATTCTGTAGACCCCGGGAAAGACATCCAGATATATATCAATTCACCGGGAGGTTCGGTTACGGCAGGATTGGGAATCTACGACACTATGCAACTGATCAAGTCGGAAGTGGCTACCATATGTACCGGCCAGGCAGCGTCCATGGCGGCAGTTTTACTTGCAGCCGGAAAGAAAAAAAAACGCTCGGCTTTGCCTCATGCCCGGGTGATGATCCACCAGCCTGTGGGGGGGGTGGAAGGACAGGCCGCCGATATGGCCATTGCCGTAAAAGAGATCCTGGAGCTTCAGAGTCAACTCTATCAGATCCTTGCAGAACATACCGGCAAAACACTGGAGACCATCCAAAAAGATGCCGACAGGGATTTCTGGATGCGTGCTTCCGATGCTGTAGGTTATGGAATAATTGATGAAGTGCTCAGGAAATCCAAAAAATAATGCAGAAAAAACCCCTGGATTCAGACCATTGTTCTTTTTGCGGCAAGTCAAGTAAAGAAACGGGTGTACTCATTACAGGCATACAGGCATCCATATGTGAGGATTGTCTTCATGATGCTTCCCTGGTACTGGAAGAAATGTACGGGAATAAAGCAAAAACCCCTGTTGCCAAAGGCCCTTCGCCAAGTGGGAAATTAATGACTCCCAAAGAGATACGTAGTTTTCTTGATGAGTATGTCATAGGCCAGGACCAGGCCAAGATATTTCTGTCGGTGGCTGTCTACAACCACTACAAACGCATCCGTTCCGGAAAGGATAGCGATGTGGACATTGAAAAATCCAACATCCTGCTGGTCGGGCCCACCGGAACAGGGAAAACGCTCCTGGCCAATACCATTGCACGGATGCTTAATGTTCCCTTTGCCATTGTGGATGCCACTGTCCTTACCGAGGCCGGTTATGTGGGCGAAGATGTGGAAAGCATCCTTACCCGGTTGCTACAGGCCTCTGATTACGATGTGGCCAGTGCAGAGCAGGGGATAGTCTTTATTGATGAGCTGGACAAGATCGCCCGCAAGAGCGACAATCCCTCCATTACCCGCGACGTGTCGGGCGAAGGGGTTCAGCAGGCATTGCTCAAATTGCTGGAAGGAACGGTAGTGAACGTACCTCCCCAGGGAGGTCGCAAGCACCCCGAACAGCGTTTAATACCGGTCAATACGCGCAATATCCTGTTCATATGCGGGGGCGCTTTCGAGGGGATAGAGCGCAAGATTGCCCAGCGTCTGAATACCAGTGTGGTAGGGTACGGGATGGCAGAAAAAAAAGCGCATATAGACAAGGATAACCTGATAAGGTATGTGGCTCCGCAGGACCTGCGCGCCTACGGACTGATCCCGGAAATTGTGGGACGCGTGCCGGTGGTTACCTACCTGAACAGACTGGACAGGGACGCGCTCAAGGATATCCTGACCAAGCCAAAAAATGCACTCATCAAACAATACAAACACCTTTTTGCCATGGATGGCATAAAAATGTCCGTTAATGAGCAGGTGCTTGATTACATAGTAGATACGGCCATAGAATATAAAATGGGTGCCCGGGGTCTTCGCTCCATCTGTGAAACCATCATGGTAGATGCCATGTACGATGCGCCTTCTTCGGGAAAGAAAACCCTGCACATTACCCTGCCTTATGCAAAAAAACGTGTGGGAAAATTGACAAAAATTTTATAAATCAAGATGTTATGAGTGAGATTAAAGATTTTATTGCAAAAAATTCCCCGCGTTTTCTAGATGAATTGTTTACCCTGTTGCGCATTCCTTCGGTCAGTTCGCAGAAGGAACACAAAGACCACATGCAGCAATGCGCTCAGCAATATGTGATATACCTTATGGAGTCCGGGGCAGACAGGGCCGAAATCTATCCCACCCAGGGCCACCCCGTCATTTATGCAGAAAAAATCATTGATCCCCAAAAACCCACAGTCCTGGTTTACGGTCATTACGATGTGCAGCCTGTAGATCCCATAGAATTGTGGGAAACGCCTCCCTTTAAGCCCGGGATTCGCGACGGGGCCATCTATGCCCGCGGCGCCGATGATGATAAAGGCCAGTCTTTTATGCATATCAAAGCCTTTGAATACCTGGTATCGCGGAACGAGCTACCCTGCAATGTGAAGTTCCTGATAGAAGGAGAAGAGGAGATAGGGTCACCTTCGTTAGGAGAATGGGCCAGGCAGAACCGCCAGATGCTGGCCTGTGACCTGATCCTGGTATCGGACACGACCATGATCAGCCAGGAAGTCCCCTCTATCAATACAGGGATGCGTGGGCTGGCTTACATGGAAGTGAAGGTTACCGGACCCGACAAGGATTTGCACTCGGGACATTATGGCGGGGCCATTGCCAATCCCATCAATGCGCTTTGTGGTATGATAGCGCGGTTGATAGACGACAAAGGCCGCATCACCATTAAAGGCTTTTATGACGATGTGGTAGAACTTTCCCCACAGGACCGGGCACTGCTGGCGCGTGCCCCGTTTGATACCGAACAATACAAAAAATCAATAGGCATAAAGGAAGTCACCGGAGAAGAAGGCTATACCACGCTGGAAAGGACCGGAATCCGTCCCTGTCTGGATGTAAACGGGATATGGGGCGGCTATACGGCAGAAGGGGCCAAAACGGTTATCCCATCCTATGCCTGTGCCAAAATATCCATGCGCCTGGTACCAAATCAGGATCACAAAAAGATTGCCCGTTTATTCAAAGAGCATTTTATGTCCCTGGCACCAGCGGGAGTATCGGTAGAAGTAAACGAGCACCACGGAGGACAAGGTTTTCTGGCACCCATATCGTCACCCATGTACCAGGCCGCCGCAAAAGCGGTAGAACAGGTTTACGGGATTGAGCCGGTACCCAGCCGCGGAGGAGGCAGTATCCCCATACTGGCCGAGCTGGAGGGCATTCTGGGAGCTTCTCCGTTGCTGATGGGATTCGGCCTGGAACGGGATACCATCCATTCTCCCAACGAAAGTTTCCTGCTAAGCCAGTTCTATAAGGGGATAGAGTCTATCATCCTGTTTTACAAGAATTACACCAAGCAATAAAAGCAATGAAATGGCTTTTTATACTGACTTGTCTTTCAGCCGGCCTGCAGGAAGGTCATGTTGTGAAATTTTCGACAAATTTTGACTCGGGAAGCATAGGGAAAGTAACCCTGATAGATTCTGTCTGGGTCAGGCCTTCCAGGACCGATTCTGTGCTCCATCTGTCCTATGAGATCATCTCCCGTTCTGATCCCGACAACCCCGCCAATCCCGAGCTCAAGCCAAGCGCACGCTGGTTCTACTTCATGATGGAGGGGGTTCGGGGGAAACACATATATCTGGATTTTAAAAACACAGATCCCATGCGGGCAGTCTATTCCTATGACGGAAAACATTTTCAGCGGTTTGAAGATTACCAGGCATCTATGCGTAAAGTGTCCTCGTTTTTTTCCCGCGATACGGTCTATGTTGCTTATTTTGTTCCTTACGGATGGGAACTGCTGCAGGAACGCCTGAAGCATTGGACGGCTTCTCCCTGTGTGGCGATGGATACCCTGGGAACCAGCATGATGGGCCTGCCTATCCAGATACTCACCATAACAGATCCCCTGGTTCCTGACAAAGGGAAAAACAGGATATGGATTCATGCCCGGGTTCACCCCAGCGAGTCTCCGGCAAACTGGCAGCTGGACGGGCTGCTGGGACGCTTAACGGAAGATTCGCCTGTTGCCCGGCAATACCGCCGCCAATCGGTCTTTTATGTGGTGCCTTTTGCGAATCCCGACGGGGTTTACGGAGGTTATTCCCGTTCCAACGCCCGCGGCATCAACCAGGAAATAAACTGGGACCATAACGACTCACTTACCTCTGTGGAAGTTCAGTTCCTGCGCGCCAGGATGGACTCCTTTATGCAGGAACAACCTTTTGATCTGGTACTTAATATGCACGCCCAGTCCGATGACAAGATCAGTTATTACGTTCCCACCCTTGAATCCACCAACCCCGAATATCATCAAAAAGCCATGCATCTGGCTTATCTTACCACAGATGAAAATCCGTACTTTTTCATGGAAGATATGTTTTATTCATCTCCTGCTCCCCGGTATGTTGAGGGGTGGATATGGAACAGGACAAAGGGGGAAACGCTGGCTATGACCATAGAAATGCCTTATTCTTTCTACAACAATAATCCCGGCAGGCCATGGGTTACCGTAACCTCGCTCAGGAAAAACGGGGAACTCATGCTGCGGGCCATTTCCGATTTCTTTGGGTGGAACATCCCGGGACGCTATATACTCAAAGGCACCATCAGGGGTAAGAAGACCGTTTACCGTTATGAAAACCTGCCTGCAGGAGAATACCAGGTCTTTATCTGGAAGGATGCATGGGTCCCCTTTGATGATGTAGTACAAAAACGCACCGGAATATTCCGGTGCGTTATCCGTACCGACAGAGAACCCTACACGGGACCGCTTAGGGTAAGCCAAAAGGCTACCTGGCAAAATTGACAGCCCGTGTTTCCCTGATGACTGTGATTTTTACCTGTCCGGGATAAACCATCTCGTCCTGTATCTTGTGGGCAATATTCTGGGAGAGTTTTTCCGCTTCCTGGTCACTCACTTTTTCAGAACCCACAATGACCCGCAACTCCCTTCCTGCCTGAATGGCATAGGTCTTGGTAACGCCGGGGTATGACAGGGCAAGGTCTTCCATGCCTTTTAGCCTCTTTATATAGGATTCGATGACTTCGCGCCGTGCTCCCGGACGTGCTCCGGAAATGGCGTCTCCCACAAGGACCAGGGGGGCGATGAGTGAAGTCATGTCTGTTTCTTCATGGTGGGCTCCAATGGCGTTGCAAACCTCGGGTCTTTCCTTGTATTTTTCGGCAAGCCGCATGCCCAGGATGGCATGGGGAAGTTCAGGATCATCGTCCGATACTTTGCCTATGTCGTGGAGCAATCCGGCCCGTTTGGCCAGTTTGGCGTTCAGACCCAGTTCGGCGGCTATTATGGAACAGAAATTGGCCACTTCACGCGCGTGTTGGAGCAGGTTCTGCCCGTAGGAAGATCGGTATTTCATCTTGCCCACCAGCCTTACCAGTTCGGCGTGAAGCCCGTGAATTCCCAGGTCAATGCAGGTACGCTTCCCGGTTTCCACGATTTCTTCTTCTACCTGTTTCTGAATTTTTGCCACTACTTCCTCTATGCGGGCCGGGTGAATGCGGCCGTCGGTCACCAGCTGGTGCAAAGCCAGTCGGGCCACTTCGCGCCGGACCGGGTCAAAGGCAGACAACAGGATGGCCTCGGGCGTGTCATCTACAACAATTTCCACACCAGTGGCTGCTTCCAGGGCACGGATATTCCTTCCTTCGCGGCCAATGATGCGTCCTTTTATTTCGTCGTTTTCTATGTTGAATACAGTCACCGCATTTTCTATGGCGGTTTCTGTTGCCACCCGCTGGATGGTGTTGACAACAATCCGTTTGGCTTCCTTGCCTGCCGTGAGCCGGGCTTCATCCATGACCTCACTGATGTAGGACATGGCCTGGCTCTTGGCTTCTTCTTTCATGGTTTCTATTAGCTGGGCCTTTGCCTCTTCTGCCGACATGCTGGCCATGCTTTCAATTTTTTCGATCTGCTGCAGACGCATTTTTTCAAATTCTTCTACCTTTTTTTCGGCCAGTTCCAGCTGGGAGGCCAGGGTGTCTTTCAGGACCGAGACCTCTTTATTCTTTCTTTGAATTTCTGCGTTTTGCTGATTCATAGCGATTTCTCGCTGTTTCAGTTTGTTTTCTGCCTGGGCAATTTTGTTGTTTCGTTCTATTATGAGTTGTTCGTGTTCTGTTTTGAGCTGGAGAAATTTTTCTTTTGCCTGGAGGATTTTCTCCCTTTTTATGTTTTCACCTTCCGCCTCGGCTTCCTTAAGAAGCGTCTTGGCTTTGCTTTTCAGGATCAACGTCCTGAAAATGAAATATCCCAGCGCAAATCCAACGATCAGAAAGATTGCAGCTATTATATATATATTGTCCATGGTTGTTTTTGTTGTATAGTTGTTTATGGTTTGTAGTCATAGCAAATAAAAAACCCGTTAGCATACCACTGTTTAGCAAAAACCCTGATAATCAAGGTTTGGAGGATCTGATTTTTGTTGCGAACTTCCCACGTCCCGAAACCGGAATTCCCCGAAGGGTTACAAAGGGGCCTGTTTTTAACAGTCAAGACACTCCATTTAGTTTAAAGTGTTGAGTTTCGCAAAGAGCTGGTATGTAACGGGTCAACTTATTATCTTTCCAGGTATTCTCCTAAAAAATTATCCAATGATGCAATCTCTGTGATTATCTGATTTGTATCGTCGTCCTTTTCATATTTGAGCAGGCTCAGTACAAATTGAAGGGTGGCCATTGCCAGGGCGTCCTGAGTATCCTGCCCCGAATATTTTGTGTTGAACTGCTCAATCTTCTGGTTTATGCGCTGCGCTGCAGCCCTGACCAGTTCCTCGTCTTCTGTAGCTATACGCAACGGGTAATAACGATCTGCGATGCTTATTTTTATGGATAATTTATTGTCACTCATATTGGCGGGCTATCGGTTAAGCATGGTTAAACATTTATCGATTTCCCTAATCAATTTCCCGATTTTCTGCTTTGCTTCTTTTGTATCTTCACTTGTTTTGAGAAAAGCACCAGCCATCTGGAGTTTTTGCAATTTCTGTTCTAAGTCTTCTTTTTCTTTTTTATATATAATCTGTTCTTCGCTTAAGGTTTGTAATTTCTTGCTCAATTCACTGTTTTCCGTCAACGCCTTTTCATGCAGCGATATAAGGGTTTCTATCTTCTGCTTTAACGGGTTGATAATGGCAGCGTGTTGAGGTTTCATATGTGTTGTACGTTGAGCAAAGATAAAGTATTTTTAACAAATAAAAAAAGAGGTCTAAGTGACCTCTTTTACTTCTTTCATTCCCAGCTCTATGGCTTTCTCGTTCATAGGTATCAGGTTATGATACCTTTCCGGCAGGGACTTCTTCAGTCCCCTGATCACATTGTCTTTTTCCAAAATGGGTTTCATTTTTAGGTAGGCTCCCAGAACAACCATATTGAAAGCCTTGGACATCTCCATTTGGTTTGAAAGATCAGCCGCCGCTATGGAGCAAACCTTGATGTCTTTGCGTACCGGATGGCGTGTTATGCCGTTGGGGTCGTAAAGCAACAAACCCCCTTTCTTGACCATGGGTTCAAACTTGTCCATGGACTGTTGGTTGAGCACGATGGCTGTATCACACCACTGTAGGATGGGAGAGCTTATACGTTTGTCACTGATGATGACCGTCACATTGGCTGTTCCCCCGCGCATCTCGGGGCCATAGGAAGGCATCCAGGTGACCTCTTTATCCTCCATGATTCCTGAATAGGCAAGGATTTTGCCCATAGAGAGGACACCTTGTCCTCCAAAACCTGCTATAATCAATTCTTCTTTCATAATTATCTGTCTTTTATGTCTCCCAGGGGATAAAACGGGAACATGTTTTCTTCCATCCATTTATTGGCCTTGACCGGGGTCATCTTCCAGTTGGAATTGCAGGTTGAAACAATCTCTACAAAAGAGGTTCCTTTTTTCAGCGCCGAGTTTTCAAAAGCTTTCCGGATGGCTTTTTTTGCTTTTCTGACACTGCCCGGATTCTGCACAGACTGACGTGTCACGTAACAGGTTCCTTCCAGTTGTGCTATCAGTTCCGTGATCTTGAGGGGGTAACCGTTCAGGTCAGCCCTCCTTCCATAGGGAGTTGTGGCCGTTTTCATTCCCAGGAGGGTGGTGGGGGCCATCTGGCCGCCTGTCATACCATAGATGGCGTTGTTTATGAAAATGACAACAATATTTTCCCCGCGGTTGCAAGCGTGCATGATCTCTGCCGTGCCAATGGATGCCAGGTCACCGTCTCCCTGGTAGGCCACGACATATTTGTCGGGGTACAAGCGCTTGGTGGCTGTGGCCAGTGCCGGGGCACGTCCGTGTGCAGCCTGCTGCCAGTCGATATCGATGTATTTATAGGCAAAAACAGCACAACCCACCGGGGAAATCCCTATGGTCTTGTCCTGGATACCCATCTCTTCTATGACTTCTGCCAGTATTTTGTGAACTACGCCGTGACTGCAACCGGGACAGTAGTGCATGACTGTGTCTGTCAGCACTTTGCTCTTGCCGTATACAAAGTTCTCGGGTTTGATGATATCTTTAATGTCCATGGTAATTGCGATTAAAGGTTGAATTTTTTAGCAAAAGCTTCGAATACTTCTTCGGGAGAGAAGATGGATCCGCCCATCCTTCCGTAGAATTCAACGGGAACAGCTCCGTTAACAGCCAGCCGTACGTCTTCTACCATCTGTCCCGCATTCAGTTCAACGGACATGATGCCCTTGAGCTGTGGCAACATCTCACGGATGGCCGTTTCGGGGTACGGGAACAAGGTGATGGGCCTGAGCAATCCCATGCGGATGCCTTTTGAACGGGCTATCTCCAGGGTGCCTTCACAAATACGGGCAGAACTTCCGAATGCCACCAATAGGTATTCTGCATTGTCGCACATGGTTTTTTCAAAACGCACTTCGTTTTCCCTCATTTTCTGGTATTTTGCCTGCAGCCGCAGGTTGATTGCTTCCATCTCGGAGGCGGCCAGGGAAAGGGAAGAAATGATGTTCCCCTTACGGCTGGCGGGTTTGCCAACGGTTGCCCAATGGCCGTATTTTTCGGTAATTTCCTTGTCTGTAAGGCGTCTTACCGGATCTCGCAACTCCACTTTTTCCATCATCTGGCCAATGGCGCCGTCTGAAAGGATCATCACCGGGTTGCGGTATTTGAAGGCCAGGTCGAATCCCAGTCCGACAAAATCGTACATTTCCTGGACCGAGGCAGGGGCCAGCACAATGATCTTGTAATCGCCGTGACCACCACCCTTCACTGCCTGGAAATAATCTCCCTGGGCCGGCTGGATGGTACCCAGTCCGGGACCTCCGCGGATCACATTGACAACCAGGCACGGTAATTCTGCACCGGCCATATAAGACATGCCTTCGCACATCAGGCTGATACCGGGGCTGGAAGAGGAGGTCATAACTTTCTTACCGCAGCAGGCTCCACCGTAGAGCATGTTAATGGAAGACGTTTCACTTTCTGCCTGCAGGACTACCATTCCGGTCGTTTCCCAGGGCATTTCTTCCATCAGGGTCTCCATCACTTCGCTCTGAGGGGTAATGGGATAACCAAAATACCCGTCCGCTCCGTAACGGATGGCGGCCAGGGCAATGGCCTCGTTCCCTTTCTTCAATAATTTTTCTGCCATACTATTCCTTTTGTTAAATTTTAACTCTGTATACAGTGATTACCGAATCCGGACATACGGTCGCACAATTGCCGCAACCGGTGCAATTATCCGGATTCTCCATATAGGAATAAGGATAACCTTTGCTGTTAACCTTTTTTGCAAGGGCAATCGTTTGTGTGGGACAATTCACCACACACACGCTGCATCCCTTGCATCTTTCTATGTCTACTACAATAGCTCCTTTGAATGCCATATTAATTGAAATTATAAGTTGTTTATGAAAAATACTTACAAATATAAAGTGAATTTTTAAAAATTGCTTACATTTTATTTGCGAAAATAGGAAAATCCTTTACTTACACCTTCCCACACCCTGCCCAGGTTGAGCAGAATAGCCAGTAGGAGCACAGGGATCATGATGATCATCACCTGTACCTCCCGGGACTGATTCCTGAACCAGGCAATAAACCTTCTGATCATGAACGCGAGATTCTTATACGGGCGTCTACGGCTACTATGGCATGCGCTGTTCCCAGTAGCGGATTAATGTCCATTTCTGCAATTTCCGGAGCGCACCGGCACAGGGAAGATACGCGGCAGATAGCCTGGATGAACAGGTCTTCATTAACTCCTTCCTGGCCCCGGACTCCCCGGATCAAACCGTATCCCTTCAAATTACGTACCATCCGCGCCGCTTCTGCAGCAGAAAGCGGGCTGAGCCCGGTGCTGATATCTTTGAGAACTTCCACAAAAATACCTCCCAGACCGCACACAATGGTGTGTCCGAATAAGGGTTCCCTCTTTGCCCCTATGAAAAGTTCCCTTCCCGTTAGCTGTGACTGGAGCAGTATGGCCGTGGTATCCTTAATCTTTATCATCTGGCGGAAGGCTTCTCTGAGTTCCTGTTCACTGCAGATATTCAGACGGACCCCGCCCACATCGGATTTGTGTACAGGGCCTACAACCTTCATGACCAGGGGAAACCCAACACGGGCTGCGGCAGATGCCAGCTCCTGTTCATGATGGGCAACTGCTTCTTTTGCTCCCGGTATCCCTGCCGCATCCAACAGGGCACTTACCTGTTGCGGGGGCAGGTATCCTTCAGGAGCATTGTCCACGATCCGGCGTATGGTCTTTTCATCTATCCGCGGCAAATCAAGTTCTTCCGGAACAGGTACAGGGGTGTTCAGCACCTTTGACAGGGCCGAGCCAAAAACGACTTCGTCCGGGAAATAGAGCCTTCCCTTCTTCTGAAATTCCCGGATCTCTTCCATAACATTCAAGGTGGAAGGGAATATGGGGTAGATGGGTTTGGTACATTGGGACATTTTGACATGGATCAGGTCGTAGACATCGAACACCTTGTTCAGTCCGGGTGAACCAAAGATGACAGCCATGGCGTCAAATTCAGGGCATTGGTTCTCAACAAAATCAATGATTTCCCCCAATTGCTCTGCTGTGCCTGTTGCCAGGAAATCTATGGGATTGGCCGCCGAGGAACCGGCAAACAGTTTTGCAAGCAATTGCTTTCTTTTACTTTCTTCCAGGGTCGGAACCCCTATGCCGTTCTCTGAAAGCACATCGGTCAGCATAACAGCAGGTCCTCCGGCATGGGTGATCACACACATGTTTTTCCCTTTAGGTATGCCTTTAAGCAGAATGCACGCTACGGTCAGGAGCTGGTTCCTGCCATTGCAGCGGATGATGCCGGCTTTTTCAAACAGGGCGGTCACTGCAGTGTCGGGGCTGGCCAGGGCACCGGTATGTGATGAGGCGGCCCGGCTACCGGCTTCTGAGGAACCGGCTTTTACGGCAGCGATTCTGGCCCCCTTGCGGTAGAGCGAGGCAGCATGTTTCCATAATTTGAGAGGTTTTTTGATGCTTTCTGCATAAATGAGCTTTACCGGAGCGCTTTTACCGTGCACGTAACTGTTGTCCAGGTATTCCAGAACTTCTTCCATGCCGGTCTGGGCGGAATTTCCCACAGAGAATACATTGGCAAAGGGAATCCCAAGCTGGACCGCTGCATCTATGATGAACAGGGCTGTTGCCCCGGAACCGGATATCAGGTCTATACTGTCGGGTACGAAGTGAGGTATGGGTGAGGTGAACACTCCGGCATAGTTCTGATTCATATACCCTACGCAGTTTGGCCCTATCAGGGTGGCTCCGTACTTGTCTGCCGTGTCGCGTATTTTTGTTTCAAGGGCTGCCCCTTCCGGACTTTCTTCCGAGAAGCCGGCCGAAAAGATGATGATTCCCCTGGTGCCTTTGGTAGCACAAAGCGTTTCAACAGCCTGCAGGCAAAAGGCAGCCGGGATGGCCAGGATGGCTGTTTCTGCACCCGGAATTTCTTCCACCGTGCGAAAACAGGGCAAACCCTGTATGGAATCAGCTTTGGGGTTAACAACATAAAGTTTTCCGGGGTAACGGGTATCTATCAGATTTTTGATCACTTTACCACCGGGTTTGTGCAAGTCATTGGAGCCTCCTACGACCACTATGCTTTTTGGATTGAGCAACTCTTTTGTAATCATTAATATAGCTTGTTTATCTGACAAAGGTAGCAATTTGTTTCGCAATTTGTCTAAATTTGTAACCTCATTAAACAGGGTCATTATGATATTGGTTGCAGACAGCGGATCTACCAAAGTTGCCTGGAGGGTGGTACACGGGGACGGTACCATACAGGCCATCCAGACAGTAGGGATAAACCCCTTTTTTGTTTCTGAACAGGACATTCTAAAAACAATTGAACACAGCCTCAAGCCTGCCATACGGGGAGAGGTGCGTCAGGTATTTTTTTATGGAGCAGGGGTGGCCGGGAAGGATAAGATTGACATCCTGACACGTTGTTTTCAGACAGCTTTTCCCGGGTGTTCCGTGGAAGCCAATTCAGACCTGCTGGCAGCAGCGCGGTGTCTTTTTGGCACAGAAAAAGGCATTGCTGCCATCCTGGGCACGGGAGCCAATACATGTTTCTACGACGGAGAGAAGATCGTAGATAACGTACCTGCCTGCGGGTACATCCTGGGAGATGAAGGCGGAGGGGCGGTACTCGGGAAAAAACTGGTTTCCGATTACCTGAAAAGAATGTTGCCCCGCGATTTAAGTGAAGCTTTTGAAAAACAATACAAACTGGGATTGCTCGATATCATAGAAAAGGTTTACAGACAGCCCATGCCCAACAGATTTCTGGCTTCGTTCACCTTTTTCCTGGGAGATCACCAGTCGCACCCCTACATCCGGGATTTTTTAGCCAAAGCCTTTGATGAATTTTTCCTGCGCAACATCATCCATTATGACTACAAGACCTACCCGGTGCGTATAGTAGGTTCGGTTGCCCATTATTTCAGGGAAGAAGTAATGGCATCGGCTGCACGGCACGGGATGCAGGTGGAAAAGATCGTGCGTACCCCCATTGAGGGCCTGGTTGCATACCACAGGAATCTTATTGCCCAACAGGAATGATACAGAAATTTACGGAACAACGGTCGCGTTACGACCACCTGGAAAAAATGCCCGTCAGGGAGTTGCTGGAAAACATCAACAGGGAGGACAAGACTGTTCCCGCGGCGGTGACCCCCTGCATACCGGACATTGAGAAACTGGTGGAAGGGATAGTCACCCGCATGAAGGATGGAGGCAGGTTGTTTTACATGGGTGCGGGAACAAGTGGCAGGCTGGGCATTCTGGACGCCTCGGAAATCCCGCCCACTTTCGGGGCTCCGTACGATATGGTTATCGGCCTTATAGCCGGAGGAGATGCAGCCATTCGCAAAGCGGTGGAAAAGGCAGAGGATAGCCTGGAAGCGGGTTGGGAGGAACTCCTGGATCACCATATCGGGATCAACGATGTGGTGGTGGGAATTGCTGCTTCGGGGACAACACCTTATGTAATCGGGGCCCTGCGCAATGCCCGGGAGATGGGCCTACTGACCGCATGCATAACCTGCAATCCCGGATCCCCCGTGACACAGGAGGCTGAAATTTCGATTGTTGCCGTCGTGGGACCGGAGTTTGTCACAGGTTCTACCAGGATGAAGTCCGGTACTGCCCAGAAACTGATATTGAACATGATATCCACGACGGTCATGATCCGGCTGGGCCATGTGGTGGGAAACAAAATGGTGGATATGCAGCTCTCCAATGCCAAACTCATAGACCGGGGCACCAAAATGATCATGGAAGATACCGGTATTGAAGACTACGACAAAGCCCGTTCCCTGCTGTTGCATTATGGAACGGTGCGTTCGGCAGTTAACGCCGTGAAAAATAAGGGTCATGTTTGAGCCTCGTTACGCATCTGATCTGTTGCAAAAGGCGGTGGACGCCTTTTCACGCCTCCCCGGCATTGGCCCAAAATCGGCCCTGAGGCTGGCGCTGCACCTGTTAAGACAGGAAGAGGAAGAGTCTGAAAACCTGGCACAAAGTATTACAGATTTACGCAGGAACGTTGTTTATTGTTCCCAGTGCCGGATGATATCCGATGCACCCCTGTGTCCGGTTTGCTCCAGTCCGGAGCGCGACCACGGGATCATCTGCGTTGTGGAAAATGTACGGGATGTGATGAGCATTGAGCATACCGGACGCTACAAGGGTTTATACCACGTACTGGGCGGCATTATATCTCCCATAGATGGCATAGGCCCGGCAGACCTGGCTGTTGAACCGCTCATGGAAAGGCTCGCCAGGCAAGGTGTCAGGGAAGTGATACTTGCCCTGAGCACGACCATGGAAGGAGAAACCACATGCTTTTATCTTTTTAAAAAAATCGCCCCGTTCAAATTAACTGTCACAACCATTGCCCGTGGGGTTGGATTTGGTGACCAGCTGGAATACACAGACGAACTTACCCTGGGCAGGTCTATAGAGAACAGGCAGCCCTTTAAACCCGAATAATTTTTTGCACATGGAACACACATTTCCGCTTTCCTGGCTGTTAACGGCTTTTGCAGCTTATACGGCCCTGCTCTTTTTTATTTCCTGGCTCACATCACGAAAAGCCGACAGCAATTCCTTTTTCCTGGGGAATAAGAAATCCCCCTGGCCCATTGTGGCTTACGGAATGGTAGGCACCTCTATCAGCGGGGTAACTTTCATCTCTGTTCCGGGCAATGTAATGAATGAAAATTTTTACTACATGCCCCTGGTGCTCGGCTTTGTAATAGGGTACGTGGTTATTGCAAAGGTTTTACTGCCGCTTTATTACAAAATGAATGTAACATCCATCTACACATACCTTGAAAACCGTTTTGGGTTTACCACCTACCGAACGGGCGCCGCTGTGTTCATGGTTTCACGCATACTGGGAGCAGCTGTAAGGATCTTTATTGTGGTACTGGTCCTTCACACGTTCCTGCCAGAGGGTTCTGTGCCTTTCTGGATTGTGGCAGGCGTGTTCATGTTGCTGATTTTCCTTTACACTTACCGGGGCGGGGTTAAAACCATCATCTGGACCGATGTGCTGCAAACTACCTTTATGCTACTGGCCGTGGTTTTGACGGTCGTTTCCATAGCCAGGGCCATGGATTGGAATTTTGGCACCATGACACGTGCCGTCGTGGCAATCGATTATTCCAACTGGTTCAACTGGGACTGGAGCGCCTCGAACAATGCGGTAAAACAATTCATTAGCGGAATATTCATTACCATAGTCATGACGGGGCTGGACCAGGAGATGATGCAGAAGAACCTGACGTGCAAAGATCTGAAATCGGCACAGAAAAATATTTATACCACCAGCATCACCCTGGTTTTGGTTAATCTTTTATTCCTGACCCTGGGGGCTGTTATGGCCATATATGTGAACCAGCGCCTGGGTGGTATGCAGGGTATAGGGCTGGCAGATGCTCTTGGGAATTTCACTAAAGCACAGACAGACAAGGTGTTTCCCGTTATTGCTTCTCAATACCTTGGCCTGGGTGTAGGTCTTTTTTTCATAATCGGCCTGATTTCGGCATCGTATCCCAGTGCCGGCGGAGCACTCACTTCCCTGACCACCTCTTTTTGCATCGATTTTCTTGGCTTTAATAAAAAGAAAGATCTGGCACAGGAGCGTAAGGACAAAATCCGTAAACTGGTCCATGCATCTTTTGCCGTATTGTTCTTCCTGATCATTCTGGTGTTGTACGTTGTCAACAACCAGGCAATCATCAACCTGGTTTACCTGTTGGCTGCCTATACCTACGGTCCATTGCTGGGTTTCTTCTTTTTTGGCATACTTACAAAATACAGGGTGCGGGACAAAGTGACCCCGTTCCTGGCCCTGGCTGCCCCAATCCTGTGCTATCTGACAGACCTGGCTTTCAAAACCTGGTTTAATTTCGGATTAGGATTCACCGTCCTTATAGTCAACGGGTTGCTTGTGTTTGTAGGAATGTGGATTTTCAGGGAAAAACCATCCCGGGTGACTGCCTGATGTTTGTTCAAAAAAAAAAAGTTACATTTGCAAAAATTATCTAACAACAGATGCCTGACGGTTAGTTAACCATAGTAACCATTGCTTGCAAGGACTTAAAAGGATTGGTATGCGCTATTGTGAAAAACATACAGGGAATTCAGGTACCTGCTGGCAAATTGCTCATAAAGTCAGATCAAAGCCGCGAAGTTGAAGGTAAACAAACGTTAGCAACCGTATGTTTTACTTGATAAACTTCGCATCATGATCCAAATATTTTACAAATCCAAAGGGCAAATCTTTAGCGATACAGATGTTACAATCCTGGACAAACTGGGGTTGGATGATGTATTATGGATAGATCTGAACAATCCCACAGGGGATGAAAAAAGGACAGTGGAGGATTTCCTGGACACCACGCTGCAGAGCAGGGCACAGGCAGAGGAAATCGAATCGTCTTCCCGTTACTCGGAAACAGAAACCACCATTTTTGCCAACACCAACTTCCTGATCCCCGGACCGGACGACTATGTTTCTGTCCCGGTTTCTTTCATTTTGTCAGAGAGCATACTGGTTACTTTACGGCATACACCACTCAGGACACTGGCTGAGGTTCAGCGCAAGTTGCTGAACAACCTGAAACTTTTTCCCACCGGTTACCATATCATGGTGAGTATCCTGGAGAACAGGATTGATGTGGATGCTGACCTGGTGGAAATCCTTTCCAAGGAAATTTCGCAGTTGTCCAGGAGAATTGACCTGGGAGAGTCCATGGATGAGTCCTTTCTACTGGATGTGAATCAGTTGCAGGAAAATACCATGATCATCCGCACAAACGGTGTTGACAAACAAAGAATCCTGTCGGGGATTTTCAAGAGTGATAAATTTCCAAGGGACCTATACTCAAAACTGGAAATCCTGAACAAAGACATTGATTCACTCATACATCATGCCAATTTCAGTTTTGAACGGCTTGAATACCTCCAGAATACGGCACTGGGTCTGATCAACCTGGAACAGAACAAGCTAATGCGTGTGTTCACTTTTCTTTCCCTTTTGCTCATGCCGCCCACACTCATTGCCAGTATTTATGGAATGAACGTGAAATTGCCCATCGTGTCGGGGGATCAGTTGTGGGATTTTTTCCTGCTGATCTTATTGATGCTCCTAACGGTGGTAGTAGCCATATTTTTATTCAAAAGGAAAAAAATGATCAAGTAAGAGGAGCGGTTTTCTTCTGCAGCCAGCGCGATTCTTCATAAGTAAGGAAAGGAACCATCTTTTCATAAACACTTTTGTTGTACAGGTTGAGCCATTCGATTTCCCCCCTTTCCAGGAGGGAAGCAACTATGGCCGATGTGTCTATGTGGCACAGGGTGAGGGTTTCAAAACCAAGCCAGCGCCCGAATTCATTTTCTTCAAGTTCTTTGCATAACAGTATGTTTTCATGCCTCACCCCATGTGAGCCCTCCCGGTAAATACCCGGTTCATTGGAAGTGACCATCCCCGGGAGGAGTTCCTGGTCTTTCCAGGTAAGCCTAATGTCCTGCGGACCTTCGTGCACACAAAGAAAATGTCCTATCCCATGTCCTGTGCCGTGACCGTAATTGCGGCGGTACCTCCATAGCGGATCCTTTGCCAGCATGTCCAGGTGTGCTCCCCGGGTTCCTTTCAGAAAAACGGCCCGGCTCAGGGCGATCATTCCTTTCAATACCACGGTGTAATCTTCCCTTTCAAGGGGAGTCAGCGGCCCCAGCGGGACGGTCCGGGTGATGTCTGTTGTCCCGTAAAGGTAATGACCTCCAGAATCGATCAGGAAGAACCCCTTTTTCTCCAGCCGGGAGGATGAAGTTGCCGATGCGCTGTAGTGGGGCAGCGCTGCATTGGCCCCGTATGCAGAGACGTATTGAAAACTGTCGCCCATGGAATCCGGGGAGAGGGTACGCATCCAGGACAGCTTGTCTGCAGCATCTTTTTCTGTAAGGGGAATATCTTGTTCCATACTTTTTTCCAGCCAGAACAGGAACCGCTCCATAGCCAGACCGTCGTTCAGGAAAGCTTTTCTGAAACCTTCCGTTTCTACCGGATTTTTTATGGCCTTGGCCAGGATCACGGGCGATGGCAGGTCTTTAACACCTGCACTGCCAAAACGCGACAACAGCAGGTTGAACAGGGTATAATTAAGCGTGTCTCCGTCTGCCATGAACACCGATCCCAGTGGCAGCGCTTCCAATACAGAAATCAGCGATTCGTAAGGGACGATTTCCACCCCCTGTTCCCTGAGAACCATACGCACATTATCACCCACTTTTCCGGGGGTGATGAATAAGGTAGCCCGGCGGCTGTCAACCAGAGCGTAAGAAACAGCAACAGGATTGTAAGGAATATCCCGGCTCCTGATATTGAAAAGCCAGGCAATCTGGTCCAGTGCGCCAAGCAGGATGTGTGAACAGCCCCGGCTGGACAACTGGCCCCGTAACCAGGCCAGTTTTTCTTCTGTCCGTTGTCCGCTGTATTGTTTCTCCAGGATAAAAACAGGGCTTAACGGCAGGGGGGGGCTGATCCTGCCCGTTTGATCCAGGGAATTGGGCGTGTTTACGATGCTGCCGCCGCTGACTGACAGATATTGGCGCAGCACCAGAACCTGCCGGTACGACATGCAATCCCCGTCTATACAGGTTACAGATCCTGCGGGCAGGGTGCCGGCAAGCCATTGCGGGTAATCCACCGCATCCGGCACCCGCAGCGGATGCAATTCGAATCCGGTGCCTTCCAGTTCTTTGCGCGCCTGAATAAAGTACCGTGTATCTGTCCATAATCCGGCATGGGAGCGCGTAATGACCACTGTCCCGAATGAGCCGGTAAAACCCGATATCCACTTTCTGTGCTGCCACCGTTCAGGCAGGTATTCACTTCCGTGCGGATCTGTACCCGGGATGACAGCTGCATCCCATCCCTTTTGTTCCATAAGACGGCGGAGTGCTGTGATTTTTTCGGAAATATTCATGACCGTGTGAGTCCTTTTTTGATTATAAAACGATTGTACCATATGAATCCCGCCATGCTCAGAAGGCCTACACCGCTGAAGATCAGCCAGAGCAAATCGGGCCTGCCCATATTGTCTACAAATTTACGGTAAAGGGGCGCTCCAGCAAATCCGCCCACAAAACTTCCTATGACACTGCAGAAAAAAGAATAACCCATATAAATGGCTTTTTTCCCCGATGGGGCAATCAATCCTACGAATGAATTAAACTTGGGATGTGCTGTCATTTCACCCATGGTAAAAACTATACATCCTGCAATAAAAACCCAGGCATGCGAAGAACAGGCCAGAATGGCCATGCCTGCTGTTCCCAGGCCAATACCGGTAATTATTGTTGGCAGGGCCCTGAAACGGCTTACGATCCGGGATACAACCAGTTGCAACAGAATAATCACACCTGCGTTCAGGACGGTGACATGTTCCACGTCAAATTCCCAGGAAGATGGTTTCTGAGTTACCCAGGTTATGACGCCATTCACGGCATTGTTTACCGGGGTCATGTCCATGTATTCGTTCACATACCAGAGAACGGTCCCGTACATCTGGAAATACATGATCCAGAAACCGGAATAGATCAGGATCATAAGTATAAATTTCCAGTCACGGAAAACAAGGGCCATATCTGCGAAGATTTTGGAGAAAGGTACTTTTTCCCTGACACGGACCGGCTCCCTGTATAGGAAAATATTCATAAGCAGCAATACTACACCCACAGCGGCAGCCATCCAGAAAACGTAGCTGTACGATTCTTTTTTTAACACCGGTACCAGAAGCAACGGGAAGAGAAAGGCGCCAAGATTGATGGACCAGTAAAAGATACCAAAACCCAGCGAGGAGTTCTTTTCTGTGGTTGAGTGGGCAATTGTGCCCGAAATGACCGGTTTGAAACAACCTGCGCCAATGGCCATTACAACAAGTGAAGCAAAAACCAGTCTATAGGAGCTCATGAAACCGGTCAGGAAATAGCCGGCTGTGAGGAAGGAGAAAGCGACCATGAGCATATTCCTGAATCCGTACCGGTCTGCCAGCGCCCCGGCGAAGAGGGGCAGGAAATAGAGCAGGGGAGGGATGGTTCCCATTATGGCCCCGGCGGCTTCCCTGGAAAAGCCCAATCCTCCCTGGCCGGGAGAAAGGACAAGGTAAACAGATAGTATGGAAAGCACTCCGTAATAGGCTCCGCGTTCAAAGAACTCCATAACAACAGCCGTCCAGAAGTTTTTAGGGAAGGATCTGATCCCGGATTCAGGTTTATTCATAGGATTATGGATAAAAATTGAAACTATAAAGTTACATTCTTTTGATAATTAAAAAATAACATTTACTTTTGCAGCCCCTGTAAAGGGTTTATAAATAAAGTCTAACCATCTAATTCTTATTGAACTATTAACATGGCAAAAGAAAAAGAATTGTCCCCCATTAACAGCCTGAACAACGTTCAGGATCCCGAAGAGATCGTTGTCCGGCAAAAAGAAGAGGTTGAAGATTATTCAGAAGATGTTCCTGAAGTCCATAGCCTGATACAAAAAAAAGCCAGCAATGCATCCATACCTGTTGACCAGTTTGACTGGGATGCATTTGAGAAAGAAAGCGTATACGACACGGAAAAAAGTGTCATAGAAGACCAGTACATACAAACCTTAAACAAGGTCATAGAAAACGAAATCGTAGAAGGCACCGTGGTCGCCCTCAACAAAAGGGAAGTCATAATCAACATCGGATTCAAGAGTGAAGGGGTGATTTCCATAAACGAGTTCCGTTACAACCCGGAACTGGCGGTGGGTGATAAAGTGGATGTTTACGTAGAAACAGCGGAAGACAGGAAGGGACAGCTTATCCTGTCTCATAAAAAGGCCCGGTCCCTCCGTTCCTGGGACCGCATCAACGAAGCTTACGACAAAGACGAGATAATCAAGGGTTATATCAAATGCCGTACAAAAGGCGGCATGATCGTTGACGTTTTTGGGATCGAGGCGTTCCTGCCCGGTTCCCAGATAGATGTCAAACCCATCCGCGATTACGATGTTTTTGTTGACAAGACAATGGAATTCAAGATCGTAAAGATTAACCACGAGTACCGCAATGTTGTCGTTTCACACAAAGCCCTGATAGAGGCTGAACTGGAAGCCCAGAAGGCCGATATCATAGGTAAATTGGAAAAAGGACAGATCCTGGAAGGTACCGTTAAAAACATCACTTCCTACGGCGTGTTTGTTGACCTGGGAGGCGTTGACGGTCTGATCCACATAACTGACCTTTCCTGGGGAAGGATCAACCACCCCGAGGAAATTGTACAGCTTGACCAGAAGATTAATGTGGTTATCCTTGACTTTGACGACACCAAGAAACGCATTGCCCTGGGTCTGAAACAACTCACGCCCCATCCCTGGGATTCACTGGGAGATAACATTACCATCGGCACGGTGGTCAAGGGTCGCGTAGTAGTCATTGCAGATTACGGAGCTTTTGTGGAAGTGCAACCCGGAGTTGAAGGTCTGATCCATGTTACCGAAATTTCCTGGTCTTCCCACCTGCGCAGCGCACAGGATTTCCTGAAAGTAGGGCAGGAGGTAGATGCCGTCGTGCTCACCATAGATAAGGAAGAACGCAAAATGTCACTGGGTATCAAACAACTCAAACCCGATCCCTGGGCTTCTATAACTGAAAAATATCCGGTTGATTCCAGACATACGGCCATGGTAAGGAATTTTACCAATTTCGGGATTTTCGTAGAACTGGAAGAAGGGGTGGAAGGATTGGTACACATCAGCGACCTGTCGTGGTCCAGGAAGGTTAAACATCCTTCGGAATTCACCTCTATAGGGGATAACCTGGAAGTGGTGGTTCTTGAAGTGGACCAGGACAACCGCAGGCTTCGCCTGGGGCACAAACAGCTTGAAGAGAACCCCTGGGAAGTGTTCGAAACCGTGTTTACCCCCGGTTCTGTTCATGAAGGGACAATCACCAATTTTGTGGACAAAGGCGCCACCATTACCTTGCCCTATGGGATTGAATGTTTTGTAGGACAAAAGAATCTGGTTAAAGAAGATGGTACAGCGGTTGCCCTTGAAGAAAAATTGCCATTCAAGGTGCTGGAATTCAACAAAAACAGCAAGCGCATAACCATTTCCCATACCCGTATCTGGGAGCAGGAATCCAAAAAGGCAGCTCCTGTGAAGGAAAGACCCGAAACAGAAGCTGAAACCACCCAGAAAGCCGTCAAGAAATTGAAAGCCAACCTGGAAAAAACAACTTTGGGTGACATTTCCGAATTGGCTGCCTTAAAATCGGAGATGGAACAGAATGCCGCTGACGCTGACTAGCCTGGGATGTGCCTCGGCACTGCCCACAAAGGATAATTATTTTACCGCTCACGTATTGAACATACGTGGGCGGCCCTTTTTACTTGACTGCGGTGAAGGCACGCAATTGCGCCTCAGGCAGCTGGGCATTTCTCTGGGGACGATAGATCATATTTTCATAACCCATTTGCATGCAGACCACGTTTTTGGCATGCTGGGCATGATATCCTCCATGCATTTGCTCAAGAGGAAAGAGCCGCTATATGTGCATGCCCCCCGGGGCCTGGAAAAACTCCTTGCCTTTTATTTCGATTTTTCAGGAAAGCAGGATCCGTCTTTTCCCGTCATCCATGAAGTGGTGGAAGGCCAGGGGGTGTTTCCGGTCATGGATTGTGAGCAGGCGGCTGTACTTTCTTTCCCGCTTAATCACGGAGTTCCCACCTATGGATACCTGTTCAGGGAAAAGCCCGTACGCAGGAGTGTCCCCCGCTCTGTGGCTTATTGCACCGATACGGCGCCGTTCCCCGAACTGGCCGGCTGGATAGAGGGGGTTGATTTGTTGTTCCACGAGGCCACCTACCTGGAAAAAGACCTGGAATCGGCCATCAGATACAAACACTGCACAGCGCGCCAGGCAGCACAAACGGCTCTTGAGGCCGGTGCGGGGAAGCTGCTGCTGGGACACTTTTCGTCCCGTTATAAAGAAACCCCGGCCTATCTGGCCGAGGCTAAGGAGATCTTTCCCAACACGGAATTAAGCACCGAAGGCAGAACCTTCAGCGTTCCCCGCAAGCTTATTGCAACATAGGCTGAATTACGTCAAAGAGCAGATAAGCTACGATCAGGGTGACTATGATATTGAAAGTCTGAGCCGTCAGGAAGGCATTCAATGGCCGGCGGTTTTCTTTGGAAAATATTTCTTTGAATCTTGTTTCCAGGCCAATACATACAAACGCTATGCTAAACAGGGAATTGCTGAAGCCTTTGGTGATCTTCCCCACGACTTTAGCTTCTTCTATGCTGAAGAAAATGCTGAATATCAGGGATGCCAGGATAAATCCCAGCACAAATTTGGGGAAACGGTCCCATATCATCCTTCCGGTGGGTTTTTCCTGTCCCTCTTTTCCCCTGTAGGTCCAGTATAGGGCAATCAGAAAGGCTGCTATGCCCAGCAATACATTTTGAGAGGATTTGACGATAATGGCTGTCTTCGCCGCTTCTTCTCCCAGCATGGTGCCGGCTGCAGCAACAGCGCCTGTGGTATCTATGGTTCCTCCAAGCCAGGCTCCCGTTACCTGAGGGCTCAGCCCCATGAGGTTGGAAAGCCAGGGAAGCAGGTACATCATGGGAATGGCTATCACCAGCACCAGGGAGATGACCGTAGAGAGTTTTTTGTTGTCTCCCTTGATCACACCGCAGGTGGCGATGGCGGCCGATACTCCGCATATGGATACCCCGCTGGCCAGCATAGTGGCCATTTCATCGTCTACCTTCATTTTACGGGCTACCCAGAAAGCGAAATTCCATACCACCAGCACAACCACCAATGCCTGGGCCAGTCCGTAGGCTCCTGCCTTCATGACTTCTCCGAATAATATGGTTGAACCCAGGGTGATGATCCCGATTTTGATATAAAATTCACTCTGGATGGCAGGCTTCATCCATTTGGGGACTTTGAACACATTGCTGATGATAAGTCCAAATATGACTGCAAAGAAAACAGACTCCAATCCCGTTGATTTTACGGCAGGTATAGAGGCGATCACGTTCGAAAGCAAGGCCAGCAGGTAGATGGCCAGAAAGGATAGAAAGATCCCTTTCAGAGGCTTATTCAGAATAAAGGAGGTCAGGTAGGTCACCAGCAGCAGAAATACGAACATATATCCAGCGTCAAGCCACTCTTTGCCTGTTTCCAGGGTTTTTGGCATGACGGGCATAATGGCAGGAACTATCACGGCCAGCAAAAGGATTATGGTGGCTGCAAAGACGGTGATCCAGTCTTCGGTCAGGATTTTTTTCCACCGGGATTGTTTAGTTTCTTTCATAATAGGTTGATTCTTTTATTGATTGATCGTTGTCAGAAGCGCGCTGTTAGCATGATACCCAGCAGCCCGCTGTTCTTCTCTTTCTGTATAAAGGTCCGGTAAGTGTAGTTGACCTGTAGCCGGAACATGCTGTGGGGCCAATAATCAAATCCCACCAGGTAGTTGATCTGTCTGGAATTCTCGTTGGCAAGATCCAGGCGCATGTAATCATATTTAAACAGCGGCTGGAATTTGCCGGCGATGGTATATCCTGCCAGCAGATAAAAACCGTCGCTGTCCTTCTGGTCTGTCTTTCCTTTAATGTATTCACCCCTGAAGAGGATTTTGCCATCATCGTAGCGGGCACCAAAACCGTACCGGGTTCTGGGGACGAGTTCGCCATCCGGTCCAATTTTCCCGTTGTAATAGAAAGCAGAGAGGGTAACGGGGCGGATGGGATTGATGTTGATGCGGCCGGCCAGGTCTTTGTATTTGTTGTTATCCTTGGTGTTGATACCGTTACCGTTGTAAAGACCAATTATATAATCTATAATATTGTATCCGTCCTGTTTGAAGAAACCTCCATACACCGCCACCCCGATATCACGCCCGGTTGCCTTGACGCCAGCCAGGTCATTGACTCCTGAAAGGTAACTTACAACCTGGGAATTCTCCAGGGTTTCCAGGTCAAGGGGACTGTATGGGTTTTCCAGAGAGAAAGCGAGCTTGAACTGTCCTGCCTGCACATTGAACATGGGGTGTAATTTAAACTTTACAAAGGCATCTATGATCCTTGGGGAAGACGCAAAATCAACCTGTAAACGGTAATCAAACCACTTTGCCGGTTCTCCTTTGAAATCCAGTCTTGCACGACGGATATCCAAGGAATTGGCATCGTTTTCATATTGATACCTTACGTTGATGAAACCAGACATTTTTGGGAGTTTGGCCATGAAACTTTCCAGCTTTCGGGTCCTTTCCTCCTGATCAGAAACCTTTTCCTGAGCCTGCACTGTGCTAAAAAGCACGGTTGCCAGAAGTGAAATTGTAAGAATAATTTTTTTCATCGGAGTAAACTTTAAATAGTACATGGGTCGATAGTAAACGCAAATATAGTAAAAGCTTTTACTAAACAATAAGTCTGGCGAAAAAATATGACAGTACAAGGAAGGTTTTTGTACATTTGCAGGTATGAAAAATAAACCCCAAACCCTTAAGAAATCATTCCTTTTCACACTTTTTCTGCTAGCCTTGCTCCCGTGTCCGGCACAGGAACAGAAAGACGTGCTGAACCATCAGGTGAACAAGCTGGGACAGGCCTTGTTTTATATACAGCAGTATTATCTTGACTCCCTGGACACATCCGGTGCTGTGGATGAAATGATCTCAACCCTGGCCGGGCAGCTGGATCCCCATTCTTCCTATATTCCTGAAGCTGAAGTCCGTTCCATGACCGAACCCCTGGAAGGGAACTTTGAAGGAATTGGTATTGAGTTTGCAATCATCCGGGATACTTTGGTGGTGATGACACCTGTAGCAGGTGCCCCTTCGGAAGCAGTCGGGATCAGGGCCGATGACAGGATCGTTGCCGTTGACGGGGAAGCCATTTCTTCTCCGGAGCTGACAAACCAAAAGGTGTTCAGCCTGCTGAGGGGGCCAAAGGGAACGCGGGTCTCGCTGACCGTGATCCGACGGGGAGAGCGGGAACCTTTGTATTTTGAGGTAGTTCGGGACAAGATCCCCATTTACAGCCTGGATGCGGCCTATTGGGCTGCGCCTGACGTCATGTATGTGAGGATCAACAAATTTGCACTGACCACGCAGGACGAGTTCATAGATGCTTTCAAAAACCTGGACAAAATGCCGCGCGGACTGATCCTGGATCTGCAGGGGAACGGCGGTGGTTACCTGGGAGCGGCGATTTTTATGGCGGAGCAATTCCTGGGCAAGGGCGAAATGGTCCTCTATACCGGAGGTGGAAAAATGAAACGCCAGGAAGTACATGCCTCGGGGATGGGATTCCTTATTAACACTCCGGTAGTGGTGATCATAGATGAAAGGTCGGCCTCGGCCAGTGAGATTGTTGCCGGTGCCATCCAGGACTGGGACAGGGGGCCCATAGTGGGACGCCGGTCTTTTGGAAAGGGTCTGGTGCAACAGCTTTTCCCCCTGAACGACGGATCCGAGTTGCGTTTGACCGTGGCACGTTACCATACACCCAGCGGCAGGGTGATCCAGTCTCCTTATGTGATGGGGGAACAGGAAACCTATTACAGAAAGTTCCTGGAAAGATACGAAAGAGGCGAATCCTTTAACCAGGACAGTATTCAGATACCTGATTCGCTGGCTTTCAGGACATTGAAAAAGAATCGAATAGTCTATGGCGGGGGCGGTATCATGCCCGATGTCTTTGTTCCGGCCGACACCAGTTATTATTCGGGTTATTTTGTTCAACTGGCCAGAAGGGGCATTGTTAACGCTTACGTAAATGATTACCTGGACAAAGAAAGGGAACGGATGACCAGGCAATATGAAACATTTGAAGTCTTTGACCGCCAGGTGACCCTTGCAGATGTGCCGTTTGAAGGCCTGACAGCCTATGCCGCCACCTTAGGCATCGTACCCGGAGAAGGAGATCTGGACGTTTCTGAAAAGCATATCAGGACACAAATAAAAGCCCTGATAGCATCCAGACTCTTTGGAACGGGGTGTTTTTACCGGGTGATCAATCCGGTTCTGCCGGAGTTCAGGAAGGCGCTGGAAGTTATGAACGGCTTGCTATAACTCCCGATCCCACCAGTTCTTCTCCCTGGTACCAGGCGGCAAATTGTCCCGGGGTGATACTGCGCTGTGCTTCTCTGAAGATGATGTGCATTCCTTCTTCATGGCGCAGGGTGCCCTCCTGCAAGGGCTGCCGGTAGCGGATTCGGACCCTGTAGTCACATTCCCGTCCGGGCTCCATTTTCAGATCGGGCCTGATCCAGTGGATGTCATTTTCTTCTATAAATAGCCGGCTGTGGTAAAGTCCGGGGTGGTCCCGGCCTTCTCCCACATAGATGGTATTGGTTTCCATGTTGGTAGAGAGCACAAAAAGCGGATTGACATGTCCGCCGATTTGCAGGCCCTTTCGCTGACCGATGGTATAGAAATGGGCTCCCTGGTGTTCGCCAATCACTTTGGAGGAACCATCACGAAAGATTTCTACCACGTTTCCTTTGCGAGGGGCCAGTCTCTGTTGCAGGAAAACGGGCAGGTCCACTTTGCCCACAAAACATATTCCCTGTGAATCTTTACGTTCAGAAGTGGGAAGTCCGGCCTGGCGGGCCAGTTCCCTGACACGGGCCTTGGATAATTCCCCTATGGGAAATACAGCCTTTGACAACTGCTCCTGGTTTAGCTGGCAAAGAAAATAGGACTGGTCTTTGTTCTGGTCTTTTCCCTGCAGAAGACGGAACATCCCGTCTCTTGTTCTTTCTATCCTGCAATAATGACCTGTTGCCACCTTGTGGGCTCCCAGTTCAAGGGCTTTTTCCAGAAAAGCATCGAACTTGATCTCCCGGTTGCACAGGATGTCGGGATTGGGAGTCCGGCCATTTTCATATTCACGGAACATATAATCTGCCACACGGAGCCGGTACTCTTTGCTCAGGTCTGTGAAGAAAAAAGGGATATGTAGCTTGTGTGCCACCATTTTTGCAAGGTCCAGGTCTTCTTCCCAGGAACAGGAACCCTGAAGTGTTCCTGTGGTGTCGTTCCAGTTCCTCATAAAGAGGCCAAACAGGTCGTATCCCTTCTCTTTGAGCAGAAGGGCTGCAACTGAGGAATCGACTCCTCCTGAAAGGCCAACGGCAATTTTCATAATAAAAGAAGGGTAAGCTTGGTGTATCGCACCGCTACAACCACCTACCCTTGCTGTCTTCCAACCCTGGGGGAGTTCAGTGGGAGCTGGTCGTACACGACTTACCCCGTGCAAAGGTACAAAAAATCAGAAAGAATCAAAACCGAACGGCAAGAGGTCTTTTACACTCTGAAAAATACGAACCTTGTCACCGGCTGCCAGCAATACGCGTATGGGCACTCCGGCTCTTTTTTCACTTTCCAGGAGGACCTGTCTGCATATACCGCAAGGCGAGGCAGTTATTGCTATGGCCCGGATCTGTGTTTCCGGGAAATTGGCATGTGCATAAAATACCGCAGTTCGCTCTGCACATATCCCTGCCGGAAAGGACGCGTTCTCCTGGTTGTTCCCGCATATGACCTGACCGTTCTCCAGGCGGAGCGCTGCCCCGACCAGGAATCTTGAATAAGGGGCATAGGCGCCGTCAGCAGCACGGGCGGCCTTATCCAGGAGTTCGGCATCCAGGGGGTCCAGGAGGTCTTTAGTAGTTTCTGTATAATCGATGGTAAGGATACTTCTGTTCATAGGTAAGCGGTTTATAGAAAGCAAATATAAGAATTTATACTACATTTGCATCATGTTGAATCCGTGTCTATATAAGGCATTTTGCTTTGTTTCCTGCCTTCTTCCATTATCAGTTCCCACGTGGGCGTTCCCCTTGTCGCACCAGAGGGAAGAAACGATTTCACGGGAACAGTACATAGATACCTATAAGGGCATTGCCGTTGCCCAGATGCACCGGTACGGGATTCCTGCCAGCATAATCCTGGCCCAGGGATGCCTGGAATCGGGCAACGGGAACAGCCGGCTGGCCAGGGAAGCCAACAACCATTTTGGCATAAAATGCCACGACTGGGAAGGAGACCGGATTTACCACGATGACGATGCGTTGCAGGAATGTTTCCGGAAATACAAAACAGCAGAAGATTCCTATTATGATCACTCGGAGTTTCTTAGAAACCGGCCGCGTTACGCGAACCTTTTTTTGCTGGAAAGAACGGATTACACCTCGTGGGCTAACGGGCTTAAAGAGGCGGGATATGCGACCAATCCCCGTTATGCCCGACTGCTGATTGACCTGATTGAACAGTACGGTTTGCATCGGTATGATTTGCTATCCCCGCAAGACACCCTAGGGGAACAGATCCTGGAGGTGCAGCCCGGATTGCACTCATACGGTTTCACAGGGGAGGACGTTTTTTCCATAGATGTGGAAAGAAGGGTTTTAAAGACCAACGGAAAGCGTTACATCTTGTCGGCCCCGGGGGATACCTACCGGTCCCTGGCAGCAGAATACAGGCTTTTCCCGGGGGAACTTACCCGTTATAATGATGTGGCAAAGGATGCCGGTCTGGCTGCAGGTGAAAAAGTCTATTTGCAACGTAAGGCCGGAAGGGGGAAAAGTGACCGGGCTTCCTGGTCTTCTGTCCCGGGTGAATCCCTGGCTGACATTTCGCAACGTTTCGGGATCCGCCTGCAGGTATTGCGCAAACTCAACCCCGGTGTGACCGATAACCCCACTGCCGGTACGGTAGTA